>OCTW013414132.1_pt1 | contig 159947 bp, 138 predicted proteins | sample 1539671 | NCBI WGS metagenome assembly OCTW01 (sample SAMN02144230, study PRJEB22623) | gut metagenome | biome: sheep rumen | host: Ovis aries | place: New Zealand | reverse complement strand
TGGTACTGCAATGCAATGCGGGAGAGTAGGTAGCCGCCTCCTTTTAAAGTAGAGTCCGAATGAACAATAGTTCGTTCGGACTTTTTTTGTATCTTCCTTGTACACTCTTTTTGTTGTTTATTGTAGGTTCGTTTAATCGTTTTTTGGTGTTTTGGGTTAGATAATTTTTTGCACTCAGTACTAAGCATGGATTGTGTTAATATGTCTATAGCTGAATAATGACTCAGATTCATTATAATGTTAAATATAGCTAATTTATTGTGTTTGTCTGATGAAAAAGTGTAACTTTGACATCCGAAAAACAGGATTAGATTTATATATTGAGATGATTTAAAACCTATAATAAAAATCTGTATGAATAATAAGTATTTACTTGGACTTGATGTTGGTTCAAGTTCCGTGAAAGCATCTCTCGTAAATGTTGAGACAGGTGCAATTGCAGCTACTGCATTTTATCCTGAACATGAAGCACCTATTATGGCTAAAAAAGCAGGTTGGGCAGAGCAAGATCCTGAAATGTGGTGGACAAATGCAAAACTTTCTTTGAAGGATTGTATGAATCAAACTGGAGCTAATGGAGAAGATATTATTGCGATTGGTATATCTTACCAGATGCATGGTTTGGTTTGTGTAGATAAAAATCAGAACGTTCTTCGTCCTAGCATAATTTGGTGTGATTCGCGTGCAGTGCCATATGGTGATAAGGCATTCAAAGAAATTGGTAATCAAGTGTGTTTGGAGCATCTTCTTAATTCACCTAGTAATTTTACCGCTAGTAAACTGGCATGGGTTAAAGAGAACGAGCCTGATCTTTTTGATAAAATTGATAAGATAATGCTTCCTGGTGACTATATAGCCATGAAATTATCAGGTGAAGTGAAAACAACTATCAGTGGTCTTAGCGAGGGTATGATGTGGGACTTTAAAGAGAAGAAGCCTGCTAAATTCCTCTTAGATTATTTTGGGTTTAATGAGGATATTCTGGCTGATATTGTTCCAACATTTGCTATACAGGGGCAGGTAACTTCAAAAGCAGCTGAAGAGACTGGCTTGAAAGAGGGTACACCTATTTCATATCGTGCAGGTGATCAACCTAATAATGCTGTCAGTCTTAATGTTTTCAATCCGGGTGAAATTGCTTCAACTGCTGGAACAAGTGGTGTCGTGTATGGTGTGCTAGGTGATGTGAACTATGACTCAAAGAGTCGTGTTAATACTTTCGCACACGCTAATTATACTGAAGATTTAAATCGTTTAGGTGTCCTTCTTTGTATTAATGGTACTGGTATTCTTAATGCCTGGATACATCGTAATGTTGCTCCTGATTTGAGCTATGCTGCGATGAATGACGTTGCATCAGAAGCCCCTATTGGCAGTGATGGGGTTAAAATTATTCCGTTTGGTAATGGTGCTGAACGTGTACTAGAAAACAAAAATGTTGGTTGTTCTATTCGTGGAATTAATTTCAATAAGCATAATCGATCTCATATTATTAGAGCGGCCCAGGAAGGAATCGTATTTAGTTTTTGTTATGGTATTGAGGTCATGGAAAAGATGGGTATGGATATTCATAAGATACATGCAGGTAAGGCTAATATGTTCCTAAGTCCTCTTTTCCGCAATACTTTAGCTAGTGTAAGTGGCGCTACTATTAATCTTTATGAAACAGATGGTAGTGTCGGTGCTGCTAAAGGTGCTGGTATGGGCGCTGGTATTTATAAGGATCATGATGAAGCTTTCAGCTCTCTTAAGAAATTGGCAGTTATAGAGCCAGATGAATCTAATCGTGATGCATATTTAAATGCTTATGCAGAATGGAAAGAAGAACTGAATAAGGTTATTACTAAATAAAATTATTAAATAAAAAAACAGGAATTCTCTTCTTGAGAATTCCTGTTTTTTTTATTTAGTTAATTTGACTTTTTTGTCGATTAATATACCATTTTATTAGAAAATATATCAATGCAATAGCTACGATAGCCATAATTGTAAACTTGATATATTCGCCATATTCTGAAATTTTATTCTCTAGTTGTTCTTCTGGTACGAAAGAATGTAGCCACAAGCCTAATACTGCTAAAATTATATTCCAAACACCAGCACCTATAGTTGTATATAATAAAAATTTCCAGAATGTCATTTTGGCTAATCCTGCTGGAATAGATATAAGATGGCGTATTCCTGGTATAAGTCGACCTGAAATTGTTGCAACCATACCGTGGTCATCAAAATATTTTTCGCTTTTTTCTACCTTTTTCTGATTCAACATGCATGCTTTTCCCCATTTACTGTTAGCAAAACGATAGATGACAGGTCTACCTAGATAATAAGCTGCTATATAATTGATGGTTGCACCACAGTCTGCTCCGATGGTAGCGAAAAGAATTACTAGCCAAAAATTTAAATTTCCACCAGCTGCATGATAAGATGCTGGTGTTACAACAAACTCTGAAGGTACAGGTATAACGGTACTTTCTAATAGCATTAGTAAAAAAATAGTACCATAGTTTAAGTTACTAAGTAGTGTTTGAAGTATTCCTCCCATTTTATAATTATTATTACTGATTAATACTGCGTTATGTGACTCTTATAGTATTCTAAATAGTCCTCAGGTTCTAGTTTTTCTGGAAAGAATGGTCCCAAGATGGTTTTTGACTTTTCAGAATCATTTTCCACAGCTTTGACTAGAAAGTCAGGTATTCTATCATGATCATGTAAAGTCAATGCACAAAGGGCCAAATAGATCCAAATTTCTTTCCATACATAACTAGGAGTAGATTCATGAGATTGGTGAATATGTACAAGTGTATTCAGAAGTTTATATGAAGCATTGGTATAACCGTTATCATAAAATGACAGGGCTATGTGTAGCATTACTTCTTCAGAATTAATTGATATATTTATTGCTTTTTCAAATACAGATTTTGCTTCGTCTACTTTTCCATTTTCCAAATCCATGTGCCCTTCAAGAACGAGTAAGTCAGGATTAGTTGGATCTATATTCAAAGCTTTCTTGATGTACTTATACGATAATTCTGTGTTGCCAACTTGATCGTAGTTATAAGCTAACTGTTTTAATATTTCTATTCTATTGGGTGATGACTTATCAAGTAGCTTTTCTGCTTTTTCAAGATGAGAAATTGACTCTTCGAATTTAGACATGCTTGACAGAGTTATACCTTGAAACATCTCACCTGTTTCGTCATAAGGATTAAGTTCTGCAACCTTTTTGTAATTTTTCAGTGCCTCTTCGTATTTATGTAAGTAGAATAGTGCGTTAGCTTTATTAAAATAAGCTTCAAAATCGTTAGGATCAATAGCTATAGCATATTCACAGCTAGCTATAGAATCATCTATTTCATTCGATAAATATTGTACCGTAGCCAGTTTATTCCAATATATATTGTTGTACGGGTCTTTATCCAAAATCTTATTGTAGATTTTTTTACTTTTTACATAATTTCCTTCGCTTGATGCAATTTGTGCATCTATTTCTTGATACAGGGTATAATTTTTTTTATTAGCACAACTCATCCATTTCTTAGCATATTTATACAGATCGTAATCTATATATAAATTGGCTATATCAAGACAGAACTCATCATGCTCGTCTTGAGATATATTTTCAAATATTTCTTCAAGATATTTATCAGCTAATTTTTCGTGATTATCTGCTATCAGAATTTCTGCTTTTAGGTAATAATAATCTAAATCTGTTTTATCTTCAATTTTGTCAGCCCATTCATTAGCCTTTTGGCTATTTTTTTCATATATCAAACTCATTCGTGATCGAAAAAGTAGGGGACTAGTTGCTCCCGGAAATATCGAGATAGCATAGTCGGCTGCAGCTATTGCTTTTTTATACTCCCTTTTACTCTGATAGTACTCAGCTATATCAATTAAATCATCAGCCTCCAAATAGATGGAGTTGCCTGTGTTACAAGCTTCTTCATACATTTGGAGGTTATGACGAAATTCTTTGCTTTCGAAGATTTTATTACTCAATACTTCTTCTTGCTTAATTATTTATTATTTTGCTTAGCCCAAGTATCTTTGAGACCTACAGTCTTATTAAAGATAAGATGCTCAGGTGTAGAATCTAGGTCTGCCATGAAATAACCCGTTCTTTGGAATTGTAGATATTCTCCAGCCTTCTTGGTTGCAGCATAATCTTCAACAAAACAGTTTTTATTGATCTTAAGACTATTCTGATTGAGCAATTCATGGAAATCTCTTTCATCAGCAGATGGATTTTCAACACTAAAAAGACGATCATATTCACGTACTTCTGCAGGTTTACAGTGATCTGCTGATACCCAATGTAATGTACCTTTTACTTTTCTGTTTGCTCCAGACATTCCGCTCTTGCTCTCAGGATCGTATTCTGCCTGAATCTCTATTATATTTCCATTTTCATCTTTAGTACAGCCTGTACACATGACGATATAGGCATTTTTTAGACGGACCTCTTTACCTGGTGTCATACGGAAAAATTTCTTAGGTGCATCTTCCATGAAGTCTGCTCTTTCAATCCACAGATTCTTACTGAATGTAATTTTGTGGGTTGTAGAATTCTCATCTTCAGGATTATCGATAGCATCCATGTCTTCAGTCTGATCTTCTGGATAGTTTGTGATTACCAGTTTGACAGGGTCTAGTACAGCGCTTACACGTGTTGCTTTTTTGTTAAGATCTTCACGAACAGCAGCTTCTAATAGGGCCATGTCATTAAGAGCATCAAACTTAGTATAGCCGATTGAGTCGATAAAGTTACGAATACTTTCTGGGCTATAACCTCTACGGCGCATACCGCAAAGTGTCGGCATTCGTGGATCGTCCCATCCGCTAACAAACTTTTCATCTACTAAGGTGTGTAATTTGCGTTTGCTCATTACATTGTAAGTAAGATTTAAGCGATTAAATTCAATCTGACGAGGACGATTATCATCTAAAACGTCTGCAGAGCCGTCTTTTTCTTTTAGGAAATCAATAAACAAGTTATAGAGAGGACGATGAGGAACAAACTCTAATGTGCAGATAGAGTGGGTTACACCTTCGAAATAATCGCTCTGTCCATGTGCAAAGTCATACATTGGATAGCAATTCCATTTTGTACCAGTACGATGATGAGGTGTGTGAATAATGCGGTACATGATTGGATCGCGGAAATGCATGTTTGGGTTTGCCATGTCTAATTTAGCACGAAGAACCATGCTGCCTTCTTTAGCCTCAGGTGTATTCATCTGTTTGAAAAGCTGCAAACTTTCTTCTATTGGTCGATTACGATATGGACTATCAGTACCTGGAGTGGTTGGAGTTCCTTTCTGTTTTGCTATTTCTTCAGCAGATTGCTCATCAACATAGGCGTGGTTATTTTCAATCATCCAAATAGCAAAATCCCACAACTTTTCAAAGTAGTCTGAAGCATAGTAAATATTACCCCATTTAAAACCCAACCATGAAATATCATGTAGAATATTTTCTACATACTCATTGTTTTCTTTGCTAGGATTGGTGTCGTCAAAGCGCAGATTACATACTCCGTTATATTTTTCTGCTACACCAAAATCCATGCAAATGGCTTTGGCATGGCCAATATGAAGATATCCGTTTGGTTCAGGAGGAAAGCGTGTCTGAATTCTACCACCATTTTTACCTGCTGCCAAATCTTCTTCGATTAGCTGCTCAACAAAACTAATACTTTTCTCTTCAGTATTTTCTTTTTCTTTAACTGCCATAGTCGTATAGATAATTTTATGCAAAGATACTAATTTTCCTATGAATAATCAAAGAGTTCTTTAAAAAAAAGCGAAATGCCTCTCACTTCGCAGTGGGAGGCATTCATCTCAATAGGTATTAGTTTTCTTTAAGGTAAAAAGATTGTATTTAGGATAACATTGCAAAGATAATGAAATATATTTATACTTCCAAATGTTCATTGTATGTTTTATAACATTTTCCTTTTTCGAATATTTTATGAAATAAAAAAAAGAGGTATTATTTAATACCTCTTTCATTTAATGCTTTAGAATATTTTTCGGCATTTTTAAGATGCTCTTGATATGTTTTTGCAAAGTTATGAGTACCACTGAAATCTTCTTTGGCACACATGTACAAATAATCGTGTTTAATGTGGTTAAGTACTGCATCTATACCTGCTACTGTAGGTATTCGAATAGGTCCAGGTGGTAGTCCCGTATTTTTGTAAGTATTATATGGGCTATTGATGGACAAAAGGTTGTTGTAAATACGCTTAAGTTCAAATCTCTTCCATGCAAATTTAATAGTAGGGTCTGCTTGTAGTGGCATCCCGTTAGGATATTCTGCATTTCTCAGTTTAAGTCTGTTATAATACATTCCTGCAACCATTGGCTTTTCCGCATCATTAGCAGTTTCTTCGTCAACGATGCTTGCAAGGGTTATTACTTCATTTGGTGTGAGTTGCATGGCTTTTGCTTTTTCTGTTCGGTTAAAATCCCAAAATTTTTTGCTTTCTTTTTTCATGAGATCCATGAATTTAGAAATAGACGCATTCCAATAAATTTCATAGGTATTTGGGATAAATAAGCAAACGATAGTAGCAGTGTCATATCCGTATTTTTCGCAGAAAGATTCATCTGCTAGTGAGTCGTACAATTCTTCTTCGTCGATGATGGTCTTTTTGGCTACAGCAGCAGCTAAATCTCCTTTAGTCCGAACAGAAGGAATGGTTAGACTTACTGGGTCCTGCATGCCGTTTTTTAAATGTCTAAAAGTAATAAATGCTCCCATGTCGTTTTTTATAGCATATCGGCCCGTACGAATATGGTCTGCATATTTACTGTGGCGTACAAGTGTCTTGAAGGCATGCATAGATCTGCTGGTAGCTATAGTATCTAACTTAGCGTAGACAGAATCTATATTATCATCCTGATCAATGTAGATATAACTTGTTCCTTTCTTTGAGGACATACCAGCAAAGAAATAGAAATAAACTAAACCTAGAATCACCAATAGGCACACACTTGCTCCTATGATGTACTTTTTACAAGTTGATGGTTTCATTTTTTATTTTTTCTGTTTAAAAACTTTGCAAAGATACGAATTAATCGATTAACTCAATCATTAATAGAGAAAAATGTGTGGATAGGTTTAAAATTATTTAAAATCTTGGTAGAATGGACGGTTTATGGTACTTTTGTAAAGACTAATGGTAAAAAGATGAAGGAATTTTCTACTTACATTTTTGATTTGGATGGAACCCTGTTGGATTCTCTTGAAGATTTAATGTTGAGCTGTAATTATGCTTTGCATGAAAATAATATGCCCGAACGTACTCTAGATGAGGTTAGAATGTTTGTTGGTAATGGTGTAAAGAAGTTAATGGAACGTGCTATTCCTCAGGGACTTAATAATCCCAAATTTGACGAAACATATAATACTTTTCGCCAGCATTATTTGCATCATAATTTAGACCATACAGGACCTTATCCTGGTATCTTAGAGTTGTTGAATAGACTGCATTCGAACCATAAAAATATAGCTGTAGTTAGTAATAAATTTTATACAGCAACTCAAGAACTATGCCATCATTTCTTTTCAGATACAGTTCAGGTTGCAATTGGTGAGCGCGAAAATATAAAAAAGAAACCTGCACCTGATACGGTGAAAGAAGCGTTAAAGCAATTGGGGGTTACAGCTGATAATGCAGTATATATAGGAGATAGTGATGTTGATATCATGACTGCTAAAAATAGTGGAATGCCTTGTATTAGTGTTTTATGGGGATTTAGAGATAAAGATTTTCTTGTGCGCCATGGAGGCTCTGTATTTGTTAATAGTCCTGAGGAAATATTTTAACAAATAAAGGTGGTCATTATTGACCACCTTTATTTGTTAGTATATGTTTATACTGTTATTCATAACGAATAGCTTCAATAGGATCTAATTGAGCTGCTTTTTTGGCAGGGTACCAACCGAAAAATACGCCTGTAAATGTACATACAGCGAAACTCATAACAATGGTCCATGATTCGATGACAATAGGCCAATGGAGTATTGATTTTACGGCAAATGATGCTCCAATACCTAGTACAACACCAATTATGCCACCTGTTACACTAAGCATTATTGCTTCTATGAGGAACTGGTTCAGTATGTCTAAGCCTCTTGCACCAACACTCATGCGAAGGCCAATTTCACGTGTCCTTTCGGTCACACTGACATACATGATATTCATAATTCCGATTCCACCAACTATTAGAGATATGCCTGCAACAGCAGCCAATAGGTAAGTTAACATAGATGATGTAGAATTCATCATACTTGCAATTTCTTCTTGACTTCTGATAGTGAAATCGTCAGAATCAGCTTCTGAATTTTCTGTTGCATCTTTTAGTTTATGATTTTTACGGAGAATTTCTGATATTTGTTCTTGTGCTTTAGATGAAACGTTTTCCGTGATGGCAGAACAGTTAATACCCCCCAAATATGTTTGGGCCAATATACGTTTCATAACAGTAGTGTAGGGTGCCAGTACCAAATCATCTTGGTCCATTCCCATACTGTTGTATCCTTTTTTCTTTAAAACACCAACAACGCGGAACGGGATACTGCCAAACCTTACTATTTTCCCGACAGGGTCAGAACCATTCGGAAATAGATTGTCTACTACAGTCTGTCCTAATATGCAGACTTTAGCACTTGTTTTGATATCGGTTTCAGTAAACATTTCCCCATCACTAATACTCAACTGTCGAATGGTAAGATAATCTTGATTAACGCCATACATGGATGATGGAGTGTTTTCATTACCATAGATAAATTGTCCACTCTTACTAACAGTAGGGCTTATAGCTGAGATATAGTCACATTGCTCTTTTATAGCTTCATAGTCTGTTAGTTTTAATGTTTCCATAGAAGACGCGTCTTGTCTTACACCTCCTCGAACGTCTGCTCCAGGTGTAATCATGATCATGTTAGAGCCCATTGATGAAATGTTGGCTTGTATACTTTTTTTCGTACCTTGACCAATAGCGAGCATCGTTATTACAGATGCTATACCTATAATTATGCCTAATGCTGTCAGAAATGATCGCATTTTGCTGGCAAAAATTGCTCGTAAGGCTATTTTAAATAAATTTGTAAAATTCATAGGCTTGAATTATTCATCTGTGTTGGCTGGCAAGGCTGCTAGCCCTTCTGCAGCACTCAGAATATTATTATTGATTTCATCGCTAATGATTTGTCCATCACGTAGTTCGATGTTTCTGCTTGAGTAATTGGCAATGTCGGGATTATGCGTGACAAAGATAATGGTATGCCCAGCTGCATGAAGTTTTTGGAATAGAACTAGAATTTCAAAACTAGTTCTTGTATCCAAATTTCCTGTTGCCTCATCAGCAAGGATCACAGCTGGATCATTAACTAAGGCACGGGCTATAGCAACACGTTGCATTTGACCACCGGACATCTGGTTACTCTTATGGTAAAGTCTGCTTCCTAAGCCAACTGCTTCGAGAGATTGAATAGCTTTTTCACGACGTTCTTTGGCACTAACATTACCATTATACATCAAAGGAAGTTCTACATTTTCTACACTTGTTGTTTTAGGCAACAGATTATAGTTCTGGAATATAAAGCCGATTTTGCGGTTACGTAGTAATGCTCTTTGTGACTTAGACATTGTACGAACGCTGACACCATCCAAATAATACTCGCCGCTGGTAGGGGTATCGAGGCATCCAAGCTGATTGAGGAGAGTTGATTTTCCAGAACCTGATTTTCCCATAATTGTGACAAATTCACCCTCGAATATTTTAAAGCTTACACCACGTAAGGCATGAACAGTTTCCCCTCCGACTTGGAATTCTCGCTTGACGTTGTCAAGTTCGATGACAATTTTCTTGTCTTTTTTTTCTTCAGTCATATGATATACTGTTAAAATGATTATTTTTTGTTGTTTTTCTTACGTGGACCAGGTGTGAATGGACTGCTTTCCTGACTGCTTTCCTCTTCAGAAGAAGTTACTGCTTGTGCATTTGTTATAACATTCTTACCCTGTGAAATACCACTTAAAATCTGAGTGTGTGTACCGTCTGTTTCACCTATGTTGACTTTGTATGCTTTGATAGTGTTGCCTTCAACGACCCATACTTTATTTTTGGCATTTACATCAATTATTTTTTTATTGCCTACTGTTTCTTTGGTAGGAGTATAACGAAGAGCCTTGTTTGGTACACTGAGAACACCCACTTTTTCAGAAGTAGAAATGGTTACGTTAGCGGTTAAACCAGGTTTGAGTTTTAAGTCATTATTCTCAGCAGAGATTACAACTTCATAGGTAACAACATTATTTGTCGTTGTAGCCTCCTGGCGAACTTGGGTTACAGAACCATAAAAAGTATCATCAGGGAAAGCATCAACAGTGAATTTTACTTTGTTACCCTGTTTAACATTACCAATGTCAGCTTCATCAACATTAGCAATAACACGCATTTTGGTAAGATCTTGTGCAATGGTGAAGAGTTCTGGGGTACTGAAACTTGCTGCAACAGTTTGGCCTTCTTCTACACTCTTACTCAGGACAATACCATCGACAGGAGATGTAATTGTAGCATAACTAAGATTAGTTTGGGCTTGTGCGACGCTTTCTTTAGATGTTTTAAGTGTAGCTTTAGCTTGATTATAAGCAAGTAGAGCATTTTCATAGTCATCTGCACTGACAAGTCCCTTTTTGTAAAGAGTGTGATAGCGATTATAATTGGCAAGTTCGTATGCTAATTTACTTTGTGCACTAGCTAAGTTTGCCTTGGCTGTGTTTAATTGACTGTTAAGGTTAGTTTTATCAAGCTCGGCAATTACTTGTCCTTTTTTTACTATACTATTATAATCAACATATAGCTTGTCGATAATACCAGAAACCTGTGTACCGACAGTAACACTTGTCACTGGTTCGATTGTACCTGTAGCAGTAACAGTACTTTCAAGAGTACGTGGAGCTACTTTCTCTGTTATGAAATCTACATGTTGTTCCTCTTTTTTGTTAGAGAAAAACCATATCCCTATAGCGATTGCTATTAAAGCAATAACTATATACCAAATTTTACTCATTCTTTTCATATAAGTCTAGATTTTTATTTGTTCTAATATAAATATCGTTGTTTTATCTATTTTGCCCTTTTAACATTATTATAATATAATAGATGTTCTCTGTATTTATTTGTCTAAAGAACCATTTTTATAGAAGTTGAGCATATTGATGTTTAGAATAGTCAGGTATTTACTTTGTAATTCATTCTGTTGAGCTGTAAGTAGGTTGTTTTTTCCTGTTCTAAGTTCAACAATATTTTTCAGACCTAACTTAAATTGTTCACTTAAGAGCTTATAACTTTCAAGGGCACTGTTAGTACTTATGCTTGCAGCTTTGTATTGATTTTGATTACTTGTAGCTTGTATCCAATAATTTTCAATAGTTGAGTAAAGCTCTGTTTGTTTGTCTTTTAGATCAAGTATACTTTGCTGTTTATTAATAATAGCCTTATTAGTAGCTGTCTTTTTTGAGCGATTATCAAAAATTGGGATACTAACAGTTAAACCACCACCTAATGCAAAGTTTGTTTTCAGTTGACTCCCTATATTTGTAGAGCTCAGGCTTGTGGAAGATGTGCTTAAACCAGCGTTGGCGCTAATTGTTGGCAAATTCTGTGCTTTAGCCATTTTTATAGAGATATCGCTTTGGTCTATAGCGTTTTGATAGCTTTTGATTTCAGGTCTTGTTTCAAGAGCAGCAGCATATACGCTATTCAGTGAAGGAACTGAGCTTAATGCCATTTCATTAGTCTGTTCGGTTACAGCGATATCAAAATCTTCATCATTAGTGATTTGTAGTAGTTGTTTCAGTTGACGTTTATAGTTTGCTACATTACTTTGTGAACTAACTACATTATATTGATCTTGAGCAACTTGTGCTTCTAATTGAGCAACATCAGCCTTACTCATTTTACCAACTTTTAGCATTTCTTGCCCACGACTCAAGTTCTCCTTACTCATTTCTAAACTTTGCTCATTTACTTTAATAGCCTCTTTAGAATAGAGTATTTGGATATAATATTGCACAATCTGTTCTTGAATGCTTAAAGCGGTAGTAACAGAGTCAATAGATGCTTTTTCTGAAGCAAGTTGATTTAATTTGATGGTATTTTTGTTTCGATTTCCATTCCAAATAGTCCAGTTTGCATTAACACTATACGTACCGTTATAAGAAACTTTATCAACAGAAGAGCGAGAATACCCATCGTTACTGACTGCACCAGATTCAACCCATGGCGTATAATTTACATTTTGGGAAGTTGAAGCTGATAGAGAAGGTAATAAGGCTGCTTTTGATTCAAGTACGTCCTCATTTGCTTTCAATTTCAGAAGATGATTTTTCTGAATTGTAATATTGTTCTGCAGTGCATAGTTAATACATTCTTGAAGTGTCCACTGCTTGGCATTTGTCATTATCGGCATAGCCATCATTGAAAGAGCTAAAATACCCTTTGGCAAGTATTTATTCATTGGCTTTTTATATTAAATTATAATTCTGACTTTTTTGATGTGGTTAATCAAAAAAGGTTTACTCTAAAAAGTAGAATTTAACTAATCTTTAGAGTAAACCTTTAATTTTAATTATTTCAAACTTTGTAATCTAGCAATATATTTTCCTAGAATATCAAATTCTATATTAACTATGCTACCTTCATGGATATTGCAAAAATTCGTATTTTCACGTGTATAAGGTATAATGGCAACAGTAAATGTATTTTCTGTAGGATTCACGACAGTGAGTGAAACACCATTTACTGTTATCGATCCTTTATCTACTGTAAAGTAACCTCTTTCTGCCATTTTTTTATCGAATGGATATTCAAATGTGAAATAGGTCGAACCACCAGCGTCTTCTAATTTGATGCATTTGGCAGTTTGGTCTACATGACCTTGGACAATATGTCCATCTAATCGGCCATTCATAATCATAGATCGTTCAACATTTACTTTGTCGCCAACTTGAAGTTTGCCTAAATTGCTTCGGTCTAAAGTTTCTTTCATAGCTGTAACCGTGTAAGTTCCATCTTTTAGGTCGACTACTGTTAGACAAACACCATTATGTGCAATGCTTTGATCAATGGTGAGTTGGTCTACAAAAGAACATTTCAAAGTGAAATGAATATTCTCTTGTTCTTTTTGTACGGCTACTACTGTAGCCATTTCTTCAACTATTCCTGAGAACATAATTGATTATTTCTTTTGATTATTAATTCTTAAAAATGAAGGCAGAATTTCAATGAAATCCTGCCTTCAATATAAAAGGGTCGTTCGATGATGTGATGAAACTCCAATCTTAAAAAGATTTGAGAGCTCCCCGTCTTTGTAATCCACTGGCTTTACAGCTTAGTCGCAAATGCGGTTTATGTGGCCCGCCATTGGCAAAGGATGTCTTCTCGGTTTCACATATTATTTGATGAGTATCCCAATCGAATCGACACGACCCATACCTTTCTCCTTTCTATTGCAAAGATAAGTCTTTTCTTTTTATCAAGCAAATAATTTAAACTTTATTTTTGTTTTAAAGTGTCGTAGATTTCGTTGAATATAGCTTTAAGTCTATTTTCTTCTTCAATGATGTTTTGTATTTCTCGCAGCTTTTTTTCGTTTGGGCTGTGTTCAATCCATAGTTTAATATAGCCTGAACTCGAATATTTTTCTTTCATGTGATGTCGAAATCTTTCCCACTGTTCATCTTTATTTTTGTTTGGATAATTTTCTAAGCCGTATTGAATAGCTCGTGTGAAGACTTCGTTAGGTTCTAAGTCTCTGTCTGCTTCAGCTACGATTCTACCATATATACTCCTTGGTTGCCTACTTGCTGATGCGCGATGATCTTCTACTGCTTCTTTCATGATGTTGATTTGGTCTATACTAAACCATTTTTTTAATCTAGCATCAGCAAGTAATATTTTACCACTTGTAATATGATGTATAGCCCTAGGTCCACTCATGCCCAGGTCATGGTATGCTGCTATAGTATATACCATGTCTATATCTGCACCTGTGCATTTAGCTAATTCTATAGAGTTTCTCATGACACGTGTTACATGTCGTAGGCCATGACTTTCTCCAAAAGCATTATATCGTGGAAGTATTTCTGTCTCAATAAATTCCATGAGATCCAAACTTACATTTTGCCTCATTTTCTTCTTTTATTTTATTGAATGTTTTCTCTAAGCATTATATTTATACATATTGGATAATTAAAATGCTTAGAACCGTGGTTAAACCGTAAATAAACATATTGCGGGCTGTCATACCCAATACGAGGTTTAATTCTTTACCTTTCCAAATAGACTTCATCTTTTTTGAAGCCCTGTCAAGTAGAATAGTATAGGGTATAAAAGCTGTTAGGGCAAGAATTGTTTCTTGATTTTTATCGATTTCCATTCCTTCAATTAATATGGCAATCATGGTTAAGATGACTCCGATGAATCCTACGGTTTGATATAATTTATATCCTCTGTTTTCTCCAAGTCTAACGATGAGTGTTATTTTTCCATCTTTTTTGTCATTGTTTCTATCTCTGAAATTATTTATGCATAAAAGCGTGTCTATAACCAAGCCACATCCAAGTGAAGTCAAAAAGACAGTCCATGGTATGTACTGCATATCTTTTGGGACTATTACATAGTAGGTGAGGCATACAGGTATGATTCCAAAGAATACTAAAACTAGTAAATCTCCCAATCCGATATAACTTAGTTTGGTGGTATATAGAAAGCAGAATAATACACAGATTATGCCAATTATAATCATTTCTATCCCTCCAAAATATATGAGTGGTAGTCCTATAAAGCATGCTAATAGGGTAGTGATCATTAGTCCCCATCGCATAGCTTTTAAAGTTATCCATCCTTCAGAGCAAGCTCTCTTTGGCCCTAGTCGCGTAGAACTATCATCATTTCCTTTTAGACAATCAAAATAGTCATTTATAAAGTTAGCATCTATCTGCATAATAAATGCAAATAAAAAGCATAAGATAGCGGGAATCATTTGAAACATTTCTGCCCCGCAATTTTTCCATGCAAAGGCTGTTCCAATCATTACGGGTACAGCTGCGCCTGTTAAAGTCTTGGGGCGAGCTGCTAGTATCCATGCTTTAATAGAATTTATTTTTACTGTAGACATTGTGAATTTTAATTAAAGAAATTCCAACTTACACCAAAACGAAGTATTTGTTCATTAAGTGGATAGTGAGGTGTAAAGAAGTACTCTTTTGATCCTCCTATATTTACATGGCTCATCATTATGAAAAAGCGTGCATGTTTCAAGAAGAAGTTAAAGTATACATTTACAACAGGATAATTACCAACTTTTACTCGATTATCTTTGTTGCCTTGAATAGCGTAACTTCCCAATGCAGGACTATAGTCTGGTGCATAATATTTTGTAAAATATCTGACATCAGCACCAAAGTCACATTTTAGTACTTTAGCAATCTTAAATTTCAAATATATATTAGAATATATATTGAAACTAGGAACAGGAAGTATGTCTTGGTCTGTTGATTGTTGGAATGTTAATACATTGTCCCAATTTAAAATACCATAAGTCAGTCGCTGGTTGAGTTGTAAAGTTAGCAAGCCAATTGTAGAGGTTGTTTGCATAGGTGTTACAGTAACTCCAGTTCTTAAATAGCTATCTGTAATATTATAACTCTGACTGAAATAATAGTAGTTGGTAAGTTGGTCAAATCCTACTCGGAGCTGAGTTCGGGTTTTGTCATAGCTAAAGATACCTTCTATACGGCTATGAATCATTTGTTTAAAATCGTTATCATTTTCGTTCCACCAAAAATGGCGTGAATGATAATTGCGATAATAAAAGCTTGGATTCAATCTGTGAAAGAATGCGTTAGCTGCCAAGCGAACTGTGTCTCCGAATAATTTGAAATTGAGATCTCCGTGACCATCTATTTGTATTTGACCAGCATCTTGTCCTGCTACTCCAATTTCTGCAGTAACATTATAATGGAACAAGGTTCCTTGAGTTTTACTTAGCTGTCCTCCTATATTCAGAGTCCCCTCATTGTATTTTGAAATACCAGAAGCGGTAGAATCTGGAAGCTCATAATGACGATAGTCATAGTTGGCAAATAATTTGAGACCTGATTTTACCCATTTATTAAAACCTTCGAGCATTGCTATAGCAAAGGTATTTTTAATTTCGTAATGCTTTGTTAGGTCCTCGATAGAATCTCCTGCTAATGCACCAGTATAGTCATAGGTATTATTATAGTAATCAGCAGGGGTGCTGTATGCCTGATATATTCTTTTAAAGTTATCAAATTTTACTGTATGGATGAAACTTGTAACAGGTACATATTCGTTTTTTAACCAACTGGTATCCTCTGCAACCTTTTTTTGTTCAGTGATAAGGCTGTCTGCTGCGGCTTTACTGTTCAGAGAAATTCTTCCACTATCAACGCTTTCTTTCGTGTTTACCAAAGCCTCATCGCCCATGATTTTTGCATCATCAGGTCTTCCTGTAAATTTCTTTTGGTGTTCCAAGTCTTCTCTTGAAATATTTTTTCCTTCTTTTTTGGCTTTTTTGAGTGCTTCCTCTTTTGCTTTTTGACCTTCGTTTTCCTTTTTAGAAGCTATGGCAAATTTTTTTGCTTTGATTTCATCTTCTGTCATTTTAACCTTTCGGTTAAAGCCTACATTATAGCGGTGAGTAAAGAATATGTGTTGATTGTCGTTTCTGTTCCAGTTTTGTGATAATACGGTAGGTATTTCATCAGAAGTGTAAGTAGTAGATTGGCTTTCAGGGTGAGTTACGTAAGCATCATTGGTTATACCACCATTTTCTGTTACTTTTTGGTGATTTAGACTAACCAAGAAGTGTGCTTGATAGCGATCTCCTAAATAAGAAGACCAGAAAGTATACCCAAAGTGTGAAGTACTTTGGGAATCATAATATCCTCTTCCGTATTTATAGTCAAATCTAAAGCCTAAACCAAGTTTTTTGCCAGCATTAACTGCAAAAATAGCCTTAAAATCATCTTCACCATTTGTACGATCACCACATTCGTTAAGCGTAACGTTGGTAATAGGAGAGTATGTATTTGTAAAATGGAAAGTACCAACGGGTTTCACAAAATAGTCATAAGGATCCGTAAATATAAATTGGCTATTTTCAGGACGGTCAATAAATATTCTGTTGATTCTTGGTGCGCCTAAGTTTCCTGTTGTATTATATTCTCCTCTGAGTCCTGTTGTAAAAACAGTATTCATGTACATATAGGATGACGTGTCAACTTCTGCTGATCTTTGATCACCAAAACGTTCGTCTATGGTCCAAACGCGTATACCTTCAGGTATTTTTTTATTATGTCCTTTTGACATAATAGAGTCTGAAGATTTACTTGGATTCATTGTAGAATAATAAGGATTATTTATATCCTCATCTAAATTGGTTTGTGCCATAACTGGTGTTATGGCACAAACTGAAAGTAATATAGAAAATAAACTTTTCATTATCTTTTAAACATACGTAAACCTACCTCGATAATCTTGACTGCAACTGCTGAAAGTACGATTATTACACCTGTCTGATACATGTCTGTAGCATACATGATAATTAATCCGATTGCAGCTAATAGCATAAATATAATATTGAGCAGGTTTCTTATCTTGAAGTACTGATCACGAGGTTTTTCCACATGCAAAGGAGCATGATGAAACTTAGCTCTTAATTCCTCATTATCTGTTGATTTAATTGTCTTTTTTTGTTCTTCTTCTTGGCTCATTTTTAATTGTTTTTATTTTATGAGAAGATCTTTAATATTTTTAAATATCTCATCTTTTCTGTCGATTGTTTTTCGACGAAATTTTCCATAAATTCTTGATAATTTAGTGTGCTTTTTGTTAAGTGCATATTTGTCTGAAATTACATTTTCAGCAGGTTCTTTAAAGCCTGTAGCTCTGCCTTGGTCATAATTATAACTTATGCGACTTATGGATAGGTCTAACTGATTATCCTTACATTTTGCAATAATTGTATAGTAGAACTCAGTACGATCTATAGATATAAATGTATTTGAAAATATTAAATATTCTCTTACGGTAGCAACAATTGTACTTTTTTCTTGATTAACAAGAGCGACACGGCTTCCTTGTAACTGATTGCTATCAGAGGTGAGATCTGTTAGATATTCTAATATTTTTGTATAGATATCGTCTTGACTCATGTTGATATGATCTAATTTGAGCTTGAAAACGATATCACCTTTTTCTGAATAAGTGATAGCTCCTTCTAAATATTTAGAATCATCAATATGGTCATTACTAGTTTTTTCTTTTATAGTTTTTTTCTGAGGAGTAGTTGGGATGGTCCAGCCTTGATTTCTATTGCTTGATTTCTCAGATGCATTTCTTTCAGCATCTTCTTTTGCTTTTTGTGCCTCTTTTAATGCTTTTTGGGCCTCTTCAAGTTGCTTTTGGGCTTGTTCAAGTTTCTGCTCAGGGGTTAGTACCGTCTGTGCTTGACACGTCAGAGGCAAAAGAAAAAATGTACTGATTAAAAAATTCCTCATTTTATAAATTATTTTTGTATATATTCTATCGCAAAGATACATATTTTATTTGAATTTGTCCAAAACTATAGTCTTAAAAAACATTTATACTATTTTTTGTCTAACATTTCCTGTAATTTTACGATTTCGTCTCTGTATTGAGCAGCTTGCATGAAATCAAGGTCTTTTGCGGCCATTTTCATAAGTCGTGTAGTGTTAGCTATACTCTTTTCAAGTTGCTCTTTAGTCATATTTAATACAATTGGGTCAGCTGCAAATGTACCAACTTCAGACTCTTGATAAACATTGTTTGTTTTATCCATATTGCGAGTTCTAGCGGGTTCGTTTTCATTGCTAACAGATGCTAGTTCGTTCTTGATTTCTTTGACAATCTGTTGAGGAGTGATACCATGTTCTTCATTATATTTCATCTGTATCATTCGTCTTCTTGCAGTCTCGTCTATAGTTTTTTGCATACTTTCGGTAATATTGTCTGCATACATGATTACTTTACCATGTATATTTCGAGCAGCTCTACCTGCAGTCTGAGTTAAACTTCTATGACTTCTTAAAAAACCTTCTTTGTCAGCGTCGAGTATAGCGACTAAAGAAACTTCTGGTAAATCCAATCCTTCTCGTAAAAGATTTACTCCAACTAATACATCGTAAGTTCCTGCTCTTAAATCGTTCATGATCTTAATTCGGTCTAGAGTAGCAACATCACTATGAATGTATGCGGATTTTACATTGTGATTTAAAAGATACTCTGTTAATTCTTCGGCCATTCTTTTCGTAAGCGTTGTTATTAGTACACGTTCGTTTCGGTGAATACGCGTGAGAATTTCATCCATGAGATCGTCTATCTGATTTTCACTAGGTCTTACTTCAATTTCAGGGTCAAGGAGACCTGTTGGTCTAATTAATTGTTCGACGACAATACCTTCAGATTCTTCTAATTCATAGTTAGCAGGTGTGGCTGATACATATATTGCCTGGTTCAGTAACTCATGGAATTCTTCAAATTTTAATGGGCGGTTATCAAATGCTGCAGGAAGTCGGAATCCATATTCTACTAAGTTTTGTTTTCTGGCACGATCACCGCCATACATGGCTCCAATCTGTGGAATGCTGACATGGCTTTCATCTACTATAAGCAGATAATCTTTTGGGAAAAAATCTAAAAGGCAATACGGACGGTCTCCAGCTTGTCTACCATCGAAATATCGGGAATAATTCTCAATACCCGAACAATGCCCAAGTTCTTTAATCATTTCAATATCGTATTCTACACGTTCTTTGATTCGCTGTGCCTTTATATGGTCCCCGATTTCATTGAAATAGTCAACTTGTTTGACCAAGTCATCTTGAATCATGCGAATACCATGTTCTGTTTGCTCTTTAGTGGTAATAAATAAATTGGCTGGATATATTTCGTATTGTTCAAAACTCTCAATTCTGTGAAACGATACAGAGTCAACTTCTTCTATAGAATCAATTTCATCGTCCCACCAACTTACTCGAAGAATATTATCAGAATAAGCCATAGCGATATCTACAGTTTCTCCTTTTACTCTAAAATTACCACGATGAAGTTCTATGTCGTTTCTTACATATAAATCGTCAACCAGCTTTCGTAAGAATTCGTTACGATCAATGATTTGTCCTTTTTTTAATTTGATTATACTTTCCTGCATAGCCACTGGGCCTCCCATACCATAAATACATGACACAGAAGATACAACGATTACATCTTTTCTCCCTGATAATAAAGCTGATACAGCACCAAGTCTTAGTTTGTCAATATCCTCGTTTATAGCTAAGTCTTTTTCTATATAAGTATCTGATGTAGGTAGGTAAGCTTCAGGTTGATAATAGTCATAATAGCTAACATAATATTCAACGGCATTATTAGGAAAAAAGCCTTTCATTTCTTGGTATAATTGAGCTGCTAGGGTCTTATTATGACTCAAGATTAAAGTCGGCTTATTTACTTTAGCTATTACATTAGCCATGGTAAATGTTTTACCAGAGCCTGTTACGCCTAGAAGAACTTGTGCGGGTAATCCTTGTTCGATTCCTTCCACTAGTTGCTTAATTGCTTGTGGCTGATCGCCAGTAGGTTTGTAATTTGATGTTAAATTAAAGTTCATATTTTGCAAAATTACGAATTTATCAATTAATATGAGTTATAAAGATTAATAATTTGCCAAAAAAAACATTTTTTACTTTGTAAATCGGTAAAAAGATTGTATTTTTGCATCTCAAAAGTGCAAAAAATATAATGAAGAAAATATTTCTATCAGCAATAGCATTGGTACTCTTGTTTTCAAGTTGTGCCCGAGAATTTAATCAGGTATATAAGTCTGATGATTTTCATTATAAATATGAATATGCCAAGGAAATGTTTGCAAATGGCAAATACAGTAAGGCTGTAGCTCTGTTGCAAGAATTGGTAACATTAGAGAAGGGTACTGAGAATGCCCAAGAAAGTCTTTATATGTTGGCTATGTCTGAATATTGTTTGAAAGATTATGAGACTGCTTCAGAATATTTTAAGAAGTATTTTTCTTCTTATCCTCATGGCATATATTCGGAGATGGCAGAGTATTATGTAGGACAGAGTTTATTTATGAGTACTCCTGAGCCTAGGCTTGATCAAAGTGGTACGATAGCAGCTATATCAGCTTTTCAAGAATATTTAGATGTTTATCCAGACGGTAAAATGAAGCCAACTGCTCAGAAACGTCTATTTGAATTACAGGATAAGCTAGTTTTGAAAGAGCTTTATAATGCTCGTCTCTATTATAATTTAGGCTCCTATTTTGGTAATTGTACAAATGGTGGTAACAATTATGAAGCATGTGTTATTACTTCTCAAAATGCTTTAAAGGATTATCCATATAGTGATAATCGTGAAGAGTTTGCCACACTTATTATGAAAAGTAAGTTTGAACTTGCCAAAATGAGTGTAGATGAGAAAAAATATGAGCGTTTCCAAGATGCAGAGGATGAATGCTACGGCTTTATTAATGAATATCCTGATTCGAAGGAGAGAAAAACAGCTGAATCATATATTGAAAAATGTAAAGAGTATATATCCTCTCATAAAGAGATGTCATTAAATTAAGAAATTTAAATTCAACGTATAAATATGGATTATAAAAAATCAAAAGCACCGGTATCAACCGTAACACGAGACATTACAACTCTCTGGAAAGAAACAGATAATCTCTACGAGAGTGTTGCTATTATCGCTAAGCGTAGTAATCAGATTGCTGCTGAAATCAAACAAGACTTGAATAAGAAATTAGCAGAATTTGCTTCTTATAATGATAGTCTCGAGGAAGTTTTTGAAAATCGTGAGCAGATTGAAATTTCTCGTTACTACGAAAAATTGCCTAAACCAACATTGTTGGCAACACAGGAGTTTATAGAGGGTAATGTTTATTTTCGTGATCCAAGCAAGGAAAAAGTAAACGAAGCATAATAGATTATGATTCAGCGCAAACAAACACTTTTTTTATTTTTCGCTATTGTTGCAATAGTTGTTTGTCTTTTTTTCCCAATTGCTACTTTAGAGTCTGATTCTTTGGGCTTAGGGGGAAGACTCTTTAATTTGGGTGTAAAGGATTTAAATGGTAATTTGGAATTTGTTTCTTGGCCCTTGTGTTTGATATTGACGCTATCTGCAATCGTTGATCTTGTTAATATTTTCCTTTTCAATAATCGTACGCTGCAAATAAAATTATGTATCGGAAGTAATATCTTAATCTTAGTATGGTATGTATATTTTATTTCATTTACTCAAGGGCTTATTGGTGATTTAAAAGGGGAATATCATATGGCATTTGCTTCATGCTTACCCTTGATAGCTGTTATATTAACTGTTATGGCAAAGAAGAGCATAGAGGCTGATGAGGCTTTGGTTAAAGCTGCAGATCGTATTCGATGATAGTTTTTAACAAGTGTAATATTAAATTGTCCCTGATTTCACAAAATGAAATCAGGGACAATTTTTTTATAAAAAAGGGTGCTCCAGTTTTACCCAAAGCACCTTTAACATGTGTCATTAATTAACAATTGAGAAATAAATACTTCGCTCTTAAATTTATATTCGCATCAAACATCTATTATATCCTTATTATTTAAATTATGAAGAATCAACATCCTCATAACTTCTGCAAATATAATATATTTTTTTTATCTACGCTCTTTTTTATCTGATAATTTTCTCAAAAAACTATATTTTTGAGAAAAAACATAATTTATTAAACCTTTTTTGTAAAATTGAAGTAATCTGGTTTTCTAATTTGCCTCATGAATATATTTCGAAAAGTTTGGCTCATATTTAATGATTATTTTTTCTACATCGTCAAATACTTGATCTGTAGTGTAATATAACGAATTCTTGATGTTTGTTGAAGTAGATAAAGCTATTTGATTAATTATTGGTCCAATAAACTTTGAATCTTCGTTTTTTGCTATTTGTTGAGCAGATATTAATTCTTTTTGATTAAGTAATAATTGTCCTGTTCCTGGTTTAGATAATGATGATAGGTTAAAGCCTAAACTTGACCAGTCTATAGGTATCGGGTGGTTAATGATTTTCATAAATAAATCGATGGGGCAATCTACGGTTTTTCTTTTTATGATGAATTTTATACTTGCTGCATGATATTTGTTGGCGTAAATATGGTTTCTTGTGACATATAGTATATACTTTTTTCGTTCTGTGATAATCTCTTTTATGAGTTCATTTATTTGTTTTGTGATAGGTTGTTTAATATCTTCTATTTTAAGATTGCTTGCACATATATTTTGGTAGTATTTGGTAATGCCCTCTGATGTTTTATTTGGCAATTTATAGGCCAATAAGTCATTTAATACTTTTTCTGTAGTAGTTGCAATATAATCGTTATATTTTTCTTTGCATAGTATTCTGTGTTTTTCTATTATGTTTTTTTCGTTTTGAAAGAAGGATTCTAGTGTAATTGTATCTTTAGTTTGTGCATATGATGATAGGGTAGATATTGTATACCATAATATTAGGATAACTATTTTATTTTTTGAATTCATAATTATTGAGATATATGCTTGTTCTATTTGATAATTTATTGAGCACAAAGGTACGCATTTATTTTAAAAATTACTATATTTGTGCTTATTAAGAATATAAGCGCCAATGAGACTATTAGACAAAATATGGAAGTTCTCAAAAGTTGATATTTGGGAAAATAATGGATCCTCTAAAATTCAGCAGTGGGGCAAATCAATATCACGAAAAATATTAGTATCATGTCGATATTTTTTTCTTAGAGGCCATATGGATTATGCCACGCAATTATCTTTTAGTACGATATTGGCGCTTGTACCAATATTGGCTATGTTTTTTGCAGTAGGGAGAGCTTTTGGCCTTTCTATGTATGTTGACAACATTCTAAGACAGGTATTTAAGTCTCAACCTCAAGTGGCAGATGAGCTGTTTACAATGGCAGATTCTTACCTTAATCAAGCTCAAACAGGAATTTTGATAGGTCTTGGAATATTAGTTATGCTATATAGTATATTATCTCTTATTCGAAATATAGAGATGGTTTTTGATGTAATATGGCATGTTGATCGTCAACGTTCAGTGGGACGTTTAATAATAGATTATACAGCGATGATTTTTTTGATACCAGTCATCTTGATTATACTTTCTAGTACTAGTGTTCTGGTCTTTGGTGTGTTAGATCGTATTCCTGATTTCTTACTACTCGATGGTATATTTCGTTTTCTGATTCGCGTGGTTTCACCGTGGTTGCTACTGACAGCTGTTTTTATAGGAGTTAATATGTATGTTCCAAATACCCATGTGAAGTTGAGTTGTACAATAATTCCAAGTATGTTCGCATCTGCGTTTATGTTAGCATTGCAATATTTTTATATTCATGGTCAAATTTTTCTAACTAGTTATAATGCTATATATGGTTCATTTGCTGTTATTCCTTTATTTATGATATGGATGCTAGCTTCATGGTATATTATTCTTTTTTTTGGTGAGTTGTGTTATGCTAATCAGAATGATGATTATTATGCTTATTTTTTGAAAACATCTGAAATATGCCATTATGATTTGATGATAATTTCTGGATTAATACTAGCTCATATTAGCCAGGCAAAGCGTAATGAGAATAAAGCTTTATCTGCAATCGAAATTACCCATAGGATACAATTGCCCATACGAATAGTGTTGGATGTTCTTGATAATTTAAGACGGGCAGGGCTTTTGCAACAATATGTTGATTTAGCTACATATAAGATTGTGTGGGAATCTATATGTGAAACGGATCAGCTATCTATGGGTAAGATGGTTTATGCTTTAGACAACGTGGCTGAGAATACTGATACTAAATTAGTTTTGAATTCAAAAATACCGCACGATAATCTCATGATAAAAAAAATAGCTGAACTTTACAGTAAACAAATAAAACAGTGGGACTCAATATTAGTTCGTGATCTGATTTAAATATATAATTTTATGATATTACTAATAATACTATATATAAAAAGGCATAGCTTTATAATTAGCTATGCCTTTTGTTTCTTATTTAATTATTTCAGAAGAATGTCCTGGTCCGTTTGTAATCCAATCATCCAGTATTTGTCTTGCAATACTCAACTTTTCTGGAATTTTGGGTAAATTATCTTTTGTAAACCAGCTTGCCCGTGCTAATTCTTCCTTCTGAATATGAATATCTCCGCTAATATAATCGGCATTGTAACCAACCATTAATCCGCATGGATAAGGCCATGCTTGGCTACCAAAATATTTTAAGTTTCCTATATTAAGACCAGTTTCCTCCATTACTTCTCTGTGAACAGCATGTTCAAGAGTTTCACCTGTCTCAACAAATCCTGCTACTAGTCCATAAAAATCGGACCTAAAATTTTTTGCTCTAACCAATAAAACTTCGTTGCCTTTGTGTATTAAAACAATAACAGCAGTACCTAGTAACGGCCATATTTCTTTTCCACAGTTGGTGCAACGTTTACTGATGTCAGTGTGCATTTTCATAGGAGCACCACATACTCCACAGAATTGTGAATTTTGATCCCAATATATCAATTCAAAGCACTTTCCTGCTTTATTGTATAAATCCTTTGAGATTTTGTAATAGCTCTGTCTTAGTGGACACATCTCAAAGGAATGTCCTTCTTGAAGATATCCCTTTGTTATATCTTCGATTTCTGACGGATTATTAATCTTGAAAGTCTTTACTTCAATTCCGTCATCCATAGGAGAGATATTCATGACATGTGTCCATGCTTTAGTTTGGATAGGTGATTCACTGTGGTATGGAATCGTATAGGTGCCATCTGGAAGAACCTCAAGCAGGAGATCTGACTTGCAAAAAATAAAATAATATTGTTTCATGTGTTTGTGTTTATTCTTTTCTTTCACCAAAGAGAATGTCATAATCTCGTTTGGCAGCAGGTTTTACCCATTTTTCTGGCACAAATTTCCAGTTATTGTTTGCTTTAGGGTAAAGTACTTTTATTTTTTCTATTTCTTCCATAAGATAATAGCGTTGGTCACGTTCACTGCGCCAGATAATTCTATTTTTTAAACTATCGCGAGGAATCCCTGCGCCCTTAGTTAGAAGCTCGCCACCACCATTTCCACGATAACTATTAATAGCAACATTGTACCATTTCTTTTCATCAAAAGGTTGTCCATTGCTCATTTTTAAAATATGAACCTTTTGACCATTTGGCTTGGTTACGTCAACTTCATAATCTATACCTGCAGCACTATCAAAGTTAAAAGAGAAATTTTTGAAGCCTAAACGTTGCTGGTCGCCTTTAGTACTTTCGCTAAGAAGCAATAAATGATCCTCTGGACTTTTCATCGTGTTAACCCATAGGTCATAACTCATTTCTAGGTGCTTTCTGATTTCCTCACCCGTAAGGCGCATTACATAGAGTTGATTCTCGAATTTGTAGAGATTAAACATATCGCCTACATAGATTGGGCCTTGTTGTATGTGTGAGTCAAAATTAACTGGTGCGTTAAAAGCGATATCAGCTTTGGTTATTTGTAGTTCCAAGTTTAGAATTAAATCCGTGAACGCACTGCTGCCAAAGAAACCATCTCGAGTACTTATGGTGCTTGTTATTTCACCAATTTTTCGGTTAACGTATCCTTTAACCTCTTCAATTTGTTTACTGAAGTGCTCCATAAAGTCTTGGTCCAAAGGCTCTTTGGTTATATCTGTTAAAACGTTTTTAATCGAAAGATCTTTTCTTATCCACTGTTTTTTGCCATTTATTTTTTTTTGATCCATGGTAAGGACCAATTCGACATCAGCAATGCTCTTGGCATTATTTGCTGGGTCAATGCATAATACTTTTTTTCCTTCGATATTAGTTACAAATTGATTACTTCGTGTATGATCATGTCCAAACATAATCAAATCAAAGCCGGGAACATTTATAGCAACATCTAAAGATGCGTCTTCCTTATATTCTGGTGTTATTATACCTCCTTTTGCACCGCTATGAAACAAGCCGATAATAACATCCGGCTTTTCTTTATCTTGGATAATTTTTATCCATTTTTTTGCAGAGGTTTCCATGTCTTCGAAGTGTATGCCACTCCAAATATTTTCAGTCAACCAATTTGGAATAGCTGGAGTAATTAATCCCAAAATTGCTATCTTGGCGCCTTCTTTCTCAAGAATGACATAAGGTTTGACATATGGATTACCTGTTTTGTTATCTATCATGTTTGCAGCAAGAACTGGGCAGTTTAGTTCTTTGATCCATTTGTCATAGCAAGCATGACCTGTTTCTACATCGTGATTACCAATACTTTGTGCATCATATTTCATATAATTCACTAAGTCCGAAGCAACGTTTGTTGTATTTGTATTGATGTAATTGTAATAATAACAAGTTGGTTGTCCTTGCAGAATGTCACCATTCTCTAATAGAATAACATTATCACCAAATTGCTTTCTGACATTTTTTACATAGTTACTTACTCTTGCTAATGTACCAGAAAGAGGTTTGCGTGTAATGAAGTCATAAGGAAAAAACGAACCATGAACATCGGTTGTTTCAATTACGCGTAGAGTAATTTTTTTTGTTTTTGCTGTCACAGGCTGAAATAAACAACATGCTAACAGGCATGCTGATAGAATTTTTTTCATTATACATATTTTAATTATTTTGCAAAAATACTAATTTTTAGTCATATAGGCACACTATTTGCTGTTTATTTCATAAAAATAAAATATAAGAATTATGGCATTTATCGATTACTACAAAATTCTAGGTGTAAAGAAGGATATCCCTCAAAAGGATATCCGTAGAGCGTATGTCAAAAGGGCAAAGCAATTTCATCCAGATCTTCATCCAGATGATCCTAAAGCCAAAGCTAAGTTTCAGGCTTTAAATGAGGCTTATGAGGTGCTTTCAAAGCCTGAAAAGCGAGCTAAGTATGATAAATATGGTGAGCAATGGAAAAACGCAGAAGCTTATGAAAATGCTGGAGGCTTCGGCGGATTTGGCGGAGGAAATGCTGGTGGCAATCCTTTTGAAGGTTTTGATTTCAATTCCTTTGGAGGAGGCGGTGGTTTTTCTAGCTTTTTCCAAGATCTTTTTGGCGGTGGTGGCCGTGGTTCTTCTTTCCGTTCTGCAGGCTTTGGCGGTGGCTTTAATGGCGGAGCTAGACAAAATTCTGGAGAAATGGAAGCCAAGGTTAGTATCGATCTTTATACAGCTATGCTTGGTGGTGAGGTTGTTATTCAATTGAGTAATGGACAGAAAATTAAGCTAAAAGTAAAGCCTGAAACTCAACCTGGTGCTAAAGTTCGGGTCCGTGGCAAAGGTTATGATAGGGGAGATGGTACATTTGGCGATTTGATTATTACTTATAATGTAAAATTGCCAACCAATCTGACAGAACGACAGAAAGATTTGCTTCGCCAAATGCAGAATCAATAAAAAAAAGCTATCTATTACAAGATAGCTTTTTTTTATTGATATCAAAATTGATTATTTGATGATTTTTACCATGTTCATTTCTGAAATTTTTCCGTCAGGAGAAACTTTTGCGTTAATTCTGAAATGATTGTTTGTAGGTAATTCAGGATTCGTACGTTCTATACTTTGTTCTGCAGTAAATTCTACTTGATATTCGAATTCGTCTTCGCCTACTTCTTTTTTCTTAATCTTATAATCATTATTGATTTTAAAATTCATATTTGTAATGTCATCTTTGTAAATCTTATCTATGAAAGATGCAACATCACTTTTTGTAGCCATGTGTTTGCCAAGGAATGATGTCATTACCTCTTCAACGGTAGCTGTCAATCCAAGTTCGTTGCGTGAATTCACACTTTGGAAGAACTTGCGAAATAGTCCGCTTATCATTTGTTTCTCATCAGATTGCACTTCTTTAGATTTTATTTTTTTCATGGCTTCATTAGCTTCATCGATATGTATGCCGTCAACATGGTTTGACAGATATTGTTGATAAGCGTCAATCGTATTTTCATTGGATGCTGAAATCCAATCTAAAGAGTCAATCTTGTTTAAAGCTTCTTGTTTGTGAGGAGAGTCAGGATTATTTCGAATATAATCTTCTAATGCAGAACGACTACCACTTATAACAGCATTATTCCAATCGTCATCTTTATGTTTAAGTATTTCCAGATGGCTTTGAATAGAGTCAATATGAGCTTGGTCTGCATCTTTATATTTATCGAGATAGCTTTGAAGTACAGCAGGATCAGTACTTTGCATTGCATATTCATAGTCTTCCTGCTCTTGATTATCTTTTGCATTGCTATAGAAATAGAAGCATGTTGCACATACTATCAATGCAATAACAATAGAAATCCAAATATATTTATTGTTATTATTTTTTTTCTGCTCAAATTGACTGTTTGTAGGTGGAGTAGGTGGGGTCGAAATATCCGAGGTATTACCACCGTGTGATGATGGAGAGTTTTGTCTTACGGTTTCAGATTTTGTCTGTACGTTTTGTGGAATGATAGGAGGTACAGCAGAACGCAACGTCTCTTGTGGATTTGTCATATTTTCTGTTGTACGATAGCGAACAGATGGTTGATGACAGTTAGGACAGCATTCTTCGTCATTAAAGTATATTTCTCCACAATTAGTGCACTTAATGACTTTACCTGAAATTTCAACGCCACAACTCGGGCATATTGGAGCTTTGTCACTAATTTGGTGACCACACTCAGGACATTTAATAATTGCCATGATATTTAAATGTTTTATCTATGTCTAAATCTTATTTCTCTTAAACGATGTTTTCCCATAAATCGGCTTTTATCTACATAACCATTAATGCCATTAAGCCGACCTTTACCAGTATATTGCCACATAATATATTCAAAATTGTCCGCCAGTTTTGGTGGGCGATTATTATATTGTGCAATCATGACTTTGTATCCGTCTAAGGTGCCTAGTAAATAGTTGTTATAAAAATTTGTACCTGTATATAAAAGAGGCTTTTGATGATATGCTTTTTCTACAAGTGTCAAAAATTTAAATAAGCTATCTCTAAATTCCTGAGTCGGTAATCCACTTTTTGTTTCGATATCTATCATCGGCAATAAGTCTTGATCACCAGGACGACATTGAGCCATGAAATTAGTTAATTGCTTTTCTTGTTCTATTTTGGGTCTATAAAAGTGGTATGAACCAACCTTTAATCCATATTGATGAGCTAGATCAATATTTGTTTTATATTTACTGTCTATATTATTACCTCCTTCTGTCGCCTTAAGGTATACATAGGCCATTTTTGAATTATTGCCAATGGTTTCCCAAAACACGTTACCTTGATAATGGCTTAAATCTATACCATGTATGTGACTGCAAGTATCTTCGCATTGTACTTGCGCTTGCATACTGAAAGAGAAGAATATGTTTAATATAATTAATAGAATTCGATTCATGATTGCAAAGATACTAAAAAGAAACTATATGCGTATAAGCTATAGTTATTATTTTACATCTTTTCAATATTTCTATTCTTCGATTTCTGAGAGGCTATGTGCAAATTTTAAAAAGAAATGGCTGATAGTTTCAATAGGTGCATAGTTAAAATAATGTAGGCTATGATTAAGATTTCGTCGTAATACCTTATTATTATTTTGAACAAATCCAGTACTACTTTGCTTAAAATGCCAGTCTTCCTGTAAATCTTGAAGATTCATATTCAAACTTTGCAATGTTAATTTTTCTGCTTTCTTTTCTATTCTTCGTACAAATGGTATTTCATCGATTTCAAAGTTGAACAGTTGTATAAGAATACTTCCTTGAAATTGAGCAATACGCTGGATGTGTAGTTTTGATAGCCATGTGTCGATTTTTACAAAATCAACTTTGTCGCCTTTAGTCCTTAAATAATTGCCTAATTTAATGATCCCTTTGATTGATATACAATGGTTCATTATACTATCGATGTTGGCTATGATGATACGTAAAAGGTCTAGACTTTCGATAGAAGTATCTATAGCATGGCGTTCGTCGTCCATAACTTTATTAAGCCTTTTATTGAGTATAGGATTGCTCAAACGAACTTCTCCTTCAGGCAGATCTTCCATATTTTTCATTATATTGGCTATTTTTTGCTTCTTATAATTTGTCATGTCTTCCATGTGTTCGTTAGTATGGAATTTATTTGCCCGAAGTTGAATGAAGATGTTTCTTTGAATAAAGTTCATCATAAAGTTAACTCAATTTTTTAGGATATCTTAATAGTATAGCTCCTAAGCCAAAAAAGCCTATCGCAAATGGATAATACAGGTATGGAAAAATATGTAATGGACTAACGTTGGCCAGTCCTGCTGCTATAAGCATTTGTACACTGTAAGGGATGATACCTTGTATAAAACATGAAAAAGTATCAAGAATACTTGCCGCTTTACGATTATCCACCCCATATTGGTCACCGATTTTTTTAGAAATATTGCCTACGGTTAGAATTGCAATTGTATTGTTGGCTGTGCAGACGTTGACTAGAGAAACTAAGGCTGCAATAGATAATTCGGCTCCTCGCTTGCTGTTAACATGTTTGGTGATATTCTCAATAATATAGTCAATTCCTCCGTTTGTCCTTATAATTTCTAACATTCCACCTGCCATCATGGCAATGATAATAAGTTCTCCCATGTCGATAACCCCGTTACTCATGGAAATAAACCAGCCAAAGGTATTATAGGCTTGAGAGGCATCAAAAAAATTATAAGTGATTCCAATTATACCACAAAGAATCGTTCCTAATGTCAATACAGCCATGACGTTCATTCCTAGAATAGCTGTAACTAAGACCGCTAGATAGGGTAGGACTTTGATATATTCTATATCAGGTATATTGGCTGGCAATTTTATATCAGAACCGAGTATTGTATAGATAACAAGTACAATTATAGCTGCTGGAGCTACGATTTGAAAATTGGCTTTAAATTTGTCATTCATTTTACAACCTTGTGTTTGGGTAGCGACAACAGTTGTATCTGAAATAAAAGACAAATTATCGCCAAAATAGGCACCGCCTACAATGACAGCTGTCATTAGTCCAAGATTACTCCCTGTAGAATTGGCCAGTCCTGCTGCTATAGGCACAAGTGCAACAATAGTTCCAACGCTAGTGCCAATAGATAAAGATATAAAACAGGCTGCTAAGAATAATCCTGGCAGAATAAGGTTTGCTGGTAATATGCATAAAGTTAAATTTACGGTTGCATCAATTGCTCCCATACCTTTAGCTGAAGCTGCAAATGCTCCTGCTAAAACATATATCCATAACATGAGCATAAGATTGCTGGCACCTGCCCCCTTGCTATACATATCGATACGTTTATACAGAGGAATACCACCTGAAATAATGACAGCATAGATACTTGATATCATAAATGCTACAATCAGTGATAAGTTGTTTTCTTCGCCATAGTGCTCTGTTGAGTACATTGTGAAGATAATTATGAACCCTATCAATATAATGAGAGGTGAAAGTGCCAACAAACCTTTTTTATTGCTCATGTATCTAGTAATATTAGATGGTTTACAGTGTTACACCATTTTTGAAAATGGAAATTTCACGATAACCATTAATTTCGTTGCGTGCTGGTTCTCCACTGGCAATAGCGATGACTTTATCAATAAACTGTTTTACGAGATCTTTCATTTCTGTGCCTTCTACAAGTGCGCCAGCGTTGAAATCTATCCAATTTGGTTTGCGATTATATAGATTGCTGTTTGTAGAAATCTTCATTGTTGGTACGAAAGTGCCGAATGGAGTACCACGACCAGTTGTGAACAAGACGATCTGACAGCCTGATGATGCCAAAGCTGTAGAAGCAACGAGGTCATTTCCTGGAGCTGAAAGTAGATTCAAACCTGTAGTTTGAAGGCGTTCTGCATATTCTAGCACACCACTTACAGGAGCGCGACCACACTTCTGAGTACAGCCTAGAGCCTTGTCTTCCAAAGTAGAAATACCACCAGCTTTATTACCTGGAGAAGGATTTTCACCTACAGGTTCGCCATGTGATAGGAAATATTCTTTGAAATTGTTGATTAGGCTAACGGTCTTCTCAAACAGTTCAGGGGTCTTACATCTATTCATTAAGATAGTTTCTGCACCAAACATTTCTGGTACTTCTGTTAAGATTGATGTACCGCCTTGAGCTACAATCCAGTCTGAAAGTTCTCCAACCAATGGATTTGCTGTGATGCCAGAGAAGCCATCAGAACCTCCACATTTCAAACCTACACGTAGCTTACTTACTGGTACATCTTCACGTTTATCTTCTTTAGCCTTTGCATAGAGATCGCGTAATACGTTCATGCATTCCTCTACTTCATCACCTTCAACTCGTTGAGTTACAACAAGTTTAACTCTGTCCTTGTCGTAGTCTCCAAGTGTAGCCATAAAGTCTTCTGGCTGATTGTTTTCACAACCCAAAGATAATACCAATACACCACCAGCGTTAGGGTGTAAACAAATGTCACGTAGTATCTTGCGGGTATTTTCATGATCGTCACCCAATTGTGAACAACCATAATTATGATGCCATGCAAAGATTGCATCGATGCCTTCACTTTTTGTTTCTTCCTGAAGTTTTTTAACGATTCTTTCTGCGATGCCATTAACACAGCCAACAGTTGGGACTACCCAAATTTCGTTACGAGTACCGACTTCACCATTCTTTCGCACATAACCTTTAAATGTACGATTTTCGAGTGCAATATTGAGCTCTTCTTTAACAGGATTGTATGTATATTCCAAAGTTCCTGCCAAATTAGTTTTCAAATTATTCTCGTTAACCCATTCTCCTTGTTTTAAATCCTTTTTTGCATGGCCGATAGGGTAACCATACTTAATGATATCTGTACCTTCTGAGGCATCATTAATCAGAACTTTGTGTCCTGCTGGAGTGTCTTGTAACAGAGTAATGGTTTTACCATCGACCTCAATCTCTTCACCTTTAGTAAAAGGACGTAGACAAACCACAACACTGTCTGCAGGGTTAATCTTGATAAAAGATGATTGTTTCATTGTAGATCTTGTTCTTAAAATGTTATTTATTAATATGTATTATTTCTTTTTTTTTATTAGAGTTGAGTTCTGCGATAAAAATCTACATTTTCTTTGCAGAGCAGCTCAATTGGCATATAATTAACAGGAGTAATTTTTTTCTTCAGTACGATTGCCTTAAATAGAGTATCTATGCAAGAATATCCTTGCATATATGCGTGTTGGGCTATTAGGAATGATATGCTTCCTTCACGAAGACATTGAGCGTTCTTGGCAACCATGTCATATCCCATAATTTGAATATCACGGCGATTGGTTCTTAAAAGAAATTCGCCAACTAAGTGTGCTTTAGACGACAAAGTTATACAATGATGAATATGTGGATGATCTGTGAAGAAATGCTCTAATATCTGTGCATAACTCTTTTTGGTGCCATCAAGTGGTAAATCCAAATCGATGATTTTTATATTTGGAAAGTGGTCATGCATGTAATGACGAAAACCCACTTCACGGTTGTCCTGTTGTTTACTCATAACCACACCATCTTTAGTCTGCTTCATGAGCATAATCTCTTCCTCCTGACTAGCAATTAGCATTAGCATTTTCGCAGCAAAATATCCACTACTGAAAGAATCTTGTCCATAAAATGCTAATGGTTTTAAGTCAGGCATATATGAGTCAAGCATTATAAATGGAATATTTTGCTCATGTAGCTGATCTGTGAATTTCTTAGTTGATGCTAAAGCAGATGGTACGACGACCACACCCTCAGGATTATTATTCAGTACTTCCTGCGATTGAGTCTCGAAAGATTTTTGATCGAAACGCTCATAATATCTGATTTCGATATCAATATGGAAGTCTCGTCTCGTTTCTTCCGCTTTTTTGGCACCCTCTTCGATTTCTTCCCAATATGCTTCTGATTCGTGTTTTGGCATTAAAATATAAAAGGTATATGATTTATTGTATGCTAAAGCACTAGCATACATATTTGGTTGATAGTTCATCTCCTGAAGAGCTTTACTTACTTTTTCAAGAGCAGATTTTGAAACATTTGGTCGATTGTGCAGTACACGGTCTACTGTACCAACAGAAACGCCGGCTCTTTCTGCAATATCTTTAATTCGAATTTTGGATGCCATAGAGATTTTCTTTTTATAAATAGTTTTGCTATGTTTCTATACCAGTGTGTTCGTACACATGATTTTAATTTCGGTACAAATATAACAAAAAAACTTGATTTGTGTGTTTGCACAACCCTTTATTTTGCCCTTCAAACTATTTTTTTGAGATTTTATTTCTTAATTTGCAAAATAATCAGTATTTTTGTCCGGTAAAACAAAACAAAAAGGAATTTGATTACAAACAAACTATATTAAAAAAATTAAGAAATGGCAAAAATTGTAACATTAGGTGAGATCATGCTCCGTCTTTCTCCAGAAGGTAATGATCGTTTCATTCAGAGTGATTCTTTCCGTATTATCCCTGGTGGTGGTGAGGCTAACGTAGCTGTTAGTGTTTCAAACTATGGTCATGATGCATATTTCGTATCTAAACTTCCTAAACACGAGATTGGTCAGATTGCTGTTAACGCTCTTCGTCGTTATGGTGTTCATACAGATTTTATTGCTCGTGGTGGTGAGCGTGTAGGTTTGTACTACGCAGAGACAGGTGCTTCTATGCGTCCTTCTAAGGTTATCTATGACCGTGCTCATAGTTCAATCGCAGAGGCTGATCCATCTGATTTCGATTTCGATGCAATCATGGAAGGTGCTTCTTGGTTCCACTGGAGTGGTATTACACCTGCTATTAGTGACAAGGCTGCTGAGTTGACAAAGTTGGCTTGTGAGGCTGCTCATCGTCATGGTGTGACAGTATCAGTTGACCTTAACTTCCGTAAGAAGCTTTGGACATCAGAGAAGGCTATCTCTGTTATGCGTCCTTTGATGCAGTACGTAGATGTATGTATCGGTAACGAGGAAGATGCTGCTCTTTGCTTAGGCTTTACACCAGATGCAGACGTTGAAGGTGGTAAGACTGATGCTGCTGGTTATCACAAGATCTTCGAGCAGATGGCTAAGGAGTTTGGCTTCAAGTATGTAGTTTCAACTCTTCGTGAGTCTTACTCTGCAACTTACAATGGCTGGAAAGCTTTGATCTACAATGGTAAGGAGTTCTACGAGAGCAAGCACTATGATATCAATCCTATTATCGACCGTGTTGGTGGTGGTGACTCTTTTGCTGGTGGCTTGATTCATGGCTTGTTGACTAAGGAAACTCAGGGTGAAGCTCTTGAGTTTGCTGTTGCTGCTTCAGCATTGAAGCACACAATCCCAGGTGATTTCAACCTTGTAAATGCTGATGAGGTAGAGAGCCTTGCTGGTGGTAATGCAAATGGTCGCGTACAGCGTTAATTTGTTATAATTAAATAATAATAAAACATTATAATAAAGCCAGGTTGCTTTCGGGCGACTTGGCATCTTTTAAAGAATATTATGGCTAAATTTAGTAAGATCCAGGTGATGACTGCTATGAAGGAAACAGGTATGGTTCCTGTATTCTTCAACAAGGATATCGATGTTTGTAAAAATGTAATCAAAGCTTGCTACGAAGGCGGTGTTCGTGTATTCGAGTTTACTAACCGTGGTGACTTTGCTCACGAAATTTTCGGTGAGTTGGTAAAATGGGCAGACAAAGAATGTCCAGAGATGATTCTTGGTGCAGGTACAGTAATTGATGCTCCTACTGCAGCTCTTTACATTCAGTTGGGTGCAAACTTCATCGTTGGTCCAAACTTCAATCCTGAAGTTGCTCCAGTATGTAACCGTCGTTTGGTACCTTATTCTCCAGGTTGTGGCTCTGTATCAGAGATGAGTAATGCACAGGCTGCTGGTTGTGATGTAACTAAGGTGTTCCCTGCTGGTAACGTAGGTGGTCCTTCATTTGTAAAGAATGTGCTTGGTCCATTGCGTTGGAGCAACATTATGGTTACTGGTGCAGTTGAACCTACAGAGGCAAACCTTACAGAGTGGATTAAGGCTGGTGTAATGTGCGTAGGTATGGGTTCTAAACTCTTCCCTGGTGATGTTGTTAAATCTCAAAACTGGAAAGCAATTACAGATAAGTGTGTTGAGGCTCTTGGTTATATCGCAAAAGCTCGCGCTTAATTATAATATTAAGAGCGCTGTCATCATTTTGATGATGGCGCTTTCTTTTTTAATTTCAGCTTGTTCGCCTAAGCATAAGAATGAAATCGACAAGTTGAATAGTATTTCTTATGCATATCATTATCTTAATCTTGATTCTGCGCGTTCGATAGCTTATCGTGCCTATATGATGTCACTCGATGAGGGGTATGATGATGGTAAGGCTGAGGCTTTGAATAATATGGCTTTTGTAAGCATTGCTCGTATGCGTTACGCTAATGCTTCCAAATTGCTTCTTGAGGCGTCTTCTGCCGATAATCAGGTTGAACTCCTGATTTCTGATATTCTTAATATGCGTTTGTGCCAGCGTCAGTCTCACAACAAAGATTTCTATGTATATCAGGAGAGAGCTTTAGAAAGAATGTCACGCATTCAGGAGGAGATTGATTTACTGACAGCTCGTCAGAAATTTCGTTTTAAGTATGCTAAGTCTGAGTTTCATATTGTAGCAGCAACTTATTATTATTATGTTGGTCAACATAGACCTTTTATTGCAGAACTTAAAAAGATTAATCCTGATGATATAGCAAAAGACACAGCTCAGTATCTTAGTTATTTATATAATATGGGTGCTGGTGATGCCATTGAGGGAACATCGCATCAAACTATAATTCAAAAGGAATTTGAATATTTGTTGTTGTGTTATGCTATGGCAGGTGATCGATATCCATTTTGGAGAGCCAATTCCTTACAATCACTAAGTGAACATTTACTTGATGTTAATGATCGTAAGTTCCTGATTAAAAATAATTTGCAGTCAATAAAGTATCTTAATGTTCAGGATGTGTCTTATGATCTTTTACCAGTTAATCTTGCAAAACGGTCTTTAAAAATATTTAGATCCTTTGGCGATGTTTACCAGATTTCGGGAGCTTATCGTACTTTAGCTAGTTGTTATTGGTCGATAGGAGATAATCGTTCGTCTATTCTTTGTTTAGAGAATGCACTTTCACGAAATAGTGCAATTTTTAAGGCCCCAGATTTGGTCGCATCTATCCGGGAACAGTTGAGTGTTGTGTATTCTGCTATTGATGATAAACCAAACAGCGATCGTAATCGTAATATTTATCTTGATTTACAGGAGCAGACTCGACAAGATCGTCAATTAGAGGCACGAGCAGAGAAACTTAAAAGTTCGGTAGTTTGGCTTAATATTATGATTATCGGAGTTGTGATTATGATAGTATTCTTAGTAGGTTTGCTTGCTATTTTTGACAAGATGCGCCAATCTAAACTTGCTGCTACCTCTTTGGATAGTCTTTTATCACCTCTTCGTGAGTGGAAAGCCAAAAATGATGTATGTGTAGAGGAACTAAAGGAGAAATATGAAGAAATTCAAGAAAATTATGCCATCAGTCAGCTGCATCTTTTAGATAGTAAAAAACAAAACATAGAGCAGCGTGCAAAAATTTCTTTAGTAAACAGTGTCTTACCGTTTATCGATCGTATGATTCATGAGGTAGAGCGTCTATCTAAAAATGAAGAGAGTGATGATGTAAAAGAGCTACGTTATCAATATATTTCAGAATTACTTGATACAATTAACCGCTATAATAATATTTTAACGCAGTGGATACAATTGCGTCAAGGCCGGTTGAGCCTTCATATTGAGAGTTTTTCATTGCAGACTCTTTTCGATATCATCAATAAGGGGCAGATGAAGTTTAATACTAAGGAAGTTACTCTGAATGTTAAACCTACCAATGCCGTAGTGAAAGCTGATAAGACTCTTACTCTTTTTATGATTAATACATTGGCTGATAATTCATGCAAATTTACTTCTCAAGGCGGTAAGGTAAGCATTGAGGCGATAGAAGGTAATGATTATGTAGAAATCAGCATTTCAGATACAGGTTGTGGTATGACTCATGATCAAGTGGAACATGTGTTTGATCACAAACCAATAAAGGACGAAAAACGTACAGGACTACAATATAAGTCACATGGTTTTGGCTTGATGAACTGCAAAGGAATTATAGAGAAATATAAAAAAGTAAGCCAACTCTTCTCGGTGTGTACTATTTCGGCAGAAAGTGAACTTGGTAAAGGAAGTCGATTCTCATTTCGTCTTCCCAAAGGTGTGGTTCGTTTTGTTCTCGCACTTTTTATTTCGTCCTTTGCTGTTGAAGTACATGCAAATTTGTCAAAGATTCCGGAAGATCCTTATCCTATAACGCATCCATATTTGCTTAAGGCTAATGTTTATGCTGACAAATGTTATGAGTCTAATAAGCGTGGAACATATGAACAAACTCTTAGGTATGCAGATTCTGCCCGTTATTTGATTAATCAATATTACTACACAATATATCCTCGTGGTAAAGATGTCATGACAGCCACGGAGACAACTGTTATTCCAGCAGAAATAAAATGGTATAACGAGAAATTAAAGACCAGTTATGCTATAATTCTTGATATTCGAAATGAGTCTGCAGTTGCGGCATTGGCACTGCATCATTGGGATATCTATCGTTACAATAATAATGTATATACGCAGTTGTTTCGTCTTCGTTCATCCGATAATACTTTGCGTACCTATGTGAAACGCATGCAGATTTCAGAGAATAATAAGATGGTGGCAATCATTCTCCTTGTACTATTGCTTTTAGCAATTTTACCCGCATATTATCTGTTGTATTATCGCCATTTCCTTTATTATCGCTTTTATTTAGAACGGGTTAATCTGATGAACGATATCTTGCTTAGTGAAGATTCAGACAAGAAGAAACTCTTACGTATTAAGCAATTGTGGCAGAAACATTTTAATCCTTCCCATAATCGTATAGGGCAAAGTGCAACCTTGGTTCATGTCGTAAAACAGATAGAAAAGGCTCTTAAAGAAAGTATTCAACTGGATGATAAATATCGTACTAATCTTGAACTTGCCTCAGATGAAGTACATCGTGTAGAATTTGAAAATGCGAAATTGCATGTGAGCAATAGTATACTTGATAACTGTCTTAGTTCGTTGAAACATGAAACGATGTATTATCCATCGCGAATAATGCAGTTGATAGATGTCGATAAGCGAAATCTGAGTGGAATTCGTGAGTTAGTAGATTATTACAAAGAACTTTATGTGCTTCTGAGTGCTCAAGCTATGCGTCAGATTCATGCGATAACTATGAGATGTCAGCCTGTGTCGATTTATGGTGCAACGGTTCTGGGTGATCCGGATATGCTGCATTATCTCTTTGATATTCTCAAAAAGGCGGGTAAGCAAAAATCACTCCATGTTAGCGTAGCAAAAACAGACCGAGATTATGTGGTTTATCGTGTCTTATGGTCAGATGTGTTGTTTACAGAAGAACAGTGCCGTAATCTTTTTACACCTATGACAGAAAATATTCAGTTGATGATTTGTCGCCAGATTATTCGTGATATAGGTGAAGTAACCAATTCAAGAGGTTGTGGTATACAAGCTCATTTGGATAATCATAATGTAGTAATTGATATAGTAATAACTAAAGCCAAAGATAAAGATGGAAAATTTTAAGGTCATTATCGTTGAAGATGTACCTTTAGAACTAAAAGGTACACTGGGTATATTTAAAATGGATATACCAGAAGCCGAAATTATAGGAACAGCCGAAAATGAAGTGGCTTACTGGAAATTGCTTAATCAGCAATTACCTGATTTAATATTATTAGATTTAGGCTTAGGTGGAAGCACAACTGTTGGTGTAGAAATATGTCGTCAGACAAAAGAAAAATACCCTCAAATTAAGGTGTTAATCTTTACTGGAGAAATCCTTAATGAGAAGCTTTGGGTAGATGTTTTGGATGCAGGTTGCGATGGTATCATTTTGAAGAGTGGTGAACTGCTTACTCGTGGTGACGTCTCGAGTTGTATGGGAGGCAAGAAACTTGTATTTAATCAACCTATACTTGAAAAGATAGTTGATCGTTTCTGTAAGAGTGTCAATAATGAAATTATGCATCAGGAAGCTTTAGTAAACTATGAGATTGATGAATACGATGAACGTTTTCTACGTCATTTAGCTTTGGGTTATACTAAGGAACAGATAACGAATTTGCGTGGTATGCCTTTTGGCGTTAAAAGTCTAGAAAAAAGACAAAATGAACTTGTGCAGAAGTTATTCCCAGATGGTAATGGTAAAGTTGGTATTAATGCAACTCGTTTGGCTGTTAGAGCATTAGAATTGCGTATCCTTGATGTAGATAACCTGTTGCCAGATGATGAATAAGCGGTTTGTTCGCATATATACGGCAATTACTTTGGCTCTTGGGATAGCCCAAATTGCCGTTTTTTTGCTTTCTTGGATTATTACTGCTGCTGCTCCTGAGCAGAATTTTCATTCTCTTTTGAGTAGTGAAGGTATAAGATGGTTTTTCGGATCTTTTATTCATAATTTAACAAGTCCGATTCTAGTTTGGCTTATTTTATGTATTTTGGCATATGGAGCTTTAACATCGAGTCGCATATTACAGTATGATTCTCATGTATATAGGCAGCGCCTGGGTATGAATCTTGTTATTGTCGAGTTTGGTGTTTGTTTGTTAGTCTTACTCATGTTAACAATGTTTCCCCACGCTATTTTATTAAGTGTCACAGGAAATCTGTTTCCAAGTAGTTTTTCTGGAAGTATTATTCCGATAGCTACATTTATGATTATCTTGTTTTCTGAGAGTTTTGCTGTAATGAGTGGTCGTTTTAATAGTCCCACAAAAGTCGTCGAGTCATTGCTGGTTGGTATACATCAATTAGCATCACTATTTCTTATTTATATTTTGGCTATGGAATTATTCCATTCGGTACTTTTTATAATTTACGGATAATGAAAGCAATTATTGTTGGAGCAAGTAGTGGAATTGGATACGAGGTCGCTAAGTTACTAATAGCTAAGGGGTGGATTGTTGGTGTTGCGGCGCGGCGAGTGGATCGATTGATGGATTTGAAGGCCAGTTACGTGGAGCAAATAGATGTAACTATGAGCGATGCTGATCAGAAGTTAAGTAATTTGATTCATAAAATGGGTGGTATAGATCTCTATTTTCATGTATCAGGAATAGGAAAGCAAAATCGAAATTTATTCCCTGATATTGAGTTAAATACAGTTCAAACTAATGCATTGGGTTTTACGCGTATGGTAGGAGAGGCATATCGGCATTTTGCTATTCAGGGCAAGGGCCATATAGCTTGCATTTCTTCTATTGCTGGAACTAAAGGTTTGGGGCCGGCTCCGAGTTATTCTGCAACAAAGGCTTTTCAGAATGTTTACATGCAGGCTTTAGAGCAACAAGCTCAATCGCGAAATCTTGCTATTTCATTTACAGATATCCGTCCCGGATTTGTTGATACCGACCTTCTCAATGGTGATTTTCATTATCCTTTGATGCTGAAACCGGAACGTGTTGCCAAAACGATCGTTCATGCAATTATACACCAACGTCGTATCGTAGTCATTGATTGGAAATGGCGTTTGATTACTTTTTTTGGGAGTTTGTTGCCAAATCGTCTTTGGCGTCTACTTAAACTTTAAAGTCGGTTATAACTATTATAGATCCTTTGTATCATAATAGGGGCATGATTTAGTGGGTTAATACTGGTTTTATAATTTATGTACTTTATTTGGTTCGTGAATATAATCTTGTATATGCAATATAGGAGGGTGGCTTTTGCTTATTTAAGGTGGTGACGATTTTCCCAACTGATGAGGAGGCCTAAAACTTCAGAGTAGTTATGGATGCCACTCTTGATTTGGTTTGATTTAAGATAATGGTCTAGTAAAAACGATTGTGCATCGCCTAAAAAATGGCTATATTTGTTTTTCCAGTATGTTCGTCGTTGTTCATAAAGAAGTTTAATTTCTGGTCGAATTTGAGCTACAAAGATTTTGCCAGCATTCTCATCTTCAGCATATAATGCGCGAATAACATATGGTAATATAGAAAGATAGCCACTGAAGCGTATTTGTTTGTTGTTGCTAGCTGTGCAAGCTTCATACGCATAAAATGTTGCTTCGTTTTCTCGAGCTATACCAAGAAAATGGGCATATTCATGTGCCCAGCAGTCAGCATATTCGATAGGAAGCAAATTCTTATTAAGAGTAAATTCTCCAAAGAAGGGCCCCATAGATCCAAGTACACCCACTTTAGAATATAAAGGGGTTAATAGCATTGGTTTGCTTTGAGGATGAGTGTTGAAAGGCTTATGGATACCGGCTTGGATACCTAATTGATTATAAGCCCTTACTATTTCTTTACTGACTATTTTTTCATCGAGTTGATGTGGATTACAATAAGTCTCATTCAATTTTTTTAGATAGCACTTGGCAAAATTTTTGAGTAAAACCGTATCGTATGGAGCAGGTTTTATATTTGTGCGACTATAGAAATCTGGTGCCATGTAGTTGATACCCCAACCGATGTTAAACCAGATATATAGTATTGCTATCATCTTTAATTCACAAATACCAATCTGTTGCCAAGTTTGTTTATATCTTCGTATACCTATTACTGGATAAGTTAATAAGCCAAGTATGCCGAGGATATAGAAAAAGTCTGATATACAAAATGGAACAATTGAAGATATAATACTAAGTAGTTTTGCTATAGAAGGATATAGTTGTTGATTATACCATGTTCCACCTCCTGGCAGTAATCGTAAGGAAATTACTGCAACCAAAAGGGTAAGAATACTATATGTATTTATTTTCTTTGTCATGTTGTTATTTCGTGACAAAGTTACATATTTTTTTTGTATATAAGGCGCAATCCGGATCAGAATTACGCCTTATAATTATATTGGTATATGTTTACAAAGTCTTGAGAGTAATCTTCTGAGTCTTGAAGTCTTTAGAAGTTACAGTAAGTGTAATTTTAGATGGTGTTTTACCAGCACGAAGAATAACAAGAGCACTACCATTATAGAGGTGACGGTGATTTGCTACATGTAATTCATTAGAGTATAAGTTACCATTGTCGACAGCAATAATACGTGCATCTCCTTCAACTTTAAACATGAGATCATTATTAGCAGCATACACGCGGCGACCTTTACTGTCTACAGCCTGTATGCGAATGTGCTGTAGATCTTGACCATCAGCTTTCCAATTTTCAATATCAGCAATAAGTTTAAGTTTTTTAGCTTCACCTGTGGTCTCAATCTTTTGTCGAGCAACCACATTATTATTAATATAGGCAATAGCCTCAATATAGCCCGGTTCATAGTTTACATCTTTGAAAAGCAATCGGTTACGACCATTAGGATCCTTTGTATTAAACTGTTCACCAACTTTCTTACCATTAACCATAAGAACTACTTTTTCTGCATTGGTGTATACATTTACATTATATTTTTCACCGAGTGTTCTATTCCAGTGGTCAGTCATTTCGTCATTTTTGAATGTAATGCCATTCCATTCAGTGCTATTAGCAGCTTTATCAACGATACCAATCTGTACTACAGGTGTATCTGGCAAGAACATACTTTTAAGCAGATATGCCTTTGGTTTAGGCTGTAAAGACAAGTCAAAGGCCCCTTGTGTCCATCCTTTAGCAGGCCATCCCATAGATTCGCCCAAGTAGTCTATCATACCCCAATATGCCAGTCCCATAACTTTGTCAAGGTTCATTGCAAAGAAGTTAGGTCCCATCATCGTATTGTTTGCTTCACTTTGATAGAAGGTCATCCATGGGAATCGTTTTCCATCGCCAGGAAAGTACATGTAGCGATAATTATAGGCTTGCACATCGGTAATCATAGCAAGGTCACAAGGTAGAGAGTCTGTATCCCAGTTACGGCCTCTTGGATGCATGGCAACAGTAACTTTACGGGTATTATCATACCGTTTAAGTACTGGTAACATCATACGATATGGTGTAACTCCCCAATCTCCGAATGGCAGAGATGCGTATGTTTGTAATTCGTTGCCGAGGCTCCACATGATAACAGAAGGGTGATTGCGATCGCGTTTAATCCATTCAGGCAGGTCGTGTGGCCAAGTTGATTCCCAGTCTTTGCGGCCACCTGTATATTGTTTGAGCCATTTGTCGTAAATTTCATCGACAACGAGTATACCCATTTCGTCACATTTATCGAGGAACGAAGTACTGTATGGATTATGTGAGGTACGAATATGGTTAAATCCAAAACTTTTGAGCATTTGCAGACGTTTCTCGATGGCACGAGGGTAGGCTGCTGCACCGAGGGCACCTAAGGTGTGGTGGTTTGCATTACCTTTGAGGAGGACCTTTTTACCATTGACTCTAAGACCAAAGTCTGGACCTATCTCGATAGTACGAATACCAAAACGCTGCTTCACTACATCTTTTAACTGTCCCTCTTTATTATATAAAGAAACCTGCATGGTATATAGATAAGGATCTTCGCAACTCCAAAGATGAGGCTGAACAACTTGGAAAGAGTCAAGTTTAAGTTCATTGGTGCGCATACGACGATTAAATTTGTAATCTTTACGTGATTTTGCAACAACTTGTCCTTTTGCATCTAGGATAACGATTTCAAGATTTACATCGTCCTGTTTCGTAAAGTTGGCTACTTCTGCCTGAACATTGATTTGTTTGTTGTTTTGTGTCGTGATATAGAGTGGATGACGGGAAAAATAGAGATCGTTGTCCGTAATGAGCAAACGAACATCACGAAATAGTCCTGCGCCTGTGTACCATCTACTATCGTCAGGTCCCATTGTGCTTGCGCAAACAGCAATTTCGTTAGGCTGTCCATATTTTAATTTTTTAGAAATATCGATATCAAAACCTAAATATCCATAGTCTGTTCCACCGATGCGCTCTCCGTTTAAAAATACATCACCCACATACATGATGCCTTCAAAATCAAGGACGATACGTTTGCCACGCAGTGAAACTTCTGGAATATATGTTTTGCGATACCAACCTTGCCCCATTTCTTTGAATCCTCGTGAAGAAAGACGACTTTTACGATTTGCTGCTGGATCGTTGTTGTTGGCTTTTTCGTTTTGATCGGGAGCAACCCAAGGCTGTTCGATAAGAAAATCGTGTGGTACATCAATGGTGCGCCAGTCAGAAATAGCATTCAGATGTTTGCTGTCTGCTTTGCCATGATGAAATTGCCAGCCAAAGTTTAAATTAATGACTTGGTGTATTCCATTATTAGCTTGCATACACAGACAGAACATGACTATTGGTAAAAATAGGAAAATCTTTCTCATTGTGTGTAGGTTATTAATTAATGTTTTTAATTATTGGTTTTGATATGCAAATTTAACTATAAGTTTTGATAGTAGACTTTAGTATTTGACAAAACAAAGGGTAATCAATAATGTTTAGAATAATAAATGTGAGTTTTTGCTTGTATTTTATTAAGATTTATTTAATAATTGTTAATTTTAGGACAAAAAAAGCGGAAATAATTGGGAGTAATTTATATTTTTTATATGTTTGTAGCATTAAGAAGATAAAGATTTAATTTCTTTATGAAAGATAGTGTTAAATATATTCGTAACAAAAATTCTTCTATTATGAAAAAATTATTTTTAGCAATTGTAATGGCAGCACTTAGTCTCAGTGCAAGTGCTCAGCACGAAGAAGGTACTTGGAATATCCAACCTAAAGTTGGTATCAATGTAGCTAAAGTTACAAAGGGCGGATTTGATACAAAAGTCGGATTTGTAGGTGGTGTAGAATTAGAGTATCAGGCTTGGAGTCCTGTATCATTATCTGCAGCAGTATTGTATTCTGGTCAAGGAGCTAAAAAATGGAATTTAGCTTATTTGAATGTTCCAATTTTGGCAAATTTCTATGTTGTAAAGGGATTTGCGCTAAAAACTGGTGTACAGCCTGGTTTTAAGCTCTCTGATGAAGATATGGATGTAAGAAAATTTGATTTTTCAATTCCTGTTGGTGCTTCTTATGAATATGCAAACTGGCAATTAGATGCTCGTTATAACATTGGTCTTACCAAGGTTTGGAAAGGTGCAACTAATAAAAACAGTGTATTCCAGATTACTTTAGGTTATAAGTTTGAGCTTTAAAAAAAAACTTTAAATATTTGTTAAAGCCGGGGCATTTTATAATGCCTCGGCTTTTTTGAGTATATCATTTAATTTGTACTTCTTGGTGTCCTACGAGTCGGTCAGTGCGGTCTGAAATGCCTTTAAAATATATTAAGGCCTGATAATTGTTACGTGTCTGGTAGAAATTTCCTTCAGAAGGTACAATGTCTGTGGTTCCATCAGGTTTTAGTACAAGGTATTGATAGCTATAATACCCCTGTTTAAGCATTACTTTTCCTTCATACATTTTGTTGGTCTCATTGTATTCTAGTTTGTATTCAGGAGAAAACTCATTTCGTGTCCAAGTGCCATTGAGATATACCTCTCCATTAATTTTGGGAGATTTTAGTTTGAAATGCGTTAAGATGTAATCGCTTTGGATATCATTGTTATTATTATCACTATTGCGAATATAAAAAGCTCCATTAGCTGTTTCGTCATATACGTAACTAGGACGAGCTTCGTCAGTCCAAAGATAGGCATTGTAGTTTTTGCCATCCCAACCGATATCTTCTATACCCATTGTAGTATGGTTAACATCGAGTATTTCAAATTTTCGATATTCGTTGCCACCATTAAATATTAGTGCATTGTTATGACTCCACTTTAACCCATCATTCATAATATATTGAGGAATAGGATTATATACAGCATTATCCCATCTGCCATTTTGTAAAATTATAGTCTTAATTTGTGTTGTTGGATCGTTAACACGCAAGTTGTTAAAGTTTATTTCTACGTTAACTTGTTGATGGCATCCGTTAATATCATGATCGGTACGAGAAGTTACATCCATATCTACTCCCATTTTTGATTCGTAGACCATAAAGCAAAAGGATAGTATAGGAGTCTTGTTTTCATTTTCATCGTAAACGGTAACTTTATAGTTTCCGCTGATTTTGATTTGGCAAGAACTATTTGGAATTTGAAAACTATAATGGGTATACATGATATTTGTATTGAGCGATTCTTCTGCGTTACTAATGAGGTTATCTTCTGTAAAGCCATCAATATAGTCGCTTGTAAAAATCTCATTTGAGGTTGTCCAATCGGCTTCGCAATGTTCTATACGATACATGTAACGATGATATTCATGGGTAAGATCATCGAAAGCAAAATTCATCACTTGATTCGTGCCCAGTTGTATAAGTGGCATATTCTGCCACTTGTCATCAGCTACAGCCTGTAATGTTGCAATATTAGGGCTGTAAATTTTATGACGTTGAGCCAATACAGAAAGAGGCGATGCCGTTAAGGTTAAAATAAGAAAGCTGTATAAAGTATGATTCATGCAATTCTGATTTGGTAAAATCATGACAAAGATACATAAAAAGTTCGTTATTTGCTTATAATTCGGTGAAAAGAATAAGCTATTATTCAACAAAAATCATTATCTTTGCATTCAAAATATTCAATTATGGTAGAAGTTAAAGTCAAAGATTCCGTATTGCAGAAAGCTGCAGAGCTGGGTATGGATGAATTTATCCAGGTGTTTATTGATGGTATAAAAAATGCTATCGGTGGAGAGTTGACAGCAGAAACGATGGCTCTGCTTAATTCAGACCAGATAACCCTATTGGCTTGGGATATTTTGCATGAAGAAGTTATGGATGGTGGTTTTGTACAACTTATTCATAATGGTTATGGTGGCTTTATCTTCATAAACCCAACCGACAAAGCTTTTCGAGAGTGGGGAATAACAGATTTATGTAGTTTGCTCCGCAAGGCACATAAAAGTTATAATGTGCATAAAAAATATCTTGAAGCAGAATATTCTGATGAAGAATTTATGGCTCTTTATGAAAATGTTCCAGAGTTTGATGATTATGACGATTGCTTTGTGGAAAATGAAGAAGAGTGGACTTACGATGTGGCTCATTATATAGATGAACATATCGATAATTTCGCTACAATAGAGAAATAGACAATGAAGAAAGAAGATCAAGAAGTAAGACGTAAGAGTCCTATTCAAATTAAGAATAAAAAGGCATCGTTTGATTACTTTTTCGTTGATACTTTTACAGCTGGTATTGTATTGACTGGTACAGAAATCAAATCTATACGTGACGGAAAAGCATCATTGGTGGATACTTTTTGTGATATTTATCAAGGTGAAATATGGGTGAAGAACTCATATATAGCTCCCTATTTTTATGGCTCATTTAGTAATCATTCTGCTCGTAGAGATAGAAAGCTTTTACTGAATAAACGTGAAATTCATAAATTAGAAGAAGCCGTAAAAACTCCTGGTAATACAATTGTTCCTACTTTACTTTTTATAGATGATCATGGTCGTGCCAAACTTGATATTGCTTTGGCAAGAGGTAAGAAGGAATATGATAAACGGCAGACTTTACGTGAAAAGCAGGATAGAAGAGAGATGGATCGTGCTATAAAGCATTTCTAAGCGAATGAAAGCAATCACAAAAACAATACAATAGGTTAACAATATAAAGATGAAGCGATTAGAGGATGTTGTTAAGGAAAGGGTGTTAGTGCTTGATGGCGCTATGGGTACCATGATTCAGAATTATCACTTAACTGAAGAAGATTTCAGAGGACACCTTTTCCAAGATATAAAAGGACAGATGAAAGGTAATAACGATATGCTTAACTTGACATGTCCTGATGTAATTGCAGATATTCATAATCGCTATTTAGAAGCAGGTGCAGATTTAATATCTACAAATACTTTTTCTTCTCAGTGTATTTCTCAAGCTGACTACAGCTTGGAGAAATATGGTCGTGAAATGGCTTTACGTGGAGCTCAAATTGCAAGAAAATGTGCCGATGCTTTTAGTACAGAAGATAAACCGCGTTTTGTGTGTGGTGATATAGGTCCGACCAACAAGACGTGTTCTATGAGTCCTGATGTAAGTGATCCTTCTGCACGTGAAATTACCTATGATCAATTGTTTGAAGCCTACAGTGAACAGATAGAAGGCTTGATAGATGGTGGAGTCGATGCCTTATTGGTTGAAACCATATTTGATTCTCTCAATGCTAAAGTTGCTATTGATGCTTGTGTGCAGACCATGCAACGCTATAATGTTTCTTTGCCGATAATGGTAAGTGCTACTGTGAGTGATTTAGCAGGTCGAACGCTTAGTGGACAAACGCTTGATGCATTCCTTGCCAGTATTGATAACTATCCCATATTTTCTGTTGGACTGAATTGTGGTTTTGGAGCCGATCAGATGAAACCGTTTATTCAAGAATTGGCTGCTAAAGCACCTTATTATATTTCATGTCATCCAAATGCAGGTTTACCAAATGCAATGGGGCTCTATGATGAAAGTGCTGAAAGTATGGCTCCGAAAATGGGTGAGATGGTCTCTGAAGGATTGGTGAATATTATTGGTGGTTGTTGTGGTACTACAGAAAAGTTTATTGAGGCTTATCAGCCATTTGTACAAGATAAAAAACCTCACATACCAGTAGCCGCACCAAGGACCATGTGGTTATCAGGTCTGGAACTCTTGAATGTTACTCCGGAAGTTCAGTTTGTTAATGTGGGTGAACGTTGTAATGTGGCTGGCAGTCGTAAATTTCTTAGACTTATCAAAGAGAAAAATTACGAAGAAGCCACATCAATAGCACGTAAACAAGTAGAAGATGGTGCTCTTGTCATCGATGTTAATATGGATGATGCTCTGCTTGATGCCAAAGAAGAAATGGTGAAATTTTTAAATCTCATTGCTTCTGAACCAGAAATTGCTAAAGTTCCTGTAATGATTGATTCCAGCAAATGGGATGTTATTCTAGCTGGTTTGAAGTGTGTGCAGGGTAAAAGCATAGTTAACTCTATTTCTTTGAAAAATGGAGAGGAAGAATTTCTTTCTCATGCACGAGATATAAAACGGTATGGAGCAGCTGTTGTAGTCATGTGCTTTGATGAAAAAGGACAGGCGACTTCGTATGAGCGTCGTATAGAAATAGCAGAGCGAGCTTATAAATTATTAACAGAAAAGGTAGGTATGAATCCATTGGATATCATATTTGACCCTAACGTGCTCTCCATTGCAACTGGTATGGAGGAGCATGATAATTATGCCTTAGATTTTATTAATGCCACAGGATGGATAAAGAAAAATTTGCCAGGTGCACATATAAGTGGTGGTGTAAGTAATTTGAGCTTTTCTTTTCGTGGTATCAATTATATTCGTGAAGCAATGCATGCTGTATTCCTTTATCATGCTATTCGTCAGGGTATGGATTTTGGAATTGTAAATCCTTCTACGAGAATAACTTACGAAGATATTCCTCAGGAACACTTAAAGGTTATAGAAGATGTAGTGCTAAATCGTAGAAAAGGTGCTGCGGAGGATTTAATAGAATTGGCAGATAAGATTAAAGCCCAAATGGATGCTGCCAAGGAAGCTGCAAAGAATGGAAATGCTCCTGTAGTCCAGAAGAAAGAGGATGCTTGGCGAAAAGAATCGCTTAGCGACAGATTGGCTTATGCACTTCGTAAAGGTATAGGAGATTATCTGGAAGAAGATTTGAAAGAGGCGCTTAGTCTATATCCGCATGCTGTGAATATTATAGAAGGTCCACTAATGGCAGGTATGAATAAGGTCGGCGAACTCTTTGGTGAAGGTAAAATGTTTCTTCCCCAAGTTGTTAAAACAGCTCGTACAATGAAACAAGCTGTATCTATACTTCAACCAGCTATAGAAGCAGAAAAGTCACAGGGGCAGACTTCTGCTGGTAAAATAATTTTAGCTACAGTTAAAGGTGATGTTCATGATATTGGAAAAAATATTGTAGCTGTTGTAATGGGGTGTAATAATTATGAAGTTATCGATATGGGTGTCATGGTACCGCCAGAACAAATCGTTAAGAAAGCTATCGAAGAAAAGGTTGATCTCGTTGGACTTAGTGGCTTGATTACCCCTTCTCTTGAAGAAATGGTTAATGTGGCCAGGGCTATGCGTGATGCAGGGTTGGAAATTCCGATTATGATAGGTGGTGCTACTACCAGTGAACTTCATGTAGCTTTAAAGATAGCTCCTGTTTATGGAGGGCCTGTTATTTGGATGAAAGATGCTTCTCAAAATCCAATTATTGCAAGTAAATTATTGAATGATAGTGAGAAAGTTAATTATCATAAACAATTAGATGAACAGTATGAGAAGTTGCGTGAAGGCTATTTCGTAGAGCAAGAGAAGTTGGTATCTCTTGATGATGCACGCAAAAATAAGTTAGATTTATTTGGAGAAAAATAGAATCGTACAGAATAACGAGGTTATGATAAAAAATATTTTATTTGATCTAGGTGGTGTGGTGATGCCGATAGACCCAGAAGAAGCTGTAAAGCGTTTTACGGCATTGGGCTTAAAAAATGCGAATCGTATGTTGAATTCTTATACCCAGAGTGGATATATCGGTGATCTTGAAGAAGGTAAGATCACTGATGAGGAATTCAGACAAATATTAAGCAAGGAAGTAGGTAAGTCCTTAACGTGGGAAGAATGTCAGTGGGCATGGTTAGGCTATCGTATAGAGGTGCCACAGCGTAATCTAGATATGCTTAAGAAACTTAAGGCAGAGGGGTATCGTCTCATTTTGCTATCTAATACAAATGCCTTCATGCAGCAATGGGCTGAAACTGATTTTGATGGGAACGGTGGTTCTATTTCAGATTACTTCGATGCTATGTATCGTAGTTATGAATGCAAAATGATGAAGCCATCAGATGTCTTTTTTATGCATGTTCTTCGAACAGAAAAGATTATACCATCAGAAACACTGTTTTTAGATGATGGGCCTCGTAATGTGGCTGCAGCAAGCGAAATGGGAATTTTTACTTATTGCCCGAAAAATGGTGAAGATTGGACTGAAAAGATATATGATTATTTGAAGGAATAATTGATAATACGTGCGATTAACAATTTATAAACGAATATATTTGGTTGGTATATTGGTTTATGTTAACTTTGCATGTTAAATTAAAATGATAATATAATGTTTGGAAAAAAGAAAAGATGGCATTGCCTTCCAGGTCAAGAGCCTACGGAGCTTGATAAAAAGGTGATGTACTGGGAAAATAAAGGTAAGCTGGTTCCAACTCGTGATATGATTAGAACTGCAGAACAGATTGAAGGCATTCGTATGGCAGGTAAGCTTACCACGCAGTGCCTTGATGCTGTTGCAGCTAAGATAGCTGAGTGCAAAAATACACAGGATATTGATGATATCGTGGTTAAATTCTGTAAGGACAATAACTGTAATCCAACTTGCTTAAACTATGAGGGTTTCCCTAAAGCTGTTTGTACAAGTATCAATGAAGTTGTATGTCATGGTATTCCTAAAGAGGAGGATGTACTAGAGCCAGGTGATATTGTAAATGTTGATATTACGATTGATAAAGATGGCTTCTATGGTGATGCCAGTCGTATGTTTATTATCGGTGGTAAAACTACTCCAGAAAAGGAAGAATTAGTACGTGTTACTAAGGAATGTCTTGAAATTGGTATGGCTGCTGCTAAGCCTTATGGTTTTGTGGGAGATATAGGTCATGCTATTCAAAAATATGCAGAAAAACATCATTATGGTGTGGTACGTGATCTTTGTGGGCATGGTGTAGGTTTGGCTATGCATGAGGAACCAGAAGTATGTCATTTTGGTCATAGAGGTGAGGGTATGCTGCTTGTACCTGGCATGACCTTTACCATAGAACCTATGATTAATATGGGAACATGGAAAGTGTATCTCGATGCTGATGATCCATACGGATGGGAAATTATCACAGGTGATGAAAAGCCATCTGCTCAATGGGAACATACACTCCTGATGACAGAGAATGGTGTGGAGATTCTTGCAGAATAAATTATGGAAGGTAATCAAGATATATATATATTAGGATTGGAAAGTAGTTGCGATGATACTTCTGCAGCTGTTATGAAAAATGGTGTACTTCTTAGTAATATAACAGCTTCTCAGGAAGTACATCGTGCTTATGGTGGAGTAGTGCCAGAATTAGCATCGCGCGCTCATCAGCAAAATGTTGTACCTGTTGTTGATCAGGCATTAAAGCGAGCTGGTATTACTAAAGAACAACTTAGTGGTGTAGCTTTTACCCGTGGTCCTGGTTTGATGGGCTCTTTGCTTGTGGGTGTAAGTTTTGCTAAAGGGTTTGCACGTTCGCTCGAGATACCGTTGATAGATGTAAATCATCTTCAGGGACATGTAATGGCACATTTTATAAAGTCTAGTGAGGATGATAATAGTATGCCTCCATTCCCTTTCTTGTGTCTTTTAGTTTCCGGTGGTAATTCTCAAATTGTTAAGGTTAATGCCTATAACGATATGGAGATACTTGGTCAAACCATCGATGATGCTGCAGGTGAAGCTATAGATAAATGTTCTAAGGTTATGGGGCTCGGTTATCCTGGTGGTCCAATTATTGATAAATTGGCGCGTAAGGGTAATCCTAAAGCATTCACATTCTCAGAGCCTCATATTCCGGAACTTAATTATAGCTTCTCTGGCTTGAAAACCTCTTTTCTGTATAGTTTGCAAAAATGGGTTCAAGATGATCCTGATTTTGTAGAACATCATAAAGAGGATCTTGCTGCTAGTTTAGAATATACCATTGTTGATATCCTAATGAAAAAGTTGAAGTTGGCTGTTAAGCAGACGGGTATTAAGCATGTTGGTGTTGCAGGTGGTGTTTCTGCTAATACTGGGCTTCGAAATGCATTCCATGATTATGCAGCAAGGTATGGTTGGACAATATATATTCCAAAATTTAGTTATACAACAGATAATGCGGCGATGATAGCATGTGTTGGCACTTTTAAGTATAAAGATAAGGACTTCTGTAGTATCGACAAACCTGCTTTCTCTAAAGTAACATTAAAGTAAAATATGGAATTTAAAAGCAAAATATTAAGTAAGCGTATTCAGGATTTAATCTACGGACAAGGTAAGACTTTAGCAACTGCTGAAAGTTGTACTGGGGGTAGAATTGCAGAAGCAATTATAGCGACTCCAGGTGCTTCTGATTTCTTCAAGGGTGGTATTATTTCTTATACTAATGAAGTAAAAGAAAATCTCCTTGGGGTTAGTCATGAAGTAATAGAAGAGCAAACTGCTGTTTGTGAGGAAGTGGCCAAGCAAATGGTTTTGGGTGTAATTAAGGCTTTGAATGTAGATTTTGCTATATCTTCAACTGGTATTGCAGGTCCGGCTGGTGGTACAAAAGAAATCCCTGTTGGTACGATTTGGATTGCTTATGGAAGTAAAGATGATATTCGTACATTTCAGCTGACTGAAGATTTTGGTCGCGATATCAATTTGGCGGTTGCTACCAATCAGGCACTTCAGTTGATGCTTGAATTCTTGAAAGAGCAGGATTTGAACTTATAAAAATCTATCGATTGTCTGGTAATGGACTGAAAAAGTAAAGACTAAATTGTTATCAGATAATCAGCGATTTAATAGAAAAAGCCTCTTTAAAATCAAAAAAATCCTTAAAAGTGTACATTCTTTTAAGGATTATTTTGTTTAATCGGAAAAAGATTGTAATTTTGCATTCTGTTTGGAATAAGTATCAATTAACGAATTAGAAAATTAAAGATAGAAATGTCTAAGATTTGTCAAATTACAGGTAAGAAGGCACAGTTAGGTTGTAATGTGTCTCACTCAAAGCACCGTACAAAGAGAAGCTTTGACGTTAACCTCTTCAGCAAGAAATTCTACTATGTAGAAGAAGGCTGCTGGATTAGCTTGAAGATTAGCGCAGCTGGTCTTCGTCTTATTAATAAAGTAGGTCTTGACGCTGCTCTTCAGAACGCTGTAGCTAAAGGTTATTGCGATTGGAAGGACATTAAAGTTATAGGAGAATAATAATCATGGCAAAGAAAGCTAAAGGTAATAGAGTACAGGTTATCCTTGAGTGTACTGAGATGAAGAACTCTGGTATGCCAGGTACAAGCCGTTATGTAACGACTAAGAACCGTAAAAATACTCCTGAGCGTCTTGAGCTCATGAAGTACAATCCTATCCTCAAGAAGATGACTCTTCACAAGGAGATTAAGTAATAAATCTTTTAAATATATCTAAGATATGGCAAAGAAAGCGGTCGCTACCCTCCATGAAGGTTCTACGGATGGTCGCGCTTATTCAAAGGTTATCAAGATGGTAAAGAGTCCTAAGACCGGTGCTTATATATTTGATGAGCAGATGGTTCGTAACGAGGATGTTAAGGACTTTTTTAAATAAGTAATTTATTTAATTATCATACCGAAAGTCGTGTTCTCTTAAAGAGAATGCGACTTTTTTTGTTGTTTTGTAAGTTTTTTGCATGGCAGTCAACTGTCATGTCTCTTTTTTTTATTATCTTTGCATTAAATTATATGATTATGGGCTTATTCGGATTATTTAATAAGAAAAAGAAAGAGACTCTTGATAAAGGTCTTGAAAAGACCAAAGAGAGTGTTTTTGGTAAACTTGCTCGTGTTGTAGCAGGTAAGTCAAAAGTAGATGATGATGTATTGGATGATCTTGAAGAGATTCTGATTACTTCTGATGTGGGTGTTGAAACCACTGTGAAAATTATCGAGCGCATTGAGAAACGTGTTGAGCGTGATAAGTATGTTTCGACTTCAGAATTAAACCAAATTCTTCGTGAGGAAATCGCATCTCTGCTTGCTGAAAATAATTCTGATGATAATTCGAATTGGGATCTTCCTTCTGACCATAAACCTTATGTTATTCTGGTAGTTGGTGTTAATGGTGTAGGTAAAACTACAACTATAGGAAAATTGGCTTACCAGTTTAAAAATGCAGGCAAGAAGGTTTATCTCGGTGCCGCAGATACTTTTAGAGCTGCTGCTGTAGAGCAAATATGTATTTGGGGAGAGCGAGTTGGTGTGCCTGTAATTAAGCAACAACAAGGCTCTGATCCTGCTTCTGTCGCATTTGACACTCTTCAGAGTGCCAAGGCAAATGGAGCTGATGTCGTATTAATCGATACAGCAGGACGTTTGCATAACAAAATCGGTCTAATGAATGAGTTGAAAAAAGTTAAGGAAGTTATGAAAAAAGTTCTTCCTGATGCTCCAGATGAAATTATGCTTGTACTTGATGGAAGTACGGGACAAAATGCTTTTGAGCAAGCTAAGCAATTCTCTAAAGTAACTGAAATTACCAGTTTAGCTATTACTAAACTTGATGGTACTGCAAAGGGTGGTGTTGTTATTGGTATCAGCGATCAACTTAAAGTTCCAGTGAAATATATAGGTCTTGGCGAAGGTATGGAAGATATGCAACTTTTCAATAAGACAGAATTTGTAGATTCATTGTTTAAAAAGGATTAAGTATACATTTCTTCTCAAATTTTTGTTACTTTTTGATGAGTTTGTAGTTATTCAGTAGCAAAAATTTTTGAAGGTAACAACATTATGAAAAAGAATCAAATAGATGTAGTATCATTAGGATGCTCTAAAAATTTGGTTGACAGTGAAACTTTGATGAAACTGTTTGAAACCAATGGCTATAAATGTGTAGCTGATAGTAAGAATCCTCAGGGCGAGATCGCAGTGATTAATACTTGTGGTTTTATCGAGACAGCTAAGGAGGAAAGCATTAATACGATACTAGAATTTGTGGAGCGCAAAAATGAAGGTAAACTTAAGAAACTATTTGTTATGGGTTGCCTGTCACAGCGTTATCAGAAAGAATTGGAAGCTGAATTGCCAGAGGTAGATAAGTTTTATGGCAAGTTTAATTATAAATTGCTGCTTCAGGATTTAGGTAAATCAGATATCATAACTTGTGATGGTAAGCGTCATCTGACAACTCCTCATCATTATGCATATCTGAAGATTGCAGAAGGTTGTGATCGCCATTGTGCATATTGTGCTATTCCTATTATGACAGGAAAGCATGTGAGCCGTCCTATGCAGGAAATTTTGGATGAAGTCAAGAATTTGGTTGAGCAAGGTGTTAAAGAGTTTCAGGTGATTGCTCAGGAATTGACTTATTATGGAATTGATATTGATGGTAAGCATCATATTACTGAGTTGATTTCTAAAATGGCTGATATTCCAGGTGTCAAATGGATTCGTTTGCATTATGCTTATCCAAATCAGTTCCCTATGGATCTGCTTGATGTGATTCGTGAACGTGATAATGTTTGCAAATATCTTGATATAGCGCTTCAACATATTAGTGATAATGTTCTTTCACGTATGCATCGTCATGTTACGAAGCAAGAAACCATAGACCTGATAAAGGCTATTCGTGAGCGCGTTCCAGGTATAACAATACGTACAACGCTATTGGTAGGTTTTCCTGGTGAAACAGAAGAAGATTATCAAGAATTGCAAGAGTTTGTAAAATGGGCTCGTTTTGAGCGTATGGGTGCTTTTGCTTATTCTGAAGAAGAAGGTACTTATAGTGCTGAACATTATGAGGATGATGTACCTGGTGATGTGAAGCAACATAGACTTGATGAATTGATGGCAATTCAAGAGCAGATTTCTACAGAAATAGAAGCGGAAAAAGTTGGTAAAGTATTGAAAGTGGTTATCGATAGAAAAGAAGGTGACTATTATATTGGTCGTACTGAGTTTAGTAGTCCTGAAGTCGATCCAGAGGTTCTTATTCCTGTCAATGAACGTCAACTGCGTGTAGGTAGTTTTTATCAGGTGAAGATTGTGGATAGTAGTGAGTTTGATCTTACTGGAACTGTAGTTTCTAGTAAAGCAAAATAAATTATTAAATATTATCGACATTGAACAATAAGGAATTCATAACAGAACTGGCCCAACGGAGTGGGTATAATCAGCGTGATACGCAGAAGTTGGTAAGAACGGTTATTGATGAAATGACCGACCATTTTGCGGAAACTGATATTGTTTCTATTCCGTCATTTGGAACATTTGAAGTGAAGAAGCGATTGGAGCGAATTGTTGTTAATCCTGCTACCAAGAAGCGCATGTTGGTACCACCAAAGTTAGTTCTGGGTTTTAAGCCTGTTCAGTCTATTAAGGAACAACTCAAAAATGCATCTTTTGAAGATGAGGAGGGAGGTCTTGATGAGTAAAATAGGTGTTAACGAGTTGGCCAAGGTTCTGGTGAATACGCATAAACTCTCTGTAGATGATGCAGAGCAATTTGTGCGCCTAATGTTTGATACTGTCAATGAGGGTTTACAGGAGGATAAGCAAGTAAAAATTAAAGGATTTGGAACCTTTAAGGTTTTATCTGTGAAAGATCGCGAAAGTGTCGATGTTAATACCGGTGAGCGTATAATTATTGAAGGTCGTGATAAAATAAGTTTTACTCCTGATGCTATTGTAAAGGATATTGTAAACAAGCCTTTTGCACAGTTTGAAACTGTCGAGCTGAATGATGGGGTTGATTTTGATGCTATAGACGAAAAATATTCGGATTCTGAAACTGATCATCAAAAAATTGGTGATGGTGGTATATTAGCATTCCGAAAAGAAAAACGTGTAGTCAAACCTGTAACTAAGGTGATGGAAATTGAACCAGAAGTGGGGGATGAAAACACTGAATCAACTGAGCAATCAGCTGTATCTATTGCTAATTCAGATGGAGAAGGGATACTTGCTTTCAGACAACAACTCCATACGCAAAATGAGCGAGAAACGGGAACACAGGCTGACGAAGATCATAAATTTTCCGGTATAGAGGTTGCTCTTATCGACTCTCAGGAGAAAGAAAATTTTGAACAAAAAAAAGATCTTGCAGAAGAACCTTCAATGTCGTATTCAGCCTCAGCAACAGATGATCAATCTGTTATGTTATCTGAGTCAGATGAGATTACAGTTGATTCTAGTCATATTGAGCAAAATCAGAAAGATACTGTTCCTGTAGAAAGTTTAGAAGTAAATTCTGAGGACGAAAATGTTCTTGAAATTTCTTCAGATAAATTGAATGTTAAAGTAGATATTCCTAAACATTCTGATAAAAAAGAAGAAGAGCAAGATCAGCAACTGCTGGCTACTGATATGGATGACAATGATGAAGATGAGTCTATTCGTATGCCAAAGAGAAAACTCATCCTTTGGGTTTGCAGTGTCTTTCTTTTGTTAGGATCTGCATGCTTTTTTGCATATCAATATGGTAAATCTATAGCTTTGCAGAATATTCAGCATATTACTCAAGCTTCTGCGAAAAAAACTGTTGCTAAACCGAATACAATTGATGCAGCATCTACAGCTGTTCTTCAAAAGGCAAAAGAGGATAGTGTTCGAATGCAGCAGACTGCTGAGGCTGTAGCTTTGGCTGAAAAGGCTACTCAAAAGGAGTTGCAGAAAGAAGTCGCTATACATGAAGATAAAAAAGATTCAATTTCAAAGAAACGGGTAAGTCAGTCTGTTGATAGCCGGAAGGCTACACCGCAGACTACTACGAAATACGACAGTGATCCGCGTATTCGTACTGGTGCTTATGCGATTGTAGGAGTAGAAAAGACAGTTACGGTAAGAAGAGGACAAACTCTTTCTAGTATAAGTAGAAGTAATTTAGGTCCTGGTATGGAGTGCTATGTGGAAGCACTGAATGGTACAGGTTCGATAAAAGAAGGTCAGGTTTTGAAAATACCGAAACTTGTATTGAAAAAGAGATTAAAATAAAAAGAAATAGAGTACGACGATTACTAGACCGTACTCTATTTCTTTATATAGAATTTTATATTTATGCCTCAAGACTAAGGCAAGTCCATTTTTCATCAATGCTACGAGATTTCTCATGTAACCCTAACTCTTTAGCTTTATCAAGGAGTAATGGCACATCTTCTTCGTAGAAACCACTTAGTATTAATGTTCCGTTAGCAGCCATAACACTCTTGAATTTTGCCATATCATTCAGCAAGATGTTACGGTTGATGTTTGCAAGAACAATATCGAAAATACCACTGATGTGATTAAGTACATTTGCATCACCATGATATATCTCCATGTTTTTTACGCCGTTGATTTCTGCATTATGTTTTGCATTTTCGACACTCCATTCATCTATATCATAACCGACAATATCCTTAGCCCCCAATTTACTTGCAGTTAGTCCAAGAATGCCTGTTCCACATCCGCAATCAAGGATACGCTTGTCGTGTACCCCCATATGGAGTAGAGCCGAAACAATCATACGAGTAGTTTGATGAGTTCCGGTGCCAAAAGCTTGTACGGCATCGATGCCAATTTCTATATGGTCTTTGCTCTGTTCTGGGTGGAACGTCTCAGCATGTTTTGCATCATAAATAATGATGTCATCATCGACAATGATGGGATCAAAACCTTGATCCTCCCAAACCTGATTGTAGTTCTGATCTTCTACATCCGCTATATTATAAGTGATTTTGACTCCAGGCAAATCGAAATTTTCGATGTTCTCATCAAGTTTCTCTTTGTCGAGTAAATTCTTTTGGGCGTAAGCTTTCAGACCTAATTCGGTTGATTCAAAAGATTCGAACCCAGCTTCGGCAGCAGCATCGGCTAATAAGTCTTGAGCTGTTTCCATTAAAGAGTCTTCGCATTCGATTTGAAAAGTCGCAACTTGGTATTTCATTGTTCAAATAGTTAAAATTCAATGCAAAGATATAAAAAATAGGGAAAAACCTATCATCGTTTAGGGTTTTTCCCTATTTTTGCAAAGAAAATAGAAATATTTTTGATAATAAAATATGAATCATTAAGTTGCATTAGATGAAAAGAATAATTCTTCTATCAGTCCTTGCTGGAGTTATGCCATTGTCATCAATGGCACAGGACGACGACCTTTACTTTACACCTACAAAGGGTAAGGTTGTGAGCTCTTATGAAGAGGCTGAACCAGCATACTATAGTGGTTCTGACCGTGATGTTGATGAGTATAACAGAAATGGAAAATTTTGGAGTCATTATCAGCAGATAGGTTCAGACAGTTTAGGTAACGATATCATTCAAATGACCATGGGTAAAGGTATTTATCCAGATTCTATGTACGTTGATACAACTTTTGCAGGGAAATTGTATCAGTATTATAGTCAGAAGGAAGATTTTGACAATACAGAATACATGCGTCGTTGGGATGGATTCTATGATCCTTGGTATTATCGTTATCGTTATGGTTACGGTCCTTATTGGGGATATGGCCCTTCTTGGAGATACGGCTGGTATAGCAGCTGGTATAGTCCATGGTTTGATTCTTGGTATGATCCATATTATTATGGTTGGTATCCTGGCTATTACTATGGTTTTTATGGCTGGTATGATCCGTGGTATTACGGCTATGTAGGTCCTTATTATTGGCCTCATCGTGGTATTTATGTATCTCGCTATAGTAAGCGTCAAGCTCGCTTCACAGCTCGAACAGGAGTGTTGCCTGGTCGTTCATGGGGTGGAGCAGGACGTAATAGAGGTTACAATTCATCAAGCAATCGCCAAGTAATTAATAATAATACTTCTACTTATAGTAGTGGTTCTTATAATAACCGTTCTTTTGGCGGTTCTAATTTTGGAGGATCAAGCTTCGGTGGCGGCGTCTCTCGTAGTAGTGGTGGTGGCTATTCAGGCGGAGGCTCTAGTCGCTCTGGTGGCGGTGGTGGTCACCTTGGCGGTGGCCATCGCTAAAGGATGACGTATTACAACATTTTGGTGATTATTGGTTTTGAAATTTGAATGATATGGAATTATGAAAAAAAAATATATTTACATAGCAGCTTTGGGACTAGTGACAATTCCTGCTGCAGCACAGGACACCTATAGCAATGAAAAAATGATTGCTAATGATCTGAATGGTACGGCAAGATATGTTGCGATGGGTGGTGCGATGGAAGCGCTGGGTGCAGATATTTCTACAATAAGTAGTAACCCTGCTGGTATTGGATTATTTAAGAGTAGCCAGATTGCTATTTCTGCTGGTATGGTAGGCCAGTCTGGCGCAAAGACTTCTTTGGATCCTTTTGCTAATGGAGTAGGATTTAGTTTTAATGGCAATAAAACAAATGCAAGTTTTGATCAAGCTGGTTTTGTCTTAGCTCGGCGATCAGGAGCTAATTCTTTCTTGAATTTGTCTTTCAATTTTCATAAAAGTAAGAATTTTGACCAAATTTTGAGTGCTGCAGGTCTGTTGGATCATGCTTCTCAGAATAAACTTACAGCTAATAAGTTTAAAGGAAATATTCTCAAAGATGGGAACACGACAACCATTGATGCTGCTTATGGTGGTGCTTATAACAGTAAAGGTCAGTATGTGGAGGGTCTTTATGAGTATTATGATGATAATAAAGATCGCCATATTGATTATTCTAATGGTGAGGAATTTCGTTTTGGTCAATATCAGAAAGGATACATCGGTACTTATGATTTCAATATTAGTGGAAACATCCATGATCGTGTTTTCTTAGGTTTTTCTGTAGGTATTCATGATGTGCATTATACATCTAATTCTGTCTATGCGGAAACATTAGAGAATAGTACGTATGGTCAGGCATGGGAAAGTTTACGTATTACAGGTACAGGCTTTGATATGAAAGTGGGTGCTATTTTCCGTCCTATTGAGACCTCTCCGTTCCGATTTGGTGTTTATATTAATACTCCTACATTCTATAATTTATCTCTTGCGGCTTCAAGTGATATCGAAGGAGGTGAGATAGGTTCAGAAGGAATTAAGAGAGGAAGTGATGCTCGATTGGACTATAAAATGAATACACCTTGGAAGTTTGGATTAAGTTTAGGTCATACCGTAGGACGATATTTGGCTTTAGGCTTTACGTACGAATACTCAGATTACAGTTCAATGGATAATCGTATCGATGATGGCGGCTACTATGATTACTATTATGACATTTATTCATCAACATCTGTAAGTGATGAGGTCATGAATCGTAATACAGATATGGTATTAAAAGGTGTACATACATTGAAGTTGGGTTTTGAATATAAGCCCATTTCGACAATAGCTCTCCGTTTGGGTTACAACTATGTATCACCTAAGTTTGAAAGTGATGGTTTCAGAGATCAGACTCTAGACTCTCAAGGTGTAGCCTACGCAACCTCAACCGATTATACCAATTGGAAATCAACTAATCGCATTACAGCAGGTGTCGGTTTTACGTTTGATAAGTTGTACTTAGATATGGCCTATCAATATAGTCAGACGAATGGTGATTTTTATCCATTTATGAACTATAGTGTCAATGATGTAGATGGTAGCAACTATGTAGCTCCAACATCAGTCAGCAACAAGCGTAATCAGTTGTTGGTGACATTAGGATACAGATTCTAATTCAATTTAGAATTGTTAGGATTATTATAAAAAATAGGGTTTAATTAAACTTTTCCCTAAAAATATTTGGTAGTTACAATTTTTAGTCTTATATTTGCATCAGAATTAAGAATGAGGGTTCATAGCCTCTGCTTATTTCAAACAAATTTGATTAAAGATAAAACTTTAAATAAGATTAGTTTTTTTAGTGGTTAATTTAGTTTTAGTAAGTATGTAAGTAGAGTTTGTCGTGATGACAAACTCTATTTTATTTTTATACGTTTCTATTGGTTATTTTGTGCGTTCAATTTTTAGTTGTATCTTTGTAGTCTTAAAATATAAAATCCTAACAATGAAAAAAATCTTTTTACTGATTTTATTACTAGTTTCTATATTGCAAGTGTCAGCACGAAAGCGAGAGTTTCGTGGCGCTTGGATACAGTGCGTTAATGGACAGTTTCAGGGAATGTCTACTGAGGCTATGCAGAGTAATCTGCTTCATCAGTTAGATGAATTACAGAAAGATGGTGTTAACGCTATCATTTTTCAGGTACGTGCAGAGTGTGATGCTCTTTATGCGTCCAAGTACGAACCTTGGAGTAGATTCCTTACGGGTGTACAGGGACAAGCTCCTTCACCATATTGGGATCCTCTTCAATGGATGGTGGAACAGTGTCACAAACGAGGTATGGAGCTTCACGCTTGGATAAATCCATATCGAGCTAAAACAAAAGGTACAACAAACTTAGTAAGTAATCATATTGCCATCAAGCATCCAGAACGCGTATTCTCTTATGACAATCTATTTATTCTAAATCCTGGTATGCCAGAGAATAGGCAATACATTTATCGGGTAGTAGAGGATATTGTGAATCGTTATGATATTGATGGCTTACATATTGATGACTATTTTTATCCGTACCCAGCACCAGGTCAACAAATACCCGACAGTAGACAGTTTGAACAGTATAATCACGGTTTTAGTAATATTGCAGATTGGCGTCGTGATAATGTGAATATTTTTATTAAGGAGTTAGGTGAAACCATTCATAAAGCAAAGCCATGGGTCAAATTTGGTGTTTCTCCTTTTGGTATATATCGTAATCAGAAAAATTCACCAAATGGTTCTGCTACAGCAGGTTTGCAGAATTATGATGATCTTTATGCCGATGTGTTAATGTGGGTAAATAATGGTTGGGTAGATTATAATGTGCCACAGCTCTATTGGCAAATTGGCCATACTACAGCAGATTATGAGACTCTTATCAAGTGGTGGAATAAACACGCAAGTAATCGTCCTTTATATATAGGTGAAGACATCGAACGTACTTGTAAGTTTGCGGATCTTAATAATCCACAGAGCAATCAAATGGCTGCAAAATACCGCTTACATCAGCAAATGGAGCATGTTGATGGTACTGTATTATGGTATTCCCGATTAGCAGTAGATAATTATGGCAATTATGGTACGGTACTTCGTAAGAACTATTGGAAAAATCCAGCTTTACCGCCATTAATGCCATTCTTAGATAATAAGGCTCCTCAGAAAGTGAAAAGTCTTAAGCCAGTATGGACTAGTGATGGTTATATACTTTTCTGGAAAGCACCAAAGGCAAAAAAATGGGGTGATGCAACAGAGCGTTATGTCGTATATAAGTTTAATCCTGGTGAGAAAGTGGATGTAGAGAATACAGAAAAGATTCTTGCAATTACTTCTGAAACAATGTACAGATTACCATATGAGAATGGAAAAACAAAATATACTTATGTTGTAACTTCGCTCGATAGAGTAGGTAATGAAAGTAAAATTACTAAAAAGAAGATAAAGCTATAATTAAATAAAAAGAGCTTGCTAAACTATGGCAAGCTCTTTTTATATATAATAATTTGAATGTTTAATCTTCCAATTGAAGCTCGTCAAGAAAATGATTCAAATCTTCGTCCAAATTTGGCATCAAATCACCCCCTATAATAACCGTATCATCATCTGCTAGAAAAAGTTCAGCGATATATTCTTTTTCCTCGTACGATTCGAGAACAAAGTTATAAGGTTTAAGAATACCAAGATTTCCTACTATTTGCTCATTCTTCAGAAGGGCTTCGCGAAGGATGGAAGTTACAATATTATCAAAATTTTCATCCTGACAGTTAAACCATGCTTCTATTGTAACACGAGTAATTTCATTGTCATCATCGTCATAAGCCAAAAGTTCCCCTGTTTCCTGATTGGCTCTTACGTGGATATCGGTTATCAAAGATAGCTCATCAGTTATAGGAAATTTTTCTGCTACTTTTCTGATGAAGCGTCCAACTTGCTGTGTTATCTGCTCGTTTGCTTCCATTTCTATTTTTTTGTTATAAATTTAAAGCAAAGATAAGGTATTTATCATGAAAATCAAAATGTTTGACTAATAATTTTTCTAGTGGTATAGAAAAAAGAATAATTTCTTTTTGATTTATTTGCTCTATTCGATATATGTTGTTATCTTTGCATTTGTAAAGTGGACTTTGCAAAATCTAATATACAAAGATCTAAATAAAGCGAACACAAGAAATGGAGAAAATAACTCACGCTGGAATTGTAGATTCGATAGAAGATGACTGTATACATGTACGCATCCTTCAGTCAGCTTCGTGTAGTGCATGTAAGATTTCAGGACATTGTAACGCCTCAGAACAAAAAGAAAAGATTATAGACGTTTTTCATCATGACACTAGCTCCTATAAAATTGGTCAGAACGTTATGGTGTATACTAATACAACAGTAGGGTATCGTGCTACTATGTTAGGTTATGGACTACCTCTTGTTATTATGGTAGTAGTACTTTTTGTTGTTCGGGCTTTAACAGGAAACGATGGGACTGCAGCCCTTTGCGGCCTTGCAGCATTAATACCATATTTTTTTGTTATCTACCTGATGCGCAATAAGATACGCGAAATCGTTGATTTTAAAATTGAATCGAAATAATTTAAACTAAAACAAATACAAAAATTATGAACTTTATTTTAATTGCGGTTCTAGTTCTTGGAGCGATAGCGCTGGTTGCAGCTGTAATCCTTTATATCGTTTCCAAGAAATTTGCTGTGCAAGAAGATCCCCGCATTGCTCAGGTAGTAGAAATACTTCCTGGTGCTAACTGTGGTGGATGTGGTTTCGCAGGCTGTGGTGGTCTTGCAGAAGCTCTTGTTAAAGGTGCCGATGCAGGTTCTATCGAGGGTATTCGTTGCCCTGTTGGAGGTGATCCTGTCATGGGTAAAGTAGCCGACCTGTTGGGTATGGCTGTTGCTAATACTGAACCTATGGTTGCAGTGGTTCGTTGCAATGGAACATGTACAAATCGTCCTCGTATTGCTGAGTATGACGGTCTTCGTACCTGTCAGGCAATGAATGCTAATGGTAGTGGTGAAACCGGATGTGGTTTCGGTTGTTTGGGTTGTGGTGATTGTACCAAAGCTTGTGCTTTTGATGCTATTCATATGAATCCAGAGACAGGTCTCCCTGAAGTAGACGAAGAGAAGTGTACTTCTTGTGGTGCTTGTACCAAGGCATGTCCACGCCATATTATAGAGCTTCGTAAGAAAGGTCCAAAGGGACGCCGTGTTTATGTACAGTGTGTTAATAAGGATAAGGGAGCTGTTGCACGTAAGAGCTGTACTGCAGCTTGTATCGGTTGTGGTAAATGTCAGAAGGTATGTAAGTTTGAGGCAATTACTATTGAAAACAACCTTTCTTATATCGATTTCAACAAGTGTCGCATGTGTACCAAGTGTGTTGATGAATGTCCTACAGGCGCTATTATCAAAGTTAACTTCCCTGTGAAGAAAGCTCAGCCTGCGAAATCGGTTGAAACAGTTGCTCAGCCTGCTGCTGCTTCTGTTAACGAAGAAACTAAAGTAGAGGAGAAAAAGTAATGAAACTACATACATTTAAAATAGGCGGTGTACATCCAGAGGAAAATAAGATCACTGCTGAGATACCTACCAAGGTAGCAGAATTGCCAAAACAAGCCATTTTTATGCTTTCTCAGCATATTGGTGCTCCTGCTAAAGCAGTAGTTCAGCGTGGTGATAAAGTTAAGGTTGGTACGTTGTTGGCTGAGGCAGGTGGATTTGTTTCAGCTCCTGTTTATAGTTCAGTATCAGGTACTGTAGCTAAAATTGACAATGTTTATGATGCTACAGGTTATCGCAAGCCAGCTATTATTATTAATGTCGATGAAGAAGACGAGTGGGAGGAAAGCATTGATCGTAGTGATACTCTTGAGACACTTGCAGCTCATCCTGAACTAACTTCAGAAGAAATTGTTAATCGTGTCAAGGTAGCTGGTGTTACAGGTATGGGTGGTGCTGGTTTCCCTACTTTTATCAAGTTGTGTCCTCCTCCTACAGCTAAAGCTGAATTTGTTATTATAAATGCCGTAGAATGTGAGCCATATATCACCTCTGATTATCGTTTGATGATGGAGCATGCTGATGAAATTCTTGTAGGTGTAGAGCTTTTGATGAAAGCAGCTAAGGTAGATAAAGGCTTTATTGGTATAGAAGAGAATAAGCCAGAAGCTATTCGTCTGCTAACAGAATTATGTAAAGAACATGCAGGAATTGAAGTTGTTCCTTTGAAGACAAAATATCCTCAAGGAGGTGAAAAACAGTTAGTAGATGCAGTTGTTGGGCGTCAAGTTCCAGCTCCACCTGCAATACCTGTAAATGTTGGTGCAATTGTTCAGAATGTAGGTACAGCATATGCTGTTTATCAAGCTGTTATGAAGAATAAGCCTCTCTTTGAACGTTATACCACTGTAACAGGTAAGCATATTAAGAATCCAAGTAACTTCTTAGTTCGTATGGGTACACCAATGAGTCAACTTATTGAAGCATGTGGTGGTCTTCCAGATGATGATAACAAAGTTCTTGCAGGTGGTCCGATGATGGGTAAGGCTGTTATTAGCCTTGATGTTCCTGTATGTAAGGGTACCAATGCCATTACAGTACTTACAGGAAAAGATGCTCATCGAAAAGAAGCACAGGCTTGTATTCGTTGTGGTAAGTGTGTCGAAGCTTGTCCTATGGGACTGGAACCATATTTATTGGCTACACTTTCTGTTAACAAGATGTTTGATCAGCTTGAGCAAGAGGAAGTTGTAAGTTGTATATCTTGTGGAAGTTGTCAGTTTACTTGTCCAGCTCACCGTCCTTTACTCGATAATATCGCTAATGGAAAAGGCGCTGTTATGGGAATTATTCGCGGTCGTGCAATGAAGGCAAAAGCTGAAGCAGAGAAGGCTAAGGCAGAAGCTGAAAAAGCTAAGCCTGCAGATGCTAAGGCTTAAGTGGAGTGTTACCTATAAATAATAGAATCAAGAAATTTAAATAATAAAATGGGAAAATTAATTGTTTCTCTTTCACCACACGCACATGGAAATGATAGTGTAGAAAGAAATATGTACGGTGTCATTATAGCGTTGATTCCTGCTGTTCTCGTTTCTCTGTATTATTTCGGAATAGGTTCAGCTGTAGTGTTGCTGACCAGTGTGGCTGCCTGCGTATTTTTTGAGTGGGCAATTGCTAAATATATGCTAAAGACTAAGCCGCAAGTACTTGATGGCTCTGCTATGCTAACAGGTCTTCTTTTGGGTATGAATCTTCCTAGTAATTTACCTGTTTGGATAATTATCCTGGGTGCGCTTATTGCTATTGGAGTTGGTAAGATGTCTTTTGGAGGACTTGGTAATAATCCTTTTAACCCAGCATTGGTTGGTCGTTGTTTCCTTCTTGTTAGCTTCCCTGCGCAGATGACAAGTTGGCCTACAGTGGGACAGTTAGGTAGTTATCTCGATGCACAGACAGGTGCTACACCATTAAGTGTTATGAAAGAAGCTATCAAGACAGGCGATGCATCTTTATTGGATAAGCTTCCTGATACTTTTACTATGTTGCTTGGTAATCCTGCGAATGGTATGGGTGCAGGTACTATAGGTGAGGTTTGTGCAGCTGCGCTTCTTTTAGGTTTAATTTATATGCTTGTGAAGAAAATTATCACATGGCATATTCCTGTATCTATTCTTTGCACAGTTTTTGTATTTAGTGGTTTAATGCATATGATTAATCCTGTATATGCTAACCCTGTATATGAGTTGCTGAGTGGCGGTTTGATGTTGGGTGCAATCTTTATGGCTACCGACTATGTTACAAGTCCGATGACAAAGAAAGGTCAGCTTATTTATGGTGTTGCTATTGGTTTCCTCACTATAGTAATCCGTAATTGGGGAAGCTATCCAGAGGGTATGTCATTTGCAATCTTAATCATGAATGGCTTTACACCTCTGATTAATCACTATATGAAGCCTAAGCGCTACGGTATAGCTAAGTAATAGAGAGTATTCAACGAAATTACAAAGAATTAAAGTTATAAAAAGATGCAAAAATTAAAATCATCTTTGACAAATATGGTTCTTGTACTGGTAGAAGTAAGTTTGATAATCGGTGGTTTGTTAGCTTATATCAACCATCTTACAGAAGGTCCAATAGCTGAAAAGGCAGAAAAGACCCTTGCTGCAGGTATCAAGAACGTTATGGGAACCAATGATTTGCAAGTTGCTGAGCCTGTTAATGTAACAGAGACTATTGATGGTAAGCCAGTAAGTTTTACCATTCACGCTACAACTGATAAGAGTGGCAAGACCCTCGGTGCAGCAGTAGAAAGTGTTACTGGTGGTTTTGGTGGCGATTTGAAAGTACTCGTAGGTTTCAATCCAGAAGGTCAGATTTTAGGCTATACCATTCTTCAGCACGCAGAGACACCTGGTCTTGGTGCTAAAGCAGGTGATTGGTTCCAGAAGGGTGGCAAAGGTAATATTATAGGTAAAAATCCAGCTGATGGTGATCTCCATGTAAGCAAGGATGATAAGACCGGTAATGCTGTAGATGCCATCACAGCTAGTACTATTACATCACGTGCTTTCCTGAAGGCTATCAATCAGGCTTATGCCGTGTATATCAAATCTAATAAGAAAAGATAAGCCCTATGAGTAATATTAAAGTTCTTTTGAATGGCATGATCAAGGAGAACCCTACATTTGTTCTTACCCTTGGTATGTGTCCAACATTGGCTACAACGACAAGCGCCATCAATGGTTTTTCTATGGGCTTGGCTACAATGGCCGTATTGATTTGTACTAACTTTGTAATCTCTTGTATCAAGAAGATTACCCCCGATATGGTTCGTATACCTGTTTTCATAGTCGTGATAGCAGCATTTGTTACTATTCTTCAGATGGTTATGAGTGCATATGCTCCAGATTCAATTAATCAGGCATTGGGCCTATTTATACCGCTGATAGTAGTAAACTGTATCATTTTGGGACGTGCAGAGAGTTTTGCCTGCAAGAATTCACCGTTGGCTAGCATCTTTGATGGTATAGGTATAGGACTCGGTTTTACCGGTGCTCTTACTCTTTTAGGCTGTGTTCGTGAACTTCTTGGTGCCGGTAGTATCTTCGGTATCAATCTATTGCCAGAGACTACCAATATTTTGCTGTTTATCCTTCCTCCAGGTGCATTTATCACTTTAGGATATCTTTCAGCTATTATCAATAAAATTAAACATTAAATAGCACAATTATGGAATATTTATTGATATTTATCTCTGCAATATTCGTTAATAATATTGTATTGTCACAGTTCTTGGGTATCTGTCCATTTCTTGGTGTATCTAAGAAAATTGATACAGCATTAGGTATGGGGGCAGCTGTAACTTTTGTTATGACTTTAGCTACAATTGTAACCTTCCTCATTCAGACCTATGTGTTAACTCCATTTCATTTGCAGTATCTACAGACTTTGGCCTTTATTTTGGTTATTGCTGCTTTGGTACAGATGATTGAAATTATTCTGAAGAAAACGTCACCAGCTCTTTATCAGGCATTAGGTGTATTTCTCCCTTTGATTACAACCAACTGTGCAGTGCTTGGAGTTGCAATTCTTGTTATTCAGAAAGACTACTCATTACTTCAGAGTGTAGTTTATGCATTCTCTACAGCTCTTGGTTTTGCTTTGGCATTGATACTTTTTGCAGGTATTCGTGAACAACAGGCATTAACTAAAATCCCAAAAGGCATGCAAGGCATGAGTATAGTACTAGTTACAGCTGGTTTATTGGCTCTCGCTTTCATGGGCTTTAGTGGTCTTGAGGGTGGTCTTCGTACATTGTTTGGTTTGAACTAATGAAATTTTCTTCGAAAGAGTAAAAATATTATTTACTTCGATAAAAATATTTGAAAAAGGTACGCATTTTTTAAAATAAATGCGTACCTTTGTTGTTAACTAAGTAATCAAATATATGAAACAGACAATATTAGTTACAGGTGGTACTGGTTTTATAGGCTCTCATACTACTGTAGAGTTGATAGAAGCCGGATATGACGTAGTAATAGTAGATAACCTAAGCAATTCTAAGATTGAAGTACTTGATGGTATAGAAAAAATTACCGGTGTACGTCCTGCATTCGAACAGGTTGATTTACGTGATAAAGATGCTACTGAGGAAGTATTCAAGAAGTATCCAAAGATAGAAGGTATCATTCATTTTGCAGCAAGTAAAGCTGTAGGCGAGAGTGTACAGAAGCCATTGTTGTATTATCGTAACAATATTGTATCTTTAGTTAATCTTCTCGAGTTGATGCCACAGTATGATGTTAAGGGAATCATTTTTTCTTCAAGTTGTACTGTATATGGACAGCCAAAGCCAGAGAATCTTCCTGTAACAGAGAATGCACCTCATCAGAAAGCTACATCACCTTATGGAAATACAAAAGAGATTAATGAGCAGATTATTTTTGACTATATCCATAGTGGTGCTGCTATTAAGAGCATTGTTCTAAGATATTTTAACCCAATTGGGGCTCATCCAACAGCTCTTATAGGAGAACTTCCAAATGGTGTTCCTGCTAACTTGATACCATATGTTACTCAGACAGCTATGGGTATCCGTAAGGAATTGACGATATTTGGTAAGGATTATGATACCCCTGATGGAACTTGTATTCGCGATTACATTTATGTAGTTGATTTGGCTAAGGCTCATGTTGCTGCTATGGCACGTGTACTCGATCAGGATACCGATGCAATTGAGTATTTCAATATCGGTACAGGACGTGGAAATTCTACACTTGAGATTGTTGAAACATTTGAGAAGGCAACCGGTGTGAAGTTGAATTGGAAATATGGTCCTCGTCGTGAGGGAGACATCGAAAAGATTTGGGGTGATTGTACTAAGGCCAATAAAGTATTGGGTTGGGAAGCTAAAACTCCACTTGAGGATGTATTGGCGTCAGCTTGGAAATGGCAGCAGAAACTTCGTGAAGATGGAGTTATGTAGAGTTCGTATTTATCAGAATATGCACTTTAGACTAGATATCGTAGGCCTATTTGGGCTTGTATAAGATATAGCAAATGTCCTTTTTATAAGGCATTTGAATTTTGTGTTTGTGTTGTTGTTAGCCCCCGATGTGAATCGTGGGCTAATTTTTTAAAGTCTTAGTGAAAAAATCGTGGTGGATAAGTTATAAAGTTTATAAAAGTAAAAACCCGACCAATGATAAATAGAATCAAAGGTTGGGTTATTTTTTATTAGTATACTAATAAAGTCTTATGCTTTATAAGCATTTATTGATCTTAACATTACCGTTCTTATAAGTTATTTTTTTGATTTTCATGCCTTTGTTGTATCTAGCATTAACCTCATGGCCGTCCACTGTGTAGTATTTCACAGATGCAATTTCATCTTTTTCATTATTGTCAAGCTGACTGATTCCGGATGTTGCTTTTTTTGTGAGCGTAATACTCTTGATATAAATAGGAGAGTCTCCCATTGTCCAGAAACCAGCAATATAGATATGAGAAGGATCTACAGTGCGATAATGTTTTACTTTGTTGGCATCTTCGTATTCTATATCAAGATGGTTCAAATTTATGGTAATAGAAGTTTTTCCGTCGAAAGTCTTACTATATGGATTACTCCAGTAATTATCACTGTCGAATAGGCGGAACGACAACCCCCAACTTGTATTAGCCTCTTGAAGTTCTACAGTGAGATAGTCGTAAGCCGAAAGGTCAAGACCTGATGCAAATTTCCATCCACCAAAACCATATTGGCCTGTCTGAAGTTTTCCTGTAGTTTCATCGAAAAATCCATTACCATAGATGCTTGGGTTTAAACCTACATTAGTGAGTGGGAAATACTCCGGAACATGAATATCTACCGTTGTGGTTAGTGTCTTACCATTTGTGTCTGTATACTTGAAGGTAACCGTGCATGCACCTTGTTCTTTGGCGATGATTCGACTTCCATTGTAGTATGCCACATTTTCATCACTACTTGTTACTGTGCATTTTCCTGTTATTTCTTCTTCTTTACCGCTTTTAGCATGACTAATGATCGTTACGACAGCATTGCTTCCTACTGAAATGGTAAAATTGTTCGAGCTAGCTGTGATACTTTCTATATCGAGATCTTCTGTTGTAGGCACATAGTTGATACGTTCCATGTTTTCTTCGGCATACGTCTTGTACCAGTTAAAACAAGCTACACCACATGCTTCGTCTCCTCCAGTCTTGTTTGAGAAAGCAGGAATAACCTTATTATTATTGATGTATGAATCAATATCAATATAGCATCCTGTACCGGACAGTGTCATGGAGATATTACCATAGTGTTCAATGAGTTTTTTATATGCATTGCCCCAGTTGCTTGTGGTACCTGTAGCCCATGTTCCCAGATTATTAGGTATTTTTTCACCATGTTCATTGACATGATAGGTAGAAGCATCGTTCTCATCGAAGTTGGCAACCTGTGGACTCCAGTCTACCTCCGTTATCATAATAGGATTCGTTTCTACGACAGGTACCTGGCTTTTAAATTGAGAGATAGCGCCATCTACATTCGGATTGTTTTCATCACTTCCATACCATCCTACATAATCGTGTACCGCATAGCCAATATTTTTCAGTTCATCGGTTATAGGATATGTCGCATATCCGGTATAATTAGCTTGCCATGAAGATCCCGGTACCCAGATAATCCCCTTAAAACCATTTGCTCTGATTTTATCAACAATAGGTTGGAAGAAATCGTGCAAGGTATTAGCTGTATTACTTCCATCGGCATTAAGTACATTGACAGGTTCATTAGCCAGTTCGATTCCGATGACACCAGCGTGTTCTTGTATATATGTATTCTTGCTGAATTGATCCCAAACATAGAGAAGATATTGTTGATAATCACCATCTACGTAAATGTTGGTAGGACATACTCCAGGTGGACGAACTACGACATAGAGCCCATGTTCATTGGCACTTTTAGCAAGAGGCACATAGAGATTCTGTAGATAATATTCGTACCTACTTTCACTAAAGCGTGATATATCGTTTTCACCTCCACCATTAGTGGCCGTTTTGTTAGGATCATTCGTCCAGCAGGGATCCATATGTAGGCGGAAAGCGTCACAATAAGCTCCTTGGCTAGTGTCGGTAATAGCGGAGAATAATTTATCAAAATAGGTTAGACAAGCAGGTATATTATTCGATGTTAATTCAGGTACCCACTTGGTCCAACGATAATCATTAAAGTAGGGACTCGGCGTATCCATAACGCCATGAAGCACAATTGTATGTCCTTGAGAATCTTTCAGATTTCTGCCCTCTACGTGTAAATTGTTTAGAGTTCGATATTGAGCCATGGACGATAATGATATGGCGCAAGCTAGGCAGACAATAATAATTTTCTTATTCATAATATTAGTTTATTATTCGTTTGTCTGCAAAGGTATAGCTTTCACCAAAATTATGCTTTTCCTAAAGTACCCAATAGTTTATAAATAGTTACATTTTCATATTCATGCATCAAATATTGTTAATTTTTTCTCATTTTTTATTTTTCAATGACTTTTTGAATGCTACCATTACTCATTCTTAAAATATTTATGCCTTTAATGGGCTGATTTATTTTTATTCCTGCTGCATTGTATCGAGCAACAACAGTAACATTGTTTGATGTTTTTATGGTTGTTATAGCATTAGTCTCTTCATCTTCTGTAGCTTCTTCAATTACTTCTTGATATCCATTTAAAGGATTATAGACAAAGGTAATATCACCATTGTCCTGTTGCGTGATAGCATAGATTGGACTGTGCAGAAGATAACTACCATCTGTATTTGTATGATAGAGAATTGCTGCCGGTGAACTGTAATCTGTCAAACTGTCATTACGCACAGTGTTATTGACGACGTATGGGTAAGTGTCATATATCTCACTAGAGTCAATGACATTCGAATAATACCGTATAGCGTCATCGTTATCGGCATGGATTATAGTAAGATGTTGGTGTCCTTCGGTAGTTTGTTGTTTTTTCCAACTTACAGATGATGTGGTGGTCTCAGTAGTAGAGTTAACCGTATTGTTCTCCCATGCATCCTTATCGTAATCTACATGAAGTACTAGTAATCCTTTGCCTGGAATATAGGTATCCCAACCTGTCTGTTGTCGATTTTCAAGCAGTAAGTATTCGTTTTCATACCCCTCATTAGGAATGATATAGGCAGTAGCCTGATTGTTCAGTGGCGATAACGATACTTCTGTGTTGTCATTAAGGGTAGAGTAGTCAAGCCACCCCGCAGTATGTCGTTCATAGCTTGTGTAACCAGCAGGTACCCAACCGAGCATCATTGGTCCGTTATAGCTGCCAGCATCCATTACGTCATAGTACCCCATACCATAGTTACTGCCTGTTGTATCATAGAAGTCAGGAAAGCCAAGACAATGTGAAAATTCATGGCAGATAGTGCCGATTCCCATCAGAAAAGTTTTTTTATCATATACATACGATTCGTTGCTACATGCATAGGTATCGAAGGTGATACCATTGATGCTAACACTATAGTAAGAGGAAATTGCACGATAAAGACTGTCTGCATTTACCGTGTTTGTGCTGGAACTTCCACCTGTTAGACCTAAATCTCCTGGACGATCAAAATACCCGTTTCTATTTGAATTAACTGATGTTGCACTTGCTTGTAATTGTTCTAAAGTATAGAGGTAGTCGTAGTAGCAAGCTGATTGTAGGCTCCATTCATGAGGCCATATCGTTTCTTCAATATCACTTGATGCTTCACCCTGTCCCGCATAGAGAACAAAAACTTGGTCAGCTTCGCCATCTCCATTCCAATCGTATTTTGAAAAATCGAGATCAGACGAGGAAATTTGGTTGAGCGCATCGATTATCATTCGCCCTGGATAAATATCATCACCGCTATCATCGTTCCCTCCATAATAAGAATAGGCATGATCAAGGGTTATTGGACCTATAACATCGAAAGTTAAGTCAAATTGTTCGTAGCTCTGCGATTTGAAATAATCGTGTACGCTGCCGGTAGTACCATAAGGACTTACGTAACCCTCTTGGTTAGCTATGGCCTCATAGGTACTTTTTGGATCGCTCATAGAAAACTTCTGATCTGTAAATTGTACAAGGATGATGAGTCCTTTTTTACTGCCTTTATAATTTACAGATGAGGCTTTACGTAATGTTTTTTTGCGATTGGTAGTAGAGGTTGAGCTTGATTCGCTTGAAGGGTTGTTTGTAGAAGAACTTATTTTCTTTAGGCTTGTTGTATTTTGTTTCATCTGTTGAATATGAGCGATTTCAACTTGTGTTCGTTGAGCTTTGTTGTGCGCCATAATAGAGCTGGCTTTCATGTCAGGACCGATACGATCAGCGTAAAAAAACGCTCCATTTTTTTTGATTACAGGAATATTATCACGTGTCAAATAAAAGTGATGATGTTCATCGCCAGCTTTAGTAAGTGTGAGCGTGTCTCCATTTGCCTGTGTCACAGTTTTAAATCTACGCATTGCGGGACCTGCTGATGTGGTATAATTATTCATCATGAATAAGGTGATAATAATAATTCGTGTTGCAACAATTGAGGCTAAACGAATGGATGGGCTATTATAATAGTATTTTTTCATTTACTGCGTTCTTATTTATTTCTAATTTTTTATTTATGATAAAAGCAAATAAATAAAAAAAAGTTTGTAAATGAAAAATAAATCAACTAAACGTTCATAATCATCAGCAAAAACTTTCATCTGTCGTGATAGCGATAATATGCTGAGGTAAGCATTTCTTGTAAAAACAACTAAAAGCCCCAATTGGGGCTTTTATTAAAGTATAATTTTATATCCAATAGTAATGGCTATATTCTGATGTTTTGCACCAGAGGCTTTTTCTTTTTCAATATTTGTAAGCCCTAGGTTGTAACGAGCATCAGCAACAAAATTATGGTATTCATAGCTTATGCCGATTGGTATAGAAAGTCCGAATGTAGAAACATTCTTTACATCTGAGTTTGTTGAAGTTATGAAAGGATTATCAGATGGTGTTATACTTGTCTGAATTTGCATTTTCTTATTAATAGCAATTTCAGGCTGTATTCCAGCTTTGAGCGCTAAGCCTTTTGCAACGTATACATTGGCTAATATCGGTATGGTTAAGTAGTCAAGTTTCAGTTTAATATCCTCATCAATATTATATTTATAAGTGTTTCCTTTCAAATCTGTTAGATTGGTGGAAAAACCTTTGGTATCGTATGTTGCTCCTTTTTGAGTATACATTACGCCTCCAGATAGAGCAAATACTTTAGTAAATTGGTATTGTGCTTCAGCACCAAAGGTAATACCTGTTTTTGATTTACTATTATAAAATGTAAAACTACCGGCTGTTATATTAGATTCTATATTATATGGTTCATATTCACCAATGGGACCTAATGTGTAATAGGAAAAGGATGCTGGCATATCTCTTGAAGTGTAATTATTACTAAAACCAAATTTTGGTGTAATCGAAAATTTGCCAACAGGCTGTTGTGCATTCGCAGTAAGAACTCCTAGTAATGTAGCTGCTACTATTAAAGTTTTTTTCATACTTGATAGTTTTGTTTATAATGGTTATTATAATGTTTTTTTAATGAGTTTATTGCATACATGATGCAAAGGTAAATATTTTTTTATAAAAAGAATAGTCTTCATATATTTTTGTTGAAAAAATTACAGGTATTGCTGTAAATGTCGTATTTTTGTATTCATGATAATGAATTCTATATAATTATAACAATGACAAAAAAAAACTTACATACTTTTTATAGTGAGCGTGCATCTAAACTCCATCTTGAAATCGTTCAATTAAAAAAATACACTACACCTTATATTATAGCAGAACTGGTAGCTTTTGCTCTTATAATAGTATGTTTTGTAGCGTATACTTTGACAGATGTTGGGATATTTTGGTTCTTCTTGGCTGCTGTATTTATGGCTGTATATATTGTGATACGTAACAAAGATGTTGCTACAAGTGAAAGAGTGGATATGCTCCAGTATCAGCTTCGTGTCTATGAACATGAGTTACAGTATTTGTCTGGTGATTTCAGTGCTTTTGATGCTGGTGAAGAATTTGTGGATGTTCATCACCCATTTTCTTTTGATATGGATATATTTGGCAAGAATTCTCTTTATCATCGTATTAATCGTACAGTTACAACCGGTGGAAGTACTTTTCTTGCTCAAACTATATCTAATATTGCTGTTCCATCTAAAAAAGCGATAGACCAGCGGCGTGAAGCGATAGCCGAACTAGCGAAGCAAGAGCCTTTGCGCACAGCCTTTATTGCCGGAAGTAAGGGTGAGCATATAGTTACTGAAGAAATATTCAGAGGATTACAAGAGGTTAAAAATACTCGTATTCCTCGTTTTGCGATGCAATCTATAGCTTTAGTTGTAGCTTTTCTTTGTTTAGGAATGTCTTATGGTCTTATTGCTGGTACTATATGGGGCAGTGTGTCGGGAACGTTGGCACTGATGTGGATTTTTTTTCTTATTAGTTTGACCTTAATAGTTTTGTCTCGTCCTCTGTCGTTAGTGAATAAAACAATTCATTTCATTTTGCCAAGTTTGAGCAAATATATAGGTTTGATCATCTTGATTATGGAAAGTCAGCTGAAAAGTGCAGAGATAGATGAAATCAAAGCTAAATTTCAAATGCAGAATGATGATGCTGTTACTGCTTTTAATCAGTTGAAGAGTATACTTGATGATTTGGATAAACGAAATTCTATTTGGATATTTCTGTCAAATATGCTTTATTTGAGCGATTTCTTTATTGTACGCAGATACTTAAAATGGCAACAGGACTATATGGCCAATATAGAGGACTGGATAGATGCCGTCAGTCATTTTGATGCACTGGTAAGTATGGCTACATTTCGATTTAATGAGCCTGACAGTAGGGATGCTGAAATTATAGATATCAAACAGTCTCCTGTAGCTTTTAATAAAGTGGTCTATCAGGCTAGGGGACTGTATCATCCGTTTCTTGGTGCAAAGGCAGTCCGAAATGATTTCAAAGTGGAAGACAGACATTATTATATTGTTACCGGAGCTAACATGGCGGGCAAAAGTACATTTCTTCGAGCTTTGGGTATCAATTGTGTTTTAGCTTTTAGTGGAATGCCTGTGTTTGCTGAGACTCTGCAAATATCTTGTTTTGCTCTTTTCAGTAGTATGCGCACAACTGATAATCTGAACCAAGGTATCAGTTATTTTAATGCAGAACTACTTAGATTAAAACAACTTATAGCTTATTGTAAAGAACATCGTAGCACGTTTATTATCCTCGACGAGATACTTAAGGGTACGAATTCACTTGATAAGTTGAATGGTTCTCGTTTGTTTCTAGAATATATTTCTTCGCTTCCTGTAACAGGAGTTGTGGCAACTCACGATTTGGAGCTTTCTCGTTTGTCAGAAGAACGTCCTGATAGATTCAGTAATTACTGTTTTGAGATACAGTTAAGTGATAAGATAAATTATACGTATAAAATATCAGATGGAGTAGCTTGCAATCAGAATGCTACGTATCTATTGAAGAATATTCTTGAGGATGAATTTCTTCATGAAACAAAATAGGAGATGTTTGCATATTTGAACTTTTCTGTGTATTTTTGCAGTTAAATTAAACATATATATACATATGATTTCAGGTATAGAACGTGGTACGCAGCGCCGTACAGAATTGCTTTTGGGTAAGGATAATCTTGATAGGATAGCTGAAACACGTGTACTCATCTTCGGATTAGGAGGTGTAGGCTCATGGTGTGCAGAAAGTCTTGTGAGAAGTGGTATTCGTAAACTAACTATTGTAGACTCAGATCGTGTATGTGTTACTAACTGTAATCGTCAGTTGATGGCTACTACTAAGACTGTTGGTGAAGTGAAAGTGGAAGCTCTCCGTAATCGTCTTCTCGAGATTAATCCGAATGCACAAATAGAAGCGCTGCAGAAAATATATGAACCTGCAACGGCTGATTCTTTTCATATGGAAGATTACGATTTTATCATAGACGCAATAGATTCTCTTAGTGAGAAAGCCGATTTGATACTTCGTGCGACAAGTTTACCCAAACATATTACTTTTATTTCTTCTATGGGTGCAGCTCTTAGGATAGATCCATTCCAGGTTCGCAAGGCTGAATTTTGGAAGGTTAAAGGTGATCCTTTGGCTCGTGCTATACGTAAAAAATTTAAGAAACAGAAGGTTCGTCCAGCCCGCAAATTCTTCTGTGTATATAGTGAGGAGAAACCGATGTCGAATATGGGGGAAAACCATTCTTGTGGTACAAGTGGATGTATGTGTCCGAAGGCTAAACTGTTGAGTGGTGTCCGTGGGACAGATACTGCTGTATATGATGCTCCTGGCGATCAGAATTTAGTAGAGCATGAATGGTGTACTAGTAAGGCACAGATTAATGGTTCTCTTTGCCATATTACAGCTATCTTTGGTATGGCTATTACGGGTATCGTTCTCAATGAAATCGTAAAACTCGATAGAGATGCCAAAAATGTAATCAATAGTGCAAATATTAATAATTAAATAGTATTACTATGACGTTTCAAGAGGTTAATGAATTAAGAAATGACCGTCTTGCAGCAAAGATGATCAAAAATCTGAAGGCAAGACATTTTGATGCCTTCTATTGCAAGAATACTTCAGAACTTCTGAATAAGATTCATGAGCTTATTCCAGAAGGGTGTAGTGTTAGTTGTGGTGGTTCTGTGTCTATTCGTGATACTGGCATTCTCGATATGATACGTCAGGGCAATTATGATTTTTCCGATCGAGATGCTGCCTCGACACCTGAAGAAAAGCGTACAATAGCACTTAAGGCAATGGATTGTGATTACTATCTAGCTAGTGTCAATGCTATTAGCGAAGATGGTCAAATTGTAAATATTGATGGTAATGGCAATCGTGTTGCGGCTTGTACTTGGGGACCACGTCATGTCGTTTATGTGGTAGGTATGAATAAGGTATGTCAGGATCTTGATGCGGCTATTAAGCGTGCACGCAGTACTGCTGCTCCTATTAATGCCACTCGTTTTGGTCTTGAAGCTCCATGTCAAATCGATGGTGTATGCCATGATTGTAAATCACCTGGCTGTATCTGTAATTTTATCTCTATTCAGCGTATGTCAGCTCCAGCAGGTCGCCATATAGTGGTGTTAGTAGGTGAGGAGTTAGGATTTTAAATTCTTTGATATGACACTGTTTGTATATGCTATATACTTCAGTGATTTTGTTATACCTATTGTTATACCTAAATGTAATAATAAAATGTTTCCTTAGGGATTAATACTTATTTTTTTTATTAATATTCTAAAAAAATAATAGAGAAAAAAAGAGAATTAAGAATTTTATTATCTATCAGAGCGGGATACGGGAATCGAACCCGCCTCCCAGGCTTGGGAAGCCCGTGCACTACCGATGTGCTAATCCCGCAACATGTGCGAGCCGATAGGGGGACTCGAACCCCCGACCCACGCATTACGAATGCGTTGCTCTACCAACTGAGCCATATCGGCAATTGCGAATGCAAATATACTATTAATATTTTAATTTACAAAATAAAAGCTCATGTTTTTTTTCAAAAACATGAGCTTTTTATATGTTTTATTTGGTTAGACAGTTATATTTTACATATGGAATAATGCTTATATTAACATTGTCTGAACAAATATTAATTTACTTTCTTAAATGTAAGTTCCTCTTTGCTAGAACTTTTCCCTACGGTAATGCTATCACCAAGTTTCAAATTATCGCTAAGGATCATTTCACATATACCATCTTCAATATAGTTTTGGATGGCTCTCTTCAGTGGACGTGCACCAAATTGTACATCGTAACCCTTAGTTGCAACAAATTCTTTAGCCTTGTCAGTCACATTTATGTGATATCCTAAGGTTTCGATACGATTGATGAGGCCTTTCAATTCGAGATCAATAATCTTCTTGATAGAAGTCATATCAAGCTGGTCGAATGTGATGATTTCGTCTAATCGGTTTAAAAATTCTGGCGAAAACTGTTTGCTGAGGCTCTTTTGAATGATAGAGCGAGCGTATTCTTTATCGGCTTCGCTTTCACTAATAGCCAATGCATTACCTGCATTGAATCCAACACCTTTGCCAAATTCTTTTAACTGGCGTGTACCGGCATTAGACGTCATGATTATCACTGTGTTGCGGAAATCTACGAGTCGGCCATTTCCGTCAGTAAGTCTACCTTCGTCGAGAACCTGTAAAAGCATGTTGAATACGTTGCCATGAGCTTTCTCTATTTCATCGAGCAGTACGATCGAGTAAGGATGTCGACGAACTTGTTCTGTCAGTTGTCCTCCTTCATCGTACCCAACGTATCCTGGAGGCGCACCGATAAGTCTTGATGTGTTGAAAGACTCGGTATATTCACTCATATCGATACGAATCAAAGCATCCTGACTACCAAACATTTTTTCAGCTAACTTTTTGGCAAGGTAGGTTTTACCAACACCCGTTGGACCTAAGAACATGAAAGCACCGATTGGATGAGTAGGGTCTTTCAACCCTACACGGTTTCTTTGGATAGCCTTAACCATCTTGTCAATAGCTCCATCCTGACCTATAACAAGACTCTTAAGTTCGCTATTCATATTCTTCAGGCGGATACCCTCAGATTGTGCGATACGCTGTACCGGTACACCTGTCATCATGCTTACTACATCCTCAATATCGGCTATCGTAATCTCTTCGCGATGTACATCTACGCCATTTGCCCAATCATTCTGCATGCGAGCCAATTCACGTTCAAGTTCAGCCTGAGTATCACGGAAACTAGCAGCTAATTCGAAGTTCTGGTTAGATACGGCTAGTCGTTTTTTACCTTTAACTACTTCTATTTCTTTTTCTTTATCAGTTATTTCTTGTGGAATAGTAGCATGTTGTAAATGTATACGTGAGCCTGCTTCATCGAGAACATCGATAGCTTTGTCAGGGAAGAAACGGTCTGTGACATATCTGTCTGTCAATCTGACGCAAGCTTCAAGGGCATCATCTGTGTATGTAACGTGATGATGATCTTCATAACGTCCCTTAATATTTTGTAGAATTTGCAATGTATCTTCTTTTGATGTAGGCTCTACAATAACCTTTTGGAATCTGCGTTCCAACGCACCATCTTTCTCAATACTCTTACGATATTCGTCTATAGTGGTAGCACCGATACACTGTATGGTTCCACGTGCTAAAGCTGGTTTCAGTATATTGGCAGCATCCATTGTACCAGGAGTACTTCCTGCACCAATAATAGTGTGAATCTCATCGATGAAAATAATAATATCTGGATTCTGCTCAAGCTCTTTGATTAGTGCACGAATACGCTCTTCAAACTGTCCTCTATACTTCGTTCCCGCCACAATGGCAGTCATGTCAAGACTAACAAGTCGTTTGTTAAATAGGATAGGAGAAGTGTTATGCTTTACTATCATTTGGGCCAACCCTTCAACAATAGCGCTTTTGCCTACACCAGGCTCACCTATTAATATAGGATTATTCTTCTTTCTACGTCCTAAAATCTCTATAACACGCTGAACCTCTTTCTCACGTCCCACAACAGGGTCTAGCTTATTGTCTGCTGCAGCCTTGGTTAGGTCTGTAGAGAAGTTGTCGAGAACAGGAGTTTTTCCGTTTGAATGTGGAGCAGCTTGTATAGTGCTTCTTTTACTTGATGCACCGCCGTTAGAGTTTGAATTAGCGAATTCCTCGTCATCTTCTTCCTCTTCGTCAGGCAGTTGTAGTCCATCTTTTATAGGAGCTGAATTGGTGCGTTTCTGCAGGTAATTCAGCGTATCTTCATAATTCATATTGTTAAATTCAAGTACTTCCTTTGCACCATTCTGTGTTTGGTCATGTAGAATTGCAAGGAATAAGTGTTGTATGTCTACCGTCTGTGTGTGTTGTATGCGAGCTTCGAGCACAGCGAGTTTCAAGATATTATTAGCTTTATCGTTGAGTACCAGTTCTGTGGTAATCAGTGGCTCTTGAAGTTCATTCTCGCTCACTCGGTTCTCGAGTTCTGTTTTAACAGAGTTTACATTAACATCAAATCGGGTTATCAGTTCCAATATGATACCCTCTTTTTCCCTCAACAAGCCTAATAACAAGTGCTCTGGGCCTACTGAGCGACTGGCCAGACGGGTTGCTTCTTCTCTTGAGAAGGCAAGCACCTGAGAAACTCTTGGTGAAAACTGACTAGTCATAATTTATATCCTTTCTTTTTAATTAAATGCAAATTTACTATTTTTTAGTATAAAAGCAAAAGGTGTGCCAAGTTTTTAAGTATACATTTTACTTCTTTATTTAAATGTAGGATGTATTGAAATTTAGTTGTGAATGTGAAATGTTGTTATTTTTGTTGTTTTATGTTGATAAAAAAGTGCAATTTTGTCAATTTTTGGTTGAATTACGTGTATGTTCTACATCCTATAATTTACTTGACGAAATGAGTGTGTACGTTACCAATAAACATCAAATATTATATAACACGAAATTACTTATAGTTTTTGCGTAAGTATCTATATTCTTTGCATTTGTCCAAGAAATAATGATTCTATTTATGTATAAAGTCTTTACAACATGATGTACAATATAAAATACACTTCAATTTAATTTATTTGCTCAAAATAATGTAAAAAAAATGATTTTTGCTTGCAGTTTAAAAAAAAGATATTATCTTTGCAATAAATAGGATAATAATTATTAAAATAATAAACTTACATTCTATTATGTCAAAGTATAATATTACAGAGAAAAAAGAGAAGGAGGCTGCTTATCGCACGCTCGTAAGCCCTCGATTAATGGATGACTTGAAGGAGAAAATCCTAGAGATTATTTTAATTAACAAGAAGTATAAAGACAAAGATTATTCTGCAAAGAAACTGGCTGAGGATTTACACACTAATACCCGTTATATTTCGGCAGTAGTTAGTGTAAAATTTCACACGAACTATACTTCATTTGTTAATAAGTATCGTATAGAGGACGCAATGGCTATTCTTGTAGATCGTCGTTATAAAGATTATAACATGGAAGATATTTCTGATATGGTTGGTTTCTCTAATCGTCAGAGTTTCTATGCATCTTTCTATAAGTTTACTGGTATTACACCGCGAGAATACAAGCTAAAGCATATGCAGCCTGAAAAGACTCCTAAAAAACGTGGTCGCAAGCCAAAAGGCTGGACTCCTGAAGATGACAAGTAATTGTTAGTATATGGTGTAGGGATATCTTGATGGTATCTATGAACTTATAACAGTCTCGAAGAGATTATTTCCCATAATATGGCAGGACGAGTCCTGCTGTTTTGGGTTATGTGGGGTTCTGTTTTAGCTTTACTTTACAGTACCTTTTTAGTTTTTTGCTATTTTCTCTCTTGGAGACAAGTGGTATAATAGAATTGATAATAATGAATTTGATGAAAGAAGATTTCAATTTTTCAGAAGAAAAGTTCGCAGATTTGCAAATGCTTCGATATCGTCTGAATGGTTTTGAAAATCTCTCGCTTCAACAGAAATCTCTTATTTTCTGCCTAAGTAAGGCGGCTGTGTTTGGACGTGATATTACTTTCGATCAACAAGGAAAATATAATCTGACAATTCGTAAAGTGATCGAAGCAATCTACGTAAATGCAGATCAAACATCTCGCAATCAAAATGATTTTAGCAATCTAGAGGTCTATCTTAAAAGAGTATGGTTTTCTTCTGGAATCTATCATCATTATGGTTGCGAGAAATTTTTGCCTGAATTTTCAGAAGATTTCTTTCGCGAGCAGGTGGTCCGATTAGATGATAGTGTATTACCCTTGCGTAAGGGACAAACTAAGCAGCAACTTATAGATGAGCTTGTGCCTGTTATGTTTGATCCTACTGTTTTACCAAAGCGTGTGAACCAAACAGATGGTGAAGATTTAATCCTTACCTCAGCATGTAATTTTTATGAGGGGGTAAATCAGAAGGAAGTAGAAGAGTTTTATGCTCAGAAAAAACTTCCTCAGGATGAACAGCCTTCATGGGGACTTAACTCAAAATTGGTGAAACAAAATAATCAGCTAATTGAACAAGTATGGAAGGTTGATGGTATGTATGGTTCTGCTATTAAGCAGATTGTGTTTTGGTTGAACAAAGCACTTGAATATACAGAGAATGAGCAACAAAAGACAGTTCTTCAGAAGCTAATTACTTATTATAATACTGGCGATCTCCACGACTTTGATGATTATTCGATAGCTTGGGTAGCTCAGCAAGAAGGGGTAGTTGATACCATTAATGGTTTTATAGAAGTATATGGCGATCCGCTTGGTCTGAAAGGTACGTGGGAAGGCATTGTAGAATATGTAGACGAAGTGGCAACGGCTCGAACACGTACGATAGCAAACAATGCCCAGTGGTTTGAAGATCATTCGCCCGTAGATCCTCGTTTCCGTAAGCCAGAGGTAAAGGGTGTCTCAGCACAGGTTATTTGTGCTGCAATGCTTGGTGGTGACGAGTATCCAGCATCAGCTATCGGTATCAATCTGCCTAACGCTAACTGGATTCGTAGTACATATGGAAGCAAGAGTGTTACTATTGGTAATCTTACCGAAGCTTATACTAAGGCTGCTCATGGCAATGGTTTTACCCAAGAGTTTGTAATCGATGAGCCTACTCGAGAATTAATAGAAAAGTATGGTGATGTTTGCGATGATTTGCATACCGACCTACATGAGTGTCTTGGTCATGGTAGTGGTAGACTACTTCCTGGCACAGATCCTGATGCTCTCAAGGCCTATGGTAACACGATGGAAGAGGCAAGAGCAGATCTCTTTGGCCTCTATTATATCGCAGATCATAAATTGGTAGAGCTTGGGCTTACGCCAAACGATGAAGCTTATAAGAGTCAGTATTATACCTATCTTATGAATGGTTTGATAACTCAGCTAGTGCGCATCAAACCGGGATTGAATATAGAGGAAGCTCATATGCGTAATCGTGCGCTTATCGCTTATTGGGTACTTGAACAAGGCAATGGCTGTGTAGAGATTGTTCATCGTGATCATAAAACCTACGTGAAGATTAACGATTATAAACAGTTACGTGTACTTTTCGGTAAACTCCTAGCTGAGGTTCAGCGTATCAAGAGCGAAGGCGATTTCGATGCGGCTCGAGAACTTGTAGAGAAATACGCCGTAAAGGTAGATCCTGTGCTTCATAAAGAAGTGCTTGATCGGTATGCTAAGCTGAACATTGCGCCGTATAAAGGATTTATTAATCCGAAGATGACTCCTGTATATGATGTGCATCGTCAGCTTACTGATATTGTGCTTGATTACAGTGAGAGCTTTGCCGAACAGAATCTTCGATATAGTAAGGAATATGGCACATTATAATGTTAGTTATATGTTTATACTATAAATAAAAAATATGGTATCACAAGAAACTCAAGATAAACTTAAAGAGATCCGTTCATCTTTCCGATTATTGATGAACGGACCTGTTTCACAATCTATGCGTGATAAGGGAATCGATTATAAGATTAACTGGGGCGTGCCATTGATGGAACTAAAACGTATGTCGACAGAGTATGGCAAGGATTATGATCTTGCTATCGAACTTTGGAAAGACCATGTGCGAGAATGCAAATTATTAGCAACAATGATCATGCCTGTTGATAAAATGTTGCCGGAAATCACAGATATCTGGATGGAGAGTGTAGATAATCAAGAACTTGTAGAGCAATTGGTGTTTAATCTGCTGCAATATGTTAGTTATGCACCAGTTATTGCTTATCAGTGGATGGCCGAAAATCGCCCATATTACCAGATTGCAGCTTATCATATTTTGTCTCGACTCTTTATGAATGGGCAACAACCAAACGAGCGTGGTATCAATGAATTTCTCGATCAGGTTGGTGTAGCCCTTCAGAGCAATCAGCTTAATGTGAAGCATGCAGCAGCCAACTGTGTTCAGCGGTTTGCACAATTAGGCGAAGTATACAAGCGTATGGCAAAGTCTGCACTTAAGGATCTGATTGAGATCTTCTGAAATGTCTCAATTATTGTACGACAGTAATTATAGTTATTTGCTAAAAGCAACAAAAAATTATCATTTCTGTCGATTTCCTTACATTCTTTTGTTATATGTGGCGAAAATTTAGTAACTTTGGAGGCGTTTTGTGTTATGTATATGCAAGATGAAAGAGAATTTAGTAAATAAAGCAAGGGAAATCCTTGATAATTATTTGGTAGCCCGAGGTCATCGGAAGACACCTGAGCGCTATAACATCTTAGAAGCTTGTTATAGTCTTAAAGGGCACTTCTCTCTAGAAGATTTAGGAAGCCTTCTCGAAAAACGTAATTTTCGAGTTAGTAGAGCTACCCTTTATAATACTATGCGCCTCTTTGTTGAACTCCGTATTCTTACTCGTCATAATCTGCTCGATGGCACCAAGTATGAAGTGTGTGATGATCGAGATGACCATGTGCATCAAGTGTGTACAGTGTGTGGTAAGGTTACAGAGATTTATGTACCACAGATAACACAGGCAGTCCATGATGCAGAATTAAAAGGATTTCGTAAAAATGGCTTTACCTTATATATATATGGGGTATGTGCCCATTGTCAAGCGAAATTTTCCAAACGTATATTAGTGGATGAAGAAGAAAAATCTAAGAAACCAAATAAAAATGAACACAGGTAAAGTAGATGTCCTTCTCGGTTTGCAGTGGGGCGATGAAGGCAAAGGTAAGGTTGTCGACGTTTTGACACCTAAGTATGATGTTGTGGCTCGTTTCCAGGGTGGTCCTAATGCTGGTCACACGTTAGAGTTTGAAGGTCAGAAGTATGTACTTCGTTCTATTCCTTCTGGTATCTTTCAAGGTGGTAAGGTTAACATCATCGGTAACGGTGTTGTTTTAGCTCCAGACCTTTTCATGGGAGAGGCTAAGGATTTAGAGAAAAGTGGTCACGATCTTAAGAGTCGATTGCATATCTCTAAGAAAGCTCATCTCATAATGCCTACACATCGTCTGCTCGATAAGGCTATTGAAGCTGCTAAGGGTAAGAATAAGGTAGGTACCACAGGTAAAGGTATCGGGCCTACTTATACAGATAAGATTAGCCGTAATGGTCTTCGTGTAGGTGATATCCTCGAAAACTTTGAGCAAAAGTATGCTCAGCATAAGGAACGCCACATGAAGCGTCTAGCAGAACTTGGTTGGACAGATTTTTCTACGCTCGAAGAAACTGAAAAAGTTTGGATGGAGGGTGTTGAATATATGAAGAGCTTTAAGTTTGTAGATAGCGAGCACGAAATCAATAACATCCTTCGCAGTGGCAAAGATATTCTTTGTGAGGGTGCTCAGGGTACTATGCTAGATGTAGATTTTGGTAGCTATCCGTTTGTTACCTCTTCTAATACCGTATGTGCAGGTGCATGTACTGGTTTAGGTATTGGTCCTAACAAGATAGGCAATGTATATGGTATTATGAAAGCCTATTGTACACGTGTAGGTGCTGGTCCTTTCCCAACAGAATTGTTTGATGAAGTTGGCAAGAAGATACGTGATCTCGGTCATGAATATGGTGCAGTTACAGGTCGTGAGCGTCGTTGTGGCTGGTGCGACTTGATTCAGCTTCGTTATTCATGCATGATTAATGGTGTCACTCAGCTTATCCTTATGAAGAGTGATGTGCTTGATACATTCCCTGTAATTAAAGCTTGTGTAGGTTACAAACTCCCTAATGGTGAAGAAACACAGGAGTTGCCATATGAAATCGACGGGGTAGAGCCAATCTACAAAGAATTTAAGGGTTGGAACACAGATATGACTAAGATGACTAGTGAGGATCAATTCCCTGCTGAATTCAAGGCTTACATACAGTTCCTCGAGGAGTTCCTCGAAACTCCTATTAAGGTGGTTTCTATCGGCCCAGACCGTGATCAAACCATCGTAAGAAAGTAATACGTTATTGTAATCATAATACGTGGGCATGAAATACACCTTAACAGTGTGTTTCATGCCTAACGTGTCTAATAAAAATAAAGAATAAGATGGCTCAAAAACCAGGTATTCCTAAGGGAACACGCGACTTTGGCCCAGTAGAAATGGCCAAGCGCAATTATATATTTAATACGATAAAAGAAGTGTACGCGCTGTATGGTTTCCAACAGATTGAGACTCCTAGTATGGAGAATCTATCAACTTTGATGGGTAAGTATGGTGACGAAGGTGATAAATTGTTGTTTAAGGTACTTAATTCAGGCGATTATCTCAAAAAAATATCAGATGAGGAACTTGCTGAGCGAAATGTACTCAAACTTCAGTCTAAGCTCTGTGAAAAAGGTTTGCGCTATGACCTTACCGTGCCTTTTGCCCGCTACGTGGTGATGCATCGTGATGAACTTCAGATGCCTTTCAAGCGCTATCAGATTCAGCCAGTATGGCGTGCAGACCGTCCTCAGAAGGGTCGTTATCGTGAATTCTATCAGTGCGATGCTGATATCGTAGGATCAGACTCTCTTCTCAATGAGGTTGAGCTCATGCAAATCGTCGATACCGTATTTACTCGCTTTGGTATTCGTGTTCAGATTAAGATTAATAACCGTAAGATTCTTGCTGGTATCGCTGAAGTTATCGGTGCACCAGAGAAAATGGTTGATATTACTGTTGCTATTGATAAACTCGACAAGATTGGACTTGACAATGTTAACCTTGAACTTAAGGAAGACGGTCTGAGTGACGATGCTATTGCTAAGTTGCAGCCTATCCTTAGCCTAAGTGGTAGCAATGATGAGAAGCTTGCTACTATCAAGACAGTTCTTTCTGATTCAGAAACGGGTCTTAAAGGAGTAGAAGAGGTGAAGTTTATATTGGATACCCTTAAGACTATGGGTCTTAAGAATGAGATGCAACTCGATTTAACTTTGGCTCGTGGTTTGAATTATTATACTGGAGCTATCTTCGAAGTTAAGGCACTTGATACTCCTATGGGTAGTATCACTGGTGGTGGTCGTTATGATAACCTTACTGGAATTTTCGGTATGCCAGGTCTTAGTGGAGTTGGTATCAGCTTCGGTGCTGACCGTATCTATGATGTACTAGATGCACTTGATCTTTATCCTAAGGATTCTATCAATGCTACACAAGTTATTTTTATAAATTTTGGCGATAAAGAGACAGCATATTCTTTACCAGTACTTAAGGCATGTCGTGAGGCAGGTATACGTGCAGAAATCTTCCCAGATGCAGTCAAAATGAAGAAGCAGATGAATTATGCAAATGCTAAGCATATAGCTTATGCTGTATTTACGGGGGATAGCGAAATCGAAGCAGGCAAGGTAACTGTTAAGGATATGGAGATGGGTGGTCAGAAATTGGTTTCTACCGAAGAGTTGATTGCTATCGTTTCTAATGGCACCAAAATTGCCAAGGAGGCATAATTTTGCCCCTGATGAATTAATAAACCTACAAATCTACAATGAAAAAAATTACGCAGCTACTTAGTATGTTGCTGATAGCTCTGGCGCTTACCTCAGGTAAGCACCAGACTACTATCTTTGTTATTGGAGATAGTACAGCAGCTGAAAAAGACAAATATAAAACAGATCCAGAACGTGGTTGGGGCATGGTGCTACAAGGTTTTTTTGATGAAGATATTCGTGTAGAAAATCATGCTCGTAATGGTCGCTCTTCTAAGAGTTTTATCAATGAGGGTCGATGGCAGAAAGTGCTAGACAATATGAAGCCTGGTGATTATGTACTTATTCAGTTTGGTCATAATGATGAAAAGTCTGGCGAAACCCGACACACAGATCCTGGCACTACCTTCGATTACAATATGGAACGTTTCGTTAATGAGACACGTGCCAAAGGTGCTTATCCGGTATTGCTCAATGCTGTGGTTCGTAGATGTTTTTGGACAAATGCACCTAAGAACGACGATGATGAAAAACTTCGCAATACCACTTATGATGGTCAGGAGCGTATTACCAGCGACACATTGATTGATACTCATGGTGCTTACGTTGTAGCTCCAAAAAATGTAGCAAGGAAGATGAATGTTCCATTTATAAATGCTACTAAGATTACCCACGATATAGAGCAAAGGTTGGGTGTGATAGGAAGCCGAAAATTGCATATGTGGTACTTACCTGGTGAGAATGCACAAGTGCCAAAAGGTAAAAAAGATAATACACATTATAATATAGAAGGTGCGCGTATTGTAGCAGGAGCTATTGTTGATGAATTGGGTAAACTAGTGCCTCAATTGCAGAAACATATTCATCATTATAAATATGTTGTGTCTGCAGAGGGTAGAGGTAACTATATGGATTTGCAGCAAGCTATTGATGCAGTACCTGATGGACAAAAAGAGAAAAGCGAAGTTCTTATTCTCGATGGTACCTGGAAGAAACCAGTTATTGCTAAGAGCAAAAAAATAAAATTGATTAAGTATTCTTCAGTAAAGATTACTAAATAGTTAAAAGCCGATATTCGTATTTCTGAATATCGGCTTTTTTTGTTGAGCCTAGCTATTGGAAGTAGTACTTGATGTTCTATTTATTTAATTATTATTGCTAAATGTAATTTTTTAAATATAAAGTTGTAATAATTACAAAATTGTTTGGATTATAATAAATTAAATATTATATTTGCAATAATAAAGGTTATTAGAAATATATGACAGATAGAGAAGAAGCACTCAAACGCTTAACAGATAGAGGAGTACGTCCTTCGGTTCAAAGAATTGCCATTATGGAGTATTTGCTTACACATCATACTCATCCTACTGTAGATGATGTTTATCAAGGACTTTGTGACGACATTCCAACACTTAGTAAGACTACAGTGTACAACACGTTACGACTTCTTGCAGATCATAATGCAGCACAGATGCTTACCATAGACGATCATCGTGTTTGCTATGATGGTGATACTCGTTCTCACGTACATTTCTTTTGCAAACAGTGTGGTAAGGTTATTGACTTTTTTGACGAAGATGCTCCAGTACCATCAAAGCCACGAGTTATTCTAGGTAATATAGTAGAAGAGCAGCACCTTTATTATAAAGGAATTTGTGCTGATTGTGCAGCAAAAAAACACGTATGAATTAAAATAGGGAAATAATTATAGGCTACCAAATAGTCTTTATTATCCATTAAACATTATTATACAACTAAACAATTATGAAGAAAAAATTTATCTGTACCGTTTGTGGTTACATTTATGAAGGTGAAGAAGCTCCTGAAGCATGTCCAGTTTGTAAAGCTAGTTCTGACAAGTTTAAAGAGATGGAAAATACAACTCCTGATCTTGAACTCGCTACTGTACATTATCTTGGTGCAGCTTATAAGGAAGGTGTTTCTCAGGAACTCATCCAGCATTGTAAGGATACTTTTGCCGGCGAGTGCAGCGAAGTAGGTATGTATTTGGCTATGGCTCGCCAAGCTGATCGTGAGGGTTATCCAGAAGTAGCTCGTACATATGAGCACTATGCTTACGAAGAGGCAGAACATGCAGCTCGTTATGCTGAACTTTTGGGTGAGGTCTTAGGTTCTACCAAGGAGAATTTATTTGCTCGTATTCAAGCAGAGAAGGGTGCTTGTGCTGAAAAGTTCGAAATGGCTAAGTTGGCTAAGAAAGAAGGCAATGATACTCTTCATGATACTATTCATGAGATGGCCAAGGACGAAGCTCGTCATGCTGCAGGTTTCTTAGGTCTTTATAAGAGATTCTTTGAATAATGCTAAGAATTTAGCGAATAGAATATAACAAATAATTGAATCATATATTTGTTTTATTCGAAATTATAAAAAGATAAAAAAAATCCTCGAGTCATATAAGACCCGAGGATTTTTTTGTAATTGTATTATTAATCTGATTTTTACATATCACCACCGCCAGAATATCCTCCTGTCATATCTGTATCATCGTCTTGCATATTTTGGCCATCAGGTTTACCCTTCTTTTTACTATTATTATTACCAAAGTTCAAGGTCAGAGTGAAGTTTACCTTACGTCCACCACGTCTATTCAACTGATAACGTGTAAATGTATCTGTTTCAGTATAAGTCTGCCATTTTCTAGTATCCAGCAAGTCACGACAGCTGATTGAAAGGCTCAACTTTTTGTTAAAGAAATTCTTGCGAACACCCAGATCTACACTGTAGTTCGCTTTGCGATACCCTTGCACCGTTGTCTGTCGTGAATTATATCGACCGCTCAGTTGCAAGCTAATGTCGTAAGGCAGAATCAAGCTACCTGTCATTCGAGCATTCCATTGGAAATTATCTCTTTCCTCGCCTGTAATTGTTTGCCCATCAATATTATAGCTGAAACCGTCGAGCTTGTAGTAGTAGCCATTCACATTAGTTGTCAAGTCGAAATTCTTTCCAAACTTATTTTTAAGAGTCATCTCTAAGCCGCTGCTCTGACTTTTGGCAATATTCTTGGTAGTGCTATACATAATATTGTCAGCAGAATTTTGCCAACTTATGCGCTGCATAACGTCTGTAGTAGGGCGATAGTACGCACTTATAAGCAGTGAGTGTTGTGTCCATGTACGCAAGTAGTTAAGTGAGAACGAGTTAGAGTATTCTGGAGTAAGTTCAGGGTTACCGAAAGATATCATAGTAGCATCTCTTGTATCTTTGAAAGAATTAAGCTGACCGCCCCAAGGACGACGAAGTCTGCGAGTATAGTTTAATTGTAACTGATCATTAGGAGTAAGCTGGTAGCTCATAAATACACTAGGGAAGAGTTTGAAGAAATCCTTCTTGAAAGCAGGGTCACGCTTTGTTGCATCGTGTTCCTGATCCCAAGTATAGCTTTCGGTATTCACCTTCCAGTATTCGCCGCGAAGCCCCCCCATCAGGCTGAAGTTACCAAATTTGTATGATAAGGTAAGATATCCAGCATGTAAATCCATGTCGTAGATGAAACGGTTATAGTAGAGTTTATCTTCTGTTTTATTCACACCATCCCAAGTATCATCAATCCACGATTCCTGTGGAGAATTTTCGTGTGAGAGAGTAGCTTGATAACCAGCCTGCAACATGAAAGCATCCGTAATAGGGTTTTCATAATCTAGCTTAAAGTCCCAATTTCGATTGTTCATTTTCATTGGGCGAGACTGATAAGCGTATTCAGAAGCCTTCGCATCATCACCATAATAAGTTGTAGAGTCCTGATACAGATTATCCATATTCATCTTCCATCGGTTGTAACTAGCTGTGAAATCGAGGAAGTGTCTTTCTGTAAAGTTATGGCGATAATTATATTCCACGTGCTGCATGAGCATACGACCATTGGTATGGCTACGTCTATACATCATGCGTGTATCCATATCGGTTCCAATTACACCATAGTGATAGGGTAGAAACTGCCAATTGTTCATCTTGCCGGTCATGAGCATTCCTGTAATACCCATATCATCTTTATCCGTCAAGTGCCAAGTAAGTCCCGCGCGAGTAAAAATATTATTACCCAAGTTAGGTGAAGTGCCATGGTAAGTTTGATACTGGTGAGTATTAAAATACTCCTGCTCAGAGTCGGTTTTGCCTACATTTTCACGATGGCGATAGCCGACACTGGCAAAAGCATCCAGCTTACTGCTGTTATAATTTATATTGAAACTTGTGTTGGCACCACCTCTTGTATCAGCCCCTGCCTGTACGCTACCATAATAACCTACTTTGCGATTTTTTTTCAGTACGATATTGATGATACCCGCGCTACCTTCTGCTGAGAACTTAGCCGATGGATTATCGATGACCTCTACACGTTCGATACTTTCTGCAGGGAGTTGTTCCAATATCTGTGCACGGTTATCTGTTGTTAATCCACTTGCTTTACCATTTATCCATATTTCCACGCTCGAATTACCTCGGAGCGATACGTTTCCATCGTTATCAACTTCGACTGAAGGAATATTTTCGAGTACATCAGTAGCTGCCTGACCGGCATTTGATACCAAGGATCCTACATCGAAAGTTTTACGATCCACCTCCAGTTTCATAGTAGACTGCTGACCAGTAATCGTTACTTCTTTTAGCATTTTAGCATCCTCAGTCATATAGAGAGCAGGATATGAAATATTTTGGTTTTTATCAGAAATAGTAAATCTACGAGTGACATCTCTATAGCCGATGCAAGTAAGAGTAATCGTATATTGACCATTTGGAAGTTTGCCAATATTAAATTTTCCGTCGATATCAGAAATAGCTCCACCTGCGATTTTGGCAGAATCAGACTGTGAGGTAATTTTGATATTTACGAATTCCAGTGGAGTATTCGAGTTCTTATCCAGAATCTTTCCCTTAATGTTACCTTCTGTAGCCCAAGCACCACTTATGCTCATGGCTGTTAGGAGTAGTAATGTTGTACGTTTCATCCAATTTTAGTTATTACGTTTTTTTATATCAGACAATTTGACGTATAAAACCACGAAAGGTTTAATAAAAAAATACTTTTTTTTATAAAAATAAAAAATGTGATAATTTATTTGGTAATCAGCAAAAAAATATTATCTTTGTAGTGTATCAAACATTTTGCACTTGCCTTAATAAGAATAGCATTTGCACATATTTACATGTAGCATTAAGCTTTTTTCAGCATTATAAACATCTAATTTCGCATTACTTATGAAAGGTTTCAAACATTTAGCGGTTATCGCCCTTATGGGGAGTATTATAATCAGTTTTATTTCTTGTGCCAAGGATAATGCAGATATTCCAAGATCGAGTGCTCATGTACTTGACAACAGTGATAATACACGTCTTGAGGTAAACCGTGAATACACAATCAGTGAAAAATTTCTTACCTATTATATATTTCAAGATGCTAAGAACGAAAAAGTATTCGCAGCATACGATAATAATTATGTTTATGTATACGATACATCGGGTGAAGTGCCTCAATGTCACATAAATCGTGCAGAAATAAGTAAAGGTGATTATAATATTTCGATTACAACGCAAGCTGAAAGTACTATTTACATTGTGAAGCGAATTAGTTATAATTATCAGCAAGGAGGTGCCATCGATATGACATTGAGATGTGAAAGCGGCTCACACCGTTGGCATTGTATATATGAACTTGGTGTTCACAATAGTGAGACAGGTGAGAAGATGGTTTGGCGAGCTGCCGATCTTATAGCTTTTGTAAAAAGGAATATTGATAATTAATTCAAGTAAGTTATGTTTATACAGCCTGCAATGGGCAGGCTGTTAAATAAAATGTCAAAAAACACAGTCACAAAAAATCTTCATCTAGCTCGAAATCTTCAATTTTTGGGTTGACTATTAGTGTTTTGCTACCGCATTTTACTTTTATTTCCAGCAAAAACATAGCCAATGAAGAGTAAACATATAGATTATAGCAGACTAACATTATGTTTTCATAGATTAAACCCTATGTTTTTAACTCATAAAAACTATACTTATGCTATGTCTTTATCAAATCGACAACGTAAAAATAGATAGGTGTGTATAGATAATACATTGATAATCAGGTAGATGTAATGTGGCATAAATTTTGTATATTTAAGGGTTTCTAATATTCCAGCTACAAATAAGCAAAATACGAGAGGGTTCTTGTCAACTTAATTCAAGAAAATAACTATAGTTTATCTAGTAATATTATTACTTCAAAAAAAATACTGTCCGAGGAACTAAATTCCTCTGGGCAGTATTCTAATGTATATATATGAAAGTTTTGAATAAACTTATTTGTCAGAATCAGAAGAAGCTGTAGCTTTATTTGCTAATTCTGCATTAATCTTTGTCAATGGCATTTATATAAGCAGCAGCTGGAAGAGGTTGAATACCTTTTTCAATTAAATCCTTATAGATATTGTCGTTAGTAAAGATCATTTCTACTTTATTATTACCAATTTTTTCTTCCCAATCATTTTGCTCTGTATAAGGAGTATTCTTCAGTTTAACCTCTACAGCTAACTCATTAACCCTTGTATAAGGAGTTCCTTCTGAAGTCCAATCATCTTTATCTTTTCCGAAAGCATTTGTATACTGGTATACATTATCACTTCTGAAAGTTATGGTAGGTTGTGAACCTTCTTTTTTCAGTAAGTCGATATAGAAGTCACGATTTAAAGATTTTGTTTTACCATTTTCATCAATTTCAGATTTATAGTAGTTCCAAACTTCAAATGTAATACCATCATGATATGTTTTTCGTAGTTCCTGGAGTACCGCAGCACATATTCCGTTAGTAGTTATGCGAATACCGTCTGCTTCATATGCCACAGTAAGGACGACGTCAATATTAGCGATTTTCCAAGTTTGTGTTTTATGCGCATACTTGAATGTTTCATCTACTTTATCATGATTTTTTACGATATACATATCATCCTCAGTACAATAGTACTTTTGATTGATTGGGATAAATACTTCAACATCAGAAGTATCACGTACGTGGATAGACAAGTGAGAAGAGATATAATCATCTGTTGTCTTAGGCGCATTGAATGCCAAATTAACTTCAACCTCACCTTTACTTACTGTTACAGATGTAGGGTCTGGTGTAGGATCAGGATTTGGAGTAATTTTAGATCCATCAGCTGGTGTCAATTTAACAACCCAGTCATTATATACGCCATCGCCTGCATGAGATTTACCTACAGTATTATTTTTCCCATCATGCTTCTGAGTCGTATAGTCGAAACACAAGTACCAATTAGTTTCATTGTTATAGGTAATCTTATAGAATTTATATTTATCCTCTTTAACATTTTCATTATTATCACTGTACGAATCCTTATAGGTTGGAGATTGATCAGCACGAATGCCTAATACCAACGCACGTGGCCCGTAGGAAGCATTATAGTCGAGAAAGTGTATACCGCCAATAGTGAGGTAATCCATTTTTTCTCCACCTTTTACTATATCTGTAGCACCATTTTGATCAGGAGTTGTAGTATAAGAATCAAAGCTCGAACCTACGTTTTGTATGAAGTACTTTTCTAGGTCGCATTCTTTACTCCCTTCATTTGGATGTTCTTTGATATAATTAATGACAAAATTATATTCATCAGTTGATACTTGTTCACCTCTGTCTGTAGTTTTAGGAGCATTATTACGATAAGAATAATAATCAGGTCGCTGCGAAAGCAACTGATCATCAGGCATATTCTGATCGCTAACTTTAAAATAGTTTACATTAGCTTGCGCATCACCTTGATAAGCAGCATACCTGATGACTTTAGAAGCATTAAGCAGATTACCTTTAGAAAATGCTTGGATTTGGGTCTCTTTAACCGGTGAAATTACAACTTCTGAATTTGCATTAGTCAGATTGTCGATACCAGCCATGTCATCTTTAGAACATGAAGTAAACATGGTTGTACCAAATAATACTGTAGCCGCAACTACATGAAGTGTTATACGCTTTTTCATCACTTAATAATTTAGTTGAAAGTTTTAAAAATCTTATTATTTACGCAATCTTAGACAAATCTTCTTTTAAATAAATATCTCGCAATAAATCATTCATTTAGAACTATTTTTACTGTTAGTGTTTTAAATATGATACAGAATATATTATTCTAATATCTATTTGCTTAACACATATCTATTTTATTTATTCGTCCTTAATTGTATTTTGTTTATTCGTAATATTTCGTAACGCAAATGTACGTATAATTTTTAATAAAGGCAAGTGAATTTATTAATTTTTTTAGTTTTTCGCAAAAAAAGTTGTAGAATTTAACTTTATGATTTGTGCTGTTTCTACTCTTTTTCGTATATCTTTACAATATCATCAAAGTACCATTTGCCTTTTTTTTCTATCACTTTTATTTTATTAGCGCCTTGGTGGCCCTCATCATAAAAATCATAGCGATACCATGAATCGCCTAGCGGCTTGATACAGATTATTTTGCTTGTGCCTTCTCCGTCATTAAAGCCTGTACGGAAGAGCCATACAGCGTAGCAGTCACCGCTATCACAGTCGTAATCATATTTATCTTGCAATTTTTTCAGCATTTTGTCAGTACAATGAGCCTTAAGATATGCATAGTCGTTATATAAACTTTTGTTATACATATCTGAAATGAGCTCATGGATAGATTGATCAGTATTGCTCACACTACATGAAGTAAGTGTGAGCACCATGGTGGCGATGATAATTATCTTATTTAGCATGGTCTTCCTTAGCTCTTACCAATTCTATCGATTCTTTACCGGAAATATGATCTATCTCGAAACATATCATACACATATGGTTGAATCCGCTTGCAATTTCATGCTCTGTACCTGGTTGATCAGGACAGTAACGGGCAGAGAGTAAGCGAAGGGTCTGCATTTTCTCTTCATTATCATCGATGATATGTACTTTACCAAAACAGATAACGCTACGGAAAAAGGTAGTGAACTTTTCGGGTACGATATCATCTTTGTCGATAACGGTAAAACTTGCTTTTTCGTGAAAGCGAATGGCATCGAGTTTGTGGCCGCTCAGTGCTGAATGGAAATATAATTTGCCATGGGTATAGACATAACTGATAGGTACTCCATAAGGATAACCTTCTTCTGTAAGCAGAGAGAGAACTCCTGACGTAGCCTTTTGTAATATTGCTATGCTGTCTGCTTCTGACAGCAATTGGCGCTTTCTGCGCATTTCTCTAAATTCTGACATTTATTATTAATTTTGATATGATTTCAATTATTGAATACTGATATAATCTTTATCATATATTATTGATGTGATTTGTTAAACACAAAGATACATAAAAAGGATGATATACAGCATTATGATTATCAAAAAATATAGTAGCCTTATTATTGAATATGTCTATAAAAATCCCTTCTTGCTGCTATATTGGCTTCAAGAAGGGATCGAAAGGGGGAAGAATGGATTGCTAGCAATGAGCTAACTTTCTATTCATATAAAATATAGTGTAGGTATGAAATACTTATGATGTCATATAATAAGGTGTGATTATTTTTATTCACTTTCCAGTTCCTTGCGCATCTGTTGGCCTACTTTGTTCCAGTAAGGTATATGCTTAAGCATAGAGCGTACTGGCTGAACACGCCATAACATAAGAAGTAACAAGAAGAAACACCCTATCAAGCAAGTGGTTCCATATAGATATTTTATAGAGAGCATAATACTCTGTACAGGGTCTATCTGCAAGCCACGGGCAAAGTTGTCGGCTACATGATAGCGGAAAAGATAGCTATATATACCGCCGCTGATAGAGTCGACTACACTATTACGGATAAAACCTGCGATGGTTAGACCCATAAAGAAATGCTGAAAAGGCAAGAGTTCTTCGAGATATACCGTAAGTGTGCAGAAGAAAATGGCATAACCGAAAGTGCGTACAAAGGTAGGCGCATATAGACGCTCGATATTGAGCTCAGGAGTGATGTAAAAATACATGAGCACCTGATAGCCAAGCATCAGTGCAAAACCGATAGTAAGTAGACTAGTATAGCGAAGCTTAAGCATCTTCATCCACCAGAGACTGAACAGACAGCCACTAAGCGAACCTACCCATCCTATGAGATTGAATCGGGAAGAGGTGAGCATACCATAATGTAGTATACTCCCAGTAAAGATACCTTCTAAAGCATTATGAGTAGAGTTCATCCACTCTTCTACGACAAAAAAGAAAAGGATAGCTCCCAGTGTTTTATATCTGAAAGCTTTCGGATCAATATATGGATGGTGTATGTGCGTCATTCTGCCATAAGCAAAGAACGCTGTTACTGGTAGAGCACAGGCCACATTACACCATAAGCCTGAATCGCTCCAGTTATAGTATTCACCATAGGTAAACAGCCACACAATCTCTAGTAAGGTAGTAGACCATAGTATACAGCCAAGCCAGTCGATATTAATAAAAGGCATTGGACGCATGAATCGGAAATGCTGAGTGCATGTATATAGAAAAAGGAGTACCAGAAGCAATAAAGCGACGATAAAATACTGCATGGCATGATAATCGCCACAGTAGTAACAGAGTTGCTGAGATATCCAACCACTGGCACTCATATCGCCTAACACGATGATATAAAGCAATGGAAAGAAAATCTCGAAATCGCGCTTTGGAGTCATCCACAGTTGGATATTACTTAGTGCCTCAAAGGTAGCCATTAATTTGAAGAAGCTACATAAATAGGATAATATGCATAATACAGGTATCAACTCAGTAGTGAGCGATAATAATATGCAGACTATCATACCTGATACCGAAAACAGCATAAGAGAGCGATTTGTGAAGCGAAATTTCAATCTGAAGAGGATGGGGAAGGGCATGGCTACCCCCACAACTCCACAAATAAATATAAAGGTGGCGTCTTCGCGCATGATACTCATATCGCCTATCTCTTGCTGCATGTTACCCATGTAGGTAACATTGACCAGCTGAAAGATAATGGCGAAGAGTAGATAGATCCATGGCTGAAGTTTCTTCGGTATGAAAGGCTTCATCATGGGCATGGCGAATGGTCGCCCTATCATAGGATCTGCCATAGTTTCATTTTTTATTTTATCAACTTTTTAATAATCTGGCTCTGTTTTAAGGAGCTAGATTCAACTTAATAGTCTACTTCGCAGGTAATATTGAGACCACTGAGAAGTTTCTTGATATCAGCTTGGTTGTTATCCGTAGTGAGTTCTATGCGTACAGGTACACGTTGCTCTACCTTGACAAAGTTGCCAGTAGCATTATCTACAGGCATATTGCTGTAAGCAGAACCACTTGCTGCAGAGATACTCTTGACTTTACCCTTGAAGGTTACCCCTGGGATAGCATCAGCCTTAAAGTTTACAGGAGCTCCCACGGTAATGTGATGCATCTGACTCTCACGATAGTTGGCGATAACCCATACATCATTTTGGTCGATAATATCGACAAGCAACTGGCCTGGCTGCATAAGCTGGCCCACGTGAATATCTTTACGTCCTACATAACCATCGCATGGAGCCGTGATAACAGTATAACTTAAGTTAAGACGAGCCAGATTAAGTTGAGCTTCGGCCACACTTTCTCCAGCTTTACTTTGGCCAAGTCGATGCAATGTTTCGTTGTTAACGACAGCCGTAGCCTTACGTGAAGCGGCAGCCTGGCTTAGACGAGCTTGAGCAGCCTGATAGCGACTGTGTGCCTGCTCATAGAGAGTCTTCGCATGATCAAATTGCTGCTGAGTAACAGCACCCTTCTGAAGCAATGCAGCAAAACGGTCATAATCTTTCTTAGCATTGTCCATGCCCTCCTTAGCCTCAGCAATACCAGCAGAAGCCACTTTTATGCCTGCACTTGCTACATTTACATTGGCAGATACAGTGTTCATGCTGGCATCTACAACAGATGTTCCCGACTTTTGCCCTTTCATACCAGCTTCAGCTTGAGCCAGTGCCAAGCGAAACTCAGCATCTTCGATAATCACTAAGGTGTCGCCTTTATGTACATACTGAAACTCGTTAAAACGTATCTCTTTGATAAATCCAGGCACGCGTGTATTTAACGGGATAAGATTGCGATGTACCATTGCATTGTCGGTATATTCGGTACTACCCAAATGAATAAATCGACTACATACAAATATTACTCCACAAGCGAGAAGAGCGATAACGATAATATTGTAAATTCTTAATACTTGTTTTCTCTTATTCATAATTTTTACTAGTCTATTGATAACAGTTAATAGTTTTTATCATTGCTTTTACAGATTTCCTGCAGTATACTTCATTTTATAATAAGCATAAGCGATATTAATGCGTGCATCTACTTCGCTCAATTCAGCATCAAGTTTCATGTTACTAGCATCAAGCATATCGGTAATCAGTGCAAGTTGATTAAGATACCGATCGTTTACTACTTGATAGTTTTCTTGAGCTAGCTGTACACTTTTCTGCTGTGTTTCGAGTTCCACATAGCTCTGCAGATAGTTGGTATAAGCAGCCTGAATCTGGTTATTGAGTAACTCTGCTGCTACCGCTTTCTGCTCAGTGGCAGCTTGCGACTGGAGTTTAGCTTGTGATATTTTTTTATTACTCTTGAATAGTGATGACAGTGAGTATTGCACACCAATGCCAACATACCAGATATTCAGATTTTTGTCAATAGGAGGCAGCTCAAAAGTGATCGGTCCATTAAAATTATTCTGAGCTACTACGGCCACCTTAGGTAGCATATCGCTCTTGGCCAATTTTACTCGTTGCTTAGCCATCTGCTCGTTTACGCCAGCCATCGCCAATTGAGGATTTACTCCTAGTGCGGCCGTTTGCCAGTGCTCTTCTCCCTCTTTGTTAAAAATAACTCCAGCTATATCATCTGTAGGTACTATTTCTTCATCAGTTGATATACCTATCGTATTGCAGAGTTGATGATTTAGTATTTTTCTGTTATTCTGCAGTTTGGTGCGATTCAGTTTCAGATTTTCCATCTGCAGCTCATATCGAGTAATATCATTTTTGAGCGCTACTCCCTGTCGCTGCTTCTCCTTAATATTGTCGATAAGTTTTTGGGTAAGATTAATATTACTTTCGAGCACTCTCTCACGATGAGTAATCTTCTCAAGTTCAAGATATTGGCTCAACGCGATAAAACGCTGGTCTTGTACATTTTGCGTTACCCTAATATCTGCCTGATTGGCTCCAAGCTCAGCCAGTTTGATACCAGCAGTAATAGCGCCACCAGTATAAATAGTCTGTTGAGCATCTACGACAAACTGATTACCCCAGTGAGGCGAATCCAAGTTTTGCCAGTCAGAGAAGTCGCGATCCATCATAATAGCGTTACCAATATAGCTAGCACTGAGCTGTACATTGACATCAGGAAGTCGCTCACTTTTGGCAGCCTTAATACCTTCTATAGCAGCTGCTGCTGCAGATTTGCTTGCCTTAATACTTTTGTTGTTTTGCCCTATCAGTTCAAACAGCTCATTCATACTCATCTTGCGAGTCTGAGCATTTGCTGATAAGATAATGGCGAAAGTTAACGCCATCGTAGAAATTAATTTTTTATTCATACCATCTTTTTAATTCGTGTGCAAAAGTACTGAGTTTTCTTAGGAGATAGGGAAATAAAATTTCGACAGAATTTGACAATTTGAGAATAATGTAGTACTTTTGTAGCTCTATAATAATACTTTAGTTACTACATTAAACTACCTGAATAACTCTATATAAAACGTAATTTATAGTTATGAACGAAACTATATATACAACTATAGACCATACATCGATAGACCACGATGTACACGCAATCGATTATGGAGCCATCATCTACTCACACACTGGTAAAGCCTCTGTACGAATCAATTTTGATCATTGGCAACTGCAAGAGCGTGATGTACTCATCTTTTTTCCAGGAGATGTGGTAAAATGGGAACAAGTATCTGATAATTTCTCGGCCGAGGCGATACGTTATAGTTCAGATATACTGCGTTCTGCGAGTTTACATATCGAGCATGCAATATACGAACAACTTAAAGCCGATCGACGCTGTGATTATCGAGAACTCATCGACGAAGTGGTAAACAGTATGTTTCGTATCTTTGCTTTCTATTATAGAGTAGAGCATTATCAGATGACTGATAGTATAGTAACATTACATCTCCAGGCATTTTTCCTTGGTTTTTATGATTATTTACAATCAAATATTCGAAGTAAAAGTATGGGTAAGAGTACACAGCGTACAGAGGAACTCTTTACCCGTTTTATGCAACTCTTGGAAGACGAATATCATAAGGGGCACGAGGTAAACTATTACGCAGATCGCATGAATATTACTCGAAAATATCTGGGTATTATTGTTAAGAATAAGACAGGGCTTACGCCTAAGCAGATTATAGATGAATACATTATTTTGCATTTGAAACTGAAGATGCGTACTTCTCAAAATAGTCTGAAGCAAATAGCCGATGAATATCATTTTTCAGATCAGAGTGCACTTACACGCTATTTTCGTACCCATGTAGGGATATCTCCTCAGCAATATCGACTTAAATAAAAAAATAAGTAGAGTATATAAATATTTTCCATTGGAAACTTGTTTAATTCAATTATTAATATTATTTTTGCAGATGTTTTCCAATGGAAAATAATATGCAAGATATTTTAGATAATATATATGTATAATATAGAGATGTTAATATGGGTATTAGTAAAAAAGTTGCAATAGTAGACCTCAGTCATTGCGTAGCCTGTGGCGTCTGCTTGACGGTTTGTCCTAAGGGAGCTGTATCAATTGATCGGGGATGTAATTCCGAAGTGAATGAACAATTATGTGTCGGTTGTGGCAAATGTGAAAAGCATTGTCCTGCTGGTGCCATTACAACTAAATGGAGAGTATGATGAAAAAAGAGAAGAAATGGTATGATTATATGTGGGTCGTATCGGCTGCATATTTTACCTTAGGTTTTTTTAATATTGTGTTTGCCTGGCTTGGCTTAATCTGTATGATTATACCATTGCTGGTAGCCATCATTGGTGGTAATAAAGTGTGGTGTAATAAGTATTGTGGTCGGGGACAACTGTTTATGCTTCTTGGAAATACACTCGGACTTACTACAAGAAAACAGGCGCCTCGATGGATTTCGTCTGTATGGTTTAGAAATGCCTTCCTCGTATGGTTTATGTTCTTTTTCATTGAAATGGTAATGTTGACTGTTGCTGTGGCTCGGGGCACCGATAGTCTGCACGAAACTTTACATCTGCTTTGGACATTCGATGTGCCTTGGCATTGGGCTTATCCTGTAAGCGTAGAGCCGTGGGTAGCTCAGTTTGCCTTCGGACTGTATGGTATTATGCTTACTTCGCTGATAGTAGGTGTATTTCTTACTATCGTATTTCGCCCACGTACCTGGTGCACATTCTGTCCGATGGGAAATATGACACAGATGATATGTAAAGTCAAAAATAAAAAGAAGTAATGCCATATTACAAATACTTGAATAGATAAACATTAACTTTCAATAAATAAGATACTTAGCAAATGGAATCAAAAGTAAAAGATGCTGTCGAACGCAAGATGAAAGGCTTTAATTGTGCTCAAGCTGTAGCTTGTACTTATTGCGATATTGCTGGCATAGATGCAGAGACTATGAAGAATGTGACCAATGCATTTGGCGTTGGTATGGGATGTATGGAAGGTACGTGCGGCTCATTGATAGGTGCCGGAGTTGTCTTGGGACTTCACCATAAGGATAAGGTTAAGGCTATGAAGGCTATGCGCATAATCATGGAGAAGTTTCAGAAACGTAATAGTAGCACGATTTGTAAAGTACTGAAGGGTATAGAGACCAAGAAGGTGCTTAGACCATGTAACGATTGTGTAGCTGATGCAGCAGAATTCTTAGAGCAAGAAATAGAAAATGAATAAAGAATGCTTAAGTTATATTCGAAGTATCTATCGTACGATAGCTTCTTTCGAACAGACCTTACAAAAGCAGTTTGGCCTCAATATCAACGAGGTCATGCTGCTTATCATCGTGTCTGAAAAGATAAATATATCCTCAAGCGAAATAGCTTCAGAAATGGGGTTAACCCCATCTAATGCTTCTAAAGTAATAGCTTCCTTAGAAAAGCGTAAACTCATAGTGCGCCACGCCTGCAAAGAAGATTTGCGGTGCATGAAATTCTGTATTTCTAAGAGTGGCGAAGAGATGCTGGCTCAGATTGACTGTGATCATGTAGAGCTACCAGAACCACTTTTTCGCTTAATCCACTCCATGATGACAGCTACAATATAAGCCTGTTCTGCTGGGGTGAGAAGCCTACCTTTAGGTATATGATGCCATTTCTCCAGACACCCCCGGCAGCAACATCCTGTGGCGTGCTGTGCCTGAAATACAGGATGTACGTGTCGCATAGGCGTCTGCTTGCCATCATTAGGAATATAAGCAGGAGCAAGTCTTTTGGCGATAAAATCGGCTGCATGCTGGCGAATCGTATTCAGTCCCTTCGCCTGGATATAGGCTTTATCTTTGTTGTTTAAGTAGAATCGACTGCGAAAAGTGGATTGGGCCAAACGGTCAAAGAGACGATTAAAATCCTCATTCACATTAGACGATATAATGGGAGAGGTTTCGAATGCTTCAGCCTCTTTACGGTTTACTTGTTCATCCTCAAAATCAGACGATGCGAACAAATCGAGTTCCTGTTCGCCCGTATTACTATTTTTTCTTCTCGTCATAGTATTAATATTTATCCATTGTCCTTTTCTGTCATAGCAGCTACACAACTGTCGCTCCACACATTTTCTGCAGTTTCTATCATATCAATAATCGTGTAGATAGGCAGAATGATACCCATGATATTGACAGGTACATTTAGTCCAGACATCAGTGACAGTGTTAGAAAGAAGCACCCCATAGGTACACCTGCATTACCTACTGCAGAAATAACAGCTATAAAAAGCCATACTATCATTTGTATGATAGATAGATGGATACCACCATTCTGCATAACAAAAAGTGAGGTAACAAGAATAAATGCGGCACAACCATTCATATTAATGGTGGTACAAATGGGTAGTACAAATCTTGCTACCTGCTTGGAGATATGAGCTTTGTTTTCTGCGGTTTCAATGGTTACAGGAAGTGTGGCTGCTGAACTCTTGGTAAATAAAGCCATGAGTACTGCAGGCATCATTCTGTTGAGGTGTTTTACAGGATTGATACCTTTGGCTAATAAGAAGAGCGGAAGCACAATAAAAAATTGTATCATATTACCTGCAAGGATAATAGTAACGTATTTTCCCAAGGACTCTGCGGCGACACCAGCAGACACCTGTGCTGATAACTGGGCAGAAAAAGCGACAATGCCTATAGGTAAAGCCCAGATAAGAGCTTTGATGAGCAGAAAAAGTAGGGATTGTAAACCCTCTATACCTTTTATCAATATAGACTTATTTTCAGACTCTGGTAACTTGGCTAATCCGAAGCCAACAGCAAAAGCTAAGAGTAACAATGAGAGTACATTACCTTCGAGAAAGGGTTTTACGATATTATTAGGTATAGCGCCAATGATATGATCATGGTAACTCTCATTGCCCATCATCTTCGGAATATCTGTTGCTTCTATATTAGCAAGATCTGCAGGAAGATTACCTGGTTTTACGATTAGATACAGTAATAGTCCCACGGTAGCTGCCATAATCGTTGTAAGCAGGGTATATACGACAGCATGCTTAAATATCCTGCCCGTTTCTCTATGCGTACCAAAAGTTGCAAGAGTTGTGATTACTGCTAAAACAATAGTCGGCACAGCTATCAACTGGAATAGTCGTGTAAAAACAGTAGCTATAAATGTCATCAACTCATTCAGCCAATGTAGCTGAAGCAAGCCCAGTAAAGCTCCAATAATTAAAGCGCTTACCCAAATAATAATTTGTCTTTTATTATCTTTTATAGTTCTTTCTGAATTATCCTTTTTTACCGTTATCTTTTCTGTCATAATGATTAAGATTATATATCCATGTTTTCGTATTTTACAAAGATACTAACTTTTTATGATGTAATCAGATTTTTTTTCTGATTGCTTAAAAAATACCATAGGTGTGGTAAGGATAGGACAAAAAACAGTACCTTTGTAATTAAAAAAGTAAGACAATGATTAATGGACATGGTGATGATGTATATCGATATAATGAAGTGAAGATAAATTTTAGCTCTAATGTTTATGGGCATTTTTCGCATATAGACCTTTTTAGCTATCTTAGCTCCCAACTATATAAGGTAAGCCATTATCCAGAAGCAGCACCTATAACTTTAGAGAAAGAGATAGCTTTGCATTTAGGGCTAGAATCTTACGAAGTGATGGCCACAAATGGAGCGACAGAAGCAATCTATCTGTTAGCACAGACCTTTGCTGAAGCTCACTCTGTTGTCTTTACGCCTACATTTTCTGAATATGCTGATGCCTGCAGAATGCATCGCCATCGTATAACCATGATAACAGAATTAGACCAGATGCCTTCGGATGCGGACATCTTATGGCTATGTAATCCAAATAATCCGACGGGACAAGTTATCCCTAAGAGTATTTTGCTAGATTTTATTTACAAGCATCAACAGCAGACCATCATCATTGATGCCAGTTATGCTTTTTTTACGCGTCAACCCTTACTTACAGTTCAGGAAGCCTCGTTATTTCCACATGTTATCATGCTGCATTCCATGACTAAAGAGTACGCTGTGCCCGGACTGAGAATAGGGTATATTACTGCAGGAGAATCATTGATCAATAAAGTGAAAGCTTATCGGATACCATGGTCTGTTAATCAGCTAGCACAAGATGCCGGTCGTTATTTACTTCATCATGCTCAAGAATATCAGATAAATATCTCGACATATATGGATGAAGCTCAGCGGGTATACCGATTATTATCTACCATCGATGGACTGCAGGTTTATCCCACAGATACTCATATTATTCTGTGTAAGCTTACTAGAGGCAACGCTGCAGATTTAAAGCAGTTCTTGATGACTCATTACGGTATACTTATCCGTGATGCTTCTAACTTTGCCGCCCTCAGTGAAGGCCATTTTCGTATAGCCATTCAGTTGCCAGAAGAAAATAATTTACTTATACAAGCCCTAATACAATATATAAATAGAACATGCTTTTAGACCATACAATAATGACATTTTTAATACCTCTTCTATTGGGGTGGTTACTTGATTTACTTTTAGGTGATCCTATATATTTGCCACATCCTGTGGTCTATATGGGCCGATGGATCTCGTTTTGGGAACATCATACCAATCATGGCAAGTATAAGAAGACAAAAGGTGCATGTTTTGCCGTTACGAGTATAGTCTTGATATTTGTTTTAGCATGGGGGGTGAAGCTTTGGCTTACTGATGATGAAAAAATATATATACTTATATCAACCGTTTTTGTATTTTTCAGTCTAGCTGGTCATACATTACGTAAAGAGGTAAAACTCGTATTTGAGGCTTTAGATGAAAGCCTCGACAAAGGAAGAAAGCAAGTAGCCAGAATAGTAGGTCGAGATACCAAGATGTTATCCCGTCAAGAGGTGTGTACAGCTGCGCTAGAAACATTGGCAGAGAATCTAAATGATGGGATTATAGCTCCATTATTATGGTATTTAACCTTAGGATTGCCCGGAATGCTTACCTATAAAATGATTAACACTATGGATAGTATGATCGCTTATCGCACAGATAGGTTTAAGAATTATGGTTGCTGGGCAGCTCATATAGATGATATTGCCAATTATATACCTGCTCGTATTACAGCATTGCTAATAGTCATCTGTGGTTACATATATTATAAGGTTAATCATCTAAATACTTCATATACGCTTAGCCAGTTGGCTAAATTTGTCTGCCATTATGGCAACAATCATCTTTCGCCCAATAGTGGATGGCCAGAAGCAGCTTTGGCTGGCATATTGAGTTGTCGATTTGGGGGCACTCACTCATATTTTGGCGAGGATTGTTACAAACCCTTTATAGGGAATAATCCACGGGCTCTTACCCTAAAAGATATGCACACCAGTATAAAAGTATGTTTTAGAGTAGAACTTATTACAATCATTTCAGTCGTTATTCTTACATTATTTATTTATCACTTTTAGTATAAGCTCAAGAGTATTACTGCTCGAACGGCGAGAAATGCTTGTGTTACTGTGCTATTTTAATTTTCCGCTCAATATTCTATTTCTTACGCATTTTAGGCCTGATCTATAAACGTGGAGAGTAGTTCATGTAGCACGACCAGTTCTTTCTTACGAGCTTTTGTCGGTATCCACAGGGCATTTCTCGTCACTAACTCATCAGAGTTGAACGCATAGATACGGGTAAATGCAAGAAAATCGCTTCCTGCTTTTACCCGCTGATATAACTTGTGTGCATTACATTCACTACGCGTCTGTCGTAGCTCATCTATATTGATGAGTGTGTAACTGTCAGTTTTATTCATTCAAATAATATCTTTGCCTATAGCAAAAGCCTTACCCACAGCCTTGCCTAGCTGAATATAGTTATGGTGTACAGGGTCGAGAGTAATTAAATTCATCTTCTCTACATCTGGTTTGCCGTCTTCTGCCAGATACTGCTCATCACAGAGGATATTAACGATTTCACCAATCAAGAAATAACCAGTCTCGCTTTCATCGATTTTCTGCTTAACACGACACTCCAGTGTCATAGGAAAATCTTTAAAGAGCGGAGCGTTCACGTGAGGAGCCTTCTCTATAGTCCAGCCTGTTTTCTCCATTTTATCGGGTGTTTTTCGGCCACTTACGATGCCAACATAGTCAGCTGTCGCCATAGTGTCGGCAGTGGCAAATGTCACAGTAAACTCTGCGTTTGTAGCTAAATTATCTGTTGTCTGGTGAGAACCCAGTGATATCATAATATCCTTCAGATCCCACTGGCCACCCCAAGCAGCATTCATCGCATTAGCTTTACCTTCTTTATCGTAGGTGCCTATAACAAGCACAGGTTGTGGTAGCATCCACGCAGTAGATTTAAAACTTTTCATAATATGTAATATTTTTGTTAATACAATATATCATTTTTACTTGTGGCCGACTTTGCAAATATAGCATGCAAAAGCGTCTTTTATGATGTCTGCGTGATCGAAAGCGAGACGTGGCAACTCTGTAATCGAGAACCACTGTGCCTTGGCGGCATCGTCTTGACCTTTCACGTCTATAGGTGCATCGATAATAGCCAGATAGGCCACCGTTAGAGTACGTCCTCTTGGATCACGATCTATCTTAGAGTATGTACCAATTTGCTCAGCTGCTGTCACTTTTAGACCTGTCTCTTCCTCCAGTTCTCTGATAGCACATTGCTCAACAGTCTCATCCATATTTAAAAATCCGCCAGGGAAAGCCCAACACCCCTTATAGGGATCTCTACCACGTTGTATCAGTAGCACCCTGGGCTTAGCTTCTTTTGTGATTACAATACAGTCTGCCGTTAATGCAGGTCGAGGGTAATCGTACACAAAGTAATTCTCTTTAGGCCCCCTTATTGCAAATTCGTTTATCTCGTCGGCTATGATTTTTTCAACATTGCGATTGGAGTTAGGCATTTTTTCCTTATATTCGATGTCGTTATCATGCAGCATTTTTTTTAGATAAGCCGAATATACCTCTAAATCTCTGATTTTCTGCTTTAAGAGGCGTTTTTGTAATACTCTTTTTGGGAAAGTTCTGACTATCAAACCTTTCAGCCTGTTGATTTCAGATTGCTGTTGGTTAATAATAGCCATCTTTTCATGATATGTTTCGTTCCATTCATGGACAGTATCAAGTTTCTTCTGCAGCATTACATTTTCTTCTTCTAGCCCTTTCGTATACTTGGTGAGTTGCTCCAGCCTTTTTATGTCTTTACGATAGGAATCGATTATATATTTCATCCTTACCTCGTAAGGAATATCGTCATTGAATACTTGGTGTGGTTCTATTTCGTTGGTCATTTTTATGGTGTCTAACATGTTAATTTCTCTATCAAGGCAGTTTGTCTGATATGTGGCACAAAGGTATAAATTTTTCTTCGAATAATTTCTTATCCGACCAACATTCATTTTTTATAAAATATTAAACTTTCTTATTTTTCGGGTGTTGGTAGTAATCTGTTTTTTACTTCGCTTAGTTTATATACAGCGATTTGCTTATCCTTTTAATATATTTAGATATAAGGGGGCTCCATGCACCTGGTGGTATCTAGAGCCGCGAAAGTAGCTATCAAAATACTAATGATAATATACATAATAGTCTTTCATGTTTCCTTTTTCCATAGTTTTATGTGTGTTACGTCGGTTTAGATACCTATTATATGCCATAAAAAATGGCTAATAAATGGTATTTCGGAATAGGGAAGAATAGCTTATCTTTGTAGTCGAAAATAAATATCAAGAGATGCAACGTGTGTTGCCACCAACCGAGCTTACTATAGCGTAGCCACGGTGGGATATATGATGTGAGTGTTTTAACTAAAAAAGAAACGTTATGAGTGCAAAAACTATTTTAAGTATCGGTAAAACGGTCAGAGTAAATTTTGACGGGATAGAATTAATAGGTAAAATTAGTTACATTTCAGCATCTTCTATCGAAGTACAGATGACTGTACCTTTTAAAGGTGTAAGACTGAGACGTGACTTAGAGTATTCGGCATCAGAGACTTATAGTTATCTCGATGAATATGGTGTCGAAACTGCTCATGATTTGCTTAGGCAGATATATCTCAACTGTCAGAAAATTATACTCGAAGAGGATTATATTCGCGATGCTTATCCTGATTACTTGGAGAGAAAGCATATTTTGTCTCGACAATTGGCCTCGCTTCATGAGAAGTATGATAGTGAGGAAAGCCGTACTGTGGCCGATGAATTATCATTTGAGTATCTTGAACATTTATATCAATTGCATTCTCTCGAAGAGTCTATTCGCGATTTATCGGTAAAGTTAATACTATTGCCTGACAGAATATTACGAAATGGCAACATTCCTTTAGGGTTTGTCCGTACGGCTCTTCATCCGCTATTGGGTTTAAGTGTGTAAACATTGAGAGCTGAGAAAGTATCTCAGCTCTCAATGTTTTTTTATCTTTATGTATAGCTTTTTTGTAGTGATGGGGAGGACTTATTTTGTAAATCTGATCCAATCTATGTCTAAGAAGGCTGCATCATTCTTAGTCTCTGGACGCATATTGAAAAATCCGATTTTAGCGCCTACCCATTTGCCTTCTTTTACTTCGAATGGTGTACCCATTTTGCTGTATTTTTTGCCATCAAGACTGTAGTAGAATTGTGCATGACTCTTAATGTTATTGCCAATGCCACTACTCTTTACTTCTGCTCTAACATATACATCTACTGTGCCCATTCTAGGCTGTGGTATGTCGTCTACTGCATATTTTTGAGTGTATGGCTTGGCTTGCTTTACCATCTTTACCGGTATTTCGGCTATTGTCTTTTCGGCTTTGCCTTTTTGTGCTCCAAGGCAGGTTACGTATCGCAGTACGCACCCATTCTCTGTAGATACAAATTTTAGGGCAGCATAGTCTAGACCTTTAATCATAAAGCCAGCTTCTTCGCCCTTCTGCTTGTATGATGGATTTGGAATAAACTTTAGTTTAGCAGTAGCTGTAAAGTTCTCTGTTGGTAATTTCTGCATCAAAGCATTTTGAAGGTCTGATAAGTTTTTATAGTTGTCAGGTGCCTGTACGCCATAGAGGCGAAGTTTGCTTTTTGCTGCATCGCAGAAGTACCAATATTGACTGTAGGGGCCTTCAAACTGCCACTGCAAACCTAATGTAGTAGAGTTAAAATCGTCATCTTCGGCTGGCTGAAAATTACCACTTGATGGCAGATTAGGTTTCTTCCAAGTTAGTACAGGGTCGCCACAGCCGTCTCCATCTTTGTCCTCACCGATAACAAGCCAGTCGTTTTTCCATCGTGCTGGCTGTAGGTGTACTACGCGCCCGTAAGCGTGCTTATCCTGAAAATGCAAAAACCAGTCTTCACCATTCTGAGTGTCTACCCATGCCCCCTGGTGTGGACCATTAATCTTAGATTTGCCCTGCGCCAAACCAACATATTCTTCGTATGGGCCATAGGGATTCTTGGAGCGGAGTTCTACTTGCCAACCATATTTTACACCTCCAGCTGGTGAGAAAATGTAGTAATAGCCGTTACGCTTATAAAACTTTGTTCCCTCGATGGTAGGTTGATCTTCGTGACCGTCGTATACAATTTGAGACGGACCGATAACTTTGGTACCGTCTGGAGACATAGGGGCTACGAAGAGTACTGACTTTACTCCTGCTCGTGAACCAGCACATCCGTGACTGAGATAGGCTTTGCCATCTTCATCCCAAAGTGGACAGCAGTCGATAAGACCTTTACCTTTCATTACCCATACAGGCTCAGACCAAGTTTCACGCGGATTTCTAGTCTTTGTCATGAAAAGTCCCTGGTCAGGATCGCCACAGTAGATGTAAAACCAGCCATCATGATAACGTATGGATGGGGCCCATACATAGTTGCCATGCTGTATCTTCTTATGCCAGTCGAGGTCGGTACCTTGATACTCTGGTAACACAGGGTAGCCATCCTTGAAGGCTGAACCTATTAGTTCCCAGTTGACGAGGTCGGTGGAGTGTAAAATCTGTAACCCCGGGAAATTAGCAAATGAAGAAGAAGTCATATAATAGTCGTTGCCTACACGACAAACATCGGGGTCGCTATAGTCAGCATCGATGATCGGATTTCGATATTTACCACCTGGTAAATTCGGATTCCAAGTATTTGATGGTGACTGAGCTTTCATGGGTGTGGTATTAAGCAGAAAACTGGTCATAGCCACAACCATATAAGTAATTCGTTTCATATTATAATATTATTGTGTAAAATGATTGATTTGTTTGTTAGAATTCAAAAGCAAATTTACTAAAAATGTCCGAAACAGAGTCGTTTATCGTTTATTATTGTTCTTATCTAAACTATAAGTGATAATATTTCCTCATAATATGACAATCTTTACTCTTTATATATGTTGTGACTTTTATCTTCGAAAGATATATAGACTTGTTATTCTGTTAAAGACATAATAGAACAATTTGCTTGAAATTTCAAAAAATGAAATATGATTAACAGAAAGAATAAATTCACTATTGGGGGAGGGCGTAAGAATAAAAAAAGAGAATGTGCCTAAAAAATTTAGACTCATCCTCTTTTATATTATAATAAGGTGGGGGCATTTTTAATGAATACGTTGAATGATAATTTTACCCGAACCCCAAAATATAGACTCTAATGATGATTAGTATAATTCTGTCGGTATCTTGTCTTTGGCATTATTAAAGTCTTCTACTGTGTCTAGTTCGCATGAAAAATAGCGGGTTACATCGATTACACGATAGCTATGACCTTGTGGAATAAGTCGTTCAAAAGCTAATTCGTAGAATTTGTTTTCAAGATGTTCCTGATTCATCATGACTTCAAGTTCGTGGTAAAGGGCTGTAGAGTAGGCTTTACCGATTTTCTCTATACCAAGACTTTCACCTGCAGCATCGGCTACGTTACAGGTCTTACTAATCTCTCGGATTACACCTTTCTCGTCGATGACTACCTTCATCTCTTCTTCTCCCAATTCGTGCTTGATAAGGGTGAGTACATTGTCGGCATCGCAGGCAAGTACTTCTTTCACGATATTGGCATCGTAGAGCAAATCGCTATCGAGTAAGAGAAAATCCTGATTTTCAGCTTCTGGGCGAGCCAGCCATAGTGAGTAGATATTATTGGTGCTGCTGTATACTTCGTTGTGAATATACTTCACACTGATGCTGTTGCCATACTGCTGAGCTACAAAGTTCTCGATCATCTCATGGAGATAGCCGGTTACGATGACAAATTGATCGATGCCATTCTGGATAAGGGCATCCATGCTTCGTTGCAATAGGCACCGCTCACCAATTTGGAGCAGACACTTTGGGGTGTGCTCTGTAAGTGGGCGTAGCCGCGATGCTGTGCCAGCTGCTAATATTACTGCTTTCATATCAATCGTGTTATGACATTATTCTGCTATTTGTATGTATATCTTATTGAGCAGTTGCAATACGTTTAATGGTGTCTACCACTACCTGAATCTGTTCGCGACGGCCAAGAGTAATGCGAAGGCAGTCTTCGAGACCTTTATCGGTCATAAATTTTATCTTGTAGTTTTGAGCCTTCAGTTCTTCTTGTAATTTCTCCTTGATAGCAACAGGGTATTTCACAAGAATAAAATTGGCTACACTCTTATATACCTTAAAACCTGGAAGATTGCCGAGTTCGCTCTTGAAGAGTTGTCGATCCCATTCCATATCATTGGCTACACTACGATAGTGCTCGTCACTCTCGAGAGCAGCTAAAGCTACAGCCTCGCTAAAGCGGTTATAGCCTAAGTACTTATTGGCATAGTTTAAGAAGTCTTCATTGCCTTTACCGATGAATCCGAAGCCCATGCGAAGCCCAGGAAGACCGTAAAACTTAGATAATGTACGTGAAATGATAAGATTGTGGTGTTTGTTAACCAGTGGAGCAATATAGTCTACATCAGAAGTGATGAAAGAGGCGTATGCTTCGTCTACCAAGATCATGGTGTCTGAAGGTACATTATCGGCAATGCGACCGATTTCTTCTGATGTGAGAGAGTTACCTGTAGGGTTGTTAGGAGAAGCTAACAAAACCATGCGTGGGTGGATGCGGTTAGCGTATGCGATAACTTCATCGACATCATATGCAAAGGTGTCACCTGTCTCATAGAGTGGGTACATCTCGAAAGTTCCGCCGCATTCGCCAGCGATACGGTTATAATACCACCATGAGAATTGTGGTATCATAATGGTATTGTTGTCGCCCTTAGACAAGTAGTAGTGTACGGTGTTTTTCAGTATATCTTCACCACCATAACCTAGTAGTACCTGCTCTTCTGGTACACCATAGATTTCACTCAACCGTACTGATACTACACTTTTCTTACCTTCGTCGTAAATACGGGTGTAAAAACAAAGAGTCTCAGGGTCAAAACTCTTAATAGCATCGATTACCTTCTGAGAAGGTTTGAAATTAAATTCGTTTCTATCAAGAAAATTCATATTTATATCTTATATTTTTGTTATCACTCATGTTTTGGCTTATATGGCCCGATGGTTACTTGTCGATTATTAGTATGCACATATTACAGGCTTATCTTCTCGTACAAGCACGGCAAAATTACTAAAAATATATTAAATGAAGGGTTATTTTTATGCTAAAACTGCTTGGTGAGGTGTAAATTATTAGTATAGACGGGGAAAAATGACTATTATTGATGAAAAATAGACCATTTTGTGAAAAGATATCTTGTTTTTCGCTTGGATAGTTAGTTACAATAAACAAATATTAACAATTATAAGGGGTATCTTTCAGCTAATATCCGTAATTTTGCCTTACAAAACAAAAAATTGATAAAAATGAACGAAAAAGTACAATCAACACTAAAGTCTTCTGAGACTGAAGACTGGCTTGATTATCATTTTGTACGACCTCTTAGTTATTATTGTGCTGTAGGTTTTGCGAAGTTGGGTGTTCACCCGAATATGGTAACGATCATGTCGATGATCATTGGTGCGGCTAGTACCTATTTTTATGCACATGGATGTTATTATTATGAGGGTATGGAGGGTTTGGTGTATAATCTTATCGCCATTTTCCTACTTATTTGGGCTGATATTTACGACTGTACCGATGGTCAGCTGGCTCGTATGACAGGCAAGAAGAGTCAAATGGGACGTATCCTAGATGGAGCTGCGGGATTCGTATGGTTTGTGCCTATTTATCTTGGCTTGGTATATCGATTCTATAACTATCATGATATAGAGTTTTCGTGGTTAGATATCGATAATACGATGGATAATACGTATATCGCAACGGGTGTAGTATTCGTGCTCGCTCTTATTTCTGGATTTCTTGGTATGGGCGGTCAGCAGAGATTGGCAGACTACTATATTCAGATACATCTTTTCTTCTTAAAGGGTGAAAAAGGTAGTGAGCTTGATAATTCTGCACAGCAGCAAAAGCTCTATGACGAGACTCCGTGGAAGGGTAACGTTATTTGGAAGTATTTTCTAAAATCATATGTAGGTTACACGAAGAAGCAAGAGAAGGCTACTCCTGAGTTTCAGAAGCTGATGGGTAAGCTTAAGGATAAGTATGGATCGGTAGATAAGATACCTGCAGAAGTGCGTGAAGAAATTCATCGTAACTCATTGGCTATCATGAAGTGGAATGGGTTGCTTACCTTTAATTTCCGCTCAGGAATGTTCTTTATCTTCTGTCTACTTGATATCCCTGTAGCCAACTTCCTGTTTGAGATTATCGGTATGTCTTTGCTTACTTATTATATTAATCATCGTCATGAGGCTTTCTGTAAGAAGATAGCTCAGAACTTGTAAAGCCATCAGTTATGAAGTTAACAAAACAAGGGCTCAATAATTTCTTTTTTATCCTCGGTATAGCAGCAGTAGTCATTATGCTCTTTACCTTTGATGTAAGTTTCGTGGAGCTATGGGGGCATCTCAAAAGAGCCGGTTATTGGCTTATTCCAATTATTGGTATTTGGGTTGTCATCTACGGCATTAATGCATGGGCATGGTATTGTATTATTCAGGGTAATAAGAGTGAAGATGAACATGTTAGTTTCTTAAGAGTTTTCAAACTGACCATTACTGGATATGCGCTTAACTATGCTACACCAGTTGGTGGTCTTGGCGGTGAGCCTTATCGCATCGTAGAGTTAACGCGCAATATGAGCAAAGAACATGCAACCTCATCCGTTATTCTGTACGCGATGATGCATATTTTTGCTCATTTCTGGCTCTGGTTTACCTCTATTTTCTTTTATCTTGGGCTGGTCGTTATTGGTGATATGCCGATGAATGTACCTACAGCAGCTGTACTGGCCATTATTGCTGTATTTTGTAGTATTGCTTTTTATTTCTTCAGTAAGGGTTATCGTAACGGTTTAGTCGTAAAATTAATTAGATTAATCGGTAAGATTCCTGGCTTAAAAAATTGGAGTTTGCGATTCCAAGCTAACCATGCTGATACTCTACAGCATATAGATCATCAGATAGCAGCCTTGCATGCTCAGGAAAAGAAAGCCTTCTATAGCAGTTTGTCACTGGAATATCTATCACGTATCGTGCAAAGCCTAGAGATCATGTTTATGTTACTCCTTTTCGGCATCGATTGTGGTGGAGGTTTTAGTGGACTATTTCTTACCTTTATGCATTCCATCTTGATACTATCGTTTACCACATTGTTGGCTAATCTAATAGGCTTTCTTCCAATGCAGTTGGGCGTGCAAGAGGGAGGCTTTGTTATTTCGATAGCCACCATGGGGTTATCAGCGGCCTTGGGTATCTTTGTCAGTATCATCTGCCGTGTGCGAGAGATTATCTGGATATTTATTGGTATCATGCTGATGAAAGTTGGAAACAATGATTAAACAATTATTATTTGGAGATTAATTTAAATATTTGTATCTTTGTCAGCAGATTACAATAATCCTTAATAAATTATATTCATAATGGAAAAAACATTGGTTATCTTGAAGCCTTCATGTGTAATGCGTGGATTGATAGGTGAAGTGTTAACAAGATTCGAACGTAAAGGCTTGCATTTGATTGGTTTGAAAATGGCTCAGCTCACAGACGAGCAACTTAGTGAGCACTATGCTCATCTTGCAGGCAAGCCTTTCTTCCAGATGTTAAAAGATGCTATGATGGCAAGCCCGGTTATCGTATGTGCATTCGAAGGACTTGATGCTGTTGAAGTAGTTCGCTCTATCACGGGTGCCACCAATGGTCGTAAGGCAGCAGCTGGTACTATTCGTGGCGACTTCTCAATCTCTGGTCAAGAAAATATTGTGCATGCTAGCGATAGTGTAGAAAATGCGAAGATAGAATTGAAGAGATTCTTTAAGGATGATGAATTCTTTGAGTATTCTACACCGATGATGCCGTTCTTATATGCGGGTGACGAGGTGTAATTACTAAAGTGTAGTTGCTATCATACATAATAATAAGTATAGGGCGTACCTTCTCTCGTAGGATACGCCCTATTTTTATGCTGTTTATGACTGTTATTCGCGATAAAGCCACGAGAAAAGTCGGTTGAGCCATGCCCACCAAAACTTAAACCAACGGTATTTAGCTACAGGTTTACCTCCAAAACTAAGGATAAAACTGCGAAAATGATTTTTGCGGAATGGTAACCCCACATCCATAAAATAGATATGATCACATTTACTAGCTTGCGCATACTTGATAGCGCCCCATACTGTCATAAAGTTAGGATGATAGAGTAAGAAACGCCTTTTCTTGGAAGCTAGATACCATAAAAAGGCATTGTTCTCGCTAAATACAAGCGCACATCCGCCGATAATCTTATCGTGTATTTTTGTAATCAAGATGCGAGCATTCTCGTTTTTTCGAAGTTGTAAAAACTGCTCCTTAGGTGGTATATATCGGCGAAGTCGTGTAGCGCTAAAACTTTTGAGCATCTGATAGAAATTGTCCAGGTCCTCTGGGGTTTTTGCTTCGTAAGTCGATACGCCCACTTGCTCCAGGCGCCTAATACGCTTTATCTGCTTGTTGGTAAGCCGCTCTTCTGGTGTATGACTGTGGAGTGAATTGTGTACTTCTTGCCATGGTATCGGAAAATAGCCATTGCGACGGAACACTCCATAGCCAAACATTTTAGGGTGAATATCCGAAAATTCCATGTAAAAACATAGATGCCATCTGAACTTACGATTTATAGCCTTAACAAATAGATCGAATAATTCTTCCTGATTAACTCCAGCTGCATATTCCCCCTTACCATATACACGTACATGGGTATATATATAAGGTGGAAGTAATGAACCTCTATGGCGAAGGGTGGCTAACAGATGGGCAATGATTTCGCTTTGCTCATTATAAGCGACGAACATGTAAGGTGAACAGCCTGGACTCTGCGCTGTGATATCGAAGAGTTCTTTGCTATGAAAAAATTTGCGGCTGGATAAATGGGGCAAATCTTTAGCTTTTGTAAATATTTTAATGGTTACACCTTTCATAATGCAAAAATACAAAAAATAAGTGAAGTGCACTCATATTTATGATGAAGAATTATTATCTTTGTGGTACAAAGAATGAAATATTAATTTATGAAAGTTATTTTTATCGGTGCGGGAAATCTCGCAACAAATCTTGCCAAAGCTTTATTGCAGGCAGGTCATGATATTATTCAGGTATATAGCAGAACCATGGAATCGGCTCAAGCTTTAGCTACATTGGCGGGTGGTGCGCCTACTACTGATATTACGTCGGTAAGGGCTGATGCAGACCTCTATATATTGTCTGTAAAAGACAGTGTACTGGCAGAATTGATTCCTAAGGTATGTGCTGGGCGTGAAAACAAGGTGTTTGTACATACTGCTGGTAGTATGCCAATGAATTTGTTTCAAGGTATGGCGCTTCACTATGGTGTACTTTATCCTATGCAATCATTTTCGAAACAGAAAGAAGTAGATTTCTCTGTGATACCGTGCTTTATCGAGGGTAATGACGATTATACACTTCAGCTACTTGAAGAATTTGTACATACATTTTCAGATCGATGCTATCAACTGTCGTCTGAAGATCGTAAATATCTACATCTTGGTGCTGTATTTGCTTGTAATTTTGTAAATCATTGTTATGAACTTTCGTCTGAAGTGTTGCAAGCCCATGGTATCCCGTTTGACGTCATGCTACCATTGATTGACGAGACTGCACAAAAAGTACATCATCTGTCTCCAGCTGACGCCCAAACAGGTCCCGCCCTGCGTTATGATGAGAATGTAATCAGATCACAATCGCTACTTCTCAAGGATAATCCACTTATGAAAGACTTATACGATCGCATGAGCGTTAGTATACATCGTACGGAATTAAGAAGAAAGGGTGAATGATATGATAAATTATGATTTATCCCAAATTAAAGCTATTATCTTTGATGTTGATGGTGTACTTTCTCGGCAGACGATTACGTTGTCGGCAGATGGAGAACCTCTCAGAACGGTCAATATTCAAGATGGTTATGCCATTCAGTTGGCTGTAAAGATGGGGTTGCGTATAGCTATTCTTACAGGTGGGAAAACAGAAGCTATCAGATTACGTTATTCTCGTTTAGGTGTAGAAGATATCTATATGGGCTGTGCCGTGAAAATTAAAACCTACAATGAATTTCTCGAAAAGAATGATTTGAAGGATGAAGAGATTATTTATGTTGGCGATGATGTTCCCGACTATGAGATAATGAGCCGGTGTGGATGTGCCTGTTGTCCGGCTGATGCTTGTGCCGACATTAAGTCTATAGCTCATTATGTGAGTAATAAGAATGGTGGAGAGGGTATTGGCAGGGATATTATCGAGCAAGTGTTGCGTGCTCAGCATAAATGGATGAATGGTGCCAAAGCTTTCGGTTGGTAAACGAATTCCCAAGATAGGGTTTAGTATCCTTATCTTGGGAATTCATATTATTACATGTACACTTCTATGGTATGTTTGCCTGCTGCATAAGGCACTAGATTACCTTTTATCGCCTTTCCATCTACAGAAATCTGCTTAACTCCCTTGTTATTGCCATTCATATTACTGATGTGAATGGTATATTCTGCTTCGCGGAACTTACGGTATACGGTATATTCTTTAGCTGTTTTAGGGAGACAAGGATCGATAAGTAAACCGTTATAGTCGGGTTTAATACCTAATATAAATTGACTAATAGTATACCACATCCATGCAGCTGTACCAGTAAGCCATGAATTTTTACCTTCGCCTGGACGAAATGCATCTTTTCCGGCAACCATCTGGCAGTTAACATATGGTTCTACTTTATGTAGAGTCTGATATTTTTCTTCTACGTAAGATGGTAATATCTTGGTGTAATGACTCCAGGCATCATCGCCACGTCCATCTACGGTTTCACCAATAATGATCCATGGATTGTTGTGACAGAAAATACCAGCATTCTCTTTGTAGCCTTCTGGATAAGATGATATTTCGCCCATTTCTACATGATAAGTAGTAAAGGCAGGATGATTGAGTACTATACCATGTTCGCACTCCATGTACTCTTTTACAGCGTCTAAAGCCTTATCGCAAAGTCCATCTTCAATTCCAATTCCAGCCATCGTACACCAGCCCTGACTCTCGATAAATATTTTACCTTCTTCATTCTCATTACTACCTATCTTATTGCCATAAAAATCGTAGGCACGAAGGAACCATTCGCCATCCCATCCATATTTTTTTATGGCTTGCACCATATTGTCTACAGCAATCTCCATACGCTCAGCTTCATCGCTTTTACCTATCGCCTTGCAAAGTTCCACATAATCGCGACCAGTAACCACAAAGAGTCCAGCTATCATCACACTTTCTGCTTGGCTACCTTCATTTTTATTCTCTGTAGTTTGGAAGCTCTCATTAGGATCATATGAGAAACAGTTGAGATTAAGACAGTCGTTCCAATCAGCACGGCCGATAAGTGGTAGCTTGTGAGGTCCAAGATGATTGATAACATGATGGAGTGATATGCGTAGGTGCTCAAAAAGACTTACCTCTGTGCCAGGTGTGTTATCAAAAGGTACCTGCTCGTCGAGTATACTGAAATCACCAGTCTCCTTAATATAAGCCACGGTACCAAAGACGAGCCAGCACGGGTCGTCGTTGAATCCGCCACCGATATCATTATTGCCTCGCTTGGTGAGCGGCTGATACTGATGATAACATCCACCATCTGGAAACTGGGTACTGGCGATGTCGATGATACGTTGACGGGCACGTTCTGGTATCTGATGTACGAAGCCAACAAGATCTTGATTAGAATCTCGGAAGCCCATACCACGACCGATACCACTCTCAAAGAATGAGGCTGATCGGCTCATACAGAAGGTGATCATACACTGATACTGATTCCAAATATTAACCATACGATCAAGTTTTTCATTGCCCGACTCAACACGATAGATATTGAGTAGTTTATCCCAGTAACGTTTAAGATCAGCAAAGGCTGTATCCACCTTTTCTGTTGTATCGTACAATGCTATCAATTCGTGTGCTTTTTCCTTATTAATAGTCTGATATCCAGCCCATTTTTTATCCTGCTCGTTTTCTACATAGCCAAGGATGAAAATGAGATCCTGGCTTTCGCCAGGTTGTAAGGTAATCTCGATATAATGACTAGCGATAGGACTCCAGCCATGGGCATAGCTATTCGTAGGTTTTCCATCTATAACCGCTTGAGGTTCAGCGTATTCATTGTATAGTCCTACAAAACTCTCGCGATCGGTATCAAAGCCCTGAATAGGAACGTTGACATGATAAAAAGCAAAATGGTTTCTTCGTTCTCGATATTCCGTCTTATGATAGATTGTACTTCCCTCGATTTCCACTTCTCCAGTAGAGAAGTTACGCTGGAAATTTTCCATATCTGTAGAAGCATTCCAAAGACACCACTCCTCAAACGAGAAGAGTTTTAGGCTCTTCGTCGTATTATTCTTGTTAGTTATGGTCATCTTTTGTACCTCAGCCCAGGTGTGTAAAGGTACAAAGAAGAGAACGTTAGCCTCTATTCCATTCTTGCTACCTATAATGCGAGTATAGTTCATGCCATGTCGACACTCATAACTGTCGAGAGGAGTCTTGCATGGTTTCCAGCCAGGATTCCATATTGTATCGCCATCCTTAATGTAGAAGTAGCGCCCGTTATTATCCATCGGTACATCGTTATAGCGATAGCGTGTAATGCGACGGAACTTAGCATCTTTATAAAAAGAGTAGCCACCAGCTGTATTAGATATTAGTGAGAAAAAATCATCGTTGCCAAGATAGTTAATCCATGGCCAAGGAGTTTTGGGGTCTGTGATTACATATTCACGATTGTCATCATCGAAATGACCATAACGTTTATTTTCCATATAGATTTAGGACTAATAGTATTAGTTATATTATTTCAACAAATATAAGTATAATAATTGAAAATACAAAGTGATTAGGCCTACGAATTTATATTCTTGAAAAAATAGTAGTGGAATATCAAAAAATAGTATCAGTCCTAAGTCTATAGTCGGTATAATAATCTTGTGACGTGCTTTTTAGTGTGTTAACCAGCTTTTTACCTTTTTGTATCCTTCTGTGCCAAGAATGGTAAGACCACCGTATTGGCATGTTTTAGCTAAACCGAAAAATACAGTAAAGAGAATGCCTTTGTCCTTAACGGACAGATATTCAGAAGGAATTAGCGTTTGAGCAAACGATAAAATATAAAAGGGAATGGCCATCAGAAGAATGAATGCTCCTGTGCGGAAAGATAGTCCTTGTAGCCATGCCTTAAGTCGTAAAAACAATGATTTCATCATAGAATGTATATGATTGTAATAAGTGAATTTCGTAAGTTTAGTTATTTAGCTTGTGTATAACCTTCATTCTTCAGTAGTTGTATCAGTCGCGTACGGTGATCCCCCTGAATTATAATTTCTCCATCTTTTACACTTCCGCCAACGCCACATTTTTGTTTCAGCAGTTTACAAAGAGCGAGAATATCGTCATCAGATCCTACAAATCCCTTTATCAGCGTCACAGTTTTGCCTCCTCTACCTGTACGTTCCATATTCAGACGCAGCTTTTGTTGATTATTTGGTAGAGTATCTGTTTTTTCCTTCTCTTCTTCAGCATAGCCGAAATCAGGATTAGTAGAGTAGACCACGCCAACTCGTTTTTTTCGATTAACGTCTTTCTTATCTTTTTTTTCCGTATCTACATTAATACCATTATTATTAATAGAAGTGTCCTCTTTCTCGTTATCGCTAGCTCCACCCAGTGCAGCTAATGCGCTTTTCCAATCAGTCCCTGTCATAGCTTATGTTTTAATCAAACAGGTGCAAAGTTACAAAAAACGCTGATTTACCAAAGTAATCAAGAGATAAAAACACTTGAGTGTGCATTTTCTTATGTAAAAAAGAATAACATATAGGAAATTTACTTATATTTGCAAGAAAAGAATTCAGAATATGTTAGATCACATCATTGAATTTACAGCGTGGCCAATACTGACAGGTATATTTATTGGCTATATTGCCAACCGAATTATGAGCGGTGAAGGCAAGGGATGTTGTATGAATCTTTTTGTAGGCATCATAGGTAGTTATGCTGGTACTTTTATCAGTCATTTACTGAATATCGATTTGTTTGGCAAAGGCTACTTTACCAATTTCGTATTTTGTGTGGTTGGTGCTGTAGCTGTATTGTGGATCTGGAAAAAACTCTTTGATTAAGACGGATTATACCATAATGATTGATAGATTAATGAATCTATCAATATAAAAAATACGAAGGCAAAGTTGTAAGTTAATAGAATTTACTACTTTTTATTATGCTTTTTACCAGCACAAATCAATGAAAAAAATCATTTACTATTTAGCCGTCGTTCTATTATTGCAGTCTGTATTATTTTCAGCTGTAGCAAAAACACCCTTGAATGCGTATAAGCGCCGCCTTAAAGTTGGTCTCGTTTTAGGTGGAGGTGGAGCTAAAGGTGCTGCTCATACGGGGGTACTTCAGGCTATTGAGAAGAGTGGCATTCCTATCGATTTCATTTCAGGTACTAGTATCGGGTCTATTGTGGGTGGGCTCTATGCTTGTGGTTATCATGCAACTGACATCGAGAAATTCTTCCGTTCACAGCAATGGAAATCACTTCTCTATGATCGTGAGATGGATTATAAAAGCAAGCCCTTAAAGAAGGTGGGCGGAATAACCTATTTCTTTGGGTATCCTGTGGGTAAGAAAAATAAGGACGAAGTAGGTGATAGAGGCTTTGGTGCTTCTCGTGGTGATAAGGTGGTAGAACTAATCGACTCTATAACAAATCTGCACGATTCTATCAACTTTGATGCGTTGCCTATCCCATTCAGATGTGTAGCTGTCGATATGAAGACAATGTCAGAAGTAGTAATCGGGAGTGGCAAACTATCTACGGCTATGCGTGCGTCGATGGCTATTCCTGGAGCTTTTAAACCCGTGAAGATGGGTGATTCGACTTTGGTAGATGGTGGAGTTCTTAATAATCTACCCGTAGATGTATGTAGGGCGATGGGGGCAGATGTGATCATTGCTATTGATCTTACTCAAAATAAACATGAGCGCGTAAAGAGGGAAATTAAGGCTCGTAAGACTCTAACAGGGCGAGTATATCAATGGCTTAGAGCACGTCCAGACATCGTTAAATATAATGAGAACCGCGCGGACTGTGATATATATATCAATCCTGACTTGAAGGGCTTTGAAGCGACTAGTTTTGTACCTGGTAAAATCGACATGATGATTCAGCGAGGGGTTGAGGCTGGTGAAGCAGCACTTAGTGAGCTTAAGAAACTGAAAAAGAAAGTAATGAAAGGAAAATAATAACATGTGCTGCAGTCCTCGGGGATTCTCAGCCCCAAGGACTGCAGCTTGGTAAATAGTACCAATGCACAGAATTCTGCCGCAATGATAATCGTTGAACTGCTGCTAATTTTTATAGCCAAAAAAGGGCAGATTGTTAAATAAAATATCAAAAAAACATAGCCGATGAAGGGTAAACACATAGATTATAGCTAACTAACACTATGTTTTTACTACCTAAACACTATGTTTTTAACTCATAAAAACCATACTTATGCCAAGCCTTTTCAAATCGAAAATATAAAAACATATAACATATTGATATTCAAGTAGATATATTATACTGTAGTACTTTTGCTCTAGGGCTTAGGATAAACTTAAGTCCTTTTATTTACCACATAATTTATTATATGGACAGAGGGTGCAACGGTCTTTATGTTCTGTCGGCTCAAAACTGAGGACAGGTTCAAAGATATCAGTGAGTACTTCGTGTAATTTCTTACTATATTCATCGGCATAAGTATCAATATCTATTACTTTTTCCTTGCCTATCATAAGGGTAGGATCATAGTCTTTACCACCAGTATGCTGAATGAATAAAAGAGCGGGACTTACTGGCAGATTGTCAGCATTGTATTTCTGGTTATGGCGTATTATATACGAATAGAGGAAACTTTGAAGATAGTAATCAGAGTGCATCTGATGTATAAACTCAGTGCCGAAAATGTCTTCTATGGATGATACTTTGCGCGATGGCAAAACACCTGTCTTATAATCAACAACTCTGATACGCTCGCCTTCAGGCATCGTATTGATACTGTCGAGACGGTCGATAAGTCCGCCTATTCGCAAACTACGCTGACCGGTAGAAATCTTTATCTGAGTATCCATATAGACACCTATTTCTGTACCAAGTATGGTGAATGGTGTTAGTTCGCGGTCGAGCCGCAATAACTGTAGCAGATAATTGAGTATTACTTCTCTATTGATAATCTGTAAGCCATTGTACTCTGGCAGATAACCATGTGGATCCTTGATGTTAAAGAGATCCTCTCTGAACGCCTCATCTACAAGTTTGCCTAATAACTCTGGGCGTTTGAGATATTCATCAATATCGCCTTGTTGTATAACGACACCTTTACCAAACAGGTTATAGAATAGTTCGGATGCATGGTGGAAAATGTTACCAAAAATACGGTTATCTATTTGATCTTCATCGTTTTCATCAGGCTCACTTATACCTGCTATATAGCGATAGTAGAAGCGAAGCTGACAAAATAGGTACTGATTAATGGCAGATGGGGATAACGTATTGATTTGCTGTAACTTGTTAAGTACAATTTCATCTTTAGGTATAGCCTCACGATGGGTAGAGATCGGAATCTGTCCTGCTCGCAAACTTTTCTGCTTTATCAGGAAGGGACTCTCTACCAACATTTGTAGCATAAAGCGGCTCATTTCGCCAGTATGACCATCTTCGGTAGAGTTATTATATATGAGTGTTACATCTCCTGCTCGCTGGAGTAAACTGTGAAAATAGTAGGCATATATGGCTACTTTATTATCAACTGTAGTAAGTCCATAAGCCTTGCGAATGGAATATGGTATGAATGATGAATCGTTTACACCTTTAGGAAGATTGCCTTCGTTGCATGATAAAATAAGTACATGATCGAAATCAAGATTTCGCGTTTCGAGTACGCCCATAACCTGTATACCTACTGCAGGCTCTCCATGGAATGGGATGGTCGTACTTTGTATAAGCTGTGTAAGCAATCGGGTAAAGGTTTGGATATCTATTTCGAGATCTCCAGTATCCATCAATCCGGCTAGACGGTTGAGTAAGGTGTACATGCGGAAAAGTGATTCCTGGAAGAGTGCATCTTTATCGTCCTTGGCATGATGACCGGTACACTGTAACACATCGCAAAGCCAGGTAACAAGTCGTTTTGTGTGCAGATACTGAGTCTCAGCAGAAAGGTCACTGAAGAGTAGAGCTAGATTTTCGTCTTCTCCGGCAAGATCTTTCATACTAGGATAGTAGCGCTTTGATACAATATTAATGTTGTCGTATACCTCTTTGCAGTTATTGCTAATATAGCGAGCGTATGGATGACGCAAGATTGCATTAACCTGATGTAGGCGGAATCGGTCTGTATCCTTCGGATGACCTATGGTCTGCAACTGGATAAGAGTTTCGACAAATGAACTTACTGGAGTTTGTGCCAGAGGATACCCTGTTGTAACATTTACTTTGGTTACTTCTTCAGGTAAGCTGTGAATAACAGTATTGAGCAATGCTTCGTCGGCCATAACGACAGCAGTTCGACGTCCTGCTTCTATACGATTATTCGCCTTGAGCCATTCGCTTACATAGCGTGCCTGAATATTCTCTGTGGCAGCACTGATATATGTAACCTGTTTGGGTCTGGTAAAATTATGATAGATATTGCTGTTTGTATTATCGAGTTCATTCGGATAATGGGCGAGATATTGGCGAATGTAAGTGCCAGCCTCTGTTTGCATATAATAATCATCGTAATCCCAATAAAATTTTGCTTTTCCTTGTTTCTGCAAGCGATCACATAAACTCAACTCTACTTTCTGCATCATGTTGAAGCCGACGAAAAGATAAGTGTCGAAATTAAATTCAATATCGGCATCTTCTACAACCTTACGGTAAAGTGCACCCTCATAAGCAATACCCTGTTCTATAAGTCGTGTATTAAACTGATGATAGATATCGTCGAAATGGCTCCACAGACTAAGAAAACGTTCCTTCAGCTTGGTATTATGTTCCTCGGAGAAGTTACTGAAAAATTTCTGCAGCATTTCTTTCTGTTCGTCAGTAAGATATGTAACGTCATCGAGTTCATGAATATCCTTCAGATTGGCGAATACTTTATCTGCATCGGCCATATTTTTGTCGATATCATCAAAATCAGCGATTAGCAACTGCCCCCAACCATAAAATTCATCGAGAGATTCACTACTACCAGTACAGCTGCAGAATACTTTGTGAAGATCGCAAATGAGTTTTATCGGATCTCCTGCCTGTAGTTTGCTATGACGGCGAAACAAATCACTAATAGTAATGTAAGAAGGACTCCAAAGTGGCTTATCAGCCAACCGTGCAAGTTCTTCATTGAGAAACAGACTTGCACGCTTATTAGGGAATACAACAGCTATTCTGGAGAGATTAGTGCCATATTTCGAAATAATATCTTGCGCTATATATTGTAAAAATGTTTTCATTTTGCTATGATGTATTTATAGATATTATAAGGTAACCTCCTTAATTTCATTCTTATAGACAAACCAGAGGTAGCCTTTAACTTGGGGATATCCCATGCTTTGAAGTAGCGACATGTACTCGCGTACTTGCTTATCGTATTCCTCTTTGTAACGGCCAAATTTGAAGTCGACCACAATCATTTCATTGCCATCTGTCATTACGCGGTCAGGTCGCCGTTCCTGTACTTTACTCGTTATGTTACCTTCTTCATCCTTCTCATCTTCTACATAGAGGATAGAGCACTCATTAAAAAGCGTCCAACGAGGGGAGAACCAATCGGATACTTCTTTAGTTTCCAATCGCTTACGCAACATCTTTTCTATTTTTTCTTTAGTGATATTTTTATCGTAGATTACACCATCGAGTTCGAGTTGTTGCAGAGCTGATTCTATATCATCGGCAGTATGTATAGTACTAAATAGATTATGAAGCACATTACCCATTTGAATATAATTACGCTGACGGACGAATTCGTCATCGTCTTCACCCCCGATGAAATCGCGACTTTTATTACTTTGTTTAAATTCAACCTTATTTACATAGTTAGTTATCTGAAGTGATTCAGGCTCAATATGCTGCTTGAATACGTTGTCAGATTGTTTCTCCTGTTTTTCTTCAGATGCGATATCGAGTTCTCCATATTCAAAGAGAATATCAATTGGTTCTTCTGCAGAATCAGTCTTCTTCACTTTCTTCTTATCAATAGACTTATCAGGTAAGCCTTCGATAAAGACTGGCACTTTGGCATGTGTCCAGCAGTCATCATACATAGCCTCTTGAATAACCGCAGAACGCATACTCTCATTTCCTTGTCGGCCAATAATAAAGAGATTACGCGAAGCACGTGTGAAGGCTACGTAAAGCAAATTCATATTGTCAACCACATTTTGAAGGTGCTCGTGCAGATAGTCGTGTTCATAGATAGTTCCCATCATCTCTTTTTTGCTGAAATCTATAGGCACCAACGGTAGTCTATTAAATGGTTCTTCTTGAGGTTCGCACCAGATGTTAGTACCTACTTTCTCTAAACGCCAGTCGCAGTACGGGATAATAACATGATCAAATTCCAAACCTTTACTTTTATGGATAGAAAGTATGCGAACACCATTGATTTCATCACTCTGTATCGTCTTGAGATGTAGTCTATTATCCCATTCTGTTACGAAAGCATCGATATCTGTAGTGTAATCTGTAATGAAGTGATTAAGGGTGTCGTAGAAGGCGCAGATATAGGCGCTTTGATCGCTCAGTTTATGGAGGGCAAAGAGTGCGAACAAGCGCTCTACAAGATCAAATAGCGGCATTCTAACCAATTCATCGCTAGTTGCCACAAATTCTGATGGCAGAAATTGATTCATGTGTGCAATAAGAGCATTTTCTCGTTCTTGTCGATCATCTATCGATGGAATGACGAATAATTGCGTGTCGGTAACGCCTTCTGCATCGACAATCTTACGATATGATTTCACCAGATTAGCACGAGTAAGAATATCGTTGGGGTGAGTAAGCAAATGTAAGGCATCCATAATGACATTGACAGCCATAGACGCATCTAAACGAAAGGCTTCATCGCTGACCAATGGGATTGATGGATAATTTTTCATGAATTCATCGGCAATACTTTGAATATTACCATTAGTTCGCGTTAGTATTGCTATCTTGTTGTATGGAACACCCTGGTCGTGTAAATTATTGATAGTCTGTGCAGTAAGTTCTAGAGTACGGACAGACCAGTCTTCGTCTGCAAGTAAATGTATCTCTACTTTTCCTGCTGCAGGTTTTCCCTCAGGTACCCGCTGTTCTACATCGGCATAGGCTAACTTCATCTGTTCTGCTTCCAATGGATTTTCATTTTTGAGCTGATTATATTCGTAATCGGCTGCTACTCTGAAGAACTGATTGTTAAATTCGACAATGTTACGATTAGAACGGTAATTGTACATCAGTGGCTGTATCTGCAACTGCTGTTCATTGTTATCAAATTGGTTTTGTATTTCATTAAGTAGTCGCCAGTCGCCATCTCGCCATCGATAAATACTTTGCTTAACATCACCTACAATCAGGTTTTCCTTACCATGACTCATAGTTTCTTCTAATAACACCTTAAAGTTTTGCCACTGAATAGTAGAGGTATCTTGGAATTCATCAATCATGATATGTTCTAATTGAGTACCAATTTTCTCAAAGATAAATGGTGAGTCACTATTCTGAATAAGTGAATGGAGTAATGTCTGCGTATCACTCAGCAAGAACCGATTAGCTTCTTGATTCATCTCGCGTACTTTATCTTCGATGCTATTGAGCAAGCGCAGCTGATTGATATGTCGCATGGTGAGTTTTGCACTCTGTGCCATTCGCCAGATAGTGGGACGTTTTTCTTCCGCAAATTTGAGAAGTTGGAATAATTCTTCATTGACAGCTGTTTGCGCTAAATCTCGATTTTGACCAGACTTTTTGACCCAAGCCTTAGGGTCTTCCATACCTTTAAGCACGCGTGATGTGAGCAAGCTTTCATCGTAAATCCCTTTTTTGAGTTTTACAAAATAACTACAGACACCCGAAGCTCCGTATGAAAAGTCGGTTATGTCGAGGTGGTACGCTTGCAGTATATCCTCAAAAGTCGACACTATCATTTTTACTTTATCATCAGCATTATTAATAACATCCTTCATACTGTCTGTAAAAGTCTTGAAGAAGTTAGGTTCTGACAAGGTTGCGTTGAGCTGTTTGCTATGCTGCTTATAGTACTCTTTGAAAATCTGGATGCCAAAACTCTTAATTTTGCCGATAACATTCCAACTTTTGTCATCATTGATATTTTCGCGTATATACTCCATAATCCAAAGTAGAAGTCGAGAAGTCGTGTTTAGATTCTCGATGAGTTCGTCGACAGCCATATCTTCTACTTGATAATCATTGAGCTCAATACGCAGATTTGCTGTTAAATCAAGCTCACGAGCCAAATTACGTAATACACTCTGAAAGAATGTATCGATGGTTTCTACACGAAAGTAATTATAATTATGAACCAATAACGAAAGTGCTTTGCCTGCTTGTACTGAAGCAAGTTCGGGCGAAACATCGATTTCTTTCGTAATTTGCTTCAAATAGTCGACTGAATCGGGAAGTTGTTTCCAAATGCCATAGAGAGTGCTTAAAATTCGCATTTTCATCTCTTCTGTGGCCTTATTAGTAAAGGTAACAGCAAGAATATTGCGGTAACAAGTAGGATCCTTGATAACCAATTTGATGTATTCCTTGGTCAAGGTAAATGTTTTTCCCGAACCTGCTGATGCTTTGTATACCGTTAATGGTTTTGGATGATTTATCATTGTATATTTTGTATATCTTTTATTTTTTTTATCAGGTAATATTAGGTTATGCCTAAATCGTATATGCTGATCTTGCATTATAAATTATGAAGCTATAGTATGAGCATTACCAACTTCTGAAAAGTTCGAAAGCAAACTTAACCCCCAATCCATCGACGTGCTTATTAGCAAAAGCCATGAAAGTTGCAAGAGTCATTACGCGTGTTTTGAAAGAATAACCGATTTCACCGTAAGCTTTTAATTTACTAACGTGAAGCAGACTAGCATAGAGCGACTCACGCTCTACGTAATGGCCCAATATCGGTACCCAGTACAAGAACAGTAATGGCGATTCATAGGCAGCATTTGCACGAATGTAATATTTGGAAGAATTATACCAGTGAGAATTAAGCAACTCGAAACTTCCAGTCCACTTATCGTTCCATCCACCGATGATATTTTCATCATAGAAATTCTCATAGTCGAGGAAATACCACTCTTTACTGCGGTCGGTGTAAAATCCACCACCTGTACGAAAACTCCATGATTTACGTCCAGCCATGCGGTAAACATATTGTATATCGCTTTCAAAACGCTCGTATTCAAGATTTGCACCGATTAGTCCTTTGATACCTCGCTCATAACAGAGAGCTATGGCAGGACCACTATAACCAGTTGGCCGATAGATGAGTTTAGCATTAGGGGCAACGGACTTGAATCGGCCAGATTGTCCTAGGGCATTATAGCCAGATTTATCGACAGCTGAACGTTTGTGGCAGATAACTCCCAACTGCATACCTAGTCGGGTAGAAAAGTCATAATTGAAATATGTACGCCAATAGAAATCCTTGAAATAATCAAGATTCATCTTGTCCCAATTAATAGAATCTCTTTTTTCCTGTTTTAAAGCATCTACAACAAGTGAATTGTTGATACGGTTACCATTGGCTAGTTGCAGACGAATATAAGCGTTCTTGCGATGGTTAAAGAATATCGTTGCAGGGATAGAATAATAGATTAATTGCTGTTTAAAGCTATAACCGGCTTTTAGCTCAAGGCTGATATCTGAATTTTCAGAAAATCTATAAGTGCCTCGTGCCTTAAACTTATAGGTTAATCCCCGACGAGAATTGTAGCCGAAATAAAGTGGATTAAAAAGTGGATTAAGTCGTATTTCACCCTGTTTCTTACTGCCAAAATGCCCTCTGATACGATTCCATAGATGGTCGGCAACATCATCGACGACATGATAAAATGGTGTAGTTGTCTTCACAATGGTTGTCGTCACTACTGTATCGACAGATTCGTGAATTGTCCCAGAAGCACCTACTACCATCAATGGTGATTTAGGATGGCTGACATAAGAAGAATCCGAAAAATGAGTACTGGGATGAGTGGTTTTGAACTTTATGGTATCAATATGAGTGGTGTCTGTATAATTTGTGGATGCTATTGGAGTAGGGGCGATATAAGGAGAATTGCCATGTTTTTTTTTCCACATTTTGGCTAATTCTCGGCTGTAATATTTGTCGTAAACAATAGTCTGTGCGTGAGTAAGAGGAAAAGGACGAACTATGTTCATTAATTCTGTAGATTCCACATTATTGATACTGTCTGGTAATGTCTTCTTTAGTCCGTAAGAAGTATAAAGCGAACACGATACACGATTTCCCAAGAGTTTAAAACTGCCATTAAGTCGACATTGGGTTGGGAGAATACTCTTCATATCTTCAGAAGACATCGTGAGTGAAAGATGAAAATTGATCATATCAAATTCTGCATCAAACTCTACAAATTCAACTCTTCCTGTTTCTGGATGTACAATGCAATGGCCCGAGACTAATTGCGTATTATGTGTCTTTGGCCGGAACTCAATATCTATAACATTGCCAACCATATGCCCTACATAATAACGATAATACTGACGGTTACCACGATTAAAAGGCGAAAGTAGACGCTCATTGGCAAACATATAGACGTCATAAATCTTTGGAGTCATGTACTGGCTCAACGTAGACATTGTGTGTCGACGGTGCGGAATGGTATTTAGAAAAACTTGCGTCTGCTGCTTGTAGTTATCAAGATCGTTAAAGATAACACGATTATAGTTCTCAAACATGAATTCACGACGTTTGCCGTGAGCCACTTCGTACATTGATGGAATGGCTAAGAGAAGTATATTTCGACGCTGGGTACGAATATAGAATCGATTGTAACTATAGGTAGTATCTGCTTTGATGAGCGAGGTGTCTATTGAGGAGCGATAACTCCATATACGACGAAGTATCTTTATATCAGAGTCATCACGATCTTCTGCTATGGCAGATAAAATGCCAAACAGTAAAAAGATAAGGATGTATAGATACTTCTTCGTGTTCATAACGAAGTCAAAGTTATAAAAAAAATCCGTGGACTCCAAACGAAAACCACGGATTTTCAAATTTATATCTTTTAACAAGCTAAATATTGCGTATTACTTTTTCAATCTTGACTATTAATTATATCGTTTAACCTAAATATTTCATCAATACACCAATCTTGCCTGATTCACGCAATTTAGTAATACTCTTTTCACGAATCTGTCTTACACGTTCACGAGTGAGACCAAGCAAATCACCAATTTCTTCAAGTCCTTTTTCTGGGCAGCCAATACCAAAACAATCGCGGATAATAGTAATCTCACGCTCATTGAGCACTGTTTCGAGTACCTGATTTAAATCATATGACATACTCTCATGGTCAACCTCTTTGTCTGTACGACTGTCTTCGCCACTGGCCATAATATCCACCATGGAGTTATCTTCACCTTCCTGGAAAGGAGCATCAATACTTACATGTTTGCCACTAGCCATCATGCTTTGTGCTATCTTTTCTTCATCGATATCAGTGCGCTGTGATAACTCTTGAATAGTTGGTACTCGCTGATACTTTTGCTCAAACTTATTAATTTCTTGATTAACCTTGCTTAAAGAACCAACCTGATTAAGTGGAAGACGAACAATGCGGCTCTGCTCGGCAATAGCTTGTAAGATAGCTTGGCGAATCCACCATACTGCGTAAGAAATAAATTTGAATCCTCGTGTTTCATCAAATTTTTCTGCAGCTTTAATCAAGCCAATATTACCTTCATCGATTAGGTCAGTAAGTGTAAGTCCTTGATGCTGATACTGTTTAGCTACAGATACTACAAATCGCAAATTTGCTGTAACCAATTTTGATTTTGCACGTTCACCTTCGCGACCACCACGTTTAATCTGTTGTGCTAAATCGATTTCTTCTTCAATACTAATCATTGGTGCACGACTAATTTCGCCGAGATATTTATCCAGACTTTCACTTGAACGATTAGTAATGCTTTTTTGTATCTTTAATTGCCTCATACCAAACTAAAATTACCTCCTAAATCTATCTTTTTTACCTAAATTCAAACGTCTAACCTTCTTTTCATTATGAAAAACGTACAAAGATATTTATTTAAATTATACATTAATATATAATAAATAAATTTTTAGTAAAAAATAACATTTTAAGAGCTAAAATACATGATAATCCATATTTAAAACCCTTACTATCGCGCTTTTATTGTTATTACTTTATCTTTGTGAATTTAATTTTGTTTATTGATTTTTGGTTATTCGACAATTATTCGTAATTTTGCATTCATGAATCGATTGAAAATAACCTTTTGGGATAGAACAGTTCTGTCTCTATTATTTTTGTGTTTTACGTTAACTAGTTTTTGCCAGGAAACTCCTAATGAGCGTCAGGCTAAAAAACTCTTTTTTCAGACGTATCATCAGTTTACAAATCCGCAAGGTTGCTCGTTGTCTTATAAGTTGAATATTGCAGGTCTCTATAAGGCTAATGGCACGATTTGGACGAAAGGTAAAATGCAAAAATATATAGAGTCCAAATATGTAGGTTATCGAGATGGTGTAAACTATTATAAGGTAGATCTTAAGCGCAAAGTCATAGAGATATATAATGCTAATAAAAAAAGTAAATATGCTAGTAAGTTTACTTTTAATGAGCATGATTACGATTATAGCATTGCTAATGCTAAGGGGGGGCTTTTAATCTCACTCAACCTTAAAAAAGGAGCTTCTAGTTCTATAAAGCATGCTAAAGTGTTGCTTGATAAAAAGACTCTTTACCCGATGTCGGTCAAGGTTAAAGTGGCATTTATTTGGGCGACTATACATATTAGCCATTTTCATCCAAATATTCATGATAACAGTATTTTTCTCTTTAAAAAATCTGATTATCCAGGGTATACTTATGAGGATAAACGATAATTCTATATAAACTATAATATCTAAACCTAATTACACAATGAAAAAAAACGTATCAGTTTTAGTGTTACTTTTGTTGATGTTTGTTCCTTTTAGCATGCTAGCAAAAAGAAGTAACAAACATACAACCGATCGTGAGTATTGGTGCAGTCAAGCCTATAAGATGGCCAAGCCTGTACTTGAAAACATGGCAAAAGGTGAATTGCAAAAGAATATGCAACTCGAAGTTTCACCTACATGGGATGGACGAAATAAAAAGGTGGCCTATATGGAATGTTTTGGACGTTTGATGGCAGGTATTACACCTTGGTTGAGTTTGCCAGATGATAACACGCTTGAAAGCAAACAACGGAAACAGCTGAGAGAGTGGGCTTTAGAAAGCTATAAAAACGCAGTTGATCCTAATTCGCCAGACTGTCTATTATGGAAAGGTGAGGGACAACTTATGGTAGATGCAGCATATATCGCTGAAAGTTTCCTCAGAGGTTTTGATACGTTTTGGACTCCGCTTGATGAACAGACCAAGAAAAGATATATCAACAATTTCTTAGGTGTAAGAGCTATAGATCCACCATATACAAACTGGGTGTTATTCTCTTCAACCATCGAAAGTTTTCTTGCTAAAGTTGGTGCACCCTATGACACATATCGTGTTAACTCTGCTGTGAGAAAAGTGGAGGAGTGGTACGTGGGAGATGGCTGGTATGCAGATGGACCAGACTTTGCTTTCGATTACTATAGTAGCTATGTATTCCATCCGATGTATCTTGAAACTTTAAAAGCTATGGATGAAGCTAAGGCTCATAATCGCATAGATTATAAGAAATATTGGGAACGCGAACTGAAACGGGCACAGAAGTTTTCTATTATCCTTGAGCGATTCATTTCGCCTGAAGGTACCTTTCCTGTTATCGGTCGTTCTACACCATATCGTCTTGCAGCTTTGCAGCCATTAGCTCTCATGGCATGGTATCAGACTCTGCCAAAAGATTTAAGTAATGGACAAGTTCGAGCAGCTCTTACTAAGGTAATGCATCGCATGTTTGATGAACAGAATAATTATAATGCTGGTGGCTTCCTTACTATTGGATTCTGTGGAAATCAACCTGGTACAGCAGACTGGTATACCAATAATGGTAGTCTGTATATGACAAGTTTAAGCTTTATGCCGTTAGGTTTGCCTGCAGATGCTCCATTCTGGACAGATGCTGCTCAGCCTTGGACTCAAGTTAAGGCTTGGGGTGGTCTAGCTTTCCCTAAGGATCATCGATGGTCTGATGATATCAAAACTAAAGATAGATATTAAAATGATGAATGAAGGTGATTCTCTTTAAACTGTGAATAATGAAAACCAATAAGTGCTTAAATATCTCTAACAAAATATACGAACTTGACTTGGCCCGGTTAAGTCAAGAACTTAAGTTTGTATCATATCATGATGGCGAAATAGCTCTTGTGGATAGTATCGTTAAGGAGAAGCATCTTCATAATCTTCATCTGAATGCATATTGTGTAGTGTTAGTATCGCAGGGTAATTGTAGCTTTGACTTTAATGGACAAAGTCAACATTTACACGCGGGTGAGGTGGTACTTGCTCCTCCTGGTTCTACGCTCAAGGACTATGATATGAGTGATGACTTTAAAGGTAAAGCTATCTGTTTATCGTCAGATATCATTCACTCTCTATTAGGCAGCAAAATAGGCCAATGGAATCTCTTTGTTTACGATCAGAAGATGCATATTATGCAGCTGACAGAATCGTTTCGCCAACAGTATTTGTGCTATTATGAGCTTATTCGATTTAAGGCAAAATATGCCAAGGGTACAAATCGGGTAGAGGCTATGCGGGCAATTATCAAAGGATTATTGTTAGATATGTGTAGTGTTATGGATGATTATCTGAGTGATACCAAGGCTGACCATTCACATGGCAAGATACTTTTTGATCGTTTTATCGATCGACTATCGTCAAGTTCTGTCAAATATGGTCCAGTATCGCGCTATGCAGCAGAATTATCGATTACTCCAAAATATTTATCGATGCTATGTAGTAAATATAGTAATAGAACTGCAACTGAATGGATCAGGCAATATACAAAAGAGGATATTCGTTTTAACCTCTGTAATACCACCTTATCAATGAAAGAAATCTGTAATAAAATGGGATTTGCTAATATTTCTTTCTTTGCAAACTATGTGCATAAATACTTTGGTAAAACTCCTGGAGAATTACGGAATGAGAACAAGCGATAAGCTCCGACAAAAATAAATGAGCAGCACTCGCTTCAGAAGGTTCTGTATAAAATGAAGTTGTGTGCTGCTCTTTAGCTTAGAGAGATTTTTATAAATGCAGTATGGTATGTTTATGTATTGCTAAATATATGTATTTTTTAAAGAAATCTCACTTTAATAATTAAAATTTGTAATCGATACCAAAGCCTATAACCCCATTCGTGCGTTTAAGAGTTTCTGTGCCCGACAATTTAGTATCGTAATAATTATCTACTTGCTTCTCATAATCACTATAGAGAGTTGTAAAATATCCAGCATTGATGCGTACATGTTCATTAACGTTGACCGCTACACCTGCACCAATTGAGTAGCTATCACATGCAAACGATGTATTAGTTTGGTAATCATCAGATAGTCCATAGTCTGTACGTTGTCCGCCAACGCTTACAGTCCATGTTTTATTAATATCATACTCGACACCTGCCAAAAACTCATTTGTTCCCCTCTTTAGCGCCTCTTGGCGATTATCTGACATCTTTGCATGTTTATCGTCAAACCAATGATATTCGAGTGTGGCACGAAGTTTAGGAGTAAACTCATACCCAGCAGCAATGCTTAGTAGTGCAGGTATATCATAACGAGTCTTGTTGCCATCTTTAAATGCAGACAGTAAGCCGTCAGGATCACTATTTACGGAAGTACTGTTAGGAATATTCAGTTTGGTGCGGAATTCATACTTGGCTGTCAATGTGAGTGGACCATTATGATAATTAGCACCTAATATTGGATTGACCCCCCATCCACTCTGGTCGCAGTCTAGCTGATAGTTAATCAATTCTGCAGTTCTGTTAATTCCCTGTGAAGCAAGACCTTGAATAATGGCATCTTTAAGTGTAGCTTTGACGTGCCCACGATAGTATCCTTGATAATAGCTGACACGAAAACCTACAGAAGCAGAAAAATAATCGCCTATCTTATGGGCAAAACTTACTTGTGCTCCATATATATACTGTTTACCCTTAACTTGTGCATCGATATCATACATTTCAGGGGTAATAGAGCCTGAAGAATTGGCGTAGATCCCAGCCATAAGAGGAGCTATAAACATCGGCAAGCCCTCATTATAACGTACATAGCCACCACTACCTACGATACCCAACATAGCTGAGATAGCCCAATTATCCTTATGATAAGTAGCAAAAAGACCAGGGACAAAAGGAGCAGAAGCCTTACCATGGAAAGTTTTGGTCTGGTTTTCTTCTGTATAAAGTGGGAATGTAGACTCTATATCACGATTCTGAGTAGGTATCTGCCAATTAAATGAGAGTTGCCATCCTTCGTGCCCCCATACTAAGCCAGCAGGGTTACTATAGGCTGCATCGACTTCAAAAGAAGCACCACGAGCCATCATTCGGTCAAACGCGATATGGTAGTTCGTATTACTCATTAATCCGCCAGCCATAGCTTCGCTACAACACGCCATCATAGCAATCATTCCGCACACTTTCAATCTTTTCACTTGTTTTGGTAATGCATTCATTTTTGTTTATTGGTAAATTTATTGCTTATTAAAACGTAGTATTTCTGTATACGATTCAATATTTAAGATAAAAAACGTTTGCAAAAATATAAAAAGACATGGACAAAAAAATGTAATATGAAAGCGTTTTTCTATGGTTTTCCCATATACTAAAACTTTGTGGAAATATAGATAAAAACTCTTGATTATATGGAATAAAAATGAAGTTACAAAAGTTTTATAACGTAGGTTTGCAGAATAAAATAACAGTGATCGATTTGTATAATTAAGTTGGCTTTTACGCTTTTATATCATATATATTTGGAAGTATATGTTTTTTTGTTAACTTTGTAACATGGTTTGGTGATAATTCAGATCATCAGCGCATCATTTATCTTGGAAAGATATAATCTAGCATTAATTGATAACATGAAAAAACTATTTGCAACAATCTTATTTGGAATCGTTTGCTTTTTTGGTTATTCATTGCAAGCTTCATCGCAAACAGCTGTATCTCAACCAACATTCAAGGATATAGCCGAGGCATCCCTTAAGGCCTTTTATCTTATTCGTTCGGGTGTACCCATCGAAACACAGTATGCTGGAGAATACGCCAGACCTCTAAGTCACAAAGATACCCATGTGCTTGTTCATCCTTCGGCAGCATCCCTTGATAGACCAGCTGGTACTGTGATATCCTCGCCTTTAGGGTGGTATGATGCAGGTGATTATAATAAGTATGTGGTAAACTGTGCCTATTCCTGTGGATTAATGCTTCTGGCGTATGAGCAAATACCCGATTACTTTAAACAGCATGGATCAAATATTCCAGAAAGTAGTAATAGAACAGCAGATATACTGGATGAAGTTATGTTTAGCCTGAAATGGATGCTTACCATGCAAGATCCAGAAGATGGAGGAGTATATCATAAATTGACTACTCCACATTTTGAAGAGTTTATTATGCCATCAGAATGTAAACAACAGCGCTATGTTGTACAAAAAAGTGTAACCGCAACATATGACTTCGCCGCAATTATGGCACAAGCCGCCCGTATTTTTAAGGGAAATCTTGATTATCCGGAATTTTCTACCCAGGCTTTAGTTGCTGCTGAAAAAGCATATAACTGGGCTAAAAAACATCCATATGCCTATTATGACCAAAACAAAATAAATAATACATTTAAGCCTGCTATTACTACAGGTAGTTATGGTGACAATAATGCTAGTGATGAATGCTTTTGGGCATCAATTGAACTTTTTTTAATGACGCATAAGTATACTTATTATTTTGAAGCTATTCGTAATCAACCATTTCAAATGAATGTGCCTTCATGGGCTTCTGTTGCTACTTTAGGTTCGCTGGAGGCTATTGTTCATGGACATGGCATACTACACGATAAAGCTATCATCAGATTACATCATTTTGCCAAACATCTTGCGCGCTTATCAATGAAATCATCGATAGGAGCAAGTTTCGGTACTCGTCCTCAAGATTTCTACTGGGGAAGTCTTGCTAATGCGTGCACACAAGGTTATATTTTATTGATGGCAGATAAGTATCATATTGATAAACGCGAGAGCCGCAAATCGTCACGCCAGGAACATCGATTAGTGGATAAAGTTCAAACAATAGACAAAAGTAAATCTGTAGCAGCTTCATCGATGCCTTATCGTAGGCATCGTCGTTCAACTCAAAAACAGAGCAAACGTAGTAGGATTAAATCTTTGAAAATACGCCGCAGTAAACAGCGCAAGGAGTCTAATGATTATAAAGCTATCGCTCGCGCAAATATGCAATACATCTTAGGTCATAATCCCACAGGCTATTGCTTTGTAACAGCCATGGGCATCAAACCTGTCATGCATCCTCATCATCGTTTATCGGCAGCAGATGCTATAGCAAAACCATTTCCTGGCCTGTTGGTAGGTGGACCAAATCCAGGGCAACAGGATAAAAAAGATTTGGATAAGATTAACATTCTTTATCCAAGTAAGGAACCTGCATTATCATATCTCGATGTTACAGAGTCTTATGCTTCTAATGAAATCGCAATTAACTGGCAGGCTTCTTTAGTAGCACTTGCTTCATGGCTGGCAAGTTTAGAGTAGACAATTCATTAGTATGCCAACATCACCAACGAATACTTACTTATAATGATAGAATACCCAAAATAACAATATATTTGTTTGAATTATACTATATTTTACCTATTTCTTAGTATTGCAAATTCTTAAGCATCATGGTATCTTTGCATCGCTTTCGATAGAGAACTGAAAAGTTGAAGTATTGATATAAATAATAGGTATATGGTAAAAAATAATAAGGTATTAACGATTGGATTAATGATGCTGTCATCGCAGATGGTTGCAGCAAAAACAGTATCACCTTCTACTAAACTAAATAGTGAAGATATAACTGCATCGAAAGATAGTAGTAAGGGCTATTTTTCTGAGCAGAATCTTGATAATGTTGTTGTCATAGCTAAGTCAAAAGCTAGGAAATTGCAAGAGCAAGCTTATGCGGTATCTGTAGTAGATCTATCAAAACAATATACTACAATTAAACCTCTTGATAAAGTTCTGAATACAGTAAGTAGTATTCGCGTGCGAGAAGATGGAGGAGTAGGAAGTAACTATACTTTCTCTATGAATGGTTTTAGTGGCAATCAAGTAAAATTTTTCCTTGATGGAATACCTATGGATAACTTCGGTAGCAGTTTTAATCTTGCCAACTTATCTGCGAATATCGCAGAACATATAGAGGTATTCAAAGGAGTATTACCAGTCTATTTAGGAGGTGATGCACTTGGAGGAGCTGTGAATATTGTAACTCGAAAGAATGCAAATTACCTTGATGCAACTTATTCTATAGGTTCATTTGGTACACATAAAGTAAGTTTAAATGGTGCTTATACCAACACAAACACAGGATTTACTATTCGTACGAATGCATTTTATAATGACTCTAAGAATAATTTTAAAGTATATGCTCCTATTGTCGACTTAAATACAGGTGAGCAATTAGGGGATGAATGGGTAAAACGTTTCCATGATCAATATCAGTCTGGTGGTTTAAAAGTAGAGTCGGGTATAATAGGTAAGTCGTGGGCGGATTATTTTCTTATTGGAGCCATCTTGTCTGCAAATGATAAAAATATTCAGACTGGTGCTACAATGGATGCTGTATATGGTAAACCTACAACCAAGAGTATTTCTTTCATTCCTAGTATCCGCTATCATAAAACTAACCTCTTCATACCAGGTCTCGATCTGTCTCTTTATACAACATACAGTATAGTAAATACTAACAATGTAGATACAGCTGCTGTAACTTATAATTGGCGTGGAGAATCAATTGCAAGCAATAGTCGTGGTGAAGGATATCTAACTAACGCTACAATCCATGAGCGTCAGTGGCAAGTTAATGCTAATCTTAATTATGTGATTGATGATCATCAGAGCATTACTTTTAATCATGTATTCAGTAGTATGCGACATAAGCAAGATGATAAAGAATATCCTGACTATGCAATGAATAATATCTCTCAGTACCTCACAAAGAATATTTCAGGGCTAGGTTATCAACTACGATATGATCGATGGAATGTCAATGTTTTCGGAAAGGCTTATTTCTTACACACATCTACTCATAAACTTATGGACCAGTTCCTCGAAACTGAGCATTATGAACAAGTGAAAAATAACAAAAGTAAGATCGGCTATGGAACTGCTGCTACATATTTTATATTACCTTCATTGCAGTTGAAAGCTAGCTTCGAGCAAGCTTATCGTATGCCTGAAGCAGTTGAAATATTTGGTGATGGATTTATTCAAAAAGCTAATCCTGATCTTCGTCCGGAGATTTCTAGAAATCTGAACATTGGTTTACTCTTTGATCAGCAGATTGATGAACATCACCTTATGGCTGAAGTAAGCTACATCTATCGCAATACAAAAGACTTCATTCTGAAAGGTGTAAGTCTTACTAGTGATCCAACTACTTCTTATGAGAATATAGGTAAAGCTATAACTAATGGTTTAGAAGCAAGTTTACAGTATAGTTGGCGCAATAATTTAAATGTAGGTTTTAATCTTACTTATCAGGATATTAAGGACAGACAGAAGACAGAGACTGTAGACAATTCGTATGTAGATACAGGTGTATCAGAGAATGTAACTTATGGTCAGCGGATGCCTAATATACCATATTTCTTTATGAATGGTGATGCATCATGGAATTTTCACAATATACTAGCTAAAGGCAATACTTTGACATTGGGCTATAATTGTGATTATATCTATAAATATTATCTAAGTTTTCCTGGCTTGGGACGTCCTACAAGTAAGAAATATATTCCTACACAGTTCTCACATAATGCATCGCTTACCTATTTGATGAATGAGGGTAAATATAGTGTATCTCTTGAGTGCACAAATCTTACGGATGAGAAACTCTATGATAACTATCGCCTGCAGAAGCCAGGTCGTGCATTTAATATTAAATTCCGCTTATTCCTCTCTAAGATGTAATTATATAGCCAATTTAACATTTAAAAGAATACAAATAAATATGAATTTTCAGACAATTATCAAAAATAAAATACAATCTATTGTCTTAGTATCTTCACTCTTAGCAAGTTTAACGTTTCTTGCTTCTTGCGATGACGATATGGGCAGCACAGAAGTTGCTAATGAACCTTATGTTATGGCACTTGGTATCACCAATAGTGGCACTACTACATACTATGCAGTAACCACTTCAGATTTGATGAATGGTACTATCGATGCTATCGGGAATGGTCTCGAGCAGAATGGTTATCGTGATTATCAACAAGCAGAACAAACCATCTTTTCGATTGGTGGTTTAGGTGTAACAGAGGCTGTAGGTATCCAACGCGATACAGAAGGATATATTCAGGAAGTAAGTAATTTCCAATTCAATAATACTCCGATTGGATTTTGTCAGGTTGATAATAATACGATGGCAGCACTTGAATTGCCTACATCTGCAGGAAAAAATCAAAATCTAACTTTTTACAGCGTTGATATTAAGTCATTAGCTCTTAAAAATAAAATAACAACAACACCTGTAGCGCCAATGGATGAAGAAGAATGGCCTTCTGTAACGGGCATGGTTTACGCAGGTGGTAATCTGTATGTAAGTTATGTACCAATGAGTACTACCACCTTTGCAACACCAGCTGTAGATACAGCTTATGTAGCAGTATATAGCTATCCAGACTGTCAATTTAAAGCTCTTATTAAGGACCCTCGTTTTGGCAATATAGGCTCATGGAATGCTTTCAATGGACTCCAAAAGGATGAAAATGGCGATATTTATGCGATGTCTAATTCGTCACTAGCTAATGGCTTTTCACAGTCTACTAAAAACTCAGGATTTTTAAAAATTAATTCTGGAGAGACTAAATTTGATCCAAATTATAGTTTTGATTATCAGGCATTAACTGGACAGAAAGTTGCACATTGGCTTTATTTAGGTAACGGTAAGGTTTATGCAGAAGTAACTACACGCCTGGATGCTAGTGCATGGAGTGACGCCGATCTAAAGTGTTGTATAATCGATCTTGTAAACAAGACTTCACAGGATATTGTAGAAATACCTATACACAATGGTAGTGGTGGTCGCCGATTCGTTGCTTTCCAAGAAGGCAATTATGTCTATGCTCCGATAGGTACATCGGAAGGACTCTATGTGTATCGTACGGATATTACAACAGGTCAGGCTGTAAGAGGTGCTAAAATAGCAGCAACATTTGTAGGAGGACTCTTCAAACTTGATTAAATTTATAAAATTGTTTCAAAAGATGCAGCAAACAAAGCCCTCGGTATGTAAAAGACATATCGAGGGCTAAATTTTTATCTTAAAGTGTAATTACCACTTTAAATAACCATATTTCTCTTTGTACCTTATTTGCAAAGCATTAATGATATTTTGCCAAACTAAATAGCCACCTGCGGCTATGGCTGCAAGTGGGTTCAGAAAAGTAATAGTAAGCCATATACCGACTACTGTATTTTTCTGACCTAAAGCTTGACCTGCTGTAATATTATCACCATATGGCTTACCTACTGCCTTTCCTATTGCAAATTGAATTACAGAGATGAATAGTGGCGAAATCAGCAATGCTAACAACGTGAAGCAAGAAACGGTAGAAGCGAGAATATTATGCATCGTTACACCACTGACAATGGTGAGATTGAAGCACCAAAGATAATAGCCTAAATTCTTGGTTTTACGTACCCAAATAGCTAATGGATTTGCAAACTTTCGAGTGAGGAAGGCTAAGGCTAGTGGAGCTATTAATACTATGAATACACGCTTTAGAATCATGCTTGACATAGTAAGAAAAGGAACGTTGGCAGATGGCTCTACTAAAGGAAAGAAGAGTGGAATAATAATACTGGTTACACAGTTGGCTATAATTGTGTAAATGGTAAGAGATGTAATATTTCCACCTAGTTTTTCTGTAATAACAGCGGCAGCTGCTGCTGTCGGACAAATGACACACAAGAAGCATCCTTCCCATATTAATTTCGCTTCTGGATTATTAGTATACATGATAATCAATACCAACAGACCTGAAATTAACGTCCGTAATCCCTGAAGAATAAAATGCCATGTACGAGGCCGCATCTCTTTCACTTCAATTTTACAGAATGTAACATAAAGAATAGTGAAGAGTATCCATGGCATGAGTCCTTGCAATGCTGGGCCACAAATCTCTCCTACGGGGACGAGTATTGGAGTATAGTAGAATAGGCAATATATCGACATACCTACAGCTATCGCGCATAGCAGGGACCACTTTTTGAAAATTTGGATAATATTCATGAATTTACAATCTTTTTGTATGATTGCAAAGTTACTAGTTTTTTAGTAAAAAGTATGGTCTTATTTATGTTTCTTTCATTTTATATAATAAAATTACTCAACATTGCCCATATTTTTTCAAAATCGATATCAGCTGCATCAATTACTTATGGCAGAATCAGAACTAACATAGATGAAGATAATTAAAATGCGATAGCCTGATACGTATATAGCTCAGCATCTTTCCAACCATCCCATCCAATCCCCATTTTATCTTGAGCGCAGTGTCCAAAGAATTCTTCCTTAGTCCATTTTACATCGTCGGCTACCTGCGGCAGAAATGTACCACTACGATTGCCCTTACGCATAAAAATGCCATCACGATGTAGTTGAAATTCGTTGATATTGTATATGCGTTTCATGGGTGTAAGTATAGATATCTCAATAGTAATTTCATCATACTCATAAGCTCGAAGAGGGTAAAAACGAGGATCATCAAATGCTGCTGCACTTGCCATTTGGGCCACACATTGATAGAGTGGCATATCATCTGCCATATGGCCTATGCAACCTCTTAATTTTCCTTTTTTTGTATGTATAGTAATGAAAGCACCACATTTCGTTTTGAGCGCTTCTGTATCGGTATGCGGATTGTAAGCTTTACCTTTTAATCGTGCTAGAATACTCTTTTTAGCAATGGTCTTCAGTACCTGTTTATCTGCTTTACATAAGTATCCTGCCTCTAAATTAGAGTGATCTTTTATGGATTGCATTCGTGATATAGTGAAAGCATGGTAACCTACTACACGATCGTGATCTGTATAGTTGGAATCGCCAGAATTTTGATACATAATATGGCGATATTGGTATTCTTTGTGATCTTGAGTAAGCATCATAAGTACTGTGATAGCACTTTCTCCACATGCAGACGTTTGTAAATTGGCTATGTGCTGCAGAGAATTCTGATCAAGTATCTGTAAAAAAGTGTTTACATCTTGCGAAAGAATAGCATTGGCTGTTGCGGAATCTATTAGTTTTGCATCGCTATAATTTGGATAATGCGAGAAATCACTGCTAATAACAAAAAGATTATCGGATGTAAAATAAGGTTTAAGAACTGTAGCTATGCGCTCTAGTTTATTAATGTCTTGTGTGCTAATTATAATAGGTACAATAGCAGGTATATGCTTTAGATGACGTTGCAAGAAAGGTAATTGTACTTCAAGACAGTGTTCTCTGGCATGAGCTTGCTCGCTGAACGTAAAAACTGAGTCACTTTCTTTAATTTGGTTGGCTAGTTTTTCATCTACTAGTACTTGTCCAAGTGGTGTCTCATAGGCGCTATATCCTGTTGCTATAGAAGCTTTATTAAGCCACACTTGGTGACTAGACCCAATTAGAAATATATGCTGATAACGTTTTTCTGGATTTATTTGAGCAAATGCAGAGGCTGCAACTTTTCCCGAAAACATATATCCTGCATGAGGTACAATGACAGCTGCAATATCATTTCTTGGTATGAAATGATGTTCTGACAAGTATCCGTCTATAAGCTGTACTAGCTCTTGGGCATTACTTGTATAAAACTGATTGACCGCAACTGCGGATCTGATTTGATAATTAGATGTGTGATGGAATATAGTCATGATGTTTAATGTTGTGTTCTATATATAATGTGTTTTTCTGTGGTTGGTAGGGGGGAAGCGGGAGTTGTTCATTTCCCGCTTTCTACAGCTTGAGGTGTCCAGTTCTTGAAGAATCTGATAACCTTATCTTTGCTATATCCCTGTCCTTCTTCAAGAAAACTTGAATCTTGAATATGAAGTACATCCCCTTTGGAATTTAATACCACAAATACCGGATAACCAAATCTGCTCGGATTACCCAAACGTTTGAGCATAGCCTCTGCTTGTGCATTTTTTTCTGCACCAGCAGATTTTCGAGGATTATAATTGACATGAATATACTCAAAGTTATTGGCAATAAGCTGGGCTATATCTTGGTCTTTTGTGATAAAATCTGCAAAGCGAAGACACCAAGGGCACCAGTTACCACCTACTTGACATACTATATATTTATGTTTGCCCTTTGCTTTAGAAAGAGCCTGATCGATTTGTTCTATTGGATTGATAGTCTCATCATAGACCTTTTTCAGTGTGGTCTGTGCATAAACAAAGGTTCCTAAAAGAACTGCTATACTTGTTACGATAATTTTGCGAATAGTCATTTTGTTTTTTTTTTACTTGTTTTTTATAATTGTGATAGAGCTTTATCTAAGCCTTCTATATCTTCTTTTGTAGTTGCCCAACTTGTTACAAATCGACACAAAAGATGCTTGTCATCAATCGGTTCCCAAACTTCAAAAGCAATATACTTCATCAAGTGCTCTTTCTGTGATTTAGTTAATATAACAAATTGCTGGTTGGTAGGGGAGTCTACCCCCATCTTAATGCCATGTCGGGCAAACACCTCCTTTAGTTCCTCGGCACAGTTAATTGCATGTTTTGAAATCTTGAAATAAAGATTATTTGTAAACAGCGTATCAAACTGAATACCAAGCATTCTTCCTTTGGCTAATAAAGCACCATGACGCTTAACATGAGTAAAGAAGTAACGTGGTGCACGAATATTAGTAAATACCACAGCTTCACCAAACATTGCACCAACCTTGGTTCCTCCAATATAGAATACATCACAGTGAGAAGCTAAATAAGGCAAATCAAAATCGCATTTTTGAGACATAAGTCCATAGCCTAATCGTGCTCCGTCTATATACAAGTAGAGATGATGTTTGCGACACACTTCATATATATCTGCTAACTCCTGTCGAGTATAGATGTCACCTAATTCAGTAGGCATAGTGATATAAACCATTCTAGGCTGTACCATGTGCTCGTAAGTTTCATCTGCTAAGAAGTTCTTCATGTAATGGTCTATTTCTTCTGCCTGAAGTTTACTTCCGTTACTTGGAATGTTAAGCACCTTGTGGCCAGAAGCTTCCACTGCACCTGATTCATGTACACTAATATGAGCAGTTTGAGCTGCAATTACACCCTCGTATCCTGCACAAAGTCCGTCTATAACAGTTGCATTAGTCTGTGTTCCACCAATTAGGAAAAAAATCTCAGCTTGTTCTAGTCCACAAGCCTTTTTTATTTTTTCTTTAGCACTCGTGCAAAAAGCATCAAATCCATATCCGGATGTTTTTTCACTATTGGTTTCAACAAATCTCTTCAATATTTCTGGCTGCACGCCATTGTCATAATCACTTTCAAACGATATCATTTTTACCTTAGCCTATTTTGTTCGCTTCAAATGTAGCAATTTTTTATGGAAGACTAATTAAAATCGAGCTTAAATTTACATTTAGGCTTTAAATTTCATTGTAAAAAGGCAAAATTAAAAGTATTTTATTTTAATAAAAAACTATTTATCTAGGTATAGTCACACCTCTTGTATTTTTGGTTTCATCGATAACAAAGATACTGTGTAGGCTACCCACACATTCTATAGTTCCCAAAGTGTTAAGCATAAATTGCTGATATGCTTTCATATCGCGTGAATATACTTTTATTAAAAAGTCGTAATCACCACTTGTATTAAAACATTCTGTTATTTCTGGTATAGATTGAACTGCATCCATAAATTCTTGAATAAGTTTCTGAGTGTGTTGTTTAAGCCTGATATTACATAACACAAGTATTCCGTTGCCAACTTTCTGCGGATCTACGACAGCCATATATCGTTGTATATATCCCTCACGCTCCAAACGCTTTTGCCTTTCAAAGGTTGGTGATGGTGAAAGGTGAATCCGAGCTGCCAATTCTTTGACGGTCAAATCAGAATTTTGTTGAAGAATTCTCAATATCTTGATATCAACATCATCTAATGTGTAATTACTTTCCATATAATTTTCGATTAAATTGATTTATTTGTTTTCTATAAGTTATTCAAATCCTACTTGAATATTCCTATATTGCTCATATACGCAGAATTTTATTCTGTTAAAACATATTATTTGCCACAAAGTTAGTATATTTTTCCGAATATTCAAGAAATTTTGTCTTGCTAATATTTTTTTTCTACTTTTGTCAAAGAAATAAACATAGAACAAAATATCGTATTAATAAGAAAGATGACAAATAAGAACATTGTAAAGACTAATGTGTTGGGCTATCCACGCATAGGTAAGGATCGCGAACTGAAGCGAGCACTAGAAAGCTATTGGAAAGGAAATTCCACAAAAGAAGAGTTACTCGAAGTTGCAAAAAATCTTCGTGCGGAGAATTGGAAACTAATGCAGCAGGCAGGTATAGATCTAATTCCAAGCAATGACTTTTCTTTGTACGACCAGATGTTGGACATGAGCTTTATGCTTGGGGCTATACCAGAACGTTATGATTCTTTATGTCAGGATAAGCTAAAATTATATTTTGCAATGGCTCGTGGGTATCAAAAAGATGGACAGGATGTTATAGCTATGGAGATGACTAAATGGTTTGATACGAACTATCATTATATAGTGCCAGAATTTACTCACGATATGCTATTCACTTGCTTCGATACAAAAATCGTCGATGAATTTATGGAAGCTAAATCGCTAGGTATATTGACCAAGCCTGTGCTTATTGGCCCCGTTAGCTATCTTCTTTTAGGCAAAGAGAAAGAAGAACATTTTAATAGACTTGATCTCTTACCTAAGTTGCTTCCTGTTTATGCAGAATTGCTAGAACAGTTGAAGATTAGAGGAGCTCAGTGGATTCAAATAGACGAACCATGTCTGGTTACTGATTTAGATGAACGTACTAAGAACGCATATACTGAAGCTTATAACTATTTGAGTGATAAGGTTAAACTTAATATTATTTTAACCTCTTATTTTGGTAGTCTTGGGGATAATGAATCTTTGGCTATTAGTCTTCCTGTTCAAGCAATTCATGTAGATATTGTAAGAGCTCCAGAGCAGTTGAACATAGTTAAGCGTTTACCAAAGGATAAGATACTCTCACTTGGTCTTATAGATGGACGCAATATTTGGAAAAGTAATCTTGAAACTGTCCACGAACAGGCGCATGAGGCAATATGTACTTTAGGACATAATCGTGTTATATTAAGTACAAGTTGTTCGCTACTTCATGTACCATACGATCTTGAAGTTGAACATAATGAGCAAGTCTTACCGAAAAGTATCAAACGATACATGGCTTTTGCACGACAAAAAATAGACGAATTAACATTATTGAAAACACGTACTACAGGTAAAATCGTTGATTCATGTATTAAGGCTTTTGTCGCCAACGAAAATGATATGCGAAGCAAGCGTCAATCTGAAGAAATCCACGATGATGCTGTAAAAAGTCGTATTGCTGCGATACAGTCTTCTGACTTTAATCGAAAAAGTGAATATGCTCAACGAAGTATAGTTCAGCGTAGACATTTACACTTGCCACAATACCCAACAACTACTATAGGATCTTTTCCTCAAACTTCAGAGGTAAGATCTTGGCGTGCAGCTTATCGTAAAGGACATTTAACAAACGAGGAGTATACACGTCTTTTGGAGGAAGAAACACGTAAGTGTGTTAAGTGGCAAGAAGAAATTGGCCTCGATGTGCTTGTTCATGGAGAATTTGAGCGCAATGATATGGTTGAATACTTCGGTGAACAATTAGATGGCTTCACTTTCACACAGAAGGGCTGGGTACAAAGTTATGGAAGCAGATGCGTGAAACCTCCTATAATATATGGTGATGTGAAGAGACCTCATGCTATGACTGTTAAATGGACAAAATATGCACAGAGTATTAGTAATAAACCGATGAAGGGAATGCTGACCGGTCCTGTTACAATACTCGAGTGGAGTTTTGTACGCAATGATCAACCACTCGAGGATACTTGCAAGCAAATTGCATTGGCAATACGTGATGAAGTTCTTGATTTAGAGAAAAATGGTATCAGTGTTATCCAAATAGACGAACCTGCTATACGTGAAGGATTACCACTTCGCCGCAAAGATTGGGATAATTATTTGAAATGGGCAGTAGACTGCTTCAGATTGTCAGCAGCAGGAGTAAAGGACGAAACTCAAATACATACTCACATGTGCTATTCTGAATTTAATGATATTATTAAACACATAGCACGAATGGATGCAGATGTTATTACTATCGAATGTTCGCGCTCACAGATGGATTTACTCGATGTCTTCCGAGAATTTAAATATCCTAACGAGATAGGACCAGGTGTTTATGATATTCATTCTGCACGTGTTCCTGCAGTCAATGAAATGGTTGTGCTGCTTCATAAAGCCTCAAAATTAATACCTGCCGAAAGGTTATGGGTAAATCCAGACTGTGGACTTAAAACACGAGGTTGGAAAGAAACTAAAGCTGCATTATTGAATATGGTACAGGCAGCAAAGGAAGCAAGAGCTATTTAACAAAAAATGCCTGAAAGAAGCATATTCTTAAATAATATGCTACCTTTCAGGCATTTTCATTGCTTTAAATCTACAATTTTAGTTATTTACACTTATGCAACTTCTATTTTCTTCGTGCTACGGGGCTCATCTTTAGGATTAAGCTTTGGCAATAGTATTTCAAGAACACCATTTTCTACCTTTGCAGAAATTTTATCTTTATCAACATCATCTGGTAGGGTATAAGCCTGTTGATAATTTGAATACGAGAATTCACGACGAATATAATGTTCTTTCTTGTTTTCCTGTTTATGTTCCAATTTGTTCTCAATAGCGATATTCAAATTTCCATCGTTATCTAAATCCAAGCGAACAAACTCTTTCTTCAAACCAGGAGCAGCAATATCCATAATATAAGATTTTTCATTTTCTCTTACATTAACAGCTGGTGCAGTAGCGTTGATGCGTGGCATTAAGTCGGTATCAAAGAAACTGTCATCAAACCAATTGTTTAACCAATTCTGTTCATTGTTTCTACGAGCTAACAACATAATTAATACCTCCAATTATTTTTTTAATCCTTTATTTATCTATTGAAACTATTACTTAATTTCAGGCTCATCTGCCTTAAATCTAGCTTTCGTTTCACTTGATATTATGCAATGAATATGCCACCGAGTAGTATTATGCCGATTTGGCATCAAAGTATAATTATTTTAAACTTTTCTGCCAAAATAGCAGTTTTATATGTGTAGATAAATAACTTTATAATGATAGAGGACTTTTGTATATCTATATTTTTTATATAATAACACCTATTTATCATAATGCCGATTATGTTTTAATATAATAGTTAGTCGCGGAGTGCTTTTTTATCTTTTTGATCGATATGCCAATGAGCACATCAAGAATAAAATTGAGCCAGTAACTATAACAGGCCTTCCTGTGCCCAAAAGAAACGTGGTCGTCCTCGAAAAATTCAAAATTCAGAAGCATGCGACCAATTGGCTGGAAATTCCCCAAAAATGAAAGCTAAAGTA
>OCTW011619003.1_pt1 | contig 160617 bp, 132 predicted proteins | sample 1539671 | NCBI WGS metagenome assembly OCTW01 (sample SAMN02144230, study PRJEB22623) | gut metagenome | biome: sheep rumen | host: Ovis aries | place: New Zealand | reverse complement strand
GGATATGGATTATTATTGCTCCTTGAAATTGGAGACCCCAGAAACGGTCACAGTGATTGACCTTCCCATTAACGATTTCAGTGGGCCGTTTGGCGTCATTGAAAGAGAGAATGGAGTGAAGCTACACGGACTGCTGGGCAATAACTTCCTTCTGGCCAGCAAATACGTGATCGACTATGAAAAGATGAAGGTGCTCAAGCCGAAATCAAAACCAGTAAGATAAACTAAAACACAACTAAACATGAAAACCTTCCTCATCATCTTGGCCATCTACTGGGTTGTGGCCGTTGCTGCAGTGTACGCCATTCGTGCCTACAACAACAAGAAAAACCGCTTCAAGATAGCGGCTTTTAAGGCACTTGGGATGACAACAACACCTTCTCTGTGGAAACGGATTGGCACGCATGCAGCCATAGTTTTTCTGGTGCCGCCTTTGATGCCTGTCATTATCATCGTGTTCCTAATCGACAAATCCTTAAAACACAATAAAATGAAAAAGAAAATGAAAACAGAAACAGAGCCGCAGGAAGAGAAGAAGTACACGGCCAAGATGGAAGAGAATCTTCCCAATGACATTTTTACACAGGCATCGAAGGTTATGCTGGACGCTTTGATCTTTGGGACATTTGACGACTTTGAGAACATGCTGGACGAGAAGGTTGAGACCGTATTGTATCGGCTGAAGACCATAAAAGGGAAGGCCGACGTGATGTCTTATTGGTGGGACTGGAGGAGAAGGTTTGTTACGACCAAAAAAGTGACCAACTTTAATGTCGTTATGAGCCGCTATTATTCCCATGCTTGTATAAGGATAGAGGAGGTTCAACTGATCATGTTCCAAATCGAGGAGGGAAAGATTGTCAAAATCGTTTCGTTGCCCGAGCGTTTGACATCGCCCTACTCTGATGACAATATGCTGAACTATCCCCTGGAGTATGCTCGGATAAAGCGATACCTGGCTCCATTGGGAGAATCCGTTGACAAAGACGGAAATCCAATGCCGTTAACGGACCGAATGCCTTGCTTGGATTGTGGCATGGAGTCGCAGGATTTGAAATGGTATAGTATCAGGATTCCGGATTGGTCTTATAATAGATGGCAAATCGGTCAGGTGTCGATTTGTCCCCAATGTGGCCGGATTGTCGAATACAAGGAGGTGAAAACCGAGGAATCCGATGACGAGAAGGAAGTGCCCATTGAAGGCTCAATGTATTCCGACAAGGGGAATGAATTTTCGGAATATGCAGAAAAGATGTATGGTAAAGACAGAATAAGTTTTCTTGAGAAAGCCGTGGACGATGAGATTGTTCCGGAATTGAGAGAAGTTGTCAGAAAAGCGTTTGTGGATCATTTAATCCCGGAGCCGTCAGAGATAAGCGTTGAGGACGGCTGTAGGTTTGATTTGGCTATGCCATCATTTGAAGGGTCTGGCGACATCACACATATTAAAATTGTAGATGCTGAAGGAAATGAAACGGAAGACCTTATTGGGCATTTAAAGGTCAATGCGACAGAGATGGCGGTTTGGCAGTTGTATCTGCTCGAAAACTATCATACTATTCTGCCAACGGTTTGGCACGGGGGATACAATAGATGCGAATACATATTCAAGGAATCGGATGTTGACGACATTATGCCGTTGAAATATCATGATTTAACAGCACTAATCAAACAAGAGAAATTGTTGCCTTTTGTAGAAGTTAGTAAGGAAGATGAGGACAGCTACGTAGCCTTTGTCGATTGTACCTATTGGAATAATTGGAAGGGGCTGGTCAGGGAACGCGTCACATACAAGATAAAAGCTGGAAGCGTTGTGTCTAAAACGAGAAACGAAGAAAATCTTTTCCAATTCCATTGTGGAATGTGGTTTTGATTCGTAAACAACAACGCTTTTTGGAAAAAGTTATCAACACCTCTTGCGCGGTATCTTGCTTTGTGTATATCTTTGCAAGATTGAAAGATAAATGAGCAGAGGCGGCAGCGGTGAAGGCGATAAGGATGCTAATTAGGGAAGAGAAAACCATGAAAAAACTTACGAGCAATGAAGAAGCACACCATACTTAAATCCATAGCCTTGCTGTTGTCCTGGCTCACCCTGTCGCCCCTCCTGCTTATCCTCGACGGTCGGTGGAAGCTGCTGCCGAAATGGCTGTGCATTGTGCTGTTTTTGCTGTCGCCGATGATGCTAGTAGTTATAGCCGTGGCAGTATTCTGGGGTTATGATTACTATTCGGAGCATTATATGCAGCACCATTTTGTCACGCGCAGGGTGGTTGAAAACATCACGGGTGTTAGGCTGCCCAAATATAAAGTGGTTGAAAGGAGAGATGGCTGGAATTGCTTCGGACGCTACCCGGAACATGCCTACGACTTCACATTAGAATTCCGAAAAATACCCGACGACGCTTTCTATGAAACGCTCGACGAGCATTTCGACAGCTTTGAGCCAGGCAAATACAGCTACAGCGCCATCTGGGGCAACGGCATGGAAGCCCCCAAAGGCGAATCGGACAAAGACGACATCAGCTTTTCCATCGCCATCGAAAAAGGCTCGAAGGCTTTCCATATCCGGGTGATGGAGTGGTGAAATGGGTAGTGCTCATGGCGTTTCATCAAGCTCGCTTTCGATTTCTTTCAAGTCTTGTTCCACCAAAGATCTCAAATCGTCGATGGTCATGGCGCGGCTGATGTTGCTGGTCGAGAGACGGCCATTTGGCAAGGGCAATACGAGGCCAAAAGCATGAATCGTACACAATTGGCGGTGTGTTTTGCCATGGTAACAAATGTTACGCTCCGTCTTCATCGCGGTCTGTATTTTTGCGGCAAATTCACGATAAAATACACAGACCATGAACGAGAAAATGTTTTGTTTCCAATGTCAGGAAACCGCCGGAGGCACCGGTTGCAAGCTGTCGGGCGTGTGCGGCAAGAACCCACAAGTAGCTCACGCACAGGACCTACTGATCTATACCCTCAAAGGACTTGGCGTCATCGCCAACCATCACAAACACGGCTGTGGCCATGACTATTGCGACTTCCGCAAGAGCATCCACGCCTTCGTGAACGACGCGCTGTTTTCGACCATCACCAACGCCAACTTCGACGTGGAAAGCATCTACGACCGCATTGATGCCGGCCTGAAGCTGCGCGACACGTTTAAGGACCGCGTCACCAACAAGAAAGGCATCGTCCTTCCCCAACTCGATGTGTTGGATTGGAACGCCACCCGCGAGCAATACGACGAGAAAGCCCAAACCGTGGGCGTTTTGGCCGAAGCCAACGAGGGCATCCGCTCCTTGAAAGAACTCACCATGTATGGCCTCAAGGGCATGGCCGCCTACCTCGAGCACGCCGCCCGCCTCGGTCAGGTGGATGGCGACATCAACGAGTACATCCTACAGACCTTGGGGCAGTTGGTCACCTGCAACGATGCCAACGAACTCACCGCCTTGGTGCTCAAGACCGGCGAATACGGCGTGAAAGCCATGGCCCTGCTCGACAAAGCCAACACCACCGCCTACGGCAACCCCAAAATCACGGAGGTGAACATCGGCGTGGGCAACCGCCCGGGCATCCTCGTCAGCGGCCACGACCTCAACGACATCGAACAACTGCTCGAACAGAGCAAGGACGCGGGCATCGACATCTACACGCACAGCGAGATGTTGCCGGCGCATTACTACCCCAAACTGAAACAATACAGCCACCTGAAGGGCAACTACGGCAACGCTTGGTGGAAGCAACGCGAGGAGTTTGAGAGCTTCAACGGCCCGATTTTGTTCACCACCAACTGCATCGTGCCGCCTACGGCCAATGCGACCTACAAAGACCGCGTGTTCACCACCAACAGCACGGGCTTCCCAGGCTGGAAGCACATTCCCGCCGATGCCAACGGCAAGAAGGACTTCAGCGAGATCATCGCCTTGGCCAAGACCTGCCAAGCCCCGAAGGAGATCGAGACGGGCAAGATTGTAGGTGGCTTCGCCCACGAGCAGGTGTTTGCTCTCGCCGACAAGGTGGTGGAGGCCGTCAAGGGCGGTGCCATCCGCAAGTTCGTGGTCATGGCTGGCTGCGACGGTCGTATGAAGAGCCGCCAGTACTACACCGACTTCGCCAAAGCGCTTCCTAAGGACTGCGTTATCCTCACGGCAGGTTGCGCCAAGTACAAATACAACAAGCTCGGTCTTGGCGACATCAACGGCATTCCGCGTGTTTTGGATGCCGGACAGTGCAACGACAGCTATTCGTTGGCCCTCATCGCATTGAAACTGAAGGAAGTGTTTGGCTTGGACGACGTGAACCAGTTGCCCATCGCCTACAACATCGCTTGGTACGAGCAGAAGGCCGTCATCGTCCTGCTCGCCCTGCTCAGCCTCGGCGTGAAGAACATCCACCTTGGGCCGACTTTGCCCGGCTTCCTCTCGCCCAATGTGGCCAAAGTGCTGGTTGAGAACTTCGGCATCGGCGGGATTGGGACGGTTGAAGAGGATTTGAAGAGGTTTGGGATTTAACGCTTCTTGTAGCTTTTCCCTTCTTTTGTAACAAGGCCTTCGCTCAACATTTCCGACAAAACGCGGCTGAGCGAAGGCCTTGTCGCGCCCAATTCCTGGGCGACGGCGGCCACGGAGGTGATGCTCCCGTGCTTGTCAAGATATTCGACGACGCGGTTGCGAAGCCCGTTGACGGCAAACGATCGCATCTTGCCGCTGAGGAAGTTGCTCCGGTTCGACAGCACCTCCAAGAAAGCCCGCAACACGGTCGGCTCCTGTTGCATGAAGTCGAAAAATGCTTCGCGGTTGATGTGCCACACGGCGCAGTCGGTCATGGCAGTGACTTCCACGGGCACGTTGTTCTGCGATGCGAAAAGGAATGCGGGAGCCAACAGCATGGGTGCTTTCAGCTTGTCGACCAGCACCTCCCGGCCTTCCTCGCCCATCATTCGTGCATCGGCCCGGCCCTCGACGAGAATCATCAGCGAGCGGCAAGGGTCGCCTGCACGGAGGATGAGTTTGCCTGAGGCATACTGCTGTCTTCGGCAAGGCTGGTTGAGCAACCGCTCCAAGGCTTCGTCGCTGCAATTGGCGAAAAGCTTGAGTTTTTTGAGTTCTTCCATAACCATACTATTTTCGTCGTGCAAAAATAGTAAAAACAGTTCAAGGTTCATGTAGGGATTGGGTCAATGCCCAAAAAGGATACATGATTTGTTTGAATTATTCGTACCTTTGCCCAGTCACAAAAAACAACCCATCATGGCAAGCAACCTAGATTTCGTTCAATACATCGCCGACCAATGCGCCAGCGCAGGCGAAATTACCGCGAAAAAGATGTTCGGCGACTACGGCATCTATTGCGATGGTGTCATCTTTGGCCTCGTTTGCGACAATCGTTTTTACCTGAAACCGACTGAAACAGCCCGATCGTTGCTGCGCAGCGTGGAAATGCGTCCGCCTTACGACGGCGCAAAAGACTATTTCCTCATTGAAGACGTGGACGACCGCGATTATATCGCCGAATTGGTACATGCGACTTGCAAGGAACTATCTGCACCAAAACCAAAAGCTAAACATGATAAACAGTTCTGAGTTTTTGCAAAAGTGGCAAAAACTGTAGGAGTGAGCCAAAAACTTTGCCCAATTCTGTTGTAATTCGGCCAATAGTTGTAATTTTGTCGGCGAAATGGTGGCTGTGTAGCCACCTTTTTGCCAACATTTCTATGGGTATCACAATCGGTCTTTTGATTCCTCTGTTAGGCACCATGCTTGGTGCGTCCTTTGTTTTCTTTATGAAGAAGGATATGTCACCCAAGTTGCAGAAGTCGCTGTTGGAGCTGATAGCGATTAGATTAATGAAAGCGGTCAACGATGTTTCGTTGGCCGCTTTCGTTATGAAGAAATAGTTTTGACTTCTTATTTGTTGTCGATGTGGGTCACGTTGAAGTTGCTGTCAAATTCAATCTCCGTGCCGTTGTTCAACTCAATCTCCCAGCCGTTCAGCTTTTTCTCGATTTTGTCGATGTGCTGGGTGGGGTAGTTTGCAGTGACATAGGTGGCAATCTGTTCGGGGACAAGTTCGGCAGGAACAATGCCATAAACGCTTGATTCATCGCAATCAACGCTCTTCCATTCGAAGGCAAGGCTGAAGGTGATTTCGGTGCCATCGGTCAGTTTCACCTCATAGTCATCTTCGTCCGCTTCAACCTTGAGGATGCCGACTTGTGAAAAATAGGTCTCGACGAAGGTGTTGATTTCCGGATAGTTGGTATTGCTGCCGCCACCATTTCCTCCACCGTTTCCGATGACATTGAAGTTGGTGTCGAACTTGATCTCCCGACCATTGTTGAGTTCGATTTCCCATCCGAAAAGCTCTTTTTCGATTTGTTCGATCTGCTGGTTGGGGAAGTTGGCGTTTACGTATGCAGTGATTTCGGCGGGAACGAGTTCGGCAGGAACCGCATTATAAACCGTGCCATCTTCGCAGTCGATGTGCGTCCATTCGAAGCTGAGATTGAACGAAATCTCGGTGCCGTCGCGGAGTTTCACTTCATATTCGTCGTCTTCCGCTTTGATGTTAAGGATTTCAGTTTGAGGGAAATAGTTGCTCACAAAAGTGTTGATTTCCACATAATCGCTACTGTTTCCTCCATTGTTTCCTCCACCGTTTCCTCCATTGTTGACGATGTTGAAGTTAGAGTCGAACTTGAGGTCAACGTTGTTGTCGAGTTCAATCTCCCAGCCATTGCTTTCCCTTTCGATTTCGTCGATGTGTTGGTTGGGATGGTTGGCAGTGACGTAGGCCGTGATTTGTTCCGGGACAATGCTCTCGGGCACTGCGCCATAGATGGACGAATGCTCGCAATTCACTTCCACCCATTCAAACGCAAGGGTGAAATACACCTTGGTGTTGTCGCTTAGAATCACGCGGTAGTAGTGTTCGGTTTGGTTGCAACTGAGGATTTCCGCTTCAGGGAAGTGTGTGCTGACAAACGAGACAATCGCTGTGTCAATGTTAGTCGCATTGACGGGGGCGCCAGTGCCTTCGGCCTCCCATTGGTTGTTGTTGCTGGTTGTGCCTCCTGTGGGCGTTTCTTTTGTGCAGGATGCCACTGCGAATGTCAGGGCAATGAATGCTGCAAACAATGCAAATCTCTTCATTTTTAGTTAGATTTTAGTTGATAAATGATTGAATTGTAGGATAAAAAAAGATGGCCCGAACCGAAGTCCGCACCATCTTCCATGTGTTTCGTGATGATATGGTTATGGCTGTCAGCCAAGCTTTTCCTTGGGGCGTGGCGCCTCACCTGCCCAAGACGCAAAGCCGCCGAGCACATGTTTTCGGCTTGTTCTTTTCCGATGGCCGTAAATGGACAAAAAACACCCAGGCTTTGAAAACAATCCGATGTGTTTCTAAGCTCGAAATCCGAATCCTCGTCCTCGTCAAACTCGTCGCAGTCAAATGATATATTCGACTGGATTTCAGTTTGTTCCACAATGTAGAAATCCTCTTTGTCCGTGTTGGTAAGGTCAAGGAGGAACAGCCCCATCAGGATGAGTGCGACGAAAGAGACATATTTTCTGAAGAGGTCAATCATGGTGATGTTCGGTTGAATAACGGAAAGGAGACGGGATTATTGTCTGGTTGGAAAAAAAATCGTGCTATTGGGCTGGTTTTGGTTTGAAGATGGCGAAGGAAGGAATGAGTCCCTCCATCTCCAGCAAATACCTTTTCGTCTCCAAGCCTCCACCATAGCCGGTCAGTGTGCCGTTGCTGCCGATGACGCGGTGGCAGGGCGCGATGATGCTGATGGGGTTGGCTCCGTTGGCATTGGCCACGGCCCTGACGGCCTTTGGAATGCCAAGATTTCGCGCCATCTCTCCGTAGGAAAGGGTGGCACCGTATGGGATGCGCAACATCTCTTCCCAAACCCGTTTCTGGAACTCCGACCCGACGAAAAGCAATGGAAGGTCAAACGCGGTGCGCTCTCGGCGAAAGTATTCGTCGAGTTGCTGGCTGGCGACATCGGTTATTTCCGAAGGCTGCATAACGAAATCCGCCCGAAGCAACTTTTTCAGACGTTTTTCTGTCGCCTCGCGGTGCCAGCCGTTGGTCCAATCGCAGAGGCAAAGCTGCCCCTCGAAGGCGCCGAGGAGCAGCGTGCCGCATGGCGATTCATATCGTTGTATTTGAATGTCTTTCAAATGGATCGTGTGCCTTTTTTGTGACCTATTGCCCGCTTTTTGTTGCTGCGCAAATCTTGCAGGCGTTTTGGGAACTCTTGCTTAAACTTGTTTCAACTGTTCCACATAATCGTCAATCCTGTGCAGTTGCTTCGGGATCTCGATGTTCTGCGGACAATGCGGTGCGCATTGGTTGCACCCGATGCAATGGTTAGCCTGGCGCAAGGCTGGGATGTTGCGGTCGTAGCCGATGAGGAAACGCTTGCGGGCTTCCCAGTATTCCTTGGCCTCTGGACCGCCTGTGGGCATCTTGCCTTCGGTAACGCTACTGTTGTAGTAGGCGAAGATGGCCGGGATGTTCAGCCCGTAAGGACATGGCATACAGTAGTTGCAGGCTGTGCAAGGCACGAGTGGCAGTTCCACGATTTCTTCTGCCACCTTCATCAGGAAAACATTTTCTTCCTCGCTGATGGGGCGCAGGGGCGAGTAGGTCTCCACATTTTGCTTCAGGTGTTCCATATAGGTCATGCCGCTCAATACGGTGAGGATGCCCTCGGGCGTACCGGCAAAGCGGAATGCCCAACGCGCCACGGGCGATTCTGGCTCACGTTCCTGCATCTGCTTCACGATGTGGTCGGGCAACGAGGCCAAACGACCACCTAAAAGCGGCTCCATGATGACGCCAGGGATGCCTCGGCTATGCAGGGCTTCGTAAAGGTATTTGGCATCGGTGTTGCGCGTGTTGAGCTCGTCGGCATACTTCCAGTCGAGGTAGTTCAGCTCGATTTGGACGAAGTCCCAGTGGTATTTGCCTTCGTCGTGCCATTGCAGCAGCATGTCGAAGATGTCGACGTCGCCATGGTACGAGAAGCCGAGGTTGCGGATGCGTCCCGCCTTTTTCTGCTCTACGAGCCAATCCAAGATGCCGTTGTCGATGAAACGGGCGTTGAACAGCTGGTGACTGTCGAGGTCGTTGGTGTTGCCGCCGATGCTGTGAAGCAGCAGGTAGTCGATGTAGTCGGTCTGAAGCTCTTTCAGCGAGTTCTCAAACAAGGCCTGCGATGCCTCACGGCTCCATGTGGACGGACTGAAGTTCGACAGTTTGGTGGCGATGTAGTAAGAGTTGCGCGGATGCCGCGAAAGGGCAATGCCCGTCGAGCGTTCCGAGAGGCCTTTGCAATAGGCTGGCGACGTGTCGAAATAGTTAATGCCGTGTTCGAGGGCATAGTCCACTTGCTCGTTGACCATCTCCTGGTCGATGCCGGCGTCGGGGTGGTCGCGGAAGGTGCCGCCGCCTTCCACAGGCAAGCGCATCATGCCGTAGCCCAACAGCGACACCTTGTCGCCTGAGTTGGGGTTGGTGCGATAGGTCATCTCGCCTTGGCCGTCAATGACGTTTTTGGCGATGACGGGCGATTCGTCGTTGTTTTTGCAGGCGGACAATACCACCGAAGTGGCCACCGCAGCACCGCCCATATGTTTTAGGAAATCTCTTCTATCCATTTTATTCAGTTTGAAGTTTTCAGTTGTTCAGTTTGTAGTTGTTTGGCATGGCGTCATTGCGAGGAGGAACGACGAAGCAATCTAGTGTCGAGTTTTGTCTTTATGGACTGCTTCGTGCCTCGCAGTGACGCAAAGCGTGTCCATGGTTTACCCAATATGATGTGCTATATTCCCTTCCACATAAATTGCGCTGAACGGGCGGGCAGGGCAGAGGTTCTCGCAGGCACCGCAGCCGATGCATTTGTTTTCGTCGACGGCGGGCACTTGCACGGTGCCGTTAGGGCCTTCGTAGTCAATCATCTGGATGGCACCGGTGGGGCAATGGCGCTCACAGTTGCCGCACGAAACGCCGTCGGTCAAGGCCACGCAGTTTTCCTTCATCCAAACGGCATGGCCGACATGGATGGTGGTCTTTTCCTCGCGCGTGATGGGCTTGATGGCACCGGCAGGGCATACCTCGCTGCACCGTGTGCATTCAGGACGGCAATAGCCGCGCTCAAACGACATGGTGGGCTGCATGAAGTGCATCAGGTCGGTGGAGGGACGCAGCACGTTGTTAGGGCAACTCGAAACGCAGAGCTGGCAAGCCGTGCAGTGCTTCTGCATGTGGCGAGCCGAGACCGAACCTGGAGGCGTGATGATCATGTCGCGTTTCGGGGCTTTCTTGTCCTCGATGACGGCCAGTCCACCGTCCACTTTCATTTGGGTCTGGGCCAATGCGGCGGAAGTCCCAGCCACGGCTGCGCCAACTAAGAAAGCACGACGTTCCGTGTCGACGGGCTTCGATGTGGCAACGGGCTTTTTCGCAGTATAATGCAAAGCGTCGAACTTGCACTTGTCCAAACAGTCGCCACAGACCACGCAGCGCGAATAGTCGACCGTACCATTCTTGAAATCAATGGCTTGGGCTTTGCAGTTCTTTTCGCACATACCACAGCTCTTGCACTTGTCTTTGTCGAAACGGACACGGAATCCAAACCCGGGGATACGCGAGATGAAACCGAGGGTGGTGCCAACAGGACAGATGGTGTTGCAGTAAAGACGGCCTTTGCGCCATGCGAGGAAAGCCAATATTAATAAGGTGAGGATGGCTACCACAAAGGTCGTCACGCTACGCATCCAGATTTGGACTTCTGTGAAATTGTAACGGTCGTTCGCGGCATCCATCGAGGCTAGCCAATTGTTCAGCAGGTCATACAACGGCTTGAACAGGCTGTTGACGATGCGGCTGTAGGCACTGTATGGCTCAAACAAGGTCGTGACAGGTGCAAAACCGATGATTAACGCAAGTGCGAATACGCCGAGGAAACCATAGCGCAGCACTTTGTTTTCCTTGGCGTAACTGAAACGGTTTTTCTTGGCTTTGCCACCGAGCCACGAGAAGAAGTCTTGCATGATGCCCAAAGGACAAATTACGCTGCAATAGATTCTCCCGAAAGTGTAGGTGAACCAAAAATGGAGTAAAATCACAGGGATGAGGTTCAGGGCCAACAAGGCAGGCAAAAACTGGATTTTGGCCACCCAGCCGGCCCAAAGATGCACTCGGAATCCAATGCCGAGCAGCAACAGGGTCACTAAGGTCATCATGACCACTTGAAGACAGATTCTGATTTTACGTAACATAATGTATTTGAGTTAGTTGATATTTAAATTAGTTTGTTTCGCTTGGTTCAGGCGGATTTGTAATCCGACTGAGTTGAATATGGGGATTTCAAATCCGCTCGAACTGCTGTCGAGTGTCTTTTCACAATAACAATACTTGCTTCATACAGCAAATAAATCGGCACGGTGACGAGCATCAGCGTAACGGCATCGCCCGTCGGGGTGATGACCGCCGCCACAATGGCAATGGCCACGATGGCATGGCGACGGTATTTCTTCAAGGTCTCGGCCTTCAGTAGCCCTGCCTTGGCCAAGAGGTAATTGACGATGGGAATCTCGAACAATATGCCCATCAAGAGGCTGAGCATGAGCAGCGTGGAGACATATGACGAAAGCGCGATCTGGTTGTGCACCTCGGCATAGACCTGATAGTTGAAGAGGAAACGAAACGCGAAAGGGAAGATGATGAAGTAGTTCATCAGCACACCGAGGACGAACAATAGGGTACCCCATATTATAATAGGTGCGGCATGGCGCTTCTCCTTGTCGTATAAAGCAGGCGCGATGAAGCCGTAAAGTTGCACGATGAGATAGGGAGAGGTCACCACCAATCCCGTCCATAGCGCCACCTTGAGGTGTGTCATGAACTGCGCCGCCAGTTCCGTGTTGATGAACGAAGCCTCGAAGCTGCCCGGACACAGCGACTGCCATCCCGTTCTTGCGCACAGCCACTCCATCAGTCGGTAGGAGATGAAGTCGTCGCGCGATGGGGCAAACAGCAGGCCGAACAAGACGTCCTTGAAGCAAAACGCTGCTGCCGCTCCTATGGCCCAAGCAATCAAACAGCGGAAAAGCACCTTCCGCAGCACGTCCAAGTGGTCCCAAAAACTGCTGACCTCTGCTTGGCTCATTCTTCTTTCGCGTCTTTGGCGGGTTCCTTTTTGTCTTCAGGCTCTTCAACGCCGTTCACTCCGTCCTTGAAGCTCTTCACGCCTTTGCCGAGACCCTTCATCAGCTCCGGGATTTTCCTGCCACCGAAAAGCAGCAGCACGAGGGCTACGATGAGGATGATTTCGGTCGTTCCAATGGTAAGCAATTGCATAATGTGTTGCGTTTGTTGATTAATCGCTGCAAAAATAGGGAAAAAGACAAGACCCGCAAGTGACAATTTTTCGGTTTTTGTTGCAAATATCACGGAAACGGTCCTCGAAAACATTTTTTTTGCGAATTTGTGTTGCGGAAAAGGAAAAAGTCGTACTTTTGCGGCCTCAAATTCAATCAACCATAGTATTAACAACTTAAAAGAAGGAAGTGTTTTAAAATGATTATTGTTCCTGTAAAAGAAGGCGAAAGCATCGATAGAGCTTTGAAGCGCTACAAGAGAAAGTATGAAAAGACCGGCGTCGTGAAAGAACTCCGCGCCCGCCAGCAGTTCACCAAGCCCTCAGTCATCAAGCGTGCGCAGATGATGAAGGCTATCTATGTGCAAAAACTCCGTGAGGCTGAACAGAATATGTAATTCGCCCGCTTAGGAAAATAATTTTTTTAGGCAAACTTCGCCGTGGATTGGTAATTTATTACTAATTTTACGGCGAAGTTTTTGTTATGCTCATCGAAAGGTTCATAGCATTCATCGAAGCCGAGAAACGCTTCTCCAAATTGACCGTGAAAGCCTACCGTCACGACATGGAACAATTCGTTGGCTATCTAAAGGATGAATATGACACCAACGATCTGCTTCAGGTGACTACCACGATGGTGAAGTCATACGTCGTCAGCCTGAAAGGCGACGGTCTCGAAAACCGCAGCATCAACCGCAAGGTATCCACGCTGCGCACCTTCTATAAATATTGCCTCCGTGAAAACCTCATCGAACGTACACCTATGATTGGCGTCAAAGCTTTGAAGCAGCCCAAGGCCCTCGTCAAGTTCGTCACCGAGACCGATATTAATAAGGTGTCGTATGGCGACGATGCCGATTTCGCCCACCTGCGCGACCATCTCCTCTTCGAGCTGCTCTACCAGACTGGGATGCGGCAAGCCGAGTTGCGCGGGCTTCGCGATGTCGACGTCGACAAGATGGGCATGGAGGTGAAAATTCACGGCAAGCGCAATAAAGACCGCCTTGTGCCGTTATCCCTTCAGATGGTGCAGCTGATCACCAAGTATCAGACGTTGCGTGATGCGACTTTTGAGGCCAAGGCCGACCGGCTGTTGCTGAACGACAGGGGAGGGGAGATGACACCCACCTATGTATATAATAAGGTGCATCGGCTGCTTGAAGGCGTCACCACGCTGAAGCAGAAAAGCCCTCACGTTTTGCGGCACACCTTCGCCACGCACCTCTTGGACGAGGGCGCCAGCTTAGTAGCCATCCAGAAGCTGCTCGGGCACTCTGACCTGGCCACCACCCAGGTGTATGCCCACAACACAATCGAACAACTAAAGAAAATCCATAAACAAGCCCACCCTAAGGGTGACTAAAAGAAAGGAGTCATTATGAAAGTCATGATCAATTCAGTTCACTTCAAGGCTGACCAAAAACTTGAAGACTTCATTACGCAAAAAGTGGAAAAGCTCTGTGCCAAGTACAGCGAGGTGATCAACGCCGAAGTCGCGTTGAAACTCGACAACACCGACACCCCCGAGAACAAGATTGCCGACATCCGCCTCGTGCTGCGCGGCGACGACCTCTTTGCCAGCAAGCAAAGCAAGACTTTTGAGGAATCCATCGACACTTCCATCGACGCTCTGAAGAAGCAATTGGAGAAATACAAGGGCAAAACCATCAAATAAGACCCCTCCATAAGCTGCAAAAACAGCCGAAAAACGAGTGAGCCGAGCCGAAAATCAAGGTTCGGCTCACTTTTTTTGCGTATAAATGAATTATGTAAAGTGCTGATTTACATATAAATGCAAATTTTGAGCGAAAATTTTTCAAAAAAAATGGGTGGAACGCATTGTCAATTCAAGAAAAGTATCTATTTTTGCACACCTTTTCAAAGCGAAAGGGACGGCGAAAAGAAGCCGACAGTTCTTTCACATGTTGCCGGTATAACTCAGTTGGTAGAGTAGCTGATTTGTAATCAGCCTGTCGGCGGTTCGAGTCCGTCTACCGGCTCAGTTAGCACTGGGGGAGTCGCATAGTGGCAATTGCAACAGACTGTAAATCTGTCCGGGTATCCGTTCGGTGGTTCGAGTCCACCCTCCCCCACAAGTCAAGCGGAAGTAGCTCATTTGGCAGAGCGAAAGCCTTCCAAGCTTTAGGTGGCGGGTTCGAGCCCCGTCTTCCGCTCAGATGAATGACAAGCCGATGTAGCTCAGCGGTAGAGCACTTCCTTGGTAAGGAAGGGGTCGGGAGTTCAATTCTCCCCATCGGCTCGATTTTTTGTGGAATAGAGTTCATAACCTTAAATAGAAAACAAAAATGGCAAAAGAAAAATTCGAAAGAACTAAACCGCACGTCAACATCGGCACCATCGGCCACGTTGACCACGGCAAGACCACTCTGACCGCTGCTATCACGCTGCACCTGGCCAAGAAGGGTCTGTCAGAAGTGAAGAGCTTCGACTCAATCGACTCCGCTCCTGAAGAGAAGGAAAGAGGTATCACCATCAATACGGCTCACGTTGAGTACCAGACCGAGAAGCGTCACTACGCTCACGTCGACTGCCCTGGCCACGCTGACTATGTGAAGAACATGGTTACGGGTGCTGCCCAGATGGATGGTGCTATCATCGTTGTCGCCGCCACCGACGGTCCCATGCCTCAAACCCGTGAGCACATCCTGCTCGCCCGTCAGGTTGGTGTGCCGCGCCTCGTGGTGTTCCTGAACAAGTGCGACCTTGTTGACGATGAAGAGTTGCTCGAATTGGTCGAGATGGAAATCCGCGACCTCCTTGGCAAATACGAGTTCGACGCCGAAAATACGCCTATCATCCGTGGCTCTGCCTTGGGTGCCTTGAACGACGACCCGAAGTGGACTCCCGCCATCGACGAACTGATGGACGCTTGCGACACTTGGATTCCTGAGCCTCAGCGTGCCGTTGACAAACCGTTCCTGATGCCTATCGAGGATGTGTTCTCCATCACTGGCCGTGGCACCGTTGCTACCGGTCGTATCGAGACTGGTGTCATCCACGTTGGCGATCCCGTCGAAATCCTCGGTATGGGTGCTGAGAAGCTGAAGTCAGTCGTCACGGGTGTGGAAATGTTCCGCAAGATCCTGGACGAAGGCGAAGCTGGCGATAACGCCGGTTTGCTGCTCCGTGGTATCGACAAGGACGAAATCCGCCGTGGTATGGTTATCGCCAAGCCCGGTTCGGTGAAGCCCTACCACCACTTCAAGGGTCAGGTCTATGTCCTGAGCAAGGAAGAAGGTGGCCGTCACACCCCGTTCCGTAACAAGTATCGTCCTCAGTTCTACTTCAGAACCACCGACGTTACTGGTGAAATCACCCTGCCCGAAGGTATGGAAATGGTCATGCCTGGCGACCACGTCACCATCGACGTTAAGTTGATTGCCGACATCGCCATGGACAAGGGTCTCCGTTTCGCTATCCGTGAAGGTGGCCGTACGGTGGGTTCCGGTCAGGTGATCGAAATCATTGACGATTGATCAACCAATCAATAAACAGTAAGGGTGGGGCAACACCCACCCTTATCAAACGGGTGTAGCTCAGTTGGTAGAGCGGTGGTCTCCAAAACCACGTGTCGAGAGTTCGAGTCTTTCCACCCGTGCTTTTTGTTAAGATTCAATAGAGATGAAACTTATAAACTACATTAAAGAGTGCTATACTGAACTCAAAGAGAAGGTCACTTGGCCTACTTGGCCCGAGTTGAGAAGTAGCGTGATTGTTGTGTCCATTGCTTCCCTGATCATCGCACTTGTGGTGTTCTTGATGGACTATTCATTTAAGAATCTGTTAGAAGCGTTTTACGGACTGTTCTGATAGATGAGTTGAATCTTGACGAGCAATTATCGGTTAACTTTTTAATTGACAGGAAGATGAGTGACACGAACGAGATGAAGTGGTATGTGGTGAAGGCAATCTCTGGTAAGGAGAAGAAGGTAAAGGAATACCTCGAATCCGAGATCAAGAGAATGAACCTTCAAGATCTTATTGCTACAGTCTTGATTCCGACTGAGAAGTACTATGAGGTGAAGAACGGCAAGAAGGTGTGCAAGGAGCGCAACTACCTGCCGGGCTATGTTCTTGTTGAGGCTGTCTTGGTCGGTGAGGTTATTCATGTCATCAAAGATGTCCCTAATGTGCTGGGCTTTCTTGGCACGAATGGCGAGCCTGACCCGTTGCGTCCCCAAGAGGTGAAGCGGATATTGGGTAAGGTTGACGAACTCCAGGGCATGGGCGCCAGCAGCGATGTGACGTTCATGGTTGGGCAGTCCGTCATCGTCAACGACGGCCCGTTCAGCACGTTCCAAGGTATCATCGAAGAGGTGAACGAAGAGAAGAAGAAGTTGAAGGTCGCCGTAAAGATCTTCGGTCGTAAGACGCCTTTGGAACTGAGTTTCTTCCAGGTGAAGTTGGAGAGCTAATCGGTTGTTGTGAGTTAAATTGATTGCCTTATTACACTTAAACTAAGGATTTAGAAATGGCAAAAGAAGTAAGCGGATTAATTAAATTGCAAATCAAAGGAGGAGCTGCGAATCCCGCCCCGCCCGTCGGTCCCGCTTTGGGTTCGAAGGGTGTGAACATCATGGAATTCTGCAAGCAGTTCAATGCCCGTACGCAGGATCAGGCTGGCAAGGTGTTGCCCGTCATCATCACTGTGTATAAGGACAAGTCTTTCGATTTCATCGTGAAGGCTTCGCCCGTGGCTGTCTCCATCATCGAGGCTGCGAAGATCAAGGGCGGCTCCAAGGAACCCAACCGTACGAAAGTCGGTTCGCTGACTTGGGACCAAGTGAGAGAAATCGCCACCAACAAGATGAAGGACATGAACTGCTTTACCGTCGAGTCGGCCATGTCGATGGTCGCCGGAACGGCACGCAGCATGGGCGTCAAGATTACCGGCGAATCACCTTTAAAGAAAGCCTAAACGCTTTCGTGCATTTGTAGAACAAAAAAAAGTAAGTTAAATGTCAAAAGTTACTAAACAGAGGAAAGAAGCTTTGGCTAAGTTCGACAAAAGCAAGAGTTACTCCTTGAATGAAGCAGTTAATATCGTAAAACAGATCACTTACACTAAGTTTGATGCTTCTGTCGACTTGAACATCCGTCTGGGTGTCGACCCCCGCAAGGCCAACCAAATGGTGCGCGGTTCGGTGACGCTGCCCCACGGTACTGGTAAAGTCGTGCGTGTCCTGGTTCTTTGCAACCCCGACAAGGCCCAAGAGGCATTGGACGCTGGTGCTGATTACGTCGGTCTGGATGAGTACATCCAGAAGATTAAGGACGGTTGGACCGATATTGACATTGTGATCACCACTCCTAACATCATGCCTAAGGTGGGTGCCCTGGGCCGTATCCTCGGTCCTCGTGGCTTGATGCCCAACCCGAAGACAGGAACCGTTACGATGGACGTCGCAAAGGCTGTTCAAGAAGTGAAGGCCGGTAAGATCGACTTCAAGGTCGACAAGTACGGCATCATCAATGCTGGAGTCGCTAAGGTTAGCTTCTCTCCGGAACAGATTTTTGATAACGCCAAGGAGCTGATCCAAACCGTTATCAAGTTGAAACCAGCCGCTGCTAAAGGTACGTATGTGAAGAGCATCTATATCTCTAGCACGATGAGCCCGGGTGTGCAGATCGATGTCAAATCAGTAGCAAACTAAATTGAAAGGAAGTTATTGAAATGAGAAAAGAAGATAAACAAGTCCTCATCGACTCCATACTCGGTGAACTGAAAGCCTGCCCCAACTTCTACCTGACCGACGTCTCCGACCTCAACGCCGAGAAGACGAACCAGCTCAGAAGGCAGTGCTTCAACAGTGGTGTGAAAATGATCGTTGTGAAGAACGCGTTGCTCCACAAGGCTATGCAGCTGATGGAGAAGGACTATGAAGGTCTCTACGACGTTCTGAAAGGATCAACTGCGCTGATGCTTTGCGAGACCGGCAACGCTCCCGCCAAGCTGATCAAGAATTTCCGCAAGACCAGCGACCGTCCCATCCTGAAGGGTGCCTACATCGAGGAATGCTGCTACGTTGGCGACGACATGCTCGACGCCTTGTGCAACATCAAGTCGAAGAACGACCTCATCGCGGACGTCATCGCCTTGCTGCAATCGCCGATGAAGAACGTCATCAGCGGACTGCAGTCGGGTGGCCACAAGCTGAGCGGCATTCTCGAGACTTTGTCCGAAAGACCAGAATAAAAAACGAATGTGAGATTCATTCAAAACGATTAAAAGCAAGTATTAACAATTTAAATAGAATAGAAAAATGGCAGATCTTAAAGCTTTTGCTGAACAATTAGTCAATCTCACCGTGAAGGAAGTGAACGAACTCGCTAACATCCTGAAGGAAGAGTACGGTATTGAACCCGCAGCCGCCGCTGTTGCTGTTGCTGCTCCTGCTGCCGGTGGCGCTGCTGCCGCTGCTGAAGAGAAGACTTCTTTCGACGTCATCCTGAAGAGCGCTGGCGCTCAGAAGCTGGCCGTCGTGAAGTTGGTGAAGGAACTCACCAGCCTCGGTCTGAAGGAAGCCAAGGAACTGGTTGACGCCGCTCCTAAGGCCCTGAAAGAAGGCGTGAGCAAAGACGAAGCTAATGCACTGAAGGCCCAACTCGAAGAGGCCGGTGCAGAAGTGGAAGTGAAATAAGGATTCAATTCCCGTTCATAACGGCATTCAACCTCAGTCCCGGCAGGGGCTGAGGTTTGTGCCGATTTTTTCGCTTTATGCGAAATTCCCCTTTTTAGTTCGTTCGTCTTTCACTTTTCATCACCTAAAAACAATAATACCTTGGCAACAAAATCAACCGAAAGAATCAGCTTCGCGTCCATCAAGAAGCCCTTTGAATACCCTGATTTCCTGGATATTCAGCTTCAGTCGTTTCAGGATTTCTTCCAATTGGAGACCAATCCCGACAACAGGAAGAACGAAGGCCTTTACAAGGTTTTCGCCGAAAACTTCCCCATCACCGACGCAAGAGGCAACTTTACTCTCGAATTTCTTGACTACTACATCGACGCACCCCGTTATAGCATCGAGGAGTGCATCGAACGTGGACTTACCTATAGCGTTCCTCTGAAAGCCAAACTGAGGCTTTCGTGCAACGATGAGGAACATGAAGACTTTGAGACCGTCGTGCAAGACGTCTATTTGGGCATGATCCCCTATATGACGCCTCGCGGCACTTTCGTGATCAACGGTGCCGAGCGCGTCGTGGTCTCGCAGTTGCACCGCTCGCCTGGCGTGTTCTTCGGCCAAAGCCAACACGCCAACGGCACCATGTTGTATTCGGCGCGTATCATCCCCTTCAAAGGCTCGTGGATGGAGTTCTCGACCGACATCAACAACGTCATGTATGCCTACATCGACCGTAAAAAGAAATTGCCCATCACCACCTTGCTGCGTGCCATCGGCTTCGAGAGCGACAAGGACATCCTCGACATCTTCAATCTCGCCGAGGAAGTGAAGGTCTCGAAGGCCGGCCTGAAGCGTGTCTTGGGCCGCAAGCTCGCCGCCCGTGTGCTGCATTCCTATACCGAGGACTTCGTCAACGAGGACACCGGCGAATGCGTGTCGATCGAACGTAACGAGGTCATCATCGACCGCGACGTGGTGCTTGAGGAAGACCATATCCAGAAGATCGTCGACAGCGGCGTGAAGAACATCCTGCTTCACCGCGAAGCCGAACGCGACGAGAACGACCGCGTTTCGGACTACTCCGTCATCTTCAAGACGTTGGAAAAAGATACCTGTAACTCGGAGAAAGAGGCCGTCGAATATATCTATCGCCAATTGCGCAACGCCGAACCGCCCGACGAGGAGACGGCTCGCGGCATCATCGACAAGCTGTTCTTCTCCGACAAGAGATATGACTTGGGATTGGTGGGCCGCTACCGCATCAACCGCAAACTTAACCTCGACATTCCCGAGGATGTCAAAGTCCTGACCAAGGAAGACATCATCGCCATCATCAAATATTTGGTCGAACTGCTGAGCAGCAAGGCCGAAATCGACGATATCGACCACTTGAGCAACCGTCGTATCCGCACCGTGGGCGAGCAACTGCAAGCCCAGTTCGGCGTCGGCCTGGCCCGTATGGCCCGCACCATCCGTGAGCGCATGAACGTGCGCGACAACGAGGTGTTCACGCCCATCGACCTCATCAATGCCAAGACCCTTTCGTCGGTCATCAACTCGTTCTTCGGCACCAACCAGCTGTCGCAGTTCATGGACCAGACCAACCCGCTGTCGGAAATCACGCACAAGCGCCGTATCTCCGCACTCGGTCCTGGCGGTCTGTCGCGCGACCGTGCCGGCTTTGAAGTCCGTGACGTGCACTACACGCACTATGGCCGTTTGTGCACCATCGAGACGCCTGAAGGCCCCAACATCGGCCTGATTTCGTCGCTCTGCGTGTTCGCCAAGATCAACAACTTGGGCTTCATTGAGACACCTTACCGCGAAGTGGTCGACGGCAAAGTCGACTTTGACAAGGAGCCTGTGTATCTCACTGCCGAGCTTGAGGAAGACAAGATCATTGCACAAGCCACCACACCCGTCGACGACGAGGGCAGATTCACCGACAAGGAAATCAAGGCGCGTTATGTCGCCGACTATCCTATCGTTACCCCCGAGGAAATCAATCTGATGGACGTGGGTCCCAACCAGATTGCCTCCATCGCCGCTTCGTTGATCCCGTTCCTGGAGCACGACGACGCCAACCGCGCCTTGATGGGCTCGAACATGATGCGTCAGGCTGTGCCGCTGATGAACCCCGAAAGTCCCATCGTGGGCACTGGTATCGAACGCTCTGTTGCCAAGGATTCTCGCGTTCTTATCACTGCCGAGGGCGATGGCGAGGTCATCTTCGTCGACTCCAAGAAGATCACGATCAGGTATAACCGTACCGACGACGAGCGTTTGGTGAGCTTCGACGACGACGTGAAGACTTATAACCTTATTAAATATGCGCGTACGAACCAGAACACGAGCATCAACATCAAGCCTATCGTGCGTCGTGGCGACCATGTGACCTTCGGCCAGATCCTGACGGAAGGCTATGCCACGCAAAACGGCGACTTGGCCTTGGGCCGTAACCTGAAAGTGGCCTTCATGCCTTGGAAGGGTTACAACTACGAGGATGCCATCGTGATTTCGGAGCGTATCGTGAAAGAAGACTTGTTCACCTCCATCCACATCGAGGAGTTCACCCTTGAGGTGCGCGACACGAAACGTGGCTTGGAAGAGCTGACCAACGACATCCCGAACGTGAGCACCGATGCCACCAAGGACTTGGACGAGCATGGTATCATCCGCGTGGGTGCCGAGGTCAAGGAAGGCGACATTCTGGTCGGTAAGATCACGCCTAAGGGCGAATCGGACCCCACCCCGGAGGAGAAGCTGCTTCGCGCCATCTTCGGCGACAAGGCTGGCGACGTGAAGAACGCCTCACTGAAGGCCGGCCCTTCGATGAAGGGCGTGGTCATCGGAAAGCGACTCTTCTCGCGTCTGCAAAAGGACCGCAAGGCCCGCGCCAAGGACAAGGAGGACATCGCCCGCATCGATGCCGCCTGTAAGAAGGACTTGGATGCCTTGAAGGACGTGCTGGTGGAGAAGCTGATGACCTTGCTGAACGGTCGCACCTCGACGGGCGTGCAAAACAACTTCAAGGAGAACCTCATCCCCAAGAAGGCCAAGTTCACGGCCAAGGCACTCTACGACATCGACTACATGTCGGTCAACCCGAACAAGTGGACGTCGGACGAGAAGGTCAACAAGATGATTGGTGCCATCATCGACAACTATACGGTGAAGCACAAGGAAATCGAAGGCAAATACAACCGCGAGAAGTATGTGGCCAGCGTTGGCGACGAGTTGCCGAACGGCATCGTTCAGATGGCCAAGGTCTATGTGGCCAAGAAACGCAAACTGATGATTGGCGACAAGATGGCCGGTCGTCACGGCAACAAGGGTATCGTCTCGAAGATCGTCCGTGCCGAGGACATGCCTTTCCTCGCCGACGGCACTCCGGTCGACATCGTTCTGAACCCGTTGGGCGTGCCTTCGCGTATGAACTTGGGTCAGATTTACGAGACCGTTTTGGGCTGGGCCGGACACGAGCTTGGCTTGAAGTTCGCCACGCCTATCTTCGACGGTGCCACCTTGAACGAAATCAATGAATATATGGCCAAGGCCGGATTGCCTGCCAACGGACGTATGCAACTCTACGACGGCGAGACGGGCGAGCCTTTCGACCAGCCTGCCACAGTGGGCTACATCTACATGCTGAAGTTGCACCACATGGTCGACGACAAGATGCATGCCCGTTCGATTGGACCTTACTCGCTGATTACGCAGCAGCCTTTGGGCGGTAAGGCACAGTTTGGCGGCCAGCGTTTCGGTGAAATGGAAGTGTGGGCCCTTGAAGCCTTCGGAGCCAGCAACGTGCTGCAAGAGATCTTGACCGTGAAGTCGGACGACGTGAACGGACGTGCCAAGGCTTACGAAGCCATCGTCAAGGGCGACAACATGCCTGTTCCGGGCATCCCCGAATCGTTCAACGTGTTGATCCACGAACTCCGTGGCCTGGGCCTTGAGATTACCTTCAAGGATAAGGATGGTAAAGTCTTGAATTGATAACGCTTGTAAAATTCTGAAATATGGCAACTAACAATATAGTAAATAGCAACTTCGCTAGCATTACGGTGAGTTTGGCTTCGCCGGAATCGATCCTTGCCCGTTCGCACGGCGAGGTGTTGAAACCCGAAACCATCAACTACCGCACCTACAAGCCCGAACGCGACGGTCTGTTCTGCGAGAGGATTTTCGGCCCTGTGAAGGACTGGGAGTGCCACTGCGGAAAGTACAAGCGCATCCGTTACAAGAACATCATCTGCGACCATTGCGGCGTGGAAGTGACCGAGAAGAAGGTCAGACGCGAGCGCATGGGCCACATCTCCCTGGTGGTGCCCGTCGCCCATATTTGGTATTTCCGCTCGCTGCCCAACAAGATTGGCGCCTTGCTTGGTATCCCCACCAAGAAACTCGATGCCATCATCTATTACGAACGCTATGTGGTGATTCAAGGCGGTATCTTGGAAGGCCAAGCGATTCCGAACGACAACGACGGACGTAAGGTGACCAAGCTGGAGTTCCTCTCGGAAGAAGAGTATCTCGACCTGATGGAGATGATCCCGATTGAGAACCAGTACCTTTCCGACGACGACCCGAACAAGTTCGTCGCCAAGATGGGTGCCGAGGCCATTTATGACCTGCTGTCGCGCCTCAACATCGACGAGGAAGCCAACCGCTTGCGTGCCGAAGCCAATGAGGTGAAGGCCCAGCAGCGTAAGCAAGACCTGCTGAAACGCCTGCAAGTGTTTGAGGCTTTCCGCGAGGCCAACACGCATATCGAGAACCGCCCCGAATGGATGATCGTGAAGGTGGTGCCGGTGATTCCGCCTGAGCTGCGCCCGCTGGTCCCGTTGGATGGCGGACGTTTTGCCACCTCCGACCTGAACGACCTCTATCGTCGCGTCATCATCCGCAACAACCGTCTGAAGCGCTTGATCGAAATCAACGCTCCCGACGTGATTATGCGCAACGAAAAACGTATGCTGCAAGAGGCTGTCGACTCGTTGTTCGACAACTCGCGCAAGTCGAGTGCTGTGAAGACCGACTCGAACCGTCCGCTCAAGTCGTTGAGCGACAGTTTGAAAGGTAAGCAAGGACGTTTCCGTCAGAACTTGCTCGGTAAGCGTGTTGACTATTCTGGCCGTTCCGTTATCGTGGTCGGTCCCGACTTGAACATGAACGAATGCGGTCTGCCTAAGGACATGGCCGCCGAGCTGTTCAAGCCGTTCGTGATCCGCAAGCTCATTGAGCGCGGCATCGTCAAGACCGTGAAATCGGCCAAGAAGATTGTGGACCGCAAGGATCCCGTCGTTTGGGACATCCTCGAAAACATCCTGAAAGGCCACCCGATCTTGCTGAACCGTGCCCCTACGCTGCACCGTCTTGGTATTCAGGCCTTCCAGCCCAAGCTCATCGAAGGTAAGGCCATTCGTCTGCACCCGTTGGTGTGTACGGCTTTCAACGCTGACTTCGACGGTGACCAGATGGCTGTCCACGTGCCGTTGGGCAACGCTGCCATTTTGGAGGCCCAAATCCTGATGTTAGCTTCGCACAACATCCTGAACCCGTCGAATGGCGCCCCTATCACGCTGCCTTCGCAAGACATGGTTCTGGGTCTGTATTATATCACCAAGCCTCGCAAGAGCACGCCCGACCATCCCGTGAAGGGTGAAGGCATGTCATTCTATTCCCCCGAAGAGGTCATCATTGCCCACAACGAGGGTCGCGCCGACATGCACGCCGTCATCAAGGTGCGTGTCAACGTGCGCGAAGGCGACAAGCTGGTCAAGAAGTTGGTGGAGACCACTGTGGGTCGCGTCATCTTCAACCAAGTGGTGCCCGAAGGCCACGGCTTCATCAACGAACTGTTGACCAAGAAGTCGTTGCGTACAATCGTTGGCGACATGGTGCGTATGGAAGGCACCGCCGTTACGACCAAGTTCCTTGACGACATCAAGAACATGGGTTACTACCAAGCCTACAAGGGCGGCCTTTCGTTCAACTTGGGTAACGTGCTCGTTCCTGAGATGAAGGGCAACCTGATTGGCGATGCCAATGCCCAAGCGGCCCAAATCCGTGAATACGAGAAGATGGGCTTCATGGGTCCCAACGAGCGTTACAACCAGATTGTCGACCTTTGGACCGACGTCAACGCCAAGCTGACCCAAGAGGTGATGAAGGTGTTGTCGAGCGACGACCAAGGCTTCAACCCTGTGTATATGATGCTTCACTCAGGTGCTCGTGGTTCTGAGGCTCAGGTGTCGCAGCTGTGCGGCATGAGAGGCCTGATGGCCAAGCCTATGAAGGCTGGCTCGGGCGGCTCCGAAATCATTGAGAACCCGATTCTTTCGAACTTCCAGGAAGGTCTGTCGGTGTTGGAATACTTCATCTCCACACACGGTGCCCGTAAGGGTTTGGCCGATACCGCTTTGAAGACTGCCGACGCTGGTTACCTGACCCGTCGTTTGGTCGACGTGGCCCACGATGTCATCATCACTGAGAAGGACTGCGGCACGCTCCGTGGCATGACCATCTCGCGTGGTGAGGAAATCAAGGAGCCCGGCAAGCACTCCTTATTATATGATCGCATCCTCGGTCGCGTGGCCTTGCACGATGTGTTCCATCCCCAGACGGGTGAGCTTATCGTGGCCAGTGGCGAGGAAATCAACGAGACCTTGGCTGAGGCCATTGACGAGTCGCCGCTCGAAAGCGTCGAGATTCGTTCAGTGCTGACTTGCGAGTCGAAGCGTGGCGTGTGCGCCAACTGCTATGGCCGCAACCTGTCGTCGAGCAAGTTGGTGCAGAAAGGTGAGGCCGTGGGCGTTATCGCTGCCCAGTCAATCGGCGAGCCTGGCACCCAGCTCACCCTGCGTACCTTCCACTCTGGTGGTAAGGCCTCGAAGGGTCTGGTGGCCAACAGCACCGAAGCCAAGTATGACGGCTATCTCGAAATCGACGAACTCCGTTCGGTCGATGTCGACAAGGATGGCGACAAGTATCAAATTGTGATCGGTCGTTCGGCTGAAATGAAGCTGCACGACAACCATACCGATGTCGTCTTGATGACGACCAACATCCCATATGGCGCCAAGTTGTTCTTCAAGGCTGGCGACCAGGTGAAGAAGGGTGACAAGATTTGCGAATGGGACCCCTACAACGCCATGATCATCTCCGAATATAGCGGTAAGGTGCGCTTCCAAAACGTGATTGAAGGTGTGACCTACCGTAAGGAGACCATCGCCGAGACTGGCTTCGATGAGCGTGTAATCATCGAGGGTAGGAGAGGTGCCAAGAACCCGCTCATCGACATCGTTGACGAGAATGGCGAGACCTTGGTTTCCTACGACTTGCCTGTGGATGCCCACGTCGTTGTCGACGAAGGCGAGGAAATTGCCGCTGGCGACCAATTGGTGCGCATCCCGCGTAACGTTTCGGGTGGCGGCGATATCACTGGCGGTCTGCCGCGTGTGCAAGAGCTGTTTGAAGCTCGCAACTCCATCGACCCCGCCGTGGTTTCCGAAATCGACGGTATCGTCCATCTCGAGAAGAAACTGAAGCGCGGCAACCGTGAGGTCGTCGTGACGGCCAAGACAGGCGAAGAGCGTCGTTACCTCATCCCGACCTCAAAGCAGATCTTAGCCCAGGAGAGCGACTTCGTGAAGGCAGGCCAACCGCTTTCGGAAGGTGTCATCACCCCCAACAGCATCCTGCAAATCATGGGTCCGATGAAGGTGCAGGAATACATCGTCAACGAGGCACAAAGCGTTTACCGCCAGCAAGGTGTGGTCATCAACGACAAGCACTTTGAGGTCATTGTGCGCCAGATGATGCGCAAGGTCGAGATTATCGACCCGGGCGACACCCGCTTCCTGCAAGGTGAGTTGGTCAACAAGCTGACCTTCCAAGCCGAGAACGACGACATCTATGGCAAGTTCTTCGTCGAGGACAACGGCGCTTCCGAGAAGCTCCAAAAGGGCGAAATCGTGTCGGCCATGAAGCTGCGCGAAGAGGAATCGTCGCTGAAACGTAAGGACTTGGCTCTGCCTACGGTGCGTCCGGCCCAACCGGCCACGGCCACCCAGGTGCTGCAAGGCATCACCCGTGCCGCTTTGGCTACCGACAGCTTCATCTCGGCAGCCTCCTTCCAGGAGACCACCAAGGTGCTGACCAACGCTGCCATCGCCGCCAAGAGCGACTACCTGCTCGGCATGAAGGAGAACGTGATCGTTGGTCACAAGATCCCTGCCGGTACAGGTCTGCGCGAATACGAAGACTTGATTGTAGGTTCCATGGACGAATACGAGGAACTGCAAGCCAAGGCTAACAATTGATTTAGTTAAACCGATACGGGGACGGCCATACGGCTGTCCCCGCTTTTTAAATGGAATAGGATATGGAAAACAATCAGAAGAACCAACTGAATATCGAAATCAGCGACGAGGTGGCTGAGGGCAAGTACAGCAACCTTGCTATCATCACCCATTCGCCCAATGAGTTTATCGTCGACTTCGCCCAAATGATGCCTGGCACGCCAAAGGCCAAGGTGCGTTCGAGAGTAATCTTGAACCCGCTGAATGCCAAGCGCCTCTACAAAGCTTTGGCCGACAACATTGCCAAATACGAGCAGCAGTTCGGCACCATCCAGGATGTGGGCAGCAATGTGGCCCAGTTTCCAATTGGAACGCCCACTGCACAGGCTTGATTTGCAGTGTTACATAATGAAATCGACCGACTATGTCATTCCCTCGGGAATCTGTAGTCGGTCGATTTCTTTATGATGGGTCTGCTTAAAACGTCTCGGGTACCTGCTCAGCCCCTGCGTCAGCCTCGAAATAAGGCCGTTTCTCGAATCCGAACAAGTTGGCAATGAGGTTGTTTGGGAACTTTCGTAGGCTTGCGTTGTAAACCTGCGCTGCTTCGTTAAAGCGCTGGCGCTCGGTGAGGATGCGGTTCTCGCAGCCTGTCAGTTGGGTTTGCAATGCTTGGTAGTTGTCGCTGGCTTTCAGGTCGGGATAGTTTTCCACGGCTACAAGGAGGCGGTTCATCGACTGCCCCAAAGCGTTTTGGGTTGCCTCAAATTGCTGCAAATCGCTTTCGGTGGAGTTCTCGATGTTGACCGTCGTGGCAGCAGCCTTGGCGCGGGCCTCGGTCACGGCGAGGATGGTGCCTTGCTCGTATTCGGCGTAGTTCTTCACCACGGCGATGAGGTTGGGCACCAAGTCGGCACGGCGCTGGTAGACGTTCTCCACCTGGCTCCAGGCAGCGTCAACTTCTTGTTGCTTTGTCACCAATCCATTGTAGGTGCCGATGCCCCAAAGGAGGACGACACCCACAACGATGGCGATGATGATTCCGGTTTTTTTCATGATTAAATGAATTCCAGTTTATCTGGCGTCGTGTTCTTCTCGCAGTAGTGGCAGTGCAGCTTGAAGTTGCCCTCGGCGTCCTTGATGACCTTGAACTTGGTCGGCACGTCGTGTTCCTTGTTGGTCACGCAGTTGGGGTTGAAGCACTTCACGATGCGCTCGATGCTGTCGGGGATGCTGACGGTTTGCTTGCGGATGACCTCAAACTCCTTGATCTCGATGATGGAGGCGGTGGGGGCCACGAGTGCGATTTTGTTGAAGTCGGCGGGGGCGAAGTATTTGTCTGACACTTTGATGAAGCCCTTGGTGCCGTATTTCTTGCTTTCGACGTTGATGCCGACGTAGACGGGGTTGCTGACTTTCTCCAAACCCAAGATCTTGACGACTTGGAGCACCTTGTCGGCGGGGATATGATCGATGACGGTGCCATTCTCAATGGCTGACACGACTAATTCTTTTCTTTTTTCCATGTCTGTATGTTGAATGTTGGTTGTTTAACTGTTTAATTGTTTGGTCACAAAACTTGCAAAACCCTCAAAACTATTTTTCTCGGTCGGGGAAGCATGCCAACCGGCTGCTTCCCAGCGGCGACACGGTTGTGGAGCCGCTCTTGATTTTCTTTGGAGTTTTGCATTGTTTTGTGGGTTTTGTGATTATTTAAGACCTAGGATCGAAGCGATGAGTGCCTGACGGGCATACACACCATTCTGTGCCTGTTGGAAGTAGTAGGCCTTCGGGTTGGCGTCGACGTCGACGTGGATCTCGTTGACGCGCGGCAGCGGGTGCAGCACACGGCAGTTGGGCTTCGAGTTCTCCAACATGGCGTTGCGCAGCACATAGGAGTTCTTCACCTTCTCGTATTCCTCGGGGTCGGGGAAGCGCTCGCGCTGGATGCGGGTCATGTAGATGATGTCGGAGTGGGGGATGGCGTCCTCTAATTCGGTGTATTGGTGGTATTCGAGGTTGCGGTCCTTGATGTGCTGTTTCACCACGCTCGGCAGCTTCAGCTCGACGGGCGATACGAGGTTGAACTTGGCGTTGAAGTTGCACATGGCCTCGACCAAGCTGTGGACGGTGCGGCCATATTTCAGGTCGCCCACGAGGGTGATCTCAAGGTTTTCGAGCGTGCCTTGCGTCTTGCGGATGCTGTAGAGGTCGAGCATGCACTGCGTGGGGTGCTGGTTGGCGCCGTCGCCCGCGTTGATGACCGGCACTTTCGACACCTCGGAGGCGAAGCGGGCCGAGCCTTCGATGGGGTTGCGCATGACGATGAGGTCGGCGTAGGAGGCCACCATGGTGATGGTGTCGGCAAGGGATTCGCCTTTCTGGATGCTCGTTCCGGCGGTGCTGCTGAAGCCGATGACGTTGCCGCCAAGGAGCTGGATGGCCGTCTCGAAGCTGAGTCGTGTGCGGGTTGAAGGCTCGAAGAAGAGCGAGGCGATGATGCGTCCGTTCAGGAGGTTCTGGTGCGGGTTCTTCTCAAAATCCTCGGCGATGTCGAGGACGTGGCAGATCTCTTCAGGCGAGTAGTCGCTGATGGAGATGAGGCTGCGGTTTTTCAATGAAATTGACATAGGCGTATAGGTTTAATTTGTTGATATTGCAGAAAAAAGGCGGCCAATGGATTGACCGCCAATATGAAAAACAAAAAACTCCAAAGTGAAGGAACCAATTGATTCCGTGCATATAATCTTTTCCGATGGTTTGTTTAAGTACTTCATCGGACTGCAAAGATAAAGGATTAATTTGATATGGCGCAAGGGGAGGGGAGAAAAATTTTTCGTAGATGTTGGTTCAAAACGAAGTGTTGTTTGCGATAACAAACAAAGCCTCTTGCGAGGCTTGTTTTTTGATGGGTAGTGTCGATATAGTCTTGTATTCTTTTTGCAAACCTTGCCATAGTCTATTGGAAAAAACAGATTGGACTTTGCCCTAATATCAATGACAACAACAAGGAATGTTGTAAAGAGTTTGTTGAAAAAATGGTGAAAAAGGGGTTGGGGAAGCTGAAAATGGAGTTGAAAAAAGTGGTGGCTGGACAATATTTGTATAGAAGCGAATAGGATAGTTTTATGAAAGGAGAATCGGCACAGAGATTGACCTGTTTTGACAAAAACATTGATAAAAATGCCAAAATACTTATCTTTGCAACCGTAAAACCAACAAAAATCAACTCGATGTCCGATTTGCACAAATCCTCTTTATCAGATAAAATACGCGTGCATTTCAATGGCTTACCATTTAAGCCTAATGAAAAGCAAATCATCTTTTACGACCCGTTGAAGGAATCGGAATTTTCCGATTATATTGGTACAAATCTAGCGAAAATATCGGCTTATTTTCAGGAGATTGGTTTTGAGTTCTGCTATTTCCCTGAAATCTTCAGCCAATTGACTCCCGAACAAGTCCGTTATCACTTCCCCAACTGGAACGGTGAGCCTTTACACAAAGTGGGTAATGATTTGCTGAAACCATATTTAGCCCCAGAGGACCGGGATATTGGAGCTTGTTTCTTGCGTCTTTTTGATAAGTATGATGGCACCTTCAGCTGTTACCAACTTAGACCTTCTTTTGTAATGAAATGGGAGGACCAGTTGGCATATTATCAAAGAGGATTGATGAGGGGAATAAAAACTTACCAAAACGAGGAAGGAAACATTATGTTTTCCGTCGTGTGTAATGATTCTGAGGACTATCAAAGAAAGATTGTCTTTGACATAGAAAAGGATTTTGAAGAGCAAGCCGATAAGGTTTTAGACGAGTTGAAGGACTTTTTGAAGAGCGTAAGCGTGCAAGGAATCAGAGAGTTCGTGTTGAATTGTTCCGTCCCAATAGAGAGCCGTTTAAGCCGACTAGTAATAGATGAAAATTACAACATTGTTCTTCCCGAATATGGCAATATTATTATAGATCTTGGTCCAATGCCTAAAGCGGTTTATCTATTGTTTTTGCGGCACGAAGAGGGCATTAACTTCAAATCATTGGTCGATTATAAAAAAGAGTTGGAGGGATATTATGAAACTTTGACTAACCGCACTACTCGCAAAATCATTGAAGAAAGCATAGATGCAGTAGTAGACCCCACTCGAAATACATTGAATGAGAAAATCTCACGCATCCGTCAGGCTTTCCTCAAGCAAATGGATGAGAGTCTGGCAAAGAATTATTGCATCACAGGTGTGAGAGGTGAAGCAAAACGCATTACATTACCACGCGAGCTAGTTGAATGGCGTTAAATTGCAATCTCGTTGTATAGGTCAACCAGTTTTTCCTCTTTCCATGCTGCGTCATCAAGACCAAAGTTTGTCACGTTTGTGTCGTCGTCGCCTAGCCATTCGTCAGCCTCTTCGCCATTATCCCACGTGTCGATACGCTCTAGGATAATGTCAGGAAGGTCTTTGGGGTCGGTAAATTGAACGGTTTCCCACCAGTCTTTGCCACTGGGTGTTTGCTGGTAAAGTTCAACGGTAGTCTCGTTGCCCTGTATCAGCGGTTCGCTGACTCGAAAACCGCAATTTTCTGCGGCCTCTTTGAATTGTTTTAGTGTTGACATGTCATGTTTGTGTTTGCGTTATATAAGCAACATAAAACAATTTTGAGAAATGTCAAGAAAAATCGGTTTGCAAGGCTTGCAAAAGATTAGATTCGAAGGCTCAGGAGAGTATTCTAATGGTTGATTGCTGGATTTAGGATTCTTACTCATGATGTTTTTCAGATTCTAAGGAACGTAGTGTTCAATTGAAGAGAGTTGTCGTCAATGGTAAAACGGTAGGATTCATCGAGGACGAGTTTGCAGTATTGCTTCATTGAAGCAAGTTGAAGTTTGAAAGAGGCATCATTCCCGGTGCAATCGCTGCATGGGATGTGTAGCTCATAAAAGTCGGTTTTGATGATGAGTTTCTGCTCGGCAAAAACAGTGATAATTGTGAAAGGCTGATTGCGAGCTCCTTTGATGGCCTTAAAGGCATTGAGGAATTCTGCCCTCTTGCAAACAAACGATGCGTTTCTTTTTACTTGTTGGACTTTGGGTTGTGCTTTCTTCATGGTGATTATTGTTTAAGTGGATGCAAATAAAGCACAAGCGCGACGAAGGCGCAAGTAAAAACGGTTTGCAAGGCTTGCAAAACAATATCATAAATCTATCTCTCGAAGACCAATAAAAGAGAAACAATAAGACCAGCGTTACCCAAATATAAAACCGATGCCCCATACATATTCCTTTGGAATTAATAGTTTTGAAGTTTTCTTGTTAGGCTCTATATATGAGGGCCATTCAATTTCAACGGATTCCATGTTTGGATAGTCTTTCTTAAATGAGTTGCGACGTTTATTGATAATGTGCAACAGATGATATGACAACAAGGCAGAATGGACAAACATGTGCTCCCAATCAAACAAATCCGTTTTTTTCTTCACTGAATAGTGTTCACTATCCATTGACACGATGACATTGTCCTTAACACTAATATAGTAGGATGAATGTGCAAAGTCATTCCTTAGATTGCTATCATAGATGTTTTTGATGAATTTCGCAAATTCAGGACAACCCGTATCAAGTGGCTCTATGATTTGTTCTTTAATTACTTTCCCCTTGTGAACCAGCCTCTTTTTCCCATTCTTAAGTTCCTCAAATTGAATCCTCCAGTTGTAAGGTTTCCCTGTCAGGATTCCACCTATTCTAATGAGTGTTTTCAAGAATTGATGTGATTCCCAAATCTGGGCGTATATCATCATTTGGATATTAAGGTCGTATTCCTTATTGTCGTTCTCCAAGGGAATATCTTCCATTAGGATTGTTGCATACGCGTTTAAATAATTCACCAAGAACCTCTCGCGCGTTCTATCAAGATTTATGTCCTGACGACTTAAAACTACATATGGTGATAAAGTACTTCTTTCAAATTCAACTTGATAGCCACCACGAGCTAACAATAATACATAATCAGAGAAACATTTTTCTCTTACAGAATCAAGCACTTTATTAACTAAAGTCTCCACCTGGATATTAAAGTATTCAAAATTAGAATAAGTCATGATTGTTTTTCATTTAATTAGAATACCATAGAAAACTGAAAAGATGATGCTTCATCAAGACATTATCTTTCATAACATAGCAATCATCATCCTGTAATAATGAAGGAGCAAACGACCATCCGTTTGAATCAGTTTTTTTTGATAGACTGATCGACGAATACTCATTTTCATATTTAGCTGATTGAGGTTTGAACATTCTCAATTCAACAGCATAGCCACCATAATGGTCTTCTGTCAAATTACTAGAAATAAATCTGTCTAATAATGGTTTTGCCAAATCGATGAAATGATGTTGTTCAGCTTTTGATTGTGCCAAATTGTGTAATAGCCACTCTTTTTCGTTAGATAGTGTTTTTGTCGTCATATACAGAGTTCTCTTAAATTAAAAAAGGCTCAATTGCCCATTATCTTTCTTCCCTTTCCCCGAGCTTCCTTGATTTGAAAACAAATCTGGAGCGTTGGGCTTGGGCGACTTGATTTTTGTCTTGCTTTTCTTGCTTGGTTGTTGTGGTTTCTTTTTCAGTTTTTCTGATTCTTCTTGCTCTGCCAACGCCTTGAAATAATCCTCAACCTCTGTAACTGTCTTTTTCGGTACACCTTCCCACATCTTGACAAGTTTCAAATCCGACCTTCTTATTTTTCGATAATGCCTTGGATTATTTTCACATATCCATCTTGGCTCATTTTTCATCGACAATGAGTATTCCCCACCACATTTTGGGCAAACAAGTTTACCATCATGTGGATACTGTTCTTCTGGCTGTCGTGACCATCCGCATCCTTCCTTGTCTGAACATCGCCAATAATAACCAGCGGAATCGCTTTCAGCCATAATTACTTCTTTGCCACAAATCGGGCATTTTCGTTCCTCTTCATCATCTGTGACTTCAAGAATATGTTGTATGTCAAAGATTTCAGCGAATTCCTTTGCGCCCTCCTTGCTGATGATTTTACACATGACTTCTTTAGTGGTACCACCAAAACTCAACACATTAAGCGAACCGATCCAAACAATATCATCATCAATGATAATTACCTTTTCGTGCATCCACTTTTTGTGGATTACATGAATACCACTTTGGGTCAATTCCATTTCACACTTTCGTTTTTGACTTTGTAATCCAGGACTAACTTCATCAATAGTCTTTGTGATAACAATGATACTACATCCTTTGTTAAATGAATCCTTTAGGTATGGAAGTAAAGGGGAAACTGCTTTTTCGGTCATAAAAGGCGAGTAGATGATTATTCTCTTTTTGGCTGCTCTAATGTCGCACTTCAGTTTCGAAAGAAACACATCTTCCTTGCATATTTCCATCATGTATTTCAGGTCTTGTATTCCCTTTGTGGATGGTCTGGAATATGTCATGTTGGGGAAATAAGTCTTTGCGTCTTTTAACGGGTATCCTTTTTTTGACATGAGATAGTTCAACAGTGTGCCCAGAGCATTAGACTTCGCTTTCTTTGCGCAATATTGGAAATTGCCAATGAAGAACAATTTGAATCTTGCTCTCGTTATGGCCACATTGAACATTTTTTGGAGTTCGGAATTGACCTCTTCATTGGGCAAGAACAAATTGGCAATGTAGTGAGGCTCGTCAATAACAAGATCAAAGATGACAATGTCAGCTTCTTTCCCTTGAAAACTATGGATGGTTCCAGTCTTAATCAAATTCATGTCTTCAGCATAACCCATTGCGCGATATTTGTCCTGAATGAGCTGTTCTATCCGTTTTACATGTGGCTTATACGGTGCAACTATTAACACTAATGGGTCTTTCTCTGGCTCAACAAGATTGGCAAAGACATTCTCCAAAAGTTTAAACGCAAGCTCAACAGACAGTACCGCAGAAAAGGCATTCAATCTACTGCTTTTTGTTTTTCCCGAAGGAATACTCGTCACCCAAGCATTAAGACTTTTGGTATCTAATAAATGAATGCAGTGCTCCCTCCTGAACGAGGTGTATAATTCTCGTTCAAAGTCATAATTATACCATCCCCTAAATTTGTTTTCTTTTTCACATAAGCGTTCGTTTTTGTCGTCTGATTCCAAACGACTATATTCCTTGTAATACATATTGACAACCTCAGCAATTTCTTTTTTCATTCGGAATTGTCGATTTAACATGAAACAAGGAGGAATAGCACCAGTTTTATATATGTCTTGCGCCCCACTAACTTTGAAAATGTCTCTACCAAGCCACTTCTTTGCCATGTTTGTTTGAGCAATAACAATAGGTGGCAATTGGAGAAAGTCACCGACAATCACGATGTTTTTCTCTGCGACCTGTGCAGCACACCACAAAGCGGGAATAGCAGCCATTGATGCTTCGTCAAGAATGATTGTGTCGAAGGTGCGGTTTTGAATATCATCAGACAAATATGATTTTGCCAATGTGGTGCCAATTACCTTGGCTTGATTGATAACTTGTTTAGAGACTTCGGCGATTTTCTTGTCAATCTCCTTTTGCTCAGCAATAATCGATTCCTGTTTGCCTTCCAAATCTTTAATTTCTATCTGGATGTCGTTTTTGTCTTTCCCTACAATATCATTCTTTGCATTTTCTAACGCAGTCTCCAATCCTTCAATGTCACAAGGCTTGAATCCATCGGAAATACAATAAACATCAAAACACAAACTTCTTTCATTGCTAATCATTTTTGAAAACTCAATTTCTAAATCGTTGTGTTTCTTTTGAAAGGAATCCAATTCAGCTTTCGTTGCTTCGAGATTCGCCAATAATGAATCAATGGCTTTGCAAACAACTTGGATTTCTTGTAATCTGGCATCGGCTTTGTCCTTTGAGTCAAGGGCTTTAACTTTTTTATTTTTCTTGTCCTCTAATTCTATCTTCAACTGTGCAATTTTCGCATTGCACCACTTCAATTCACTTTCCCATACCAATCTCGTTTTTGATGGATGAGTTTCGGCCAAACGACTTTTTATAGACATCAATTCCACAAGTTGAGTTTCATATTCGCTCCCATTGAGTTTAGCCGCATCCATAATTCTTTGTGCTTCTTCACTTTTCGAGGTTAATCCACTGACCGTTGCTATTGCTTGCTCATAGTCCTTTTTACTTGAAAAGAACTTTCCAATTGAGTTTTTACTTTCATATTGCTGAATAACCTGCTGTGCTTTCTCAATGAGTTTCTTGTTAGCTGCAATCCATTCTTCTTGTGTAATAACCCTTCTCTTACATTCTTCTATCTTGTCCTTTAATGTCTTTTCTGTGAAATACTTCGCCTCTTTTCCTTTCAGTTCTTCGTATTGTTCATGTTTTGCGATTTCATCCTTTGCTTCTTGTGCCCTCTTTGTTAAATCATTGATTTCTGTATAAAGTGAGCTGATTCTTTCATTTATAAAAACGATTTCATTTTCAGCTTCTTTGATGGTACGGTTTAAATCAGTCGCTTCTTGATATTCAGGATGAGTTGCAAGTTGGGTTTGGACTTCTTGATGGATAGATGTTAGTTGTTCCTTTTTCGCTTTAATGGAAAGAGTAATTTCAGAAATGCTATTGGAAAGTACCTTAATTGTGTTTATTTGTGTGTTTTGTATCCAATTGAATTTCGTAATGATTATATTTAATTCTGCAACCCTCTTTTGGACTTCTTCAAATTCTTTTTCAAGCTTTTCTTTTTCGAGCATTAAATCATGGTTGGCCACTTCTATATGAGTTTTTTCACGAACTCTATCGTCAAGGTCTTGACCTCCGGCCCCAAGTCGTAATATAGGATAACGCTCATCTTCATGCCCTTTGTGTTTTTTATCGTACTTCTTAACTGTTTCCTTTATTGCACCATCAACTGCAGAATTGGTATGGGAAACGAGTAAAACAGATCGCTCTCTGCTTAACAATTCAGAAATGACATGAGAAATAACAGTGGTTTTTCCCGTACCAGGAGGCCCCCAAATAAATGTCATGTTATTACAAACGGCACTTGTTATAGCCTCAATTTGAGCAACATCGAGATTGTCACCAAAAGAGATGTTTCCATTTGAGTCAACTACTTGTATTTCCTCATTGGACGCTTGCATCATTCTTTGTCCTGCAGGATTTGCTTTTGTAGAATTCTTCTCGATTCGTTTTATAAGAAGTTCCAAAAGCACAGTTGTGCCGTTTTCCAATTTGGCTTCTGCTATAGTGTTCGGCAGTTCCTCTTTTGCTTCAATTGTTAAATTACTGTCGTCAAAAGCAATTACTGTAACATCATGGTCTTCGCTCCCTATAGTCAATTTGCATGGTGTATCTGCTGGAATATTAGGCAAATAATCTATTTTGAATTGGTACCAAAAACCACTCGAAGAATAAAGTCTATGTCCTTCTTTCAATTGGATTGAAGATAGTCCGTTTTTTTCAATTTCCTTGATTTCGTCGCGTAAAGCCTGACGGAACTCGGCTAAGAATCCATCCAAATACACTTCGCTTTGAAGTCTTTCCGTATTGTTTATTCTGTCGTTTTGGGGCATTTCCGATGTGTTTATTTCAACTTCCAAAAGTACAAAATAATTCGATACTGAAATGTTTGCAAGCCTTGCAAAAGAAAGATAGACAAACTTTGGAAAGTGTTGAACAAAAAAGTTCAAATCCTTATAGACAATTGACATTGAAAGACTCGGAATGGCTGATTTTTGCGGAAAAAAATGGAAAAAATATGGAAAAAAGTATGAAAAGCGTTGCGAGGAACGAAATTTGTTGTACTTTTGCAGTGTCAGAAATGACTAATCCGGTATTTTCCGCGTGGGGTAAGCCTACACCGACACTGCCCAAAGTAAACAGAGTTGCCAATTGGCAACTCTTGTTTATTTAAAGTAGTTCTTCATAAACAATCCATAGAATGATTTGCTCTGCGTCAATTCTCTGGAAACGGAAATACTCTTGCGCCCTTTGAATATGAGCACTTCTATTGCGTTCTTGTTTTGCTCAAAGTAATGCTTTACCCCAAAAGCCAACAAGCTTGCTTTGTAATTGACCATCAAATGGATGAGAACCCGATTGCATTGTCCAATAGATTCTTCAAGCCGATTGGAAATCGAGTCCCTTCCGGTAATCGTTTTCAATTCATAGGGGCGATAGGTTCCTTTTCGTTCAAAAATGAAATCTGGAGTTCGTATACCGCTGGGATTGGGAAGGATATAAACCTTGTACCCATGCGTGACGGCCTTACGTGCGGCGTTGAGCAGATTGCCGTAATCGCCTTCGCCCTCACTACCTGTAGAAAAGATGCCACTTTCTCCTTCAACAGGATGGAAATTACCTAAACGGGCAATCCGCTCTACCTGTCGGGAATAGTCAGCACCTGTCAGTGTGTGAAGTTTGGCCAATTCTGCTGCGATGTCGCTCATCGTTAAGTTTTGTTGAGTGCAAATATAGGGAAAATATCCATTGGGAAAGGAAAGAGTGGGAAAAGAAAACCCGTTGAAAACATTTTTCCCGCTTTTTTCGCTTCGTTTGGGGCATATTTGCTATTTTTGTGCCAAATTATTTCATCGTTATGTTAGAACAAGTACTGAGAGAATTGTTTATCAAGTCGTTCAAGACTTTATACGGGCAAGAGCCGCCTGTCCAGCAAGTGAATTTCCAAAAGACACGCCCCGAGTTTGAGGGCGACATGACCATCGTGGTGTTCCCCTTCGGGAAACTGGCCGGGCGCAACCCCGAGCAGCTGGCCAACGAGATGGGGGCCGAGATGATCAAGGAATCGGACATGATCGCCAAGTTCACGGTGGTGAAAGGCTTCCTTAACCTGCTGATTTCCGACAAGTTCTGGATGGATTTCTTCAAGGCGAACCACGAGGATCGTTCATTTGGCCGCAAGCCCGTTTCTGGGAAGAACGTGGTCATTGAGTATTCGTCGCCCAACACGAACAAACCCTTGCACCTCGGCCATATCCGCAACAACCTCCTTGGATGGAGCGTCTCCGAAATCATGAAGGCCAACGGCAAGAACGTGGTGCGCGTCAACCTGGTCAACGACCGTGGCATCCACATCTGCAAGAGCATGTTGGCCTGGCAGAAGTGGGGCAACGGCTGCACGCCCGAGTCGACGGGCAAGAAGGGCGACCACCTCATCGGCGACTTCTACGTGCTGTTCGACAAGAAATATAAAGAGGAGTTGAAGACCTTGCTGCCTGCCAATTTCGCCGAGTTGAGCGAGAAAGAACAGGAAGAAGCTAAGACAAAGGCCGAGGCCGAGTCGACGCTGATGCAGGAGGCCCGCGAGATGCTGCGCAAGTGGGAAGCCAACGACCCCGAGGTGCGCCACCTCTGGGAGACGATGAACCAATGGGTGTATGACGGCTTCGACGTGACCTACAAGCGTCTGGGCGTTTCGTTCGAGAAGATTTACTACGAATCGCAAACCTATCTTTTGGGCAAGGAATTGGTGCAGGAAGGCCTCGAAAAGGGTGTTCTCTATCGCCGCGACGACAACTCCGTGTGGTGCGACCTCCGTGACGAGGGTTTGGACGAAAAACTCTTGCTCCGCCGCGACGGTACCTCTGTATATATGACCCAAGACCTTGGCACCGCCCAACTCCGTGTGAAGGAATACGACCCCGAAAAACTGATATACGTCGTTGGTAATGAACAGATTTACCACTTCGATGTGCTGAAGCGCGTGTTGGTGCGCCTCGGTCGCGAGTGGGGCAACAGCATCGAGCATCTTTCATACGGCATGGTCGAGTTGCCCAACGGCAAGATGAAGAGCCGTGAGGGCACCGTTGTCGACGCCGACGACCTCATGGACGAGATGGTGGCCACGGCCAAAGCCGTCTCCGACGAGTTGGGCAAGGCCAAAGATCTCTCGCCCGAGGAGGCTGACAAGCTTTACCACACCATCGGCCTCGGTGCCTTGAAGTATTTCATCCTCAAGGTCGACCCGAAGAAGACCATGCTCTTCAACCCCGAGGAGTCCATCGACTTCAATGGCAACACGGGCCCGTTTGTGCAATACACACACGCGCGTATCTGCTCCGTTTTGCGCAAGGCTGAGGAACAAGGCATCAAGCTCGAAAGCGAGGTGAAAGTCAGCGACTTGCAGCCGAAGGAGAAGGAAATCATCGTGATGATGTACGGCTGGCCGATGGTCTTGAACCAGGCCGCCGAGAACCGCAGCCCCGCGATGGTGGCCAACTTCATCTTCGACCTCGCCAAGGAATTCAACCAGTTCTACCAAGAGTGCAGCATCCTGAAGGAGCCTGACGCCGACCGCCGCATGTTCCGCTTGCAGGTGTGCGACATGGTGGCCGCTTTGTTGCGCAATGCCTCGGAGTTGCTGGGAATTGGTATGCCCGAAAGGATGTGATTCACGACTCGCTTCGCGTCACTGCGAGGCACGAAGCAGTCCAGAAAGTATGTTTATAATCTGGATTGCTTCGTCGTTCCTCCTCGCAATGACGCAAAGCGACAACAAGAATAAACAAACGAATGAACGTGTTCTACATACCAGGAGCCACAGAAGGCCTGACGACCTTGCCTGAGGACGAGTCGAAGCACTGCGTCAAGGTGTTGCGCATGACCGAAGGCGAGCGTTTCTGCGTCACCAACGGCGAAGGCTTTCTCTTCGATGCCGAGTTGGTTGAGGCACTGCCGAAAAGGGCAACCGTCAACTTGACCAACAAGCGCGAAGGGTATGACCACTGGGGCTTCAACCTCGAAATCGCCATTGCGCCGACCAAACTTAACGAGCGCACGGAGTGGTTCCTGGAGAAGGCGACGGAAATCGGCATCGACAAGGTGAGGCTGTTCACGTCGTACCATTCCGAGCGTCGCGCCGCCAACGTGGAGCGTTTCCAAAAGGTGATGGTGGCGGCCATGAAGCAGAGCATCAAGTCGCGCCTGCCCAAGGTGGAGGACTTGGTGCCATTCGACAAATTGGTGAAGCAACCCTTCGACGGCCAGAAGTTCATCGCCTGGATTGACGACGACGTGAAGGACTGCCTGTGCGACTTATATAATAAAGGTGAGAACGCCTTGGTACTCATCGGTCCCGAAGGTGACTTCAGCCCTGAGGAAGTGGCTCTGGCCAAGGAAAACGGCTTCGTGCCATGTAGTCTCGGCGAAGCGCGACTGCGCACCGAAACAGCGGCCATCGTTGCTTGCCATACGATTCAACTCATAAATCAGATGAAATGAAAAAGCTGTTGATTGCCATACTGTTGTCGTTCTCTTTCGTTGCCTCGGCCCAGCAACTCAACATCGCCTTGTTGAAATACCGTGGGGGCGGCGACTGGTACGGCAACCCGACGTCGTTGCCAAACTTGGTGCGTTTCTGCAACCAAGAGATCGGCACCGACATCAACCCCAACGTGCCGACGGTGGAGCCGTCGAGTCCCGACTTGTTCAACTATCCTTACGTCTACATGACCGGCCACGGCAATGTCGTCTTCGATGCAGCTGAGGCACAAAACCTCCGCAACTACATGCTGGCGGGCGGTTTCCTCCACATCGACGACAACTACGGCATACGCCAATACATTGAACCTCAGATGAAAAAGGTGTTTCCCGAACTCGACTTCGTGGAATTGCCTTACACGCACGAGATTTTCAAGGAACCTTACGCTTTCCCGAATGGCCTGCCGAAGATCCACGAACACGACAACAAGCCCCCCCAACTCTTCGCCCTGATTTATGAAGGCCGTATTGTGTGCATCTTCACCTACGAATGCGACCTCGGCGACGGCTGGGAAGACCAGCGCGTGCATCACGACTCGCAAGAAACACGTGAGAAAGCATTGAAGATGGGAGCGAATATCTTGCGATACGTCTTCACTAAATAACGAGCCCTGAAGGGGCGACAAGATGTCAACGGGGATTTCAATCCCCGATACAAACGAACAATAAAACTACACTAATATGGAACAAGAAGAAAAAAGAAAATGCCTCTACTGCGGTGAACCCATCATCGGGCGCGTCGACAAGAAGTTTTGCTGCGACTCGTGCCGCAACAGCTACAACTACGAAAAAACGCACAAGCAAGTCAACGTGATTCGGCGCATCAACGGCATCTTGGCGCGCAACCACAACATTCTGATCGAACTGAACCCCAACGGCAAAGGCTTTGCAAGTCGCCAACAGCTGAAAGAGAAAGGCTTTGATTTCAAGTACTTTACGAGTACCTATACGACCAAAGCCGGTGCCGTTTACCATTATGTCTACGACCAAGGCTATGTGCCCAAGGAAAGCAATCCCGACCAGTTCCTGCTGGTGAAGAATGCAGAAGACTAACCTAAAAATTACATATCATGAAAAAGTATTTCTACACTTTGCTGCTTGCGGTTTTCACCCTGAACCTGCAAGCCAAGCCCGTCGATGTTGATAAAGCCATGTCGTTGGGTATCAAGTTTATGAATGCCAATACCGAAATCAAGTCGTTGCAGGCCGTGTTGAGCTATACGGCTGTCGCCGACAATGGCCAAGCGGCGTTTTATGTCTTTGGCCTTCAGCCGAGAGGATTCGTCATCGTCAGTGCCGACGACCGGATGAAACCCATTTTGGGCTATTCCACCGAGAGCAATTTCACTGCCCAGCTTCCCGATGGCCTGATGACCTTTTTCGACAACTATAAAGCGGGCTTCAGCCAGATGGTGGCCAACGGTGTTCCACGTACCGCCGAAGCCATTGCCGATTGGGAGCGTTTGGAGAAAACGGGCCGGCTTTCGGCATCAAAGACCGACCGCAGCGTAGGACCGCTATTGTCGTCCATCTGGAACCAGACCGACCTCTACAACAACATGGCGCCTGAAGATCCTTCATCGGTCTTCAGCGGGCACTGCAAGTCGGGTTGTGTGGCCAACACGATGAGCCAGATCATGCGCTATTGGGAGTGGCCGCGCACGGGAACGGGCAGCCACGGCTACAATGCCAACAGCTATTATGGCAACTACGGCTGGCAGGAGGCCAATTTCGGCGAGGCCACCTATCGTTTCGATTTGATGCCCGACTTCCTCGATTTCGCTAGTCCGCAATACGAGGTGGATGCCACGGCTTTGCTTGAATATCATGCGGGCGTGGGCGTTGATATGGGCTATGGCCCCAATGCCAGCGGTGCCTATTCCCAGGATGTCCCTAATGCTTTTACCAACTATTTCAGGTATTCACCTGATATGTATCTTTCGACCTTGGATTATTATGTTTTGGACGAATGGAATGATATGTTGCGTGCCAATCTTGATGCGGGTATGCCGTTCTATTATGCTTCTTCAGGTCCCGACGGTGCACATGCCTATGTCCTTGACGGTTATGACGAATACGATATGTTCCACCTCAACTGGGGCTGGGCGGGCTTCGACAATGGTTGGTACACCATCGACGGCTTTTATCTGACTTTTTATTCCTTCCCGTGGAGCCATGTTGCGTTGTTCAACCTGCATCCCGTGGATGCGTATTATGACGCGCCGATGGCGGTGGAGAATTTGAACGTTGAGGCTGTTTTTGATCATGTTGAGTCGGTCGTGGTCTTTAATCCTGTTTTTGAGACGCGCGGTGGGACAATGCTCTCGTCGATCGACACGATTGTCATCATGCGCGACGGTGAGGTGATTGAAAGGTTGACGGATGTGACCGACGAGGAAGTCGTGTTTTATGATGAATTTCATGGAGCTGAAAGCTATGGCACCTATTATTATACGGTCTATGCCGTGAACGAGGCTGGCATGAGCAAGGTGGCTCGCGATACCGTGATGGTGGGATCGAATTGCGACCTGCGTTTCGAGTTGCACGATAGTGGTAATAATGGATGGGATTTGTCGTCCATCGCCGTGCTTGATGAAGGTGGCAAAGTCGCCCAACGTGTGGGCCTTTGGGATGGCGGTACTGCCTCGCTAATCGTGCCAGCTCCGAAATACCAAACCGTGACATTCTTCTGGACTTACGACAACACTTGCTATTCGCATGGTAGCCTTTCGGAAGTGTCATACGAAATCTATGACTGGAACGACAATTTGATTGTAGCCTCCAATGGTTATCCTGAGGTGGGCGAAATCGCTGATTATGAGATTGATTGTGGTTTTGGCTGTGAGCCCGTCTCCAATCTAATAGGTGAATATGTTTGGAATGGCCCTGAAGATTTCGGCGCGAAGTTAAGTTGGGAATGGGACGGAAATACCGCTGATTTTGTGCGTTTTGAAATCTATCGTGATGCTTGGCTTCTTGATACCATAAGCGATTCGAGCACCACGACTTATTTTGACATCAACAGCGAAGTAGGCACAGCCGAATATGCTGTTAGGGCTATCTATGAGCATCTCAACGAGGTATGTGAATCGGAGATTGTTTCGGTGACGGTTGACGTGACTTCTGTCCTTGAAAACAGTGAAACCGCTTCACTTTACCCCAATCCTGCCTCCGATCATTTCAAGGTGGAAAGTCAGGTGAAGGAAATCAAGGTGTTTGATGCTTTGGGCCAGATGGTTTACGAAGGCCAGACCAATGAAGTGGAAGTGCGTAATTGGAACAACGGTGTGTATTTCGTCCGCATCGTGGACGAAAACGATGTCGTTTCGACAGTGAAGTTCATCAAGGAATAACGACTTCCTTATAGACTTCAAATATTTGCCGTCCAATGTTTTGGGCGGCAAATGTTTTTATGGCGTAGTCGCGAATGGCCTCGCGGTCGTACTCGCGGCAGTGGTCGAGCATTTGGTTCATGCCTTGCAGCAGGGCTTCTTCGTCGCCTTGTGGGATGAGGATGCCACGCTCCGATGAAACGATTTCGGCAATGCCACCAACTGAGGTGCTGAGCACGGGTACGCCGCTCGCAAAGGCCTCGACGATGACGCAAGGCAAGTTCTCGAAGTTGGAGAACAAAACGAAAAAGTCGGCTTTTTGGTAGGCTTTGGCTACTTCTGCCGAGGTCTTTTTGCCATGGAAAATGACGCAATCGGTAAGATTGTGTTCTTTCACAAATGCCTTGAACTCAGGGGCTTCGTAGTCGTGGATGACGTGCAGCTCGAAGTCGTCGCGTCGTTGTTTCAGTTTCTCGACGACGCGCAGGATGCCGCTGAAGTTCTTGGCTTCATCGCGCAAGGTCGAGATGTGGAGGATGTGTTTTTTGTTTTCAGTTTTGGCTTCGCCTAAACGGAAAATATCCGTATTCACCAAGTTGTAAATCACCTGAAAACGGTTGTGTACGCCGTGGCCTTCCATGCAATGCTGCAAGTCGAGGCTGACGGGCATGATGAGTTCAGCGTTGTTGGCAATCTTGACAATCTTTTTCTTCAGCCCGCCGACCAGAACGTCCTTGTTCTGAGGCTGGTAAATTGTCCAGTGTTCGGTCATAACATACTTGTAACCAAACAGTTTCTTCCACAATAAAGCCACTTGCCCAAGCGGATAGGCCACATGCAGATGCACCAAATCCGGCTCGAAGAAGTGTTTTTTGATGTATTTCAAGCCGTATTGGTACATGCGCAACATCTTCAGTTTGCGTATGGCATTGATTTTGGGCGGGCGGATATAAATCTGCACATGGGTGTGGTGCGCACCTTCAATCTCCTTGACCTCGAAAGATTTCGTCATGTCCTTGCTGGCGCAGACGGAGAGGATGATGGAATGGCATTCCTCGGGCAGCGCGTCGATCATGCGGACGCAGAAATTGCCCAGGGTTGGGTCGTCGGGGGTGGGGAACCAGCTTAGGAGGTGCAGGATATTCATTATCAGTTGTCAGTTTGTAGTTGTTGGTTGTTCAGTTGTAGGGCTGTCACACAGTGGCAGCCGTCTTGTTTGTCCGTAGGTCGCGACCTACGGTTAATGAAGTGTCGTCCCTTTGGGACGTGGTGTTGCGTCAGTGCATGGAACGACACCCTTTGTCTTTTTTTCAGCGGGGATTGAAATCGCCCGTTGACATCTTGTCGCCCCTTCAGGGCTTTGTCGCTTCGCGTCATTGCGAGGAGGAACGACGGCCTGCCACGAGCAGAGCGAAGTGGAAGCAATCCAGAGAATCAATTGTTTACAGTCACGGTTTTAATGTCGATCTCAAAGTATTTCGTGGGCCTTTCGTAAGGCACAAGTTTATGCGTCGTGAAGTCATCAGGCAGATAAACCGCGCACAAAGTGTTGGAAACGTGATAAATATGTTTGCGTTTCTCGGCAGGTGTTCCGTCGAGGATGGCCCCCATCACGTCCCAACGGATGGTCTCGGGGTCGAGGCCGTAGTCGTGCCAAACGATGATGCTGCGCTCGTCTTTCAGCAGCTTGAAGGCAGTCTCGGTGTCTTTCTTCACGCTTTCGTAGTGGTGGTCGCCGTCCACAAAGACCATGTCGTATTTTCCGAAATGTGGTGCGAAATCGAAGGTCTGGGAATCGCCGTAAAGTTGCTCCACGTTGGGCAGGTCTTTGCTGAAGAAACTGTGCAAATCGGCGTATAATTGGTTGTCGGTCAGCTTGATGATGTCTTCTTTAGGCAGGTTGAAGGTGACGCAATGTTGGACTACATCGGCTAAGTTAGCCACACTCTCGCCACGCCAGGTGCCGATTTCGAAGTAGTCTTGCACCGCGTATTTTTTGGCCAAGGCCCGCATCAACGCAATGTCGATGGGCATGGTGGCGCCCGAAAGATAGGCGTATGGCTTCGCGATTTCGTGGAAGTCGGGGAACAACTCGTTGATTTCCAAGAGTGGAAGGCCGTCCTTGAGGCCGTATTTTTGGATGACATCCTCTTTGTTGCTGCTTTCGTCTTGCAGGACGAGGTTGAGCAGGTAAGGATGCTTGACGATGCGCCCAAGGGCTTTGAAGAATTTATTCAGTTTGTTCATTTTCAGTAGGTTGCTTAAGGAATTGTTGTTTGAGTTCAGCAAAGTAATTTTGTATCTCGCTCTTTTTCAGCAGGAAGTCGCGGCCTTTGAAGTTCGACTCCTTGACGAAGAAGATGAATAGGAATATCGCATTGACCGTATATGCCGCTGCCGAAGTGATGGCCGCCCCGGTGATGTCGTAACGCGGTATCAGCGTGAAGCCGCAGACAAAGGTGACCACCAGTCCGCAGAGGGCGGCGAAGGTGTTCATTTGATAACGGCCGGTGCCCGAATAATAGTGTCCGAGGATGAGGAAAATGCAGTAGAAAAGGATGCCCGGCGCGAGGATGCGGATGAGGTGGGCCATCTCGCCGAAGTCCTTGCCGAAGACGAAGACGTAGAACTGTGGCGGGAGCAGGCAGAGCACCACGACGGCCATGGCCGAGACCAAAAGGCAGATTTTGCCTAAGTCCAAGGTGAGTTTTTGGGAATAATGCCTGTCGTCGGCGTTGGCGATGCGGGCGTATTGCACCAAGGCGATACTGTTGCTGATGATCCAGATGGACTCGGCCAACGAGACCGAGCGAGAGAACACACCGACTTGTCCGCGACCGATGTAACTATCTAACAAATAGTAGCTTAGTCTTAGGTTGAAGAACTGTACGAAATGCCCTGTTTGGTTGAGGAAACCGTATTTGAACAGGTCTTTCAAGACGGGTTTGTAGTCTTTGTCCTTGTCGTGGCGCAGGTTGGCATATTCATTTCGTAACATCCAGATTCCCAGTAGGAAAGTCCCTCCGTAGGCGGCGTATAGGCCGATGAGGTAGCCATAAATGCCTTCGCGCTTGAGGATGAAGTGGTAGAGCACGAGGGTCAGGGTGAGCAGCACGGGTTGGAGCAGCGTGTTGTAGTTGGCCTTTTGTATTTCCTCCTTGCCGACCAGGAAGCGGAAGTTGATGTTGGAGAGCGAGGAAATGAACGACAGAATGGCGACGTGGACGACCAAATCAGGCTCCAATTTGGGATAGAACAGCCTGATACCGAAGCCCATGACCACGGCAATCAACGCCGACCAAACCACCGATGCGACCAAAATCTTCTTGAACGAATGGCGTGGCGCGAGGTAGATGATGCTGGCACCGCACACAATCTCGGAGAAGATGAGGATAAAGGCAATGGTGGCCACCACCAGCGACTGCGTCCCCGAGCCCGTGTCACCCAGCGTTTGCGAGATGATGATGGCGATGAGGAAGTTGAGCGCGGCGGCCACGATCTTCGTCCCGAAAGTATTTAGGATTTTCTTGAACATGGGGCGCTTCTGTTTATTTCAATAACTGCCACTCGCCGTTTACTTTTGATCGGTCGGCGTTGATATACCCCAGTTGCTTCAATTCAAAAATTGAACGACGAATGGTGCTTTCACTAACTCCAAGGTTTTCTGATAGCCATGAATACTTGGCTTTTCTGTTCTCTTTTATGGCTTCATACACTTTTTTTACGATGGTCGAGGGAAATTCATGTGACCGTTTTTCCTCATTTTCGGTCATCTGTGACTGTTTTTTTGACTGTTTTTTCTCGTTTTCAGTCAAGTTTGACTGTTTTTTTGACCGTTTTTTCTGGTTTTCGGTCAAGCTCGTTTGATTCAAAAGGGTGTCCAACACTTCTTTTCCTCGTTCGGTAAGAAGGTATTTTTGATTCGGATGTCTTTGATTGTCAGGGAATAGCATTTCTATGAGACCCATTTTGATGGCAGGTCTTAGATAGACTTTGCTGAAATACTGTCGAGAGAAGGTTGCATGCTTGGTTGCAAGCTCGGTTGCATGCTTTAGCTCTTCAAAAGATAGTTGCTGTTTATTTATGTTGATTATCAACGTTTTAACTTGTACTGGCAAGCTGGTGACAAGTTGTGATAAGTTGGTCGCATGCTCGGTTGCAAGCTCGCCATTTTCATCTGTTTTTTGCTCTTCGTAACTCATCGTGACCAGCCAAGCACTCGGTTTTTCCTCAAACTCAAATTTCATGGTAGGGTAGGAGGCTATTTCGGAGCGGATTCTTGTATACCCAGTTCCGTATTTCTCTATGTCGCCAGTCAGATAGAATGCCTCGGCAATCAGTTTGTTTCTTGTATAGGCTTGGTAATCATCGGTTTGTAGGGCTTCAATGGTCTGTTTTCCATAAAGTTCGCCAGGGCTGAAAAACGTGATTTTTTTGTCAAATACCTTGATTTGAATGTCCATTGGGCTGGTGTAGTCGCGGTGGATGATTGTGTTCAAAACGATTTCGCGCAAGGCGGGTAAGGGGTATTCGAAGATTTCTGTCCTTTGGGTTGTCTTTCCGGTTATCTCGTAGGCTACTTTGATATGGGAAATCAAGAAGCGTTGGGTTTCCTCGACGGCGTTGAACAAGTTGCAGGTCAACATTTTGTCATCGATAATCATGGATGGCGTCTTGAATTGCCCCAAGTGTACGTTGTAACCGATGTTGTCTTTCCCAAACAATAAATAGGCCGCGTTGGTGGGTGCGTCACCATTGATGAGCTTGAGTTTCCTGAGTTTGTCGACCCAAGTTTTTCCGGTGAGGTTCAGCCGACCTTTTGCGCCGACGTTTTCGATAAACCGCTCGATGGTTTCGATGTCCAAGTCTTCCAAGGTCTTTCCCAAGGCAGGGAACGAGTCCCACGACACTTGCAGCGAGAGCATGCTCAGGTTGGCGATTTCGGTGGCCGAAAGCAAATGGTTGGAGTTGCCGATGCGTTTGTAGAAACGGTCTTGCAGGGAAATGGGCTTGACTGGATATTCGGGGACGGAAAGCACCACAACGGTTTTGCCTTCAATCTCATAACGCTCCGCATCAACCAAAATGGAAGGTTCCGTCTTGCTTTTTATCTCGTTGACCCATTGCTGAATGCTTTCCTCGTTGATGTCAACTCCTATGATTTTCCCTTTGTTGGAAACGCCAATAAGCACCTTGCCGCCTTCTGCATTTGCAAAAGCCGTGATGCTTTCCATGGCTTCCACGTTGAAGTTGGATTTGAGCTCCGTGTGTAAGCTTTCGCCTTGGGTAATGATATTCAACAACTCGTCCTTTGTCATATTGACCTCGATTTGAAAGGCAAAAATAGCAAATCTCTATCTATAACGGCATCCCCATCCATAAATTGCGGCAAATTTCTTGTAAAGTCCTGAGGGGATGACAGCAAATAGGCGGGGGTGTGAACCCTCGCCTAAGAAAAAAGCCGTCCAATTTTTGTTAAGCCCCGAAGGGGCGACAGAAAATCATCTCGCTACCACAAAACGGGAATATCCAACACTGCCGTCCTCAAACTCGACCTTCAGGATATACGTCCCTTGGGCAAAGTTGCTTGTGGGAAGAATTGCTTGGTCGTCGTTTATCTCCTTGTCAGCCAACTGAACACCGAGCAGGTCGAAAACCGCGATGCGCTTGATGTCGTTGCCCTCGATGTTGAGCACATCATTGGCAGGATTGGGATAGATTTTCAACTCATGCATGGGATTGTCGTCCACGCCGAGGCCGCTGAATTGGGCTCGAATGGAATGGTTGGCATTCACACTGCGGAAGGTGTAGGACTCCACAGGGCCGACATCCACGCCATCCACCAAAACTTTGCTCACACGGCATCCGCTGTTGGGAATGATGGCAAAAGTCTTGTCTTCGCCTGGGTTGACCATGATTTCTCCCTCAGGCGTGATGCTGCCATTGCCACCAGCCGAAGCTGTGATGGTGTAGAACAGCCCTTGCGAGAACACGGCAACCAAATTCCTGTCGCGCTCCACAGTGAAGGTATATTGTTCGTCGGTTGAGACAACGGCTCCGTTCTCCGTCCAACTCACGAAAGTATAAGTTGGGTTGGCCATGGCGATAAGGGTGCATGAAGTGCCTTCCTCGTAGGTGCCGGCACCAATGACCGATCCGGCATTGGCGGGCTGCACATTGGCCGAAACGGTGTAGTGGTTGACGATTTTGCTGAAATGTGCCACATAAACGGCATTGCCTGTGACCGTGAAACTGAACGAAGCATCTGTTGAGACTTGGCTGCCGTTCAAGGTCCAATTAACGAATTCATAGCCGACAGCGGCAACCGCATTCAAGGTGCAATTGGAGCCTAATTCGTAGGTTCCACCACCCGACACCGAGCCGCCTTCAACGGGTTCGGCTGTGGCGGTGATGGTGGCTTGGTTGGCGTTTTGGGCGAAATGCGCCACAAATGTAAGGTTTCTGTTTACGACGATGTTATAGGTTGGTTCAGTTGAAACCACCGTGCCATTTCGTGTCCAGTTATCAAACACATAGTCTTCGTTGGGCATGGCCGAAATAACGCAAGTGGAGCCTTCTGCATAGGTGCCGCCACCCGAAACCGTGCCTCCATTGGCTGGCTCGGCATTGACGGTGATGGTGTATTCTTCTGGAATTGGCTCGAAATTCGCCACATAGCTTGCATTGCCCGTAACCGTGAAGCTGTAATCTGGATTGGTGGAGACCTGCGTTCCGTTTTTCGTCCAATTGACGAAGGTGTAACCGCTGTTGGCCGTGGCGCGGAGTGTGCAAGTGCTGCCTGATGCGTATGTCCCTCCTCCTGTGACCGAACCGCCGTTGGAAGGATTGGCAGTGGCGGTGATAGTGTAGTTTGTTGTGGCAACGTCGAACACTGCCACCAAATTGCGGTTGCCAGTTACCGTGAAGGAGTAAGTGGCATTGGTGGAAACCGATGTGCCGTTTTCCAACCAATTGACGAACCTATAGCCGCTGTTGGGTGTGGCGCGAAGGGTGCAGGTGCTTCCCGAAGCGTATGAGCCTGCGCCAGTGATGGTTCCCGCATTAGAAGGGCTGGCCGTGGCGGTGATGGTGTAATTTGTCGTGCTTTGCTGGAAATGAGCCACATACGCTGCATTGCCCGTAACCGTGAAGCTGTAATTGGGATTGGTTGAGACCTGTGTTCCGTTCCTCGTCCATTTCACGAAAGAATAACCGCTGTTAGGCGTGGCGTGAAGTGTGCAAGTGCTCCCTTGGGCGTATGTGCCGCCACCCGAAACCGTGCCGCCGTTGGTAGGGTTGGCAGTGGCGGTGATGGTGTAATTGGTTGTACTTCCCCCGTTTTCTATTCCAGTAATTACTTTGATGGATTTTTTCCCTTGTCCGTAGAGAGCAACTACGGCGACAGTATAAAATACACCTACTTCACCTTGAAAGGTATATGTCCGATCTGTTGTATTTTCAGCAACGAGTTCACTATTAACATATACATCATATCCCATTGGATTGCTAGAGCTCGGAGCATTCCAAGATGCTGTTAATGTGTTTGATTCAGATTTGTGGACACGAGTAATAATTAAGTTTTCAATAGGATAAGGATGATAGGTGTACTCATATGCAAATCTGCTGTTATATATTTCTTTACTATCGTAGTTTTGTACCCAAACGGCCACTTCAAGGTCGCTCATTTCCTCGACGTTGGTCAACGACAGGTCTTGCGTGTACTCAAAGTGTTGGATTTCGCCAGTGACAAAGTCGGTGTTTTCGCCTTCCGTGCTGGTCAACATCTTCATGAAGATGTGGTGGAACGAGGTCTCGCCGTTGCTGCCCACATTATTGTGGGTTTCCTTTTCGTTGACGGAGATGAACACACGGGCGTTAGCTTCAACGTAGGGCATGATGTCGGCCTTCACGCTGATGGTGTTGCCCTCAACGGCAAACGAACCGGCAATGTCGAAGAAGGCAGGCCATTCGGCGTGTTGGTCGAATTGGTTTTGCACACCATTGAAATTAAGGCCTGCGCCATCCAAGAAGGCCATCGGGACGGCATTCACCGAATAGTAGTTGCGGCGCACGCCAGCCTCTTCGGTGTAGTACGGGTCGCCGTTGCCGGGCCAGTTCATCTGGTACTTGGTGTAAGTGTAGCGGCCTTCGTTGTTGTTGCAGAAGGTGTGCATCATCGTGTTGGGTTGCACGCAGGGGCCGCAGGTCGACGACGAGAAGTGCTCGATCATGGGATAACGATGGGCGGTGCCGAGGGCCACGCTGACAGCCTTGGCAAGCACATTGTTGTCGGCGTTGTCGTCATCCTGTCCGTTGACCAAGTTAATGGTGTAGTCCACGTTGTAGGTGCCAGGAGCCAGTGTCGTGGGGGTGGTGAAGTTCAGGGTCGACGTGCTCAGCGAAGGGATGTTCACGGTGAACTGTTCGGTCACGGGCTCCATGCCTTCCACTTGATAGGTGGCCTCAACCGAAGTGACGGCCGTAGTACCCATATTGAAGACGCCGATGCCAAACTGTGCTTCGCCGCTACCGATAAAATCGTTCATCGTAGCATTGGTGAGGTTGAGGTCAAGGTTTTCGAGGGTGAAGACCATGATGTCGTCGAAGAACCAGTCGTTGATGTTGTAGGAGCTGCCGTTGAAGAAGATGCAGAACTGCACGTTGGCTTGTCCCATGTCGGGGGTGGTGATTTGTTGGCTCACCGAGTAAGTGTTGCTGGCGCTATAGCCTTGGCTCCAGCCTTGGTTCCAGGTGGAGCCGCCGTCAGACGAAGTAGCGATACCAATGGTATTGCTACCCGAATAGTTATCCAAGGCGTGCTTGAACGAAAAGACGACGCTGCTCACGCCCGTGAGGTTGACAGCGGGGCTGACGAGGCGGGTCATGCCGTTGAACTGGGGGCTCCAGGTGAGGTGCATCTCGTTGGGTTGTCCGCCCGCATTGTTGGTGGGCGAGACCGACCAGTTGTTGTTTTGGCCATTGATGCTCCAGCCGGCGGGCATCGAAGTGCCATCAAACGATTCTTGCAGCAAAACCGCACGGTTTTGTGCAAAGGAATACATAGTGCATATTGCTGAAATAGCGATTAGTAATAACTTCTTCATATGAAAATAATTATTTTTTTCATTCCGCCTCGCAAACCACCCTAACGCTTTGTCCGTAATAGCGGAAATCGCCTTGGTAGGGGGAGAGGCTGTTTTCGTTGAAACTCAAAAGGTAAGCGTAGGTCGGGTTTGGGCACGACGACGACCAATAGTAGCCGCTCGTTCCCGTGCCGCTCACCGAGGTTCCGGCACGGCTTCCGGCTGCTGGGAGGAACACCGCGCCTGCGGCTTCCAAAGTGCTCCATGCGGAGGATGAGATGACGTTGTCGCTGAACGAGGCGCTCCCGCTGTTGGCGTTGTTCAGTGTGTAGGTCGAGTTGCTCCAATCGTCGGGCAAGATGATGAGGCCGTTTTTGCCGGCCACCTCGGCTTTTGCGTATCGTTTGCCTGAGGAGGTGTTTCTGCTCGTCAGCAGATACGACCACTCATCTTTCGCCAGTGTGCGCCACACGCGGGTCTCGTTGCAGCCGTTGCTGATGGCGTTCACGCCCCAGTCGGCCAAGCCGGTTTGGTCGTTCAGGTTGGCAGTGGATGAGCCGTAGGCCAAATAGTCGTTGTAGTTTTGGCTCGTGGAATAGGGTTGGTAGCTGTTTGCGCCGTGGGCAAAGTTGCTTGTGCCCCATCCGAAGAGGTCAATCCAGCCGCTATTGGTTTGCGAGATGTTGGTGTTGTCGGTGCCGATGTAATCATATTGGTGCGAGGCGAAACGCCATGTGTTGGTCGAGGCTTGGTATTGCAGGTTGCCTTTCGAGAAATACACCTTTTGGCTTGGGCTTACCGAAAACTTGCCGTTGATGATACCATCGGGAACAGTGTTGCCGCCATTGTTGCCACCACCGCCGTTTCCTCCTCCGTTTCCGCTACCGCTTGAGGTGACCAAGGTCTCCACGAAGCGGACAGCCGCGTTTTTCATTGGGTTGAACTCGTTTGCTAACGATGAGGTGCAGTCAAGTACCAACATGATTAAGGCACTGCTCTTTTTTTCCGTTATCTCGGTTGAACTTTCTATGGGGTATTCCGTATCCAATTGCCAAGATGAGCCTTGCCTTTTCCACAACTGTAGGCGATTGATCTCGTCTTGCGAGATGGGAATGGGATTGGGTGTGCTGGGAATGGATAGACGCTCAAATTCAAACCAATGGTAGGTTCCCAACTCAGACTGCGAAACAGAATTTAGTGACGAAGCTCCTTGTGTAAAACCTTGGTAAGTAATGTTTTCCAAACGCCTTCCGTTGTTTTCGGTTCTTTTGTAGGTAGCTTGGATGTATTTTGATGAGCTGCCGTCTGTGGTGTTGTCAAAAGTGAAGCGAATGGTCATCCCGTCATCAAGACCGCCAGGCAGTCTCAGTTTCAGGTTGACGGTCGTGTTTTGAGAATAGAGCGTATTGGCGATTTCCTCGAATTTCTGCAAGGCGTTGTTCATGTCTTCAACCAAATAGGCGTTGTTCGGGCTACTGGCAAGCATGTTGATGTTGGTTTGGAATTCGTTTAGATTCGACTGAGCGTCTGGACCTTTCAAGCCAATGGAATAGGCCGAGATGTTTTTCCCATGCACTTGCTCGCCCATAATCATAGTGTTCAAGGCTGTGCGGTAGTTGGCAATGCTGCCATAGCCGTTTGGATCCATGATGTTGTTGCTGGTAGAGATATTGTCGATGCCGTCGGTGAAAGTGACGAGAGCCACCTGTGTCAGCGTGGGTGGTTCGGAAAAGTCTTTCAGCTTTTGCAAAGCGGTGTAATCCGCATAATACAAGGCAGTGAGGTCGGCTTGTGTAAGACTGTTGATAAACGAAGTGAACTGCGACTTTGTCGAACTGTTCAGCAAGCTGATGTCTTTTTGAAACAGCTGTTCGTTGAATCCGATGATGCCGAGGTACATGCCCTCTTCAGTCGGGACGGTTGGAGTGGTGCCGCCTCCGCCACCTCCATTGTTTCCTCCTCCCCCGTTGTTGGGATTGTTCGGGTCTGTGGGGTCGTCAGGTTTCTTGCATCCGGCGGCTACGACCACCGCCAGCATGAGCAGCAAGGCTGCCAAGGTCTTTGTGAGTTTACGCATATCCGATTGTTTTAATGTGGTTTCGTTCCCAGTTTCGTTGGCTTGACTCCTTCGGCCAACCTGATTCGACCATCATTAAAACACAAAAGAAAAAAGCGCGGGAGTCTAACTTTGCTTATCCCGCTCATGTAGGCTCTCGCATTGCCCATCTATCGAGGATAAACAACGCCGATGCCCACGCTTCGAATATACTATACAAAAGTATACACGAAACAATGGACGTCGAACATTGTCTTACCATGCGATAGATTCTGAATTTGCGAGATTCAACATGAGCCGCAGATAAAACGTCAGTTCAACGTCTTTTCCATTATGTTTGTCGTCCAATGCATTATGGATGACGGGGCAAAAATAAGAAGATTTTGGATAGGATGGGTGGGTTTGGGAGGAAAATTTTTTCACTTTAAGAGTTCCAAGATTGTTTCTGGAACAATAGCCATTTCGGTAACAGCGCAAAGGCCCGCCCCCATGTCCTTCAAACTGGCACCCAACAGATATACTTTGTCGTCAATGATCAGGAAACGGTCATGATTGCGGTGGGGGAGTTGGACGAACTTGATTTCAGGGTATTGGGCGTTGTGCTTCTGCAAATCGGTGAGGAACTGCTCGTTATAGCGCGTGTGAATGGTCGCCAGAACGCCGTCGGGACGCTTTGTGAACATCGAAAGCACCCGATCGTCAACGTAATTGTCAATCAAGACAATCCTTTGTCGGGCACTTCTAACGAGGTCGGAGATATAAGACCACGCATCCCAGACACAACCTGTTTGGAAGACTTGCTCGGGGAGAAGCTTCGGGGATTGTTCTTCGATTTTTTCGAGAATGATACCAATCTTCTCGTCGGTTTCTATCTGGTGTTGCTCGATATTGAAAATGCGCTGGATTATTTGCGCGTTGTGGTTGACGAGTTGTGGAATCATGGTGAAAGCTCTCATGATGCGGATGTTGACTTCCACAGCTATGTCAGATCTTAACACGCTGCTGAGCATGGCAATGCCGTTACGGGTGAAGGCGTAGGGCAGTTTTCGAGCGCCTCCCCAACTTGAAGTCGCAATTTGCGACTTCAAGATTATTTCTTCATCGTTTAAGGTCGCAATTTGCGACCTTAAACGAACTGCCTCATCCTGAGTTAGTTGAAACATGAAATCTTCTGGAAAACGATTGAGATTTCGTTTAACCTGTTCGTTCAATCTTTTAGTTTCAACGCCATACAGCATCGCCAAATCCGAATCAAGCATTACCTGTTGGCCTCTAATTATGCGTATCAAAGATTCTATATTGATACTGTCGTTACTTTTGATGTCACAAATTGTGATATCAAGTTTTGTGTTGGTTTCTTTCTTTGCCATATTTTTGTTACTTTTAATACCGCAAAGATGCAAACCTTGTCAATATTAATCCGTTGAACAAACGTTTGTTGTCGACAGTAGTCGTTTGTTGTCGTTTGTTGTCGGGTATATTGTTGAAAATGAATGATAAAAGAAGTGGTTTAGAAAGGCTTCCAAATCCTCCCGCTGCAACTGTCACTTTCAGCACCTGTCACCGAGGCCAACACATTGGTCTTCCCCTCCAATCGGCGCAGGCCGAGGAAGGCGAAAATCAGGGCTTCCTTGTAGTCGATGATTTCCTTTTCGGGAATGACGACCTCGTGCTTGGTGCGGGCTTGCAGGCGTTCCATCAGGAACTTGTTGCGCGCGCCGCCGCCCGTCACCAAAATCTTGCCCTTGGGCAGCAGCGAGATGGGAATGGCGATCTGCAAGGCGATGTGTTCCACAAATGTCGCCAACATGTCTGCGATGGAAAGATCCGCGTCCCGTGTGCCGTAGTCCCGCGTCCCGTGTCCCGCAGTCCCGCGTCTCGAGTCCTTCGTCTTCTGTCCCTCGTCCAATAGTCCTTTCTGATACATCTCAAAATACTCCCTCCCCAGCGACTTGGGCGGCTCTTGCATGAAAAACGGGCTGTTGTTGAGTTTCTTCAGCAGGTCGAAGTCCACTTTCCCGCTTCGGGCGAGGTCGCCGTCTTTGTCGTAGTCGAGGCCGTCCATCTGGGCGAGATAGTTCAAGGCTTGGTTGGCGATGCAGAGGTCGTAGGCGATGCGCCGACCGTTCTCGTCATACGAAATGTTGGCGATGCCGCCGATGTTGAGGCACATTTCGTAGTCGGCAAAAAGCAGCTTGTCGCCGATGGGCACCAAGGGCGCTCCTTGACCGCCTTTGCCGACGTCTTCCGTGCGAAAATCGTTGACGACGGTGAAACCACATGCTTTGGCTAACTCCTGCCCGTCGCCGATTTGCAGGGTGTAGTGTTCCTCGGGGCGGTGGAAGATGGTGTGGCCGTGAGAGGCTACGAAGTCGGGCTTCGTGTTGTGCTTTTGCACGAAATTGCGGACCTGTTCGCCAAGATATTTGCCGTAGTCCTTGTCCAATTGCACCAAGTCTTGGGGCTGTTTTAGGAAGGCTTCGGCGAGTTGTCTTTTCCAGTGCTCGGGATAGGGGAGGGTCTCGGCTTGGAGGATTTGAAAGCGGTATTCTGGGTTCGCGGACGTCTCGTCCGCACTCTCTACCGTGAACCTGACAAGAGCGATGTCCAGACCGTCGAGCGAGCTGCCCGACATTAATCCTATGGCGGTGGTTTGTTTCATAACAGACGTTTTTTTCGGGGCTTTGCCGACAGCGGGTCATGACCCGCTGACCCTACCGGGGTTCGGCAAGGTTCCGAAAGTTTCTACAATAAAGGCAACACTTTTTCCAACATGATTCCTCTCGATCCTTTTACCAAAATCGTCTTTCCTTCAATACAATGATTCTCAATGTATTGACGTAATTCTTCCACATTATCGAATATTCTCCAATCCGCGTTGTCGTTGTAGGCACAGAAATTCTGTCCGACCAAATAGGCTTCCTTGAAGCCTAATTCCTTCATCAGATTGAGGATATTGCGGTGCTCATCTTCGGAGGCGGAGCCTAATTCACGCATGTCGCCTAATATTAATAGGTGTTGCTCGCCGCAGATGTTGGCAAAATTGCGCAAGGCGGCTTGCATCGAGGTGGGGTTGGCGTTGTAGGCATCCATGATGATGTGGTTTTCCTCCGTATCAATCACTTGCGAGCGGCTGTTGGTGGGCGTGTAGCTCTCCAACGCTTCGATGATGGCCTCTTTTTCAACCCCAAAATAACTCCCCACGGCGATGGCAGCGGCTACATTCTCAAAATTGTATGCACCCACGAGCCGAGTTCTGACTTCTCGATCTTGCCATTTCACGCTGAGGTAAGGGTCGCATTGGCCTTGCTCCACGGGATAGTCGGCGTTGCTGTGGCAACCATAGCTGATGCGATTTTGACCTTCCGAGCGTTGCCAAAGGATGTCATTCATTCGGTTGACGAACACGGCCTGACCGTGTGCCTTAATGTGACGGTAGAGCGCAGTCTTTGTCTCGATAACGCCTTCAAAGCTGCCAAAACCTTCCAAATGTGCCTTGCCGACATTGGTGATGAGGCCAAAGTCGGGGTCGGAGAGGAGGCAGAGATCGGCAATCTCGCCAGGGTGGTTGGCGCCCATTTCCACCACGGCCATCTCGGTGTCGGGCTTGATGCTCAAAAGGGTAAGCGGCACACCGATGTGGTTGTTCAGGTTGCCCATTGTGTGGATGAGCTTGTATTTCTTGGCTAATACTGCCGAAACCAACTCCTTGGTGGTGGTCTTGCCGTTGGTGCCGGTGATGCCGATCACGGTGGCTTTCATCTGTTGGCGGTGGTATTGCGCCAATTGCTGCAAGGCTTTCAGCGTGTCGTCGACGATGAGGATGCGCTCATGCTTGGGCAGGTCGTTGCGGTCGGCGACGACGAGGCTGGCTTTGCCTTCTTCGGCCACTTGCAGTGCGAAGTCGTTGGCGTCGAAGTTCTCGCCTTTGAGGGCGAAGAAAACGGCACCGTCTTCAATCTTTCGGCTGTCGGTGGAGACTTTGTATGCTTTTTGGAAATGCTGATAAATATTCTCTATCATATGGATTTCTATTTGACTACGAGACGCGGGACTGTTAGACACGGGACAATCGAAAGTCTCGAAGTCTCGTGTCCCGCAGTCCCGTGTCAGTTGTGAGGATTGCTCATTTCGTTATATCTTTCAATGAAAGAAGCCGCCTGACGGATCAAACGGCTTCAATGCAGTCATGAAAAAGAATCTATTATTTACTTGGCGAAGGAACTGCCCACCTTGTTCATCGCGCAACGGAAGCCGATGGTGGAGGCGGACTGGTTCTGGTTGAGGTAACGACGTGTGCCAGGACTCAGGTAGTAGGGACCGTCGGCCCATGAACCGCCTTTGTACACTCTCGATTCGTCGCTGATGAGGGTCGTGCCGGGGGTGTCGTTGGTAGCGGTTTCATACATCTCCTTGGTGAACACGCTTTGGTCGTCTTGCGGGTCGCTCCAACGGTTACGGATGGCCGACATGTAGTCACCGTCGTCGTAGTTGGAGTTGAAGCTCGTACGGTAGTTCTGGCGTTTGGCAGCTTCTTCCTGGGGGATAGGCTCGCGGCGGATGCGACCGAGGGAGTCTTTCTGCAACAGGAAGCCTTCTTCGTCGACGGCCTTGCGGGTGAACACGTTACCACGGAAGGGGCTATAGTCGGCCACATCTTCGAAAGTCAAGGGACGATAGACGTCTTGGCACCATTCGCTGACGTTGCCAGCCATGTTATACAGGCCGTAGTCGTTGGGCCAGTAGGAACCCACTGGGGCAGGCAGGGCGGCACCATCGTTCAGGTTGCCAGCAACACCCATATAGTCGCCAGGGCCTCTCTTGAAGTTGGCCATGAAGCTACCCATGTATCTCTTGTTATCGGTGCGCAAACCATCGCCGCTCCAAGGATATACCTTGCGTTCGCTGACGATTTCGTTGCTGGTGTTGCCCACCAAACCGACAGCGGCATATTCCCATTCGGCTTCCGTAGGCAGACGGTAGGAAGGCAACAGGATGCCATCGTCCATACGCACATTGCGCACGCCATCACCACCCTTCGAGAGGTCTTTCTTGCCGTTCTTCACCTTACCCGTGTATTGGCCGGCAAGGTAAGCGTCGGTGTTGAAGTTCTCTTCGTCTTGTTGGGTCGGGTCCCAGTCGAGCACGCCGGCTTCGACGAGCATCAACTCGTTGACGCGGTCGGTACGCCATGCGCAGTAGTCACTGGCTTGCACCCAAGTCACACCCACCACTGGATAGTCATTGTAGGAAGGGTGACGGAAATAAATCTCCACCATAGGCTCGTTATACGACAAACGGTCACGCCAAACCAAGGTGTCGGGCGCGGCGTTGCGAACCACTTGCGGGTAGTTCTGGCCATAAACGCGGTTCAACCAATAGATGTACTCGCGATAGTCCACGTTGCTGACCTCGGTGCGGTCCATGAGGAAGGAGGGCACGGTGACCTTGCGGGGCGAGTTGTCCCACGAGTAGGTCAGGTTGTCGGTCGTGGCTCCCATCACGAAAGTGCCACCTTCAATGGCAATCAGGCCGGGACCAATCTCCTGGTCGTTGATTTCGGTGACTTCGAAGCCTCCGTTGTTGGCGTCGTTGTAGGCCCAACCTGTTGTGCGTGAGGATTTCTGTGAGCAGGAAACGGTGAACAATCCTGCCAAAACGATGAGGGCTAATGTTTTGAATCCTTGTTTTCTATACATTGTCGTTCAAATTAGTTATCTCTTTAAACTCGGTTTGGTCGTGTTTATTGTACGCTTTGTGAGTTTTTTCAAAAAAATCAGGCAAATGTAGTGACTTTTTTTGAATCAAAAGCCATTTCCATGAAAAAAAACTTTTTTATGTCACAAAAATTGTTTTCGGCAATAAAAAAGCCGTATTTTCGTTTCCCAATTGAGAACCTTTGCGCTTGTTGGAATGGTTTTTGTAATGGTCTGATAATTAAGTAGTAAATGAGATATATGCGTAATAAAATACATTTGGTAACTACGGTGTTTGTCTTGCTTTTGGCCTTGTTTGGCCCGTTTACCCTTTGGGGACAACTGAAAATGGACTATCCCGTCAGTTTGCGATGGAAAGGCGTGTCGGAATGGCGCTCGTCAACCGACACCTTATTAATATTGGACTTGGAGGATGGCGACTATGAGGGCGTGATGCCGGTTTATTGCCAGTCGTTTCCCATCTTCGACGATGCAGTGAAAGTGAGTGCCAATTGTCTCAATGTGAAAACTTTGCCGCTGTCCGTTGAAGAGATGAAGGTGGCTTGTAACTTTACCTATGGTCCTGATTTCGTGGTTGATGCCGTGCCATTGCGCTCGCGCGACGAGTCGTTGCTCTCGGTGCGCATCGTGCCTTTCCGTCAGCGGGGCGACCAATATGAAAAGCTCGTCTCGGTAACGCTTTCGGTGACTCTTGCCCCTGATTTTTCCGCACAAAGAAACACTCCAAGCTTTGCTACCCGATCGGCGATGGCCTCGGGCGATTGGTATAAGATTGCATTGCCAGAAACGGGCGTTTACAAGCTCACGGCTTCCAGCCTTTCGGAATTGGGCATCGATGTGGCCGACATCGACCCGCGCCAAATCCGTATCTATCATAATGGCGGTGGGGTGTTGCCTGAGAAGAACTCCGTTTCGCGCCCCGACGACTTGGTGGAAGTGCCCATATTCGTGGCGGGCGAGGCCGATGGCAGGTTCGACAACAGCGACTATATTTTGTTCTACGGTCGCGGTCCTGTGGTCTGGACTCCAAAGGTCGACACCTCGGCCTACGTCCACGGCCAGAACCCCTATGACGATTATGCCTATGCCTTCCTCGTCTTGGGCTTGGGACAGGGCAAGCGCATCAGCGAGGGTACTGTTCCGACGGGAAACGCCTACGCGACGGTCAACAGTTTCTTGGACCATCAGGTGCACGAGAGCGATGAGTATAACCTGCATCGCGTGGGTCGCACCTACTATGGCGACAAGATGGACCTCACCTCGACCAAGAGCTTTGACTTCTATTTCCCCAATGTGATTACCACTCAGCCCTGCTTGGTGAAGACGGCTTTGGCGGGGCGAAATTTCCAGACGGCCAATTTCGAAGTGCTGGTCGACAATGTGAAAAAGGCCACCTATAATATAAAGGTGACTACGGCTGCGTCAGATAAGCCTTATGGTTACAATGTGGGCGGTTGGGTCAGTGCCACGTCTTCCAATGAAACTGTTCGAGTTACATTGAAACACAATAACTTAGGCTCGGGCACTACCTCTGAGGGTTTCGTCGACTATATCATCGTCAACGCTTGGCGCCAGCTGACGTTTACGGGAGGGCAAATGCCGTTTCGCAACCCTGAGGCCAGTATCGCTTCAAGGGTTTACGAATACCGCCTTGCCAATGCGTCGCAGCAGACGCAGGTGTGGGATGTCACCAATCCTTGCGAGCCTTCGATTGTCAAGGGGCAACTCAATGGCACAACGCTGTCTTTCAAGGCTTTGGGAAATCGTGACAATGCGTTTGTGGCCCATAATGGCAGCAACTATTGCACGGCGAAAGCCATCGGGAAGATTGAAAACCAAAACCTGCATGGCGTGCGCGACGTTGATTATCTCATCGTGACCTATGCCGATTTCATGCCGGCAGCCGAGCGTGTCAAGGCCGTGCACAACACTCTTGACCCCGATTTGAACATCTTGGTGACCACACCCGAAGTAATCTATAATGAGTTTTCGTGTGGTGCCAAAGACGTTTCTGCCATTCGAGATTTCTGCCGGATGCTTTATTTGGATAGTAGTATTGGGCACAGAATCAAGTATTTGCTGCTTTTGGGCGACTGCTCTTACGATTACAAGAACCGCACCGGCGTTGTCGATTTCGTCCCTTCGTTCGAGACGGTGGCCTCGCTTGCCATGGATGCCGCTTTTGTGACCGACGACTTTTTTGGCTTCATGGACGTAAACGAAGGCGGCATCGACTCTTCGCTTGCCGACATCGGAATAGGCCGTTTCCCCGTGCAAACCGTTGAGCAGGCCAACCAAATGGTCGACAAGATTGAACGCTATGTTGCGAAAGACGAAACCACCATGCAGCCTTGGCGCAACACAGTGACTTTCTTCACCGACGACGAAGGAGGCTTCGTCTCGAATGCCGACGAAATGGCGTCCTCGCTGAAGTCGCTTGGCGGCGAAGGCGTGGTGGTCGACAAGATCTATCTGGATGCCTACAAGCAGGTGAGTGCCCCTGGTGGCGAGGTCTGTCCCGAAGTGAATGCCGCCCTCAACAACCGAATGGAAAAGGGTACTTTGGTGCTCAACTATACGGGCCATGGTGGCGAAGTGCAGCTGGCCGACGAAAAGATCCTGCAAAGGAAAGACGTCGACTCGTGGCGCAATGCCCCGATGTATCCGCTGATGATTACGGGCACCTGCGAGTTCAGCCGCTACGATGACCATCAACGCACTTCTTTGGGCGAGTATGCCTTCCTCAACCAATATGGTGGCATGATTGCCATGTTCACCACGTCGAGGGTGACATACGGACACAATAACCTGAGGTTCAACAAGGGCGTGTACAACAATCTGTTCCGCATCTATGGCGGCGAGCATTACCGCCTCGGCGATGTGTATCGTATGGCCAAGACAACGGGCCACAATTATGAGAAACGCTATGTTTTCTTTGGCGACCCTGCCTTGCGTTTGGCCTATCCGAAATGGAAGGTGGAAACGCTGAGCATCAACGGGCAATATCCCGGCTACGACCTTGATTCAATCCAAATCAACGACACCACTTGGCAGACCTATCCCATTTATCGCGATACGATCAGCGCTTTGCAGCCGGTGGAGATCGTCGGGCAGGTGCTGGATACAGAAGGCCAGCTTGCCACCCAATTCAACGGGGTGGTGAGCGTGATTGTCTACGACAAGGAAGCTGAGCTGTCGACTTATGGCACAGCGACAGGTGTAATCAACTTCAAGCTCCGCAATAGCGTGATCTTCAATGGAAAAACCGAAGCTAAGAATGGTAAGTTCAAGATTGATTTCGTGGTTCCGCGCGATATTTCCTATCGTTTTGGGCAGGGCTTGATTAACTATTATGCGACGGATTACGTCGAGGAGGCCAACGGCAGCTGCGATAGTTTCATCATCGGAGGATTCTACGACGAAGCCACCGACGACACCGAAGCCCCCGACATCCGCCTGTTCATCGACGACACGCTCTTCGTCAGCGGCGGCATCACGGGGCAGAACCCCTTGCTTCTGGCTTTCGTTGACGACGAAAGCGGCATCAACACAACGGGCGCGGGCATCGGACACGACATCATGGCCACACTGACAGGCCCCTCGAAGAATGCCTATTGCCTCAACGATTATTTCGTCGGCGAACTCGGCAAGCCTGGCAAGGGCATCATCAACTTCAAGATGCAGGACTTGGCCGACGGCGATTACACCCTGACGCTCAAGGTGTGGGACATCTACAACAATTCCAGCACGGCCTCCATCGACTTCACGGTGGTCAACAATAGCGGCATGGTCATAGACAATCTCTTCAACGCGCCCAACCCGATGACCGACGAGACCTATTTCGTGTTCGACCACAACCAAGTGGGCAACAACATGCAGGTCGACATCCACATCTTCGACATCATGGGGCGTTGGGTGACGACGCTTTCAGAGCAGGTGCAAGGCACCTCGACGCGCATCACGCCGATTCGTTGGGACGGACACAGTGCCAACGGCAGCCCGTTGCGCGACGGCGTTTATGTGTATCGCATCGTTGCCACCAACGACCAAGGCGAAACGGCCACTTTGGTCTCTAAGTTAGTTTTAAGTAAATGACAATCAATATGAAAAAGTTTAATATATCGGTTTTGGCTGTAGCTTTTTGGGGGCTTGTTGGCACAGGACAAACCATCGCGCAAAACAACACCTATACTTCGGTGCTGAGCGAGCACACTTGGTATCGACTTGCGGTGACGCAAGAAGGTGCCCATCAGCTTGATTATGCCATGTTGCAATCCATGGGGATTGATATGAACGGACTGAACCCCAATCAGATACGTCTTTTCGGTCGCCCGTCTGGTGCTTTGCCCGAGCTGAATTCGACGGCACGCCCCGACGACCTGACGGAGATGGCCATTTGTGTGACAGGTGCCGACGACGGGCGTTTTGATGAAGGCGACAAGGTGTTGTTCTATGGCCAGGAGCCTACACGGTGGGTCTTGGTCGACAGTGGCAACAAGACCTATCGGCGCGAGCGCAATTATTACACCGACACCACCTATTATTATCTGTGCGTCGACAGTGGTCAAGATGGTATGCGAATAGGCGAGAAGGCCACCTTGCCGGTCGAAGATGCCACAACGATCATCTCCGAGTTCCCCGATTTCTTCTGGCACGAGGAAGAATTGTTTTCGCCTTTCAACTTCGGGCAAAACTGGTTTGGCGAGATGCTCTCTGCCGAAGACCTTACGCTTTCCATTCCTTTCGAGTTTCCCAATTTGGTGAAAACCAAGCCTTTGATCGTCAGGTCCAGCGTGTTGGGGCGCGTCACCGATGGCAACATGTATTACGATGTTTGGGTGGCCGACAACCATGTGGCCGACCATGTGGCAATATTGAAAAAGGGCAATAACGATTATGGCAAAATCTCCCAGTTCGAGAAGCAAGTCACACTCGAGACTGACACGGCTTCGTTTCTCTTGAGCATGACGACACACCCCTCGGCTTTGCTCTATCTCGACTATGTCGAGTTTTTCGGGTGGCGGCAACTGAAGCTGACCAACGGTAATTTCCTTTTCCGCTTGATGCCGAGTCAGTTTGGAAACGAAAAGAGCGCCGTTTGGGTGCAAAACGCCAATGCCGACTATCGTCTTTGGGAGGTGACCTCGCCGTTGTATCCCGTCGTGCAAAAAGGGGTGTTGAGTGGTGGTAACCTTGTTTTTGCAACCAACGAACATTCCGAAAAACGCTATGTGCTGTTCAAGCCGGCTTCGGCCTATGCCATAAAAGGTTGGAAGCTGTTGCCCAACCAAAACGTGCACGCCATCGCCGAGGCCGACAACCTGATCCTGACTTCCTCCGTTTTCCTCGAACAGGCACAGGCTCTTGCCGACTATCACTCCGATTTCGACGGCATGACTTGTGTGGTCGTCGACGTAGACGAGATCTACAACGAGTTCTCGGCAGGCATATGCGACCCCACGGCCATCCGCGACTTCGTGCGCATGGTATATCTTCGCAGCAGCGGACAACTGAAATACTTGACCCTTTTTGGCCGTGCCTCGTTCGACTTCCGTAACCTTTTGGGCTACAACAAGAACTTTGTGCCGACCTACGAAACCGCCGAAAACCCGCAATATGAGCTAAGCTTCTGCTCCGACGACTATTTTGCCTTGATGGACGACGGCGAAGGCGTCAACTGCAAAGGCCGTGTCGACATTGGCGTGGGTCGACTTCCGGTCTCGACGGTTGAGGAAGCAGAGAACATATTGAAAAAAATCCGCCATTACAACGACATTGATGCCACCTATGGCGAGTGGAAGACCAACCTCTTGCTTTTCACCGACGATGAGCAAACGAGCTATGTGAACTATGCCGAGATTTATGGCACCATGCTCGATACGGTCTGTCCCGACCTGACGCAGAAAAAGCTGTATTGCGGTGCCTATCAGAAGGTGAACACTTCGAGTGGCGCCGAGATTCCCGGTGCCCACGACGATTTGCTACGCGCCTTCGACAAGGGCTGCCTCGCAGTGCTCTACAATGGGCATGGCGGCGTTAGGGGACTGACAGGCGACAATGTGTTCACCAATGCCGACATCACCTCGCTCTCCAACTTCGACAGGATGCCGTTTGTGCATACCGCCACTTGCGAATTTACAAAATACGACAACCCGCTCCTTGTTTCGGCCGGCGAGCTGATGGTGCTCAATCCCAATGGCGGCTCGATTGCGCTGCTCACTTCATGCAGGCCCACCATCGGCTCCACCAACCACCGCCAAACAAAAGCCCTTGTGCCTATCCTTGGCCGCCGCGACCAAGACGGGATGCCGTTGCGCTTCGGCGACATCGTGAGGCTCACCAAATCAGACAACCTCAATTTCGACAGCCAGTCGGCTGCTTCGCTCAATGTTAATATCCGGTACATCTTCTTGGGCGACCCTGTGCTTCGCTTCCCTATGCCACAAGAGTATGTCAAAGTGTTGAAAGTCAACGGAAACAGTATTGGAACTACCGATGATCTCTCGCTTCATGCCATGAGCATGGTCACGGTTGAGGGTAGGGTGGAGAAAGAGGATGGCCAGATTGATACCCGTTTCAACGGCACGGTTTGGGTGCAGTTCTACGACCAGAAGACAAAGCTCAAGGTGCTGTTTGACGAAGACGAGTCGCGTAACGTGTATTTCCATGACGACGTACTTTATAAAGGTCAGGTCAGCGTGACGGCTGGCAAGTTCAGCCTTTCGTTCCAAGTGCCCAAGGACATCAAGTCGGGGAGCGGGGAGCCGCGTTTCAGCTTCTATGCCTTCGACACGATTCGAGGCATCGATGCCATGGGCAAGTTCAGCGACCTCACCTTAGGAGGCACCGACCCTTCAATGATGCCCGACGACCAAGGCCCCAACATCAGTTTCTATTGGAACACGCCTGAGTTTGAAAATGGGCAGTCGGTGGATCGGCAGGGCGTGCTTTGTGCCGACCTTTACGACGCACAAGGCATTTATCATTACGACTTCAGCATTGGCCGCGACATCGTATTGTCAAGCAACCACATGGCTTTCAACAGTCTTGTGCTGAACGACCACTACGAACCTGCCTTGAACGACTTCAGGCGCGGCAGGGTGACCATCCCGCTCAGCGGATTGGAACCTGGCACCTACGAGTTCACACTGAAGGTGTGGGACACGCAAGACAATGCCTCGGAAGCCGACCTGTGGTTCGTTGTCGACGACGACCTCTTCCTCTCGCAGGTGCGCAACTTCCCTAACCCGTTCTCCGACGAGACCCGCATCACACTCACCCATGAAGGCGAAGACGGCAATTTCGATGTCAACATCGAGATTTTCGACATCATGGGTCGCCCCGTGCAACGTCTTTTCAAGCGGGTCAGTGCTTCCAATGGCGTTATCGAGCCTGTCTTGTGGAACGGCTGCGGCTATTCCGGAAGTCCTTTGAGTTCAGGCGTTTATCTCTATCGGCTCACCTTGACCGACGAAAACGGTTACTTCCGCACCGTCAGCCAGCGCATGGTTATACAAAGATAAATCCGTTGCCGTTGCCGAGCCTGCCGAAGCACCGCGTTGTTGGTTGAAAAATATTTTTCCGACACGATACAATAACCAAATCGAATACTCGTTATTTTTGCAATTTTAAATCGAAATCTGAATATGAAAGTGAAGAAGATTCTTGTTGCCGCCCTTGTGATGGTTGCGGCGGTCTCTTACGGACAGAACAACAACTACCTTGGCCAAAGCGTTTCGCCCAATGTGATTACCACTGCGGTGCCATTTGTTTCCATCTCTCCCGATGCACGCGGAGGCGCTTTGGGTGATGGAGGTGTGGCCACCGATGCCGATGTCTATTCCATGCACTACAATCCTGCCAAGTATGTCTATTTGGAGGACAAGTTCGCTGCCGGTTTGGGCTACAGTCCATGGCTGCGTAAGTTGGTTAAGGACATGAATTTGGCTTATTTGGCTTTGGCCTATAAGATCAACGACCGTTCGTCGGTGGCGGGAACCTTGCGCTACTTCAACTGCGGCAAGATTAAGTTTACGGACATCAACAACACGTCTTTGGGTGAATACAGACCCAATGAATGGGCCCTGGACGCCACCTATTCCCGAATGCTCGGCGACTACCTTTCGGGTGCCGTGGCCGGTCGCTTCATCTTTTCGGACCTGACCCAGAACCAAGGTGACCATAGTCGCCCAGGCATTTCTGTGGCAGCCGACGTGGCCGTTTACTACAAGCGCCCCGTCGAATGGTTCAGCTCGATGGATGCCGATTTCTCATGGGGTGCAGCCATCACCAACATTGGTAGCAAGATTACCTATAATGGCGTTTCGGACCAGCGTTTCTTCATCCCGACCACCTTGCGTGCCGGCGCTGGCTTGAAGCTTGAGCTTGACGAGTACAACTCTTTGGCTTTCACTTTGGATTTCTCCAAGCTGTTGGTGCCCACTCCGCCCATCATCGCGAGAGACGACAATGGCAATCCTATCATGAATGATGACGGAACCTATCAGATTCTTCACGGCATGGACAACCATGTTTCGGTGGTTCAAGGCATGATCCAGTCGTTCTACGACGCTCCCGGCTATGGCTACAATTCTAACAGCGAATTGGTCCAAATCGGAAAGTTCTACGAGGAGCTTTGCGAAATCAACATTGGCGGTGGCGTTGAGTATTGGTACAACAATGTGTTTGCCGTGCGTGCCGGTTATTTCAACGAGACCGCGCTGAAGGGCAACCGCAAGTTCGTCACCTTGGGTGCAGCCTTGAAATACAACGTGTTTGGCCTGGATGTGTCTTACCTCATTCCCATCAACACGGTGGCCGGCAGCAACCCGCTGGAAAACACGCTCCGTTTCAACCTCACCTACAGCATGGGCAAGAAGGGATGATAGATTGTTGTTAAACCACTTATAGCTAATTATAATGAAAAAGATATTGCCTCTTTTGGTGTTGGTCATGTTCGCTCTGGCTGGCTGTCATAATGCCCCGGCGTCCTATGAAATGGCTGATAGCCCGCGTCAACTTATCCCTAACGCTGAGAAATTTGTCAACCAAGTGGTCAAGGACTCAAAGCATTACAAGGCCGAAGATTGGGACGTGGCCATCAGTCAGTTCGTGTCGATGAGCAAGAACTATGTGGAGTATGGCCCGCAGCTGACGCAAGATGATCGGATGAAGTACAACAACATTCGCATGGATTTCATGAGTGCCGTCGATGCCACCGGCAATGAGGATTTGGCTCTTCGAGTCAAGGAGGCGTATGCCAACGTCATTGGCAAATGAGTTTCCCTTATTAGGGAATGATAATCATTTTCGTTTTGTAAATCAATTTGTTGTATCTGTCTAAGACTTCGCCGACGACATCTTCCCACGAGCGGACGATGCTGTGTGAGGCTTGAACTCCTACTTTGTGTACGCGTTCGGGGTCGTGAATCAGTTCGCGGAGGCGGCTGGCGAAGGCGTCCAGGTCGTTGGGAATGAGAAAACCGTTCTCGTTGTCGGTCAGGATGGAGGCTGCCGTGGCACCTTCGATCATGACGGCAGGGGTGTGCAAAGCAGCGGCTTCGCGAACCACAAGCGGCGCATTGTCGTAGAGCGAAGGGAAAAGGAACAGGTCGGCGGCGGCATAGTATCGTGTGATGGCTTCGCGCTCGGTCAGTGTGCCGACAAAGGTGACGCACTTGTCGAGGCCCTTTTCTGCCACCAGCTCCTTCATGGCATCGGCGGCATAGCCGTTGCCGACGAAGAACATCCTGAAAGGCGTGTCCTTGATCTTCTCAAGGGCATCGATGATGAAACGGACGTTCTTCTGCCAAATGTGCTGCCCGACAAAGAGGAAGACGAAGTCGTCGGGGGCGATGCCTAATGCCTTTCTTGCCTCAACGAAATAGGCCTCGGGATAGTCGGCCACGAGGTCGCTGCCATTGTCGACAACCTCCACATGCCCTTTGTAGCCGTATTCCTTAATCACTTCTTTCACAGAGGCTTGCGGTACCCAAACCTCGTCGGCACGCTCGTAGAAGTTGATGATGCGCTTGACGATTTGGTCGACTACGGCTTTCGATGGGATGTTTTGGCTGAAGTCGTCGCGGTATTTGGAATGGAACGTGGCTACCATCGGGATGTTGAGTTTCTTGGCGACGTTGGCCGCAGCCCAACCCGCAGTGAAGGGCGAATGCGCATGGACGATCTTGAATGGCCGCTTCGAGATTTTGGCTAAGAAAGCGGGGTCGATGTCGGCAATGCCGGTGACGTAGGGCTTGCGGAAGGGGATGGGCACCGAAAAATAGTCCAGCACCTCATAGTCGTATTGCTTGTAGTCGGCTCCGGGCACGTTGGGCGTGATGACCGACACGCCGCCCACTTTTTTCTGCATCCAGTAGGCGTAGTTCTGAACGCATACCGACACACCGTCCATCACGGGCGGGAAACTTTCGTTGAAAAGTCCGATGTTCGATTTCATGGTTCTGATTTTTGCCGCAAAATTACGGAAAACTTTACATTCTGTTAAGGGTTCAAGACATCGTTACGGATAATTATTTCGGCTTTTTGTTGAAAAGTATGTGTGGTGAAGCGGTTTTTCCCTATTTTTGAAACTCATTTCCAATGCAATGTCCATTCATTATTTCAACATTTTCCTGATCGTCATGGCAGTGGTGGCCGTGGTGGTTTTCGTGAGCCTCTTCTTTGTGGATGCGGGCTATGGCAAGTTCTATAACCAGAAATGGGGACCTGTCGTCAACAACAAGGTGGGCTGGGTGCTGATGGAAGTGCCTGTGTTCATCGCCATGCTGTTGCTGTGGTTCTTTTCCGACCGTCGCGACGACTTGGTGCGATTGGCTTTCCTCTTTTTGTTTGAGTTGCACTACATCCAACGATCGTTTGTGTTCCCGTTCCGAATGCGAGGCCACAGTGTCATGCCGATTTCCATCGTCTTGATGGGCGTGACGTTCAATGTGCTGAATGCCTTGATGCAGGGTGGCTGGATTTTCTATGTTTCGCCCAAGGATTATTATCCCGCCGACTGGCTCACCGACCCTCGATTTATTACGGGCTTCATCGTTTTCATCATAGGGATGTACGTCAATATCTCAAGCGATGACATCATCCGCAACCTGCGAAAGGAGGGCGACACCAACCATTACCTGCCCAAGGAGGGCATGTTCCGCTACGTCACTTCGGCCAACTATTTCGGCGAGTTTGTCGAATGGGTCGGTTTTGCCATACTCACCTGGTCGTGGGCTGGCGCGATTTTTGCCCTGTGGACTTTCGCCAACCTTGGACCTCGTGCCGACCATATCTACAAACGCTATCAGGAAGAGTTTGGCGACGAACTCGACACGAAGAAAGTCAAGAGAATCATACCTTTTATATATTGACCTATGGAAAACTCAATCATATTCACGCCTTGCGAGATTGGACCTATCACGCTGCGCAACAGGGTGATACGCTCGGCTGCCTTTGAGAATATGGCCTATGGAAACCGTCCGTCCGACGATTTGTTCAACTATCATACCGCTGTGGCACGGGGTGGAGTGGGCATGACGACGGTGGCCTATGCTGCCGTCAGCCAGTCGGGACTGTCGTTCAACGGCCAACTGTGGATGCGCGAGGAAATCGTCCCCGACCTGAAACGGCTCACTGATGCGGTGCATTCCTACGGCGCCAAGGCTTCCATCCAATTGGGCCATTGCGGCAACATGACCCACCGCTCCACCTGTGGCTGTATGCCTGTGGGTGCTTCGGGTGGATTCAACCTCTATTCGCCGACATTCGTCAGGAAACTGAGAAAATCAGAGATTTACGAGTTGGTTCTCGATTTCGGCAAGGCCGTCACTCTGGCACGCAAGGCGGGCTTCGATTGTGTTGAGATCCATGCCGGACACGGCTATCTCATCAGCCAGTTCCTGTCTCCCTATACCAACCATCGTTGCGATGAGTTTGGCGGGGTCTTGGACAACAGGATGCGTTTCATGAAACTCGTCATCGAGGAAGTGATGCGCGCAGCGGGCCATGATATGGCCGTGGTGGTCAAGATGAATATGCACGATGGCTTCAATAAAGGCATGGACAAGGACGATTGCATTATTGTGGCTAAGGAGCTGGAAAAACTTGGCGTTCATGCACTTGTGTTGTCGGCGGGCTTCGTCAGCAAGGCCCCGATGGAGGTGATGCGAGGCGCGATGCCGCTCAAGACGTTGCGTTATTACATGGACCCGAAGAAGTTCTGGTGGCTTAAGGCTGGACTGGCGCTTTTCGGTCGCAAGCTGATTCCGACGGTGCCCTTTAGCGAAGGCTATTTCCTGGAAGAGGCAAAGGAGTTTCGCGCCGCGCTGAAGCTGCCTTTGATTTATGTGGGCGGAATGGTTTCTCGCGAGAAGATGGAAGAGGTGCTTGGTTCGGGCTTCGTGGCCTTGCAGATGGCCCGTGCCTTGATCAACGACACCGACTTTGTCAACAAGCTGCATAGCGGCGAACTGACGCGCAGCGAATGCAAGCACTCCAACTATTGCATCGGACGAATGTACACGCTCGACATGAAGTGCCACCATTGCGTCGACGAGGAACTACCCAAGGCGATTCAAAAGGAAATCAAGAAAGCGGAGAAGAAGCAATGAACGTCAAAAAAAGGTTGAAACGGTTTGAGGAAGCCCACGGGCATCAGCCTTGGGCTTTGGTGACAGGCGGAAGCTCTGGCATGGGCTTGGAGTTTGCGCGACAGTTGGCCGAAATGGGCTGCAACTTGTTGTTGGTCAGCAACCAAAAGGAAGAATTGGAGAAGGTCGCACGAGAATTGCAAACCGAACACATCCAAGTGATTCCGCACTTCCAAGATTTGGCTACCGAGACTGCTGCCGAGGAACTGTTTGCCTTTTGCCAAGCCGAGCATATTCAAATCGACATCCTCATCAACAATGCGGGCATGTTCTTCTTTGAGGAACTGACACCTGAAAATGAGGCAAAAGCGTTGACAATGATGCGTTTGCATAACCTTACCCCGACACGGCTTTGCATCCTTTTTGGTGACGAGATGAAACGACGCGGCTACGGATACCTTATTAATATGTCGTCGATGGCGGCCAAGTTGCCCTGTCCGGGCATTACGATTTATGCGGCCACGAAAGCCTACCTGAAAAGCTTTGGCAAGTCGCTCTATTTCGAGATGCGGCCTTACAACGTCGGGGTGACCACGGTGTGCCCTGGTGCCATTGCGACACCGCTTTACAGATTGAAACCTGATTTGTTGCGTCTTGGCGTGAAGATCGGGCTGATTGGCACGCCGCAATGGTTGGTACGAAAAGCATTGAAAGGCATGATGCGCAGGAAAAGGGTGGTGAAACCTGGATTCATGAATGTGTATCTGCCTCCTTTGATTGCCATTTTGCCGCATGGATTGGTTGGTGGGATATGGAATAAAATCCTGAAAACCAATACGATGCAACAAAACAAATAAACATTTCGGCAATCGGCAATCCAATATTTCAATCTTTTTCCTATTTTTGCAGCCGCTTTTAAAACTAACAACAACATTTTTGACTATGGATTTAAGTAAGATTGTATCAATATCAGGCAAACCTGGACTTTATATCATTAAGTCTCAAGCCGTTGGAAGAATTATCGTTGAATCGGTCGTTGATGGCAAGTGCATTCCGGCCTTTGCCCGCGACCGCATGAGTTCGCTCGAAGAGATTTCCATTTTCTCCACCGATGATGACCGCCCGCTGAAGGAGGTCTTCATGATGATTCACGACAAGATGGGCGACAAGGTTGACTTCGACTGGAAGAAGGCCTCGAATGACCAACTGCGCGAGAAGTTCGCCCTTGTGATGCCTGACTACGACGAGGATGCCGTCTATCCATCCGACATGAAGAAGGTGTTCCAATGGTATCAGATGCTGAACGACAAAGGTTTGCTCGATTTCACCGTCGAGGAAGAAAAACCTCAGGACGAAGCTCCTGAAGCCGAAGCCGAAACGAAACAAGAGTGATTTTTCATAGGATATTTTGATTGGTAGCCGCATTTTTGCGGCTTTTTTTGTACCTTTGTGGCACTAAATCCAGTTCTAATGAAGCAGGTTACAGACTTTATTTTGGTCGAAAAGCGAGACTATGGTCGTTCGGTTTTGCTTCGGCTTCGTGCAGAAACGACTTTGCCAGACATCGTGCCAGGTCAGTTTGTGCAGGTGCGCGTCGATGGCTCCCCGAACACCTATTTGCGCCGTCCCATTTCCATTCACGATGTGGATTTCGGGAACAATGAAATCACGCTGCTTGTTCAGCAAGTGGGCGAGGGCACACGACACCTTGCTGCTGCCAAGGAAGGTGACATTATTAATGTGGTGTTGCCTTTGGGCAATGGCTTCTCGTTCCCTGAGAAAGGGGAGAGGTGCCTGCTTGTTGGCGGCGGCATCGGTATTGCGCCTTTGTATTTTTTCGCCAAGGTGCTGGGCAAGAAAGGGATTCAACCCGTTCTGCTTTTGGGCGGGAAAACTGAAACCGACTTGATTCGTTTGGCTGATTATCAGCAACTTGGCGATGCTTTTGTTACAACCGAGGACGGCTCTCTTGGCGAGAAGGGTTTTGTAACGATGCACTCAGTGTGGACTGAACGCCAATTCGACAAGATTTATGTATGCGGTCCCAAGCCGATGATGAAAGCCGTGGCGAAATTGGCAGCTGAAACAGACGCTTGGTGTGAGGTTTCGCTCGAAAACCTGATGGCCTGTGGCCTTGGCGCTTGCTTGTGCTGCGTTGAGGACACGGTCGATGGCCATGTCTGTGTCTGCAAGGAAGGACCTGTATTTAACACAAGGAGGTTGAAATGGTGAACACTACGATAGATTTGGGTCGCGGCCTGGTGCTGCGCAATCCCGTGATGACGGCTTCGGGCACTTTCGGTTATGGCGAAGAATACACCGATTTCGTCGATTTGGCCCAACTTGGCGGCATCATTGTGAAAGGCACAACGCTGCATCCACGCGAAGGCAATCCTTATCCCCGCATGGCCGAAACGCCTTCGGGAATGCTCAATTGCGTTGGATTGCAAAACAAAGGCGTTCAGTATTTTATCGATACGATTTATCCGCGCATCAAGGACTTCGATACCAATGTGTTGCTCAATCTTTCGGGTTCTACTTTGGAGGATTATGTGAAGGGCGCGGAGATGGTGAACGAGTTGGAGAAGTTACCTGCCATTGAGTTGAACGTTTCGTGTCCTAATGTCAAACAAGGCGGTATGGCTTTCGGCGTGACCACCACTGGCATCTCGCAAGTCGTTTCCGAAGTCCGTAAAGTATATCATAAGCACCTCATGGTCAAGCTTTCGCCGAATGTGACCAACATCGCCGAGATTGCCTTGGCAGCCGAAGCAGCCGGTGCCGATTCGGTGTCGCTCATCAACACGCTGATGGGAATGGCCATTGATGCGGAGAAACGTAAACCGAAATTGAGTGTTATAACAGGTGGACTTTCAGGAGCTTGCGTTAAACCAGTCGCTTTGCGCATGGTGTGGCAGGTGGCCAAGGCGGTTAAGATTCCTGTGGTTGGCTTGGGCGGCATCAGTAATGCCACCGATGCCGTTGAGTTTATGCTCGCTGGTGCTTCTGCCATCGAAATCGGTACGGCCAATTTCATCGATCCAGCCGTTTCCGCAAAGGTGGCCGTCGGGATAACAGACTATTGTAAACGATTTGGTTTCCAAAGCGTTATTGAATTAATTGGGGCGCTTGAATGCTAAAGTAACGGCCATTACCGTAATGGCTATTACTTTTTTTTGTTGAAAACACTTGCGTTTCCAGAAAAATGCGTACTTTTGCAAAATGGTAATGACGATTACCGTAATTCTAATTACTATTTTGCCATGAAGTTCTATAATCGAGAGAAAGAAAAAGAGCGGCTTCGCAAAGTGCTCGAAATGAGCCATAAAGAAGCCCAGATGACCGTTCTGATGGGGCGTCGTCGCATTGGTAAAACCGAGTTGGCGTTGCAGTGTGGTGACGAAACGGTGTTGTATTTTTTCATCGGGAAAAAAGCGGAGCCTTTGCTATGCCGTGATTTTATCGATGAAATCAGTAATAAGCTTGGCTTCCCAATCATTGGGCAGTTGCCGAGCTTTTCGGAGGTGTTCAGGCTGGTGCTCCATTTTGCCGAAAAACAACCTTTCACCCTGATTATCGACGAATTCCAGAATTTCCTGAAAGTGAACCCAACAGTTTTCAGCGACATGCAGCGCGATTGGGACCTTCATAAGCATACCAGTCATTTGAACTTGATTATCAGCGGGTCGGTGTTCACCTTAATGAAGCGTATATTTGAGGATTATGAGGAACCGCTTTTCGGGCGTGCCAATGAGCGAATAATGCTAAGCCCCTTCTCGACAGAGGTTTTAAAGGAGATTTTGTCCGACTTCAATCCTAATTATTCGCATGAGGATTTGCTGGCTTTGTTTAGCATCACTGGTGGGGTGCCATGGTATGTGTCTTTATTGTTGGATAAGGGTTATGTTGCTAAGGATCAGATGCTTGTAGCTTTGACTGAAGAGAACTCGCCTTTCATCAACGAAGGGCGTAATATTCTTATAGAGGAATTCGGCTCAGATTATATCACCTATTTCTCCATTTTGACCTGCATAGCGTCGGGCTTGAAGACCCGTGCTGAGATTGAAGCAGAATTGGGCATAGATAACATTGGCAGTTATTTGGTGCGGTTAGAGAATTATTATCGGCTCATTACCAAATCGTTGCCTATCTTCTCAAAGCCAAACAGCAAGAAAGTGCGCTATCAACTCGACGATTGTTTCCTTGTTTTCTGGTTCCGTTTTTTCTACAAATACCAGTCGCTGGTCGAAAACAAAGCCTTGGCTACGCTAAACGAAATCATTCAGCGCGACTACAGTACGGTTTCAGGCTTTATGATGGAGCGTTATTTTGCCCGCAAGTTTTCGGAAAAGGGAAAATACATTGTCGGGAAATGGTGGGACAGGAAAGGCGAAAACGAGATTGACTTGATTGTTGCCGACCCTATCAAGAAAGAAGCCTGGGTTTATGAATTGAAGAAAAACGGAGAGCGGTATAATGAAAAAGCCCACAAGGCAAAGGTGAAGACTATGGTCGGCCAAGTGTCAGAGCTTGCAAAGATGAAGATTTATCTTGGTTCGTTGTCAATTGATGATATGTAATCAATTGGTAATCAGATGTTAAAGTTTGTATTTTTGAAATAGTAATGGCGATTACGGTAATGACCATTACTATTTTTGTTTTTGGGCTGGTTTTAATGACTAATCAATTGATATACAATACTTATACAATGTTGACTTCTGGAGAAATTGCGATTCCGAATGTCGCTTTGACGGAGTCTTGGATTCTTTGTGCCAAATCCACGATGTCGTGACCCTTTCCGCCGCCATAATGCACCAGCACGAGGGCCTGTTTGTCGTAAACGCCCACATGTTCGTTGCGCCAGCCTTTCCAGCCTGCGTGTTCAATCAGCCAACCTGCCGGTACTTTCACTTTGCCGTTTGGCTCGTCGTAGTGCGGCATGTTGGGATAATCCTTTTGCAAAGCTTCGAATTGCGCCTTCTCGATGACGGGATTCTTGAAGAAGCTGCCTGCGCTGCCGATTTGCTTCACATCGGGCAATTTGGCATCGCGGATGGCGCAAATGGCATCGTGGAGCTGTAGCAAGGTCGGTTTTTCGATACCGTTTTGCTCCAGATAGACCTTGATGTTGCCGTATTCGAGATGGAGAGGGGCGTTTTTCTTCAGCAGGAAGTCAACAGAAGTGATGATGTATTGTCCTTTCAGCCTATTCTTGAAGACGCTTTCGCGATAGCCGAACCGACAGTCCTCTTTCGCGAAAGTCCTTTTTGTTCCCGAGGCAATATCAATGGTTTCACATCTTAGGAAACTGTCTTTCAGCTCCATGCCGTAGGCTCCGATGTTTTGTACGGGTGCGGCACCCACTTTGCCGGGAATATGGGCGAGATTCTCCAAACCATGCCAACCTTTTTCGGCTGTGTACCGCACGAAATCGGGCCAGTCTTCCCCTGCTTGTGCGCGGATAATGACTTCGTTTTCACCATCTTTAAGGATTTCGATGCCTTTCGTGTTGATGTACACAACGATTCCGTCGAAGAAATCGTTTTGGAACAATACGTTGTTGCCGCCGCTCAAAATCAGGTGTTCCTCTAATTGAAAAATGTCGCTTTGAATCAGCTCTTCAATTTGTTGAATGTCATTGATTTCAGTAAAACACTTAGCCACGGCATCGAAGCCGAAGCTGTTATAAGGTCGTAGGTTGACGTTGGTTTTCATGGGGGCATTGTTTTTTTGACATATTCCTATTCACCAATCAGTTCGTAATCAGACTGTATCTCCAATGCGGGTTTGTCGGAGGCGTTCAGGGGAGAAATGACAGATTGCCCAATTTGTCTTTCAAGGTTCTTGCGGGCTGTTTTGGCGATTTTACCGCCTTCTGTTGCCACGGTCTTGTTTTCTTCGAAGGTTTTTGGCTCGCGAGTCTTGGAGATAGCGGTCGTCGATACTTCGGCTAACATGTTTAAAACCAGTTCAATGTTGGTCATGTTGTCGCGAAGGCTTTCTTTCTTGAGACCTTTTAGTTGCTTGTATTCCTTTACGGAAAGACCACTCCAAGCTTTGGTCATCTCGTTGGTTAGGATGGCATAGTCACGTTCTTCCTCTATGCCGCGAGCTTTCCATTCATCAGTCAGTTCCTTCCGCATTTCGATGCTTTGCAGCCGTTGGTTAATCCAGCCTTCGGTGTAGCCTTTGGCACGATAATAGTCGGCCCCCCGAAGAATAGCCCTTTCTGGATCGGCTATTTCATTCAAGCGCTCGTTGCCCACTTCGGCCAACCACATTTTGAACGGTTCGGCTTTGGGCGAAGGAATGGACTGCACCAAACGGAGGATGTTTTTGGTGGTCATGCAGTCGGTCTTGTAGTATTTGCCGTCTGCCGCCTGCATTTTCAGTTGACTACAATTTGTAGCCAACTCGCTTCCCTCTTTTTTGAGCCTGGTTTTCAGCACACTCCAATATTTTCTTGGGTTGGGGCTATCTGTTAATACTCCGACAATGTCAATTACGGAAAAGTACCATTCCTCGTTTTCGGCATCCCAATGCGTTCTAACTTGCTTTTGTTCAAAGAGTTTTATTTTGTCGGTCATAGTCGCCTTTTTTTTGCAAATTTAGAACAAAATAAGGGGATATGCAAGGATTGGGAAAACATTTGTACCTTTGCGGCATGAATCGCGCCATCGTATCGGTTATCAATGATTTGGTCACGGACCAACGGGTCAACAAGTCGTGCTTAGCCTTGCAAAAGGCTGGTTATGAGGTGCTTTTGGTGGGACGGAAGCAACGGAAAAGTCCGCCAATGGATGAACGCCCCTACGCTTCGCATCGTATGAAGCTCTTGTTCGAGAAAGGCCCGTTGTTTTATGCCGAATACAACATCCGTTTGTTTTTCTTTCTCTTGTTTCATCGTGCCAACCTTTTGCTTTCCAATGACTTGGATACAATCTTGCCAACTTATTTCATCTCAAGGTTGAAAGGCAGTAGGATGGTTTTCGACAGCCATGAGTACTTCACCGAGACCCCAGAGTTGGTCGGTAGGCCGAAAGTACAAAAGGTGTGGAAAAAGATAGAGGGATTTGTCGTCCCAAAATTGCCTGAAATGATTACCGTTTGCGACAGCATTGCTGATTTGTTTCGGGAGAAATATGGCGTCAAGTGCCATGTGATCAGGAATATACCACCGCGAAAAGCCTTGCCGCCAAAAGGCGACAAGTTGGCTTTGGGTTTGCCCACGGACAAGCACCTGTTGATATTGCAAGGGTCGGGCATCAACATCCAGCGCGGGGCGGAGGAATTGGTGCAGTCAATGCAATTCCTGGACGATTGCTTCCTGATGATCATCGGTGGGGGAGATGTGCTCCCGATATTGAAGCAAATGGTTGAGAAACTGAATATTACCGACCGTGTGCATTTCTTTCCGAGGATGCCTTATCAGCAGATGATGGCCTACACGCAGTTGGCCGAATTGGGTTTCTGCTTGGACAAGAACACTAACCTCAACTACCGTTTCAGCCTGCCCAACAAATTGTTCGACTTCATTCAGGCAGGCGTGCCTATTGTGGCATCGCATCTAACTGAGATTGAGAAGATTATACGGAAATACGACATTGGGATTTTCATTGGGAATCATGAGCCTGAGACCATCGCATCGACCATTCGTGAAGCTTTGTCGGACGGAGAAAGACGCAAACGGTGGCAGCAGAATTTGGCCATTGCCGCAGCGGAACTGTGCTGGGAAAATGAGGAGAAGAAACTGTTGCCAATTTATATGCAGAAAACTGATAAGTAATTGTTTATCAATCTATTGAAATGTAGTATCCCAATTTGTAGGGATTGAGCCATGAGATGTGTGGCTTTTCTCCGATTAGCTTTCGTCTCATCATTGTCGCTGTCTTTCTGAAACCCCATTTTACAAAAGATGTAAGTTTAAGTTTATCAAGCAGTTTTGTCGTGGATAGGATAGGAGAATAGCCATCCAATTCTTGTCGTAAGGAATGGAGCGTATGCATGGCCTCCTCGATTTTCGAAACGTATTTTTCGTTGGCTTCAAAATGAGTGATAACAACTGGATTGTCAATGTGTTGTATCGTGATTCCATCGTCATGGAGCCGTTTCCCGAAAAGGACGTCTTCGTAGCCGTAGCGCGAAATCGTTTCGTCGAAAGGGTGACTTAGCATGACTTCTTTCCGTGCGATGAAATTCGTGGTTCTGAAGCTTTGGTAGGGGCGTTGTTGCCGCATTGTTGCCGTGTGCTTTGGCCCTATTTTTTTTTCGTACTGGTATCGGAGATTGTTTTTTTCGAGTTGGGCATCAGCCTCGATGGTGACGCCTCCATTGACGACCTCGGCGTGGGCTGCTTCAAGGTAGTTTTTTATGAAGTCGCTGGTAGGGATTTTTATGTTGCAGTCGAGGAACAGCAGCCATTCGTAACGAGCTTCGTTGACGAGTGCGTTGCGGTTGGCTGCCCGTCCGATGTTGGAGGTTTGCCGTATCAATCGGCAATTTTCAATTTCTTCTATTTCAGCGTTTTGCTGAATTATTTCTTGGTTGGTCGATGCGTCGTCCGATACGATAATCTCATATTGAAGGCCGTCGATGGCAGAGGCGCAACGTTGCAGCTCCTTCACTTGGGGCAGGCACGGGTCGTTGTGGCAGGGAATCAATATGGAGAGTTCGCGTATCATGATGCGTTATTCCATTTCGGAGCAAACCACAGTGCCGTTTTTGCAGTTGGCGATGCGGGAGGGGTATTTCTGCATTAGCGTGTAGTTGTGCGTGGCCATCAGCACGGCTTGTCCGTTTTCGCTGATGCGTCGCAGGAGTTTCATCACGTCTAATGTTGTGTCGGGGTCGAGATTGCCGGTAGGCTCGTCGGCAAGGATGACGTCGGGCGCATTGAGTAGGGCGCGGGCGATGGCTACGCCTTGCTGCTCGCCGCCCGACATCTGGTGGGGCATGCTTTTGCGTTTGTCGGAGAGACCTACCATCGAAAGCACTTCATCGATGCGTTTGGAGATTTCAACGGAATCGGTCCAGCCGGTGGCGCCGAGCACAAACGCGAGGTTCTTCTCGACGGTACGATCGAAGAGGAGCTGGAAGTCTTGGAAAACGATGCCGATTTTGCGGCGCAGGTAGGGGATGTCTTTCCTTTTGAGTTTGGTGAGGTCGTAGCCAGCCACTTTGAAGATGCCGTCACGAGCAGGCAGTTCGCCGTACAAAGTCTTTAATAGTGAGGATTTTCCGCTTCCCGTGCGCCCGATGAGGTAGATGAACTCGCCCTTGTGGAGTGTCAGGTTGACGTTGCTCAGGACGAGGTTTTCCCGCTGGAAGATGGATGCGTTTTTGAGTTCGATGATAGGGTCAGACATAGGGTTGATTTAAGATTCAATATTTCAAATTTAAAGATTCAAAAACTGGATTGCTTCGTCGTGCCTCCTCGCAATGACGCAAAGCGCGTCAACTACAAACTATATCAATTATCAATTGTCAACTATCAATTATCAATTATCAATTGTCAACTATCAACTACCAACTTCCCGAGGCTCCTCCTCCGCCGAAGCCTCCTCCGCCGAAGCCACCGAAGCCACCGCTGCTTCCGCCTCCACTAAATCCGCCCCCACTGTAGCCACCTCCGCCCATGGGTATCCATATCGTGCGTGAGCCACCGCCAGAGTAGTTTTGGCCACTGCCATCGGAGAATTTGGAGAAGATGATGACGATGGCGATGATGAAGAGGATGATCATCCAGAGTGGGAATCCGTCACCGTCGGTATATTCGTCTTGCGTGAACTTGCCCGAGCAGAGGTCCATCATCACGTTGACGGCGTTGTCGATGCCAGTGTAGTAGTCGTTTTCCTTGAAGGCTGGGATCATTTCGCGCTCGATGATGCGCTTGGCCGTGGCATCGGTCACGTATTGCTCTATGCCGTAGCCCGTGCTGATGGTCACCTTGCCGCTTTCGCTGCCTTTCTTGGGCTTGACGAGGATGACCGCGCCATTGTCTTTGCCTTTCTGACCCACGCCCCAATTGTGCCCGATTTCAGTGGCATATTGTTCGACGCTGTAGCCTTGCAGGTCGTCGACCAAAAGCACGAGAAACTGGGTAGAAGTGCTGTCGTCGTAGGCCACAAGTTTGTGTTCCAAAACGCTAACCTGATGAGCCGTTAAGGTGCCCGTGTAGTCGTTCACCAAGCGGGGCGGATTGGGCTTTGAAGGTAGTTGCGCGTGAAGCATGACGGACAAAGCCAGCAGAAATAATATGAGTGGAGCCGTTTTTCGTGTCATAATCGCTCGTGGATTGGGTTGCAAAAATAGGCAAAATTTGGATTGATGGCAAGATTAGAGTAAGAAGAATAGCGCAACGCCGACCATCGTTATGAGGGTGCCGACCACTTCTTTGGCCGAGATTTTCTGTTTGTGGATGAGGGCGTATGGCACAATGATCAATACGGGTGTGAGTGCCATGAGGGTGGAGGCGATGCCCGCTTTGGCGTATTGCACGGCCATCAGCGAGAGCGAAACGCCAAGGAATGGACCGAAGAGAGTGGTGAGCGTAGCAAACAGCATCCCTTTGCGGTCGCGGAAGGCCTTCCCGACCTGTGGCAGCTGCTTCATCAGGGCGAGGATGAGGAAGAACCCAACAAACCCCGCAACGGCTCGGATATATGTGCCAGCGAATGGCATCATCTTGACAATGGATTGCGGTGCTTCTGGTGGAATGGATTCGGCATAATGATCCAAACCTATCTTGCTGAGAACCAGTCCTACGCCTTGCCCGACTCCCGCACCAATGCCAAACAGTACGCCTTTCAGTGGGAGTTTCAAGGTGAGTTTGTGGTTCTCGCCTCCACGCGCCAAAATGGAGATGGCGATGCCCGTAAGTGTGACAATCATTGCCAACCAAGAATGCCACGACATGGATTCGCCCAACATCAGCCAACCTGCGATACCCGCCATCGGTGGGGCCAAAGTCATGAAAAGCTGCCCGTAGCGCGAACCGAAAACGATGTAGGAATTGAACAGGCAATAGTCGCCGAACACATAGCCCACCAATCCCGACAGCGCCAACCAAAACCAGGCTTTCCCGTTGGCATACAAGGGATAAGGTGTGCCCGTCACAATCCAAAGCATGGCAGAGAGGAACAACCACGAGAGCACCATTCGGACGAGGTTCAGAGGCAAAGAGCCGAGGCGGTGGCTGGCAACGTCGGCAAACAGTGCTGTGGCCGTCCATGAGAAAGCCACGATGAGCGCGATGATCTCGCCGAAATATGGGGTGGACATGGGAATTAGTTGTTTTCGTATGAAATCTCGTCAGGGATTTCGTTGATGTCGTCGGATTGGTAGGGGAAATATGTCTTCAGTTTCTCGCCACAACGCTGGATGCCTTGTTCGAGGCCATCAGCGAAGCGGCCTTCTTTGAATTGGCTCAGCATCAAGTCTTTGACATCGTTCCAAAAGCCTTGGCCTACCACATTGTTGATGCCTTCGTCGCCGAGAATGGCGAACTTGTGGTCGCGGACGGCGAGGTAGATGAGCACGCCGTTGCGTAGCTTTGTCTCGTTGAGTTTCAGCTTGTTGAAGACCATGAGGCTGCGTTCTTCCACGTCGCCCTTGCAGCGGTTTTCGATGTGGACCTTGATTTCGCCCGAGGTGTTGCGCTCGGCCTGCTTGATGGCTTCCACCACGCGGCGGTCTTCTTCGCGGTTCAGTATGGTGATGGCGTTGGACATGACTAGTTAATGTTGGTGATTATTGCTTTGAACGTGGTCAAAGAAACCACATTCAATGGACTGTCAATAGAAGTTTCCAAGACATCTTTATCTCCGGAAACAAGATATTTTGAGTTGGATTGGAAAGCTAAATCAAAGAGATAATTGTCTTTCGGGTCTCGGCAACCGAAAAATTCAGTTTGAATAGGAATCAAAGTGCTTATTTTCTCGTAAAGCGACATGTATCTTTCCAATGGCAAGGTTAGGTATTTCTTGAATTTGTCCCGGCTGATTACCGATAACAACTCTTCTGTCAGTTCTTTAGCCCTAAAGAACTCAACATTATAGTTGGCAATCATATCAACAAGTTCGGTAAACTTCCCTTTCAAGAAATAGGAAACCCAAATGTTGACATCGAAGACGGTTTTATTGTCCATTTCTAACTTTTTTAACCTCTTCGACAATTTCTCTCATGGTGATGTTGTTCTTTTCCACCGAGTTGTCTAATCGTTTGGCCTCTTCCCATAAAAGCATCAATCTCAATTGCTTTTCCAATTCTTGTTGTTGGTTGGCGGCAAGTTGGGTCACCAGAAAGGTGATTCTTTGGATGATGCTGTCAGTGTTTATCGTTGTGCTTTCCATATTCCTTCTTTTTTCACCTGCAAAAATAATCATTTTCCGCAAATTCGCATTTCAACCTTGCCAAATCACGCTTTTTTTGTTTCTTTGCAGTCTCAAACAACTAAAACGGAATCGATATGAACAGAACTTTGAAGGCAATGGCAGCCATAATGCTGATGATGGTTTTTGCGGTGGGGTGCAACAAACCCGATGAGCCAAACAATGGAGGCGGAACCAATGGCAATAATGATAATGATGTGCGTGTGACCACATACACGCCGCAAGAAATAACTTCAACAACAGCTGCGTGTGGTGGAGATGCGATTGTAATTCAAGGATTAACTTTGTCAAAATTGGGAGTTTGTTGGAGTACGGAACAATATCCAACAATTGATAACGAAAACCTTTCTACTTCAAATTGGGATAAACCCTTTGTTTGTACTTTGTATCATCTCAATCCAAATACAACGTATCATGTGAGAGCATTCGCTCTGCGTGGTTTGGAGTATTATTATGGTGAGGATAAAGCATTTACAACACTTGACGGGGGAGGTGCCCCAAATGGTGATACCATACCTGAGAATCCTGATTATCCCAATGCTGTAATTAACTTTACGATATATCCAAACTCATTACAATATCAAGAATTGAACTATGTAAGTGGTTGGTTGTATCTTACTCCTGTTCCTGAAACAACTAGTAGAGGCATAATTGTGTATAGAGTAAGTGAAAACGAGTTTTTGGCATACGACAGGTTAGCTCCTAATTATCCTTATGCGTGTGATGATAGTTTTGGTAACACGTCACGGCTTTTTGTCGATTTTCCCTTCGTTGTAGATAGTTGCAATAACGCATATTACAATATTCTAAATGGCCAAATTGTGGTTGCAGAGCCTGATATGGTTCCAAATTTCCCTTTGGATTTGGTCTATCCGCTTTTTCAATATCATACAACTTATGATGGTAACAAACTCACGATTACCAATTGATGAATTGAAAAAAATGGCCGCTTGAGCATTAGTCAAAGCGGCCATAGTCATTATCCCGATTCGTAGTCGAATTACAACTTCTCCATATTCCTCTTGACAAACTCACTCAAATCCTTGCCCTTCAATAAGTTCTTCGAAAGTAAAGCGAGGTCGTAGATCTGCCGAATCGTGGCTTCTTGTGCGGCTTCGTCCTTGTCCAAGAGGCCGGTGATGATGGGGCTGTTGGTGTTGAGCATCAGCGTGTAGCTGTCGGGCATCGAGCCGTAGAACGACATCGGGCCGCCGCCCATCTGCTCCATCTCCTTCATGCGGCGCATCCACTCGTTTCGGGTGACCTCAACGGGCGCGGCTTCTGCGCCTTCGTTGCTAAACTCCACGTTGAACTTCACCTTGTCGATCACCTTCTCGAAGGCGGCTTTCAGGGTCTCCTTCTGCTTGTCGTCGAGGCCCGAGGCGGCTTCCTTGTCGTCCTTCACGATGAGCTTGTCGATGGTGTTGGAATCGACACGGGCAAACATCGCGCGGCTGTCGTCGCCTTTCTCGCCTTCCTTCTGCTCGTAGGCGCTGATGAAGTGCGGGTCGAGGATGCCGTCCATCATCAAGACGTTGTAGCCCTTGGCTTTGGCGTTCTCGATGTTGGTGTATTGGTCGTCCTTGTCGGTGGCGTACAGGTAGACGAGGGCTTTGTTCTTGTCGGTCTGGTTTTCCTTGATCAAGGCCTTGTATTCCTCGATGGTGTGGTATTTGTCGTCGGTGTCCTTGAAGAGGAAGAACTTCTCGGCGCGCTCGTAGAACTTCGGGTCGCTCATCATGCCGTATTCGATGAACACGCGGATGTCGTCCCAGTTCTTCTCGTAGGCTTCGCGGTCTTTCTTGAAGAGTTCTTCAAGTTTCTCGGCCACCTTCTTGGTGATGTAGGTCGAGATTTTCTTCACGTTCTGGTCGCTTTGCAGGAACGAGCGGCTGACGTTCAGCGGGATGTCGGGCGAGTCAATCACGCCGTGCAGCAGCGAGAGGAACTCGGGCAGGATGCCTTCGACGCTGTCGGTGACGAAGACCTCGTTGCAGTAGAGTTGGATCTTGTTGCGCTGGAACTCGTAGCGGTTCTTCACCTTCGGGAAATAAAGGATGCCCGTGAGGTTGAAGGGGTAGTCGACGTTGAGGTGGATGTGGAACAGCGGCTCGCCAAAGTTCATCGGGTAGAGCGTGTGGTAGAAGTCGTTGTATTCCTCGTCCTTGATGTCGGTCGGGGCTTTCTTCCACAGCGGGGCCACGTCGTTGATGATCCAAGGCTTTTCCACTTCCTTGGTCTTGGGTTTGCCGTCCTTGTCGGTCTCGCCTTCGATTTCCTCCTGCACTTTCTTGGTACCGAACTGGATTGGGATGGGCAGGAACTTGCAGTATTTATTAAGGAGTTCGCGGATGCGGCCTTCTTCGAGGAACTCTTGCGCGTCGTCGGCGATGTAGAGGATGACGTCGGTGCCACGGTCGCCTTTCGGGATTTCGTTCATCGTGTACTCAGGACTGCCGTCACATTCCCAGATGACGCCGTTTGTGCCTTCGTCCTTGCAGGACTTCGAAATCAGCGACACCTTCGAGGAGACCATGAAGGCGGAGTAGAAGCCCAAGCCAAAATGGCCGATGATATTGGCGGCTTCGGCCTCGCTCTGGGTCTTGAACTTGGCGATGAACTCCTCCGCGCCCGAGAAGGCGATTTGGTTGATGTACTTGTCGACTTCTTCGGCGTTCATGCCGATGCCACGGTCGCGCACGGTGAGGGTCTTTTTCTTCTTGTCGACTTCCACCTTGATGGTGAGGTCGCCCAGCTCGCCCTTGAACTCGCCCGAGGCGGCCAAGGCCTTCAGCTTTTGGGTGGCGTCCACTGCGTTGCTGATGATTTCGCGCAGGAAAATCTCCTGATCCGAATAAAGGAACTTCTTGATGACAGGGAAAATGTTTTCTGTCTTTACTCCAATGTTACCGGTTTGCATATTGTTAAGTATTTAAAATTCAAGATTTAAGATTTAAAATTCATTGTCGCTTCGCGTCACTGCGAGGCACGAAGCAGTCCAGATGACGGAGACCGTTTGTCAAATTGTGTGCCAATGGGAAAAAGTGACATTTTGGCAAAAAAGTTATTATTATATTGCGGGATGCTAAAACTTTTGTATCTTTGCAATAATTTTATTACTAAGTAGTTTATTAGTAAGTGAATTATTACTAAGTGGTTTATTACATATTGCACCATGAATACTCCTTTCATATTCGGAAAAACAGTGAGCGGCGAGGCTTTCACTGACAGGGAAAACGAAACCGCCAAGTTGGTGTCGAACTTCCAGTATGGCGTGAATACCTTTATCGTTTCACCACGCAGGTGGGGCAAGACTTCTTTGGTGAAGAAAGTAAAAGGACTTGCCGAGAGTGAGAAACTGAAAATCGTCTATGTTGATGTGCAACAGTGTCGTTGTAAGGAAGATTTTTGCGAGCGTTTTGCCTCAGCTGTGCTGTCTCAAACCGCAACCAAGGTGAATGAGTGGTTGGAAAATGCCAAGACTTTTCTCGGTCGTTTCAGTTTCGGCATCAATGCCTCACCCGATCCGACAAATGAGATGTCCTTGAAAATCAATCTTTCACCTAAGGAGCGTTCCTTGGAAGATTTGCTTCAATTGCCTGAAAAAATCGCCAATCGCAAAGGCTTTCGAGTGGTTGTATGTATTGACGAATTCCAGCAAATTGGCAGCTATCCTGAAACTATGCAATTCCAAACTGAACTGCGTTCTGTGTGGCAACATCACGAACTCACCTCGTATTGCCTTTTCGGAAGCAGAAAACATATGATGGAGGCTTTGTTTGACGACGTGTCGAAACCTTTTTATAAATTCGGCGACATCATTTATTTACAGCGCATCCCAGCCGAGTATTGGGTAAAATATATCACAGGCAAATTCCAAATAGCCGAAAAGATCATCACCAAAAAACAAGCCGCTTGGATTGTTGCCCAAGTTGACGGACACTCTTCGTATGTTCAGCAATTGTCTTGGTATGTCTTCCAACGTACTGAAACCAAAGTCACGGAAAGCATTCTCACCGATGCTTTGCGGGAATTGATAGCTCAATGTAGCGATTTGTTTGAGAGCAAGACGGAGAACTTGACTGCCTATCAGATGAACTTTCTCAAAGCAATTTCAAACGGTGTGACCAGTGGATTCTCATCGACTAAGGTGATTCAGGAATACAGGCTTGGTTCTTCAGCTAATGTATCCATAATCAAGAAAGCATTGATAGAGAAGGATTTAATCGTTAAAGAGGATAAAGAGCTGAAATTGGCAGATCCTGTTTTGGGCTTGTGGCTTCAGCATGAGAATGCACAATAACAAGTCAATGACTGTTTATTGATGGAAACAGAGAAGAAACATAGGATCCGCATCCCGCTCTATGCCAAAATCTTGCTTGGCATGGGCTTGGGCATTGGTTTTGGCTTTTTGGCCATCGCCTTGCATGGGGAAGGCTTTGTGCGCGACTGGGTGGCACCCTTCGGCACCATCTTTATGCGGTTGCTCAAGCTGATAGCCGTGCCGTTGGTGCTGGTGTCGCTCGTTTTGGGTGTGGTCAACTTGAAGGACATCAAGAATTTGTCGCGCATCGGGCTGAAAACCATCTTGATTTATGTCTGTACGACGGTCCTTGCTGTGAGCATCGGCTTGGGCATGGTCAGTGCGATAAAGCCGGGGAGGTTTTTCCCAAAAGACAAGCAGACCGAGTTCGTGGAACGCTACGAGCAGACCGTTTTGTCGCGCGAGGCCGAGATGCAGCAGGTGAAGGATGAGTCGCCCCTGCAATTTGTGGTCGACATGGTGCCTGAGAACCTTTTTCAAGCCTTGGGCGACAATTCCAAGATACTGCAAATCATCTTTTTCGCCTTGCTTTTTGGCGTGGCATTGATTGTGGTCGGGCCATCGAAAACGCCTTCAATCGTGCGCTTTTTCCAGCAGTTGAACCTTGTCTTGCTCAAAATCATCGATTTCATCATGGCCTTTGCGCCGGTCGGCGTTTTCGCGCTGATGGCAGCCTTGATCGTGGACTATTCGGGCGACGCTGGCATCTTCTCCGCCTTGGGAATGTATGCGCTGACGGTCGTTTTGGCCTTGACGGTCATCATCTTTTTGGTCTATCCGCTCCTCATGCGCTGCTTTGGCGGACGCACGTTGAAACAATTCTTCCACGCCGTGTTTCCCGTGCAGATGCTGGCTTTTTCGACCAGTTCGAGTGCGGCCACGCTGCCGTTGACGATGGAACGCACGCGGAAGCATTTAGGCGTTTCGGAGGAGGTGGCGGATTTTGTTTTGCCCGTGGGCGTTACCATCAACATGGACGGCACGAGCTGTTACCAAGCGGTGGCAGCGGTGTTTTTGGCGCAGGTGCTCGGCCTTGATTTGACCTTCGGGCAGATGCTGCTCATTTTGGCCACGGCTACGCTCTCGTCCATTGGCACACCGGGAATCCCTGGCGGCTCCATCGTGATGCTGATGATTGTCCTCGACTCGGTGGGCATCCCGATAGAGGGTTTGGCGCTCATTTTGGGCATCGACAGGCCTTTGGACATGGTGCGCACAATGGTGAACGTGACGGGCGACATGACCGTTTCGTGTGTGGTCGACAAGGGAAACAAAGAAAAATCGGCCGACCACGGGGTGTGACCGACCGATTCTGTTTGCAAAGGAATGGTTTTACTCGTTCTCGCAGCCTAATTTCTTGGAGCGTTCTTCAATGACTTTTTCGAGTTTCTCGCCGAATTTGCCGACTTCGGTTTTCTCCGACTCGGTCATCTTCTCCTCGTCGGTGTAAGACGTCTTGTTGGCAAGGGCCACCAAAAGCATTCCAAGCGCCGCTTCTTGCAACTCGTCGCAGGTCTTGGCTTCTTTGATGGTTTTTTCCAATCCGTTGTATAATTCCATGTTGTCTTGGTACTCTTTCGAGCCTTTTGTGGCTCCGCCGCCGCATTGCGTGAAGGCGAACAGCATCATGCCCGCAAGGGCGATAATCAAAGTTTTTTTCATAGCGTTGATGTTTTAGGGGTTTGAGTCGGTTATGTTTATGTCGCCACAAAAATAGTAAAAATCAGGGAAATGCAATGAGTTTCGAGGAAAAAATGATGTTTTTGTCGTGTCTGAAGTTTTTTTCGCATTCAACTTGATCAATTGAAATTGCAAAGCTCCTCGTAAAACTCATGAAGCCGTTTGATTTTAACTTGTGGAAAAGGGCTGTTTTTCAACACATTGAAATGCTTGTCCTCAGTTACAATATAATCTGCATTGGCAACTATCGCACAATCAACGAATTTGTTGTCATCGGGGTCGGTTTTGATTAAGTCAAATTGAAAATGAGCGTCGACTCGAATGACATTGTTGGCGCGTAATATGGCTTCAACAGCAATTTGGGCGGCAAGTGGTGACATGTGCGAGGCAATGATTTCCTCATATTCTTCAATGATGGCATTTGAGATGCACAATGTGTATTTACCGAGCACAAAGTCTTCCCATACCTTGTAATAATTGCTTCTTCTTGATAAGGATTGAAGTAAGCAGTTGGTGTCAAGGACGATATAGCGATTCATAATACGGTCCTATAGGGGGTGCGCATGTGTTCGTGGGACCATCCAGCCACTTTTTCTTCGGTCAAATCGCCATTGTCCCAGAGTTTGTCGATTTCCTTTTGCAAACGGGAGTTGAGGAACTGCACGATAAGGTTCTTCAATGCTGCCACATCTGCCTCGTCGGTGATGCACGAAAGCATATTCAACACCTCATATTGCGCGGGAGAAAATGATGTCATTTGTGCCATAACCCAATTCTTTTTGTTTTCAGTTGCAAAAATACACATTTTTTTGAGTTTGGTGAGAATTAGAAAAACAACGGAATTGTCCACTGTAAACTTTCTTTACACCACTGTAAAGAACCTTTACACTTTACATTTTACACCTAAATCTTAAATCATTGAATATTAAATGTTTACAATTTTGGCACGAATTATGCTATGCCTTTTGGCAACATTAAATATATGTGAGATGAAAGCTAAACATACCTTTTTCATTTTGATGATGTCTTTTGGGGCCTTGAATATGGTCAAGGCCCAAGACACCACTACCATGACCCTCAAAGAATGTATGCGCTATGCCGTGGAGCACTCCACGAAGATGCGCATTGCCCAAGCCGACAACCGCGATGCGCAAATCGACCGGCGCGATGCCATCCTTGCGGCCTTCACGCCTACGGTGGAAGGTAGCACCTACGCCTATTCCAACTTTGGCCGCAGCATCGACCCGGAGACGAACACCTACATCATGACGACCTCGTTCCACAACGGCTACAGCCTCTCGGCGGGCATCAACCTCTTCAACGGCTTTCAGGCCGTCAACAACCTGAAAATCACCAAGACGGCGCAAATGATGGGTCTCACCAAGGAACAACAGACCGAGGATCAAATCTGCTTGGCTACGATGGAAGCCTACTGCAATGTGCTGTATTACACTGAGATGCAGAAAGCCCTGCAAGCGCAGGTGGCTTCGGCGGAGAAATCTGTGCAGTTGGCCACACGGCAGGAGGAATTGGGCCTGAAGTCGCACGCCGACGTGGTGCAGATGCAAAGCGACCTCGCCGAGCGGCAATACCTATTGACCCAATGCCGCAACAGCCTCAATGAAGCGATGATTACCCTGAAAGATGTGATGTTTTGGCCGATTGAGGAACCGCTGAAAATCGACGGTTTGTCTGTAGGGCTGTCATATGATGGCAGCCGCACATCGGTAGGTCCGTCACCCCGTGGCAGCCGCATCACCAACGATTCGTTAGTGCGGCTGCCGCAATGCGACAGCCCTACAACGGATGAAACCGTTTCCGAAATGGTTGATTTTGCCAAAAACAACATGCCCGCCGTCCTTTTGGCCGAAGGCACGATGACGAACGCCCGCCTTGCCCTCAAGACGGCCCGTTGGCAGCTGTTGCCACGGCTCTCGCTCTATGGCGGCTGGTCGACGACTTATTTCACCTATCCCGGGATGGAAGGCTATGTGCCCACGCCTTTTATGGAACAGTTGAAGAACAACAGCGGCGAGTATGTGCAGCTCTCGCTGAGCATCCCTATCTTCGATCGCCTCTCGAAACATTCCAACATCGCGAAGCGGAAAAACGCTTACGACCGCGCCTGTGCCGACTACGAGCAGACGCTCCAAACCGTGGAGGCCGAGGTGCGCCGCGCCATCGCCGACCGCGACGGTTCAGCCGACGCGCTGCGACAGGCAGCCGTCCGCGCCGAATTGCAGGAGGAGGCATATACACTCAACGGCAAACGCTTCGAACAAGGGCTGATTTCGTCCATCGAATACCAGACCGCCTCGGGCAACTACCTCAACGCCTTGGCCGAGCACCTCAACGCTCGGCTTCAGTATTTCATCAAATGCAGTGTTGTGAATTACTATAGTGGAACTCCATATATTGAGCAGTAACAATGACAACAGAATAACATAGAAAACTACAGATTGCACAGATGATACGGATTTCAAACAGAGAAATTAAAAGGCGCAAGCGCCCGATTCATACGGATTCCTACCGGCGGTAGCCATCCGTACCAATCGGGAGCCTGCGACCCCAAAATTATTGCAAAAACATCTGTAAAATCCGTGAAATCTGTAGTTAAACAACAATCATAAAATCTTGAATTTTATATGTGCAAACTGATCCAAATAACGGTTGAGCTTGGTGAGCGTTTCCAAATCGCCTTCAAGGAAAGCTCCGCAGTAAAGTTCCCTGAAGCGGCAAAGTTCCTTCAAGAGGGCTTTGCGGTTGGGCGCGTCCTGCCTGCCGTAGGCGATAGTGAGGTCGATAAGTTCTTGCATCCGTTCGAAGGCTTTCTCCGCATTGTCGCGACGACCTTTGGCGAGCCATTTGGTGGCCCTGTAGGTCTCGCTTCCGATGTTGGCCATTTGTTGGGGGAAGGTCAAAGAAAGCCATGCGCCGTTCTGAAGTGTCTGGTGCTGCATCATTCCACGAATTTTGAAACAAGTTCCTTGATTTGTTTTCTCACGCTTTCGTTCTCCACATCACGGCTGCGGTTGCCTTGCCATGCGCGGATATTGATTAAGGAGTCAAACTCGATGAAATCGTCTCCAGTCTCATCAGGATACAGGTTGAATCCCCAAAGGTTTTCTTGCTCAGAGCCATTCTCAAGCAGCATGGATTCCAAGTCTGCATGGAGTTCGGCATCGACAGCCAGAAGGCCGCGATTGACATCGGCCACACACTTAATCATGTCAACAAAAGTATTGGAAGCCAATTCTTTAAGTTGCTCTCTCGATATTTTTTCAGTAAGAATCTGCATAAGACAAATTTTCCGCAAAAATACATTTTTTGCTCAAAACAATCCAACAATTAATCAATCAACAATTGACTTACGTCGAATTAAAATTTCAACAAAATGAATAGACTGACAGACAACCTCATCAAAATCCTATCGTTAGGCATAGGTCTCGCCATTGGCATCGTGCTGATTGCCAAGGTGTGCTTCGAACTTTCTTACGACAGTTTCTACAAGGACGTGGACCGCATCTATTGCATCCGCACGGGCTTCGTGCAGCAAGGCGAAAACCACGACTTCCCCAGCATCAGCGGGGCGGTGGCGCCGGGCTTCAAGGCCGAGGTGCCGGGCGTGGAGGAAGCCACGCGCACCACTTTCTATTTCAGCAACGACCATTATGTGGACGCCGACGGCAATGTGATTACAGCGAATTTCGCCCTTGCCGATTCGTGCTTCTTCAAGGTGTTCGACCGCCCGATTTTGGCCGGCGACCCGGCTCAAGTGCTGGCTCGGCCGCGTTGCCTGATGGTCTCCAAATCGTTTGCCAACAAACTTGGCGGCGTGGAGGAATGTCTGGGCAAAATCATCGCCAATGAGGACTTTCCCAACCTGAAAATGACCGTTGAAGGCGTGTTTGAGGACTTCCCGAAAAACGGCTCCATCGATTACGACATTCTGATGTCGATGGTGAGTTATTCCAAACAGAGCACGGAGAATTGGGAGGGCAACGACCGTTACCAAGGTTTTGTGAAATTACAGCAAGGCGTTGACCCTCATTCGCTTACCGATGCCATCCACAAGATGCAGGAGACGCACCAGCCTTTGGAGGAGTTTGAGAAGAACGGAATGCAGTTGTGGTATTACCTCACGCCGCTTTTGGGCACGCACACTTCCGAACCCTCTGTCCACTCGATGGTGGTGGTGCTGTCCATCGTGGCCGCACTGTTGATTCTCATCAGTTTGCTGAATTACATTCTCATCGTCATTTCGTCGATGGTGCGTCGCGCCAAGGAAATCGGGGTTCGCAAGTGCTATGGCGCCACGGCCTTCAATATCCATTCGTTGCTGGCGCGTGAGGCATTCGTCCATCTGTTGCTTTCGCTCGTTTTGGCTGCGGCCATCATTTTCGCATCCAAAGGGTTGATCCAGAACCTGTTGGGCGTTCCTTTCGAGACGCTGCTCATCCCGCAAAGCGTTTGGGCCATCGGTGGGGTGCTGCTGTTCGTGCTGCTTGTCTCGGTCTTTGTGCCCGCACAGCTTTTTATGCGCATTCCCGTTTCGGTGGCTTTCCGCAACTATACCGAAAACTCGCGCCGCTGGAAAATCGGACTGCTTGGCGTTCAGGTGTTTATCAATGTCTTTGTCGCGACGATGCTTCTCATTGTGGCCTTGCAATACAAGAAAATGGTCAACTCCGACCCGGGCTACAACTACGAGAACACCTATTATATGTCCATGTACGACGGCGACCAAGCCGCACAAAGGCGCGTGGTGGAAACTTTGAGCCAAATGCCCGAGGTGACGCATACGGGCGTGGCTTATCATCTGCCGCTTTCCTACGCCAGCGGCGACAATGTATATTTGCCCGGCGACGACCGCGAGCTGTTCAACGTGGCCGACTGCTACGAAGCCACGCCCAGTTTCTATGAGATGATGGGGTTCGACTTTGTGGATGGTCGCATCCCTGCCGATTCCACAGAAGTGGCGGTGAGCGAGGCCTTTGTGAAACGGATGGCCGACTTCGCCGACTGGAGCGATGGCGCAGTGGGCAAGCAAGTGCAAATCACGGGTCACGGCAACTGGGGAATGGAGTTGGCTCCTTTCACCATTTCGGGCGTTTACCGCGACATTCGCATCAATAACCTCGTGGACCTCGACACCCGCCCGAGTGTGCGCTTTTATGGCTCGCTCGACGACGGCAAGTCGTATATGCCGAATGTGGTTTTCAGGACGAATGCGAAACTCGACGAGGCTGCTATGCAAAAAGTGACCGAGTCGATTGCGACGGCCTTGGACGGCAAGCAGGTGCAAATCCTGTCGTGGTCCGACCAGATGCGTTCGGCCTACGATGACAGCCGCAAGATGCGCAACACCATCTTCATCGGTGCCATTTTCGCCTTGATGATTGCCGTTTTGGGTCTTGTCGGCTTCGTTCGCGACGAGTCGAACCGAAGGAGCAAGGAGATGGCCATCCGCAAAATCAACGGCGCGACGGCTCGCGACGTGTTGCGCATCTTCGCTTGGGACGTGCTGAAACTCTCGTTGGTGATGGCGGTCTTGGCCAGTATTGGCGCATTCTTCGTCGCCCACAGGTGGTTGGAGCAGTTTGCCGAGCGCATCGGCCTTTCGCCGCTCTATTTCGTTGCAGGGGCGGTTGCGGTTTTGCTCATCGTCACCGTGGTGGTCGTCTTGTGCAGCAACAGGATCGCACGGATGAATCCGGTGAAGTCGTTGAAGAACAATTGATATGGGAACTACGAATTACACGAATGTGACGAATTGCGATGCAAGGATTTTGCAGCTTGCGCCGCGAATGACGACGAATTTGGTGTCGCTTTGCGTCATTGCGAACGCAGTGAAGCAATCCAGGGAAAAAGTGTTCGGAAAGCAATTAGTCTGGATTGCTTCGTTCCTCGCAATGACGCGAAGCGGGTTGTTGGACTCCCTGATAAGCGCGAAGCGGGTCTTTGGACTCCCCCCTGCCCCCCTCAAGAGGGGGACGCGCAAAGCGACGAGGAACTTGGGTCCGGCAGGCCCGCCCCGAAGGGGCGATACTCTATTAACCGTAGGTCGCGACCTACGGCAGCATCCCGGCAGGCCAGCGTCCGGTAGGCCGTCCCCCTCTTGAGGGGGTGCCCGCAGGGCGGGGGAGTCAAAAGACCCCGGCAGGCAAAATTTTAAATCCTTAAATCCTTAAATCCTTAAATCTTTGAATCTTTAAATCTTAAATCCCTCAATTATGAGCAGTTACCTCAAATTCTTAGGCCGAAACAAACTCTACACCGTCATCGAGGCGGTGGGCCTCATCATTTCCATTGCCTTCGTCATCTTGATTGGCAACTATGTGTATCAACAATATTCCGTGGCCTATGGCAATCCCTATCGAAACAGGGTTTATGCCGTTGGAAACCAAGACTATATGGCGCTATCGTGGTGGGACAAGGCCGTCTTTGAGGACAAGCTTCCCGAGGCCGAAGCCGTGTGCCGCATCTCTGGCTCCGACTATGACGGCTATATCACCTTCGGCGACGAGCAGCCTGTCAGTGCCGTCATCACCGAGGCTGACCCCGAGATTTTTGATCTTTTCCCGAGCCTGACCTTGCTCGAAGGCAGCATGGACGAGTACCGTCTCAAAGGGCATTGTCTCGTGTCTGAGTCACTTGCCAACCGCGCCTTCAACGGCGACGCCGTCGGCAAACCGCTCAAAATCAAATATCTAACACAAGACAAAATCGAAAGCACAGTCTGCGGCATCTTCAAGGACTCCAAAAACTCGATGATGCCTCGCACCGAGGTGATGCTCAACCCTGAGTTCGACGATATGTATGTCTCTCAACAGCCATTCAGTTCCATCGGGCAGTATATGACCTTGATAAAAGTCAGCGAAGGCACTGACCGTGAGCAGTTTGCGAAGAAAGTCGAGGAGGTTGGATTGCCCAATTATGGTGGCGGTTTTGTGAAGGCTATGCCGATTTACAACTTGCCGGAACTCTATTTCAATGACGAACAATGGATGTTCAAGCAAGGCAACAAGCCGGTGCTGCAAATGCTGACCATGGTGGTGTTGCTGCTGCTCGTCTCGGCCATTTTCAACTACATCAACCTCAACATGGCCCTTTCGGGAAAACGCGCCAAGGAGATGGCCACAAGGCGGCTTCACGGTGCCACGAAAGGCCGTATTGTGATGAAGTACATCACTGAGTCTGTGTCGTTTACGGCGGTGTGCTTCGTGCTGGCGTTTCTGCTGGCCTACGCCTTGCTCCCGATGATGAACGACCTGTTGAGAGGCGTTTCGGGCGGTACAGCCGGCTCGCTTGAGCAATTTGTGTCCATTCGTTTTGAGTGGTCGGTGGGCATAGTGGCGGCATACATCTTGACCGTCGTCGTTTTGGGCGTGCTGTCGGGCATCGCGCCTGCCGCCATCGCCTCGCGTTTTGAACCGATTGACGTGGTGCGCGGCACCTATCGCCTGAAGACAAAACGAGTGTTCAGCAAGGTCTTCATCGTGTTCCAAAACACCATCACCATCGTCCTGATTGCCATGGCGATTTTGATGGAGGTGCAAATGCGCCACATGATGAACCGCCCCATTAACATGCGCTCCGAGGGATTGTATGTGCTGAAAAACTGGGCGAGGGAGTATTCCGACATTGTGCCGCTCATCGACCGTTTGGAGAAGATTCCGAATGTGAACGCGGTGGGCTACGGGCATGACTATGCGGGTAAGATGGGCATGGGCACGAGCCTCACCACGCCCGAAGGCGAAAAGGTGGGCACTCAACTCATCCTTTGCGACGAGACCTATTTCAACATGCTTGGCTTGCAAGTCGTTGAAGATTTCGGAATGCGCTCCAACTCGGTGTGGATGTCGAGGACTTTGGCCGAAAAACTCGCCATCAGCGACTCGACGGCCTCGTATTACGCCCACAAATTGCATATCAACGGCAGCAATCCCGAGACCGTCGGTGGCATCTATGAGGACATCCCGACGCGGTCGGCGGCTTCATCCGAACCCAACCAATACTCGGCAGTCATCATCGCTCGTGACGAGGACTTGATTTGGGGACTTGGCGTAATGGTTGATGTTTCAGGCGATTACAAGGAAACCGAAAAGGCCATCCTGCAAGCCTACGCCGACTATTCCGAGGCCCGAAACGGCACCTATGTGGAGCCGGCGGAAAACGGCTATGTGAAAGACCTTAACAACTTGTTGCTACAACCTGCAAAAATGGCCATGCGCCTGCTTGAACTGTTCATGTTGTTATCGATATTGATCTCCTTGCTCGGCCTCATTGCCATGAGCACGTATTACAGCGAGCAAAGCACCAAGAGCATCGCGGTGCGCAAGGTGTTTGGCGGCACGGTGGAGGGCGAGTTGTGGCGCTCGGTGAAGGGCTATATGGTTTTGGTTGGCATCGCGGCGGTTGTCGGAGCGCCATTGGCCGTTTGGCTCTGCGGCAAGTATCTCGATCGTTTCGCCTACCGCATTGACCACTACGGCTGGATCATCATTGTGGCCGTCGTCGTCGCCATGCTGATGGCCTTCCTCTCGGTGCTCTGGCAGACCTTGAAGGCCGCGCGGACGAATCCTGCGGAGGCTTTGAAGAAGGAGTGAGAAGTGGATTTGACTGTAAACTTTCTTTACACCGCTGTAAAGAACCTTTACACTTTACATTTTACACTTAAATCTTAAATCTTTGAATATTAAATATTTACAAATTTGGCACGAATTATGCTATTGGGTTTTGCGTTTGACAATAAACTATAAACTATGGATTGTATGGATGGAATGGATGGCGCGAAGCGGGTTGTTGGACTCCCCCCTGCCCCCCTCAAGAGGGGGAAGCGCAAAGCGACGAGGAACTTGGGCCCGGCAGGCTCGCCCCAGAGGGGCGATACCCTATTAACCGTAGGTCGCGACCTACGGCAGCACCCCGGCAGGTCCGCGTCCGGCAGGCCGTCCCCCTCTTGAGGGGGTGCCCGCAGGGCGGGGGAGTCCGAAGACTCCGGCAGGCCCGCCCCGAAGGGGCGATACCCTATTAACCGTAGGTCGCGACCTACGGCAGCACCCCGGCAGGCCAGCGTCCGGTAGGCCGTCCCCCGTCATTGCGAGGTACGAAGCAATCAGAGTGGGTGCCCGCAGGCCGGGGGAGTCCGAAGACTCCGGCAGGCCCAGCCCCGAAGGGGCGACAGATAATAAGCAGGCGGTGTAACCCCCTGCATAACAACAACAAGAAATCAATCAATAAAAAATCAACGATATGGAAATCAGTTCAATGGACAGAAAAATCGAAAAGAAAAAAGGCATCGCTCGTGCGTTCACCAAGAAAGCGTTGCCGTTTTGGGGCGGCGCTTTGCTCCTCGTCTTCATCTTGTGGCTCATCTTCCGCGACGATGCCACCAAACTGCGCGTCGACGCCGACAACATCAGCATCGGGACGGTGACCTCGGGCGAGTTCAACGACTACATCCGCATCAGCGGACAAGTGGCCCCGATGACCACCATCCAGATTAGCCCCTTGGAGGGCGGCGTGGTGCAACAGATTGTCACCGAGGAAGGTAGCCGCGTCAAGGCCGGCGATGTCATCCTCATCCTCAGCAACGAGAACCTTGACATGCAAATCCTCAACGCCGAGGCCGAACTCGCCGAGAAGGAGAACATCCTACGCAACACGATGATCCAGATGGAGCAGCAAAAACTGAGCCTCGAACAGGAGAAGATGCAGCTGCAGACCGAGGTGCGCCGCAATCGCCGCAGCTACGAGGCGCAGAAGGCGCTCTTCGACGACGGCCTCATCGCCCGCGAGGACTTCCTGAAGGCCGAAGAGGACTACCAGCTCAGCAACGACCGCCTCGGCCTCGTGCGCAACCGCGCCAAGCAAGACAGCCTCTACCGCTCGGTGGAAATCACGCAGATGCGCGAGAGCCTTGAAAACATGCGCGTTAATATGCTGATGATTCGTCATCGCAAGGAAAACCTCACCATCAAGGCGCCCATCGACGGCGAACTGGGCCTCTTGGACGTGGTGCTCGGCCAAAGCGTGGCGGCTGGCTCGAAGATTGGGCAAATCAACAACTTGGATAGCTATAAGATTGAAGCTCAGGTAGATGAGCATTACATCGACCGCGTGTCGGCAGGCTTGGAGGCCACCTTCGAGCGGCAGAGCGAACGCTATCAGGCGCAAATCCGCAAGGTGTATCCCGAGGTGCGCGACGGCAAGTTCAAGGCCGACTTCAAGTTTGTGGGCCAGCAGCCCGACAACATCCGCAGCGGCCAGACCTATTACCTCAACCTGCAACTGGGTCAACCCGTGGAGGCCGTGCTCATCCCGCGTGGCGCGTTCTACCAGAAGACGGGCGGCAAGTGGGTCTTCGTGGTCAGCCCCGACGGCAGCAAGGCCACGCGCCGCGACATCAAGATTGGGCGGCAGAACCCGCAGTATTACGAGGTGGTGGAAGGCTTGGAGCCAGGCGAGAAGGTGATCACTTCGAGCTATGACGGCTTCGGCGACTCGGAAGTGCTAGTATTTTGAATTTTGAATTATGAATGCTGAATTTGGAATGGCGCGAAGCGGGTTTTTGGACTCCCCCCTGACCCCCTCAAGAGGGGGAAGCGCAAAGCGACGCAGAACTTGGGTCTGGCAGACCAGCCCCGTAGGGGCGGCAGGATATTTGGCAGGCGGTGTCAACCCCTGCCAGCATCGGGTACGCCCGACCCCGCTAGGCTGTCCCCCTCTTGAGGGGGTGCCCGCAGGGCGGGGGAGTCAAAATACCCCAAACAGGCAAAACCTTAAATCTTTGAATCTTAAATCTTTAAATTTTTGAATATTAAATACATACGAATATGAAATCATTCTGGAACTTCCTAATGCGGAACAAACTCTATGCCCTCATCAACCTGTTGGGCTTGACCGTCTCGATGGCTTTCGTGCTGCTCTTGGCGGTGTATGTGCAGAAACAACTCTCCACCGATGCCTTCCAAGAGAACGCTGACAGAATTTTTGTCGTCGCCAACGAAGAAACCCTCAATATGGGTTATTGGTTCGACAAGCATCTGCGCAACAATTTCCCTGAAATCGAAAAGTCGGCTTGCGTGGCCAACTATACTGAAAATTATGAGTTCAGCCTCGACGGAAAGCCGGTTTACGGTAGCGTCACTATGGCGGATTCCTGCTTCTTCGAGATGTTTAGCTACGACCTTGTGAAAGGCTCGAAGGCCGATTGGAAAATATCAGGTGACCGTTGTATGGTGAGCGAGGCGTTTGCCAACGCGCATTTTGCCGATAAAGACCCTGTTGGGCAGCAAATTGCATTGAAAGGTGGGGAAAACTCGCCACTGACGATTTGCGGTGTGCTGAAGGACTTTGGGAACAGCATTCTGCAAACCCCGGATGTGTTGCTTCGAGGCGATTTGATGCCTGCGCTCAACAAATCTCACAATGAAAGAATGGACAATGCTGCTGGCGGCATCTGCTTCGTGATGACCTATCCTAACGCCGACTTGAACGCTCGTCACGCCGACATTCTGGCTTGGTGCGAGGAGAATTTCTGGATTTATAAGAAAGAATATGACGACGTGCGCATCATCCCGCTGCGCGATGTCTATTTCTTGAAAGACGGGAGCACTGATTGGACGAACACCATCAGCCACGGCAACCGCAGTTTCGTGAACCTGTTGCTTGCGATGTGTCTGATGCTCTTGGCCTTCGCCATCCTCAATTATGTCAACCTCTCCACCGCACTTATCGGCTTCCGCGCCAAGGAAATGGCCACGCGAAGGCTCGTCGGGGCGACCAAGGCAGGCATTTTCTTGAAGATGATAGGCGAGAGCACCTTGCTTTGCACCGTGGCGATGGGCTTGGCCATCTTGCTTGCCGAAGCCCTTGCGCCCAAGGCATCGGAGATTTTGCGCTATCAGGTTTCGGTGCTTGGCGCTGTAAATGTGACTAATGTGTTGATTGCCGTTGGTTTCGTTTTGGTTTTGGGCTTTGTTTCTGGCCTTGTCCCCGCCTTGATGATCCAAAAGGTGCAACCCATCGAGATTGTGCGCGGCTCGTTGCGGCTGAAAACCAAAACAGTGTATGGCCCTGTCATCATTGTGGTGCAGAACGCCGTGGCCGTGGTGATGCTCGTCGCCGCCCTGACGATTTACTTGCAGACGCAATATATGATTAACTACGACTTGGGCTACAATACGAAAGACATTCTCGTGATGGACAACGCTTACGGGACGTCGGGCGAAATGAAAGCTATGCTCGATGCCTATCACGCCGAGCCGATGGTGGAGGATGTGGGCCAAGGTGACGGAACGCCGCTACTCGGTACCAACAACTGGACGGTGGAACTGGAAAACGGCAATTGGGTGTCGTTCCAACAGATTCAGGGCGACCAACACTATTTCGACATTTTGGGGCTTCGAGTCAAGCAGGACAACCATATACCCACCAAGGAATATTGGCTCAATGAATACGCTTTCAAGCAGATTGGCATTGAAGAGACAGCCACGGAAATCCAATCCGCCGGAAATGGCACACTGCTTATCGGCGGAATCTACTACGATTTCAAGATTCGCCCGTTGGAATGGGACCAGAGTGCGGCCTTGATTTTTAATCGTGGCGAAAACCCCGACGACGATTATCCGTGGAATTTGTTGGTCAAGGTGAAGGGCGATCACAAAGAGGCTTACGACCGTTTGGAGCAGGTGACGAAGGAGTTCTTCCCCGACAAGATGTTTCAGGCCTATTACCTCGAAGACCAAATCAAGGGCGTGTTCGGCAACGAAAGCCGCATCCTCCGCATCGTCCTGATTTTCACTCTGCTTTCGATGCTCGTTTCGGCCTTGGGTTTGTTTGCAATGAGTTCCTACTACATGCAGCAGGAGCGTCGTGCTGTGGCGGTGAAGAAGGTGTTTGGCGCCGACTATGGCGGCGTGTTGCGCGAGCTGGTGCTGTCGTTTATGAAATTGGTCGGCATCGCCTTCGTGGTGGGTATTCCCGTGGCGTGGCTTGTGATGCACCGTTGGCTTGAGGACTATACGCACCGCATCGCCCTCTCGTGGTGGATTTTCGCGGCGGCGGGCTTGGTGGTGGTGCTGTTGGCCTTCGTCTCCGTCATCTGGCAAAGCGTGCGCACCGCCCGCACCAATCCGGCTGCGGTTTTGAAGAAGGAGTGAGGATTACAGCAGCGGTGTCATATAGATCGGCAAAAACACCAATCCGTCTCTGGTTTCAACATCTTTTGAATGAAGGACGTATGGCGTGGAAAGATAGTTGCGGTACTTTTCAATGCATTTTTTAATCGAGGTCAAGGTGTAGTTTGTGCTACTCTTGACCTCGATGGGGGAGATGTTGTGCCGCGAGGTGACGGTCTCTTTTTGAATCAAAAAGTCGTTTTCCATACGGTTTTCGGCGCCTTCCTTGTCGTAGTTGTTGAAGAAGATCACCTTTCCTAGATTTTTTGATAGGGGGTTTATACACATTTCCGCGATTTTTGAGAAAGGAATGTTCGAGAATTTTTTTCTTTGGGAAATGGCTATTGTAAACTTTCTTTACGCCATTGTAAAGAACCTTTACACTTTACATTTTGCACTAAATCGTAATTTATTGAATATTAAATAATTACAAATTTGGAACGGCGATTGCAATGCCAAATGCAAGTTCAATTATCAACCTTTAAATTACAGTATTATGGACAAGAAATCATTTTTCACGGCACTGCTCATTTGCTTGGCAGTACTTGGCGCAAAGGCGCAAAACATCACAGGCCGTGTGGTGGATGAAACAGACGCGCCTATCCCTTACGCAACCGTCGTGGCGATGCAACTGCCCGACAGCACTTTCCTCGGTGGCGTGACCACCGACAATGACGGTCGCTTTACCCTCGATATGGCTTGCGACCTGCTGAAAATCACATTTGTAGGCTATGAGCCGAAGTTTGTCAACCAGCCCAAAGGCAATCTGGGAACGCTGAAAATGAGCGTCGTTTCTTCGCAACTCCAAGAGGTGACCATTGCGGCCAAGCGACCCGAAATCACCAGCCTGCCCGACAGGACGGTGGTTGGAGTGGAAAGCACCTTGCTCTCATCGAGTGCCGATGGCATAGATATGCTTAAAAAGACGCCTGGCCTCTTGGTGGATGGGCAGAACAACCTCTCCGTCATCGGGCAAGGGTCGCCCATCGTTTACATCAACAACCGACGCGTGTATTCGATGGAGGAGGTCTATAACCTGAACCCGCAAAACATCAAGTCCATCGAAATCATCCACAATCCGTCGTCGCAATATGAGGCCGACGCTACGGCCATCGTGAAAATCGTCACCCTGCGGCGCAACGACGACTTCTCGGTGCGCCTCGGCGGCACGGTGACCAAAGCGCGGCGTTGGAGCGAGCGCGCCTTTGCCGATGTCACCTTCTCGAAAAACAAGTTTTCGGCCAACCTCTATTACGGTTTCAACGGACGCAACACGCACACCATCAACAACGAGGACGTGATGGGTTACTCAATGATCGAGCACCGAGCCTACAATCTCTCTAAAAACCAAGGTCACAATGCGAAACTGATGCTGGAATACGCTTTGACCCCGAAAATGACCATCGGCTTGCAGAGCAACAACAACTTGGGCAATGGCACAAGCTTGCGCGAGCAAAGCACCCATTTTTGGGCGGACAATCATACGGATTTCAAGACCGTGACCAACACCAACGACAAGAGCCTGCGGAGCAACAACACGCTGTTCTTCAACTACGACATTGACAGCCTCGGCCAGAACCTCAACGTGACCTTGGACTACACCTACAACCGCTATAATGATGAGGATGCTTTCCGCAACATCGTTGACGGAAGTGAGAGCCAAGGAATACTGAACCTCAACAAAGGCTACGGCAACACGGGCATCTATGTGGGGAGTGTGGACTATACACTGCCGTTCAGGAATGGCAAGACCACGTTCACGACAGGAGCGAAATACTCCTTGATTCAAACCGACAACCACGTTGACCTGACAGGAACAAACAACCTATTGCAGCACTACCATTCCGACGAGTCGAATGCTGCCGCATACGCCAGCGTTGCGCACAATTTCTCCGACAAGTGGTCGGCCACCGCCGGACTGCGGTTTGAGTATGTGGATCGCCACAACTATTTGAACGACGTTCCCCAAGTGGACTACACGAAGCCCGGACTTTTCCCGAATGCCACCGTGCAATACAAGCCCGCCCAAGGCTACGCGATAGGCGCATCCTACTCGAAGCGCATCGTGCGTCCTTCGTTGGATGCCTTGAACCCCAGTATGTACATTGATTCATTGCTCATCACCCAGGGCAACCCCAACCTAATCAACACCCATATCCATTCGGCGCAGGTTTTCGCCAGTTTCCCCATTTCACTCTCGGTGCGTTTCGGCTACAATTACCTCATCGACCCGATTTATAGGGAACTCTACCAAAATGCCGAAAACCTTGATTTAGGAGAATCTCGTTACAGAAACGGCGACCACACTCAGAACTTTTTCGGCTCTATCTCTTGGAACGGGAATGTCACCAAGTGGTGGTATCTTTACAGTTCCGTCTATTTTGGCAGGAACTATTATGAAAAGGAGGAAGATGGTATCCTAAAGCAGAACAATAGGAACTTCGCCATGTTTAATGTCGGCAATATGCTGACCTTGCCCTACGATGTGAAATTCAATCTGAATTTCTATTACGGAACGCCTTATCCATCGGAAGGTGTCACCGTGAAAGAACTGTGGGACCTCTCGGCCAGTTTGGAAAAGAGTTTTTTGAACAACAATTTGACAGTGAGATTGAGTGCCAATGACATATTCAACTCCATGCTCTATTGGCAGCAGAGCATCCTACGAGGCAATTCGTTGGTCTTCTTTGACAGCGATGGAAGGAACATCATGCTGAATGTCACCTACAAGTTTGGCCAATCGAAGGTGAGGCTCAATTCGAGGTCGGTGAGTGAGGAGGAAAGGGGTAGGCTGTAAGGCTGGACTGACCTTTCAGAATAATTGTAAACCATTGTAAACTTTCTTTACACCACTGTAAAGAACCTTTACACTTTGTATTTTACACAAAATCATAATTTATTGAATATTAAATAATTACAAATTTGGCACGGCAATTGCTATGGGAAAATGCGTAAAAAATATGAACCTGTAAAATCGTAAAGCAATGGGTAAAAAATCATTTCTTGTGGCACTGCTCGTTTTCGCGGCGGTGCTGGGCGCTGAGGCGCAGAAAAATAAAGTGTACAAGGCTGATACCGTAATCGACGGAAAAGGCAACAAAACCATCACCGTGTACTCGCAAGGAACATTCGCCGAAGGCAACGGCAACGTCGTTACGCGCGACATCGACGTGACAACATTTGACGAAATCAGCATCGCGCTGCCAGCTTCGGTGACCTACGCGGTGGCCGACAAGTGTTCCTGCCGCGTGACCCTCGACGAGAACCTTTTCGAGTGTGTCGACATCTACCAAAAAGGCGATTGCCTGAAGGTGGAAATGGTCAAGACACTGCAACAAAGCGACTTGAAACCGACCAAGTTCGTCATCGAACTCACCGCCCCGACATTGGAGGAAATCAGTTTGGTGGGCGGCGGCGACTTCAGTTTCGTTACACCGTTTGAAGCGCCGAAATTGGAAATCAACACAGCGGGCGCGTATGGTGTGTTTTTCGATGAAACGGCCACCGTCGACGAGTTCGAGATGAACCTTGCTGGCGCGGGTAAGTTGGTGTGCAAGAATCTTCATTCCGACCATCTGGATTGGAATGTCGCGGGCGTGGGCAAGTTGTTGTGCAAGAACCTTATAGCCGACAATGTCGACTTGAGCGTTGCCGGTTCGGGAGGCATCGTCATCGAAGCCGGGACGGTGAAAAGCGCCGACCTTTCCGTGGCGGGTTCGGGTTATATCGAGACCCGCTGCGCGTTGGAGTCGATGGATTACAACATCGCTGGTTCAGGCCGCATCTATTACTATGGCGACGTGAAGGTGAAAGGTTACCTAATGGGCGGCAAAATCAAGCGGATTGACTTGGAGAATGGGAAAAACAAGAAATAGGTGGGTCTTTTGACTCCCCCCTGCCCCCCCTCAAGAGGGGGAAGCGCAAGGCGACGCGAAACCTGTGTCCGGTAGGTCAACATCCGGCAGGCCGTCCCCCCGTCATTGTGAGGTACGAAGCAATCAGAGTGGCTGCCCAAAGGGTGGGGGAGTCAACAAACCCCGGCAGGCCAAGTCCCGTAGGGACGACAGATAATAGGCAGGCGGTGTCAACCCCTGCCAACATCGGGTACGCCACCCCCGGCAGGCCAGTCCCGAAGGGACGACAGCCAATAGGCAAGCGGTGTCAACCCCTGCCGACAGCCAATAAGCAGGCGACGTAAGTCCCTGCATTCAAACGACAACAATAAAACCAACAAATAAATCGTATAACAATCAAAATCTTAAAGAAATGATCAAAGTAGAAAACCTGAAGAAAGTCTTCCGTAGCGAGGACATCGAGATTGAGACCGTCGCCCTCGACGGCGTTTCGTTCGAAATCAACGACGGCGAGTTCGTCGCCATCATGGGCCCCTCGGGCTGCGGTAAGTCGACCTTGCTCAACATCCTCGGCCTCTTGGACAACCCCACCGACGGCAAGTATGAACTGCTCGGCCAGCAGGTGGGCAGCCTCAAGGAAAAGGACCGCACCCAGTTCCGCAAGGGCAACATCGGTTTCGTGTTCCAGAGCTTCAACCTCATCGACGAGCTGAATGTGTTCGAGAACATCGAGCTGCCGCTGCGCTACATGAACATCCCCGTCGCCGAGCGCCGCGAGCGCGTGGAGGCCATCATGACGCGCATGGCCATCAAGCACCGCCAGAACCACTTCCCGCAACAGCTGAGCGGTGGTCAGCAGCAGCGTGTGGCCATCGCCCGTGCCGTCGTCGCCAACCCCAAGCTCATCCTCGCCGACGAGCCTACGGGTAACCTCGACACCGCGCACGGCCGCGAGGTGATGGACCTGCTCACCGACCTCCACAAGGAAGGCACCACCATCGTCATGGTGACCCACTCGCAGCGCGATGCCGGCTATGCCGACCGCATCATCAACCTCTTGGACGGCCAGATCGTCGACGAGGTGCTCTCGCAACTGTAAGAAAGTTTTTTGACTCCCCCTGCCCCCTCAAGAGGGGGACGCGCAAAGCGGCGAAGAACTTGCGTCCGGCAGGCCGTCCCCCTCTTGAGGGGGTGCCCGAAGGGCGGGGGAGTCCGAAGACCCGAAATGGAAAAGAGAACAAATAAAACAACACTTTTATGGCAAGATTATTCAAAAAAGGCAAGACCGTCCTCGTCTCCTCCGTCCTCAACATCCTCGGCTTGACGGCGGCCTTCGCCGCGCTTTATATCATCCTTGTGCAGGTGCGCCACGACCTCACCTACAACAAGGCACTCAAGGACAGCGACCGCATCTATTGCATGATGGTCGGCGACCGGTTTGCCGACTACGGCGCCTCATGCTGGATTAACCGACCGATTTCCGAGGAGGTCATTGCGGCCTCGCCCGATGTGGAAGCGGGCGGCTGCGGCTATGTGGGCAAAAACTGCCCGACCGCCACAGTTTTGTTTGACGACGACCGTCAAATGAGTGTGAAAATCGGTGCCTTCAGCAATGGCGGCAAGGATGTCTTCGGCTTCGAACTCGTTGCAGGCAACTGGGACGACTGGATTAATGGCATCACCTACGCCGTTTCGGAATCGACGGCGCGACGGCTTGGCGTGGAAGTGGGCGATGTGGCCAAACTTCGGACGAACAGTTGGCAGGGACTGCAAATAGAAGACGCCGTCATCGTCGCCATTTACAAGGACATGCCCGCCAACAGCGACGGCGCCACTTTCGACATGTTTTACAATATCGGCAATCGGGGTTTGGACAATTGGAGCGAATGGGGCTTCAACTATTTCGTGAAACTTCGCGAAGGCGCCGACCCGAAAGCGTTTGAAGAGGCCGCGAAACCTGCCATGAAGGACGCCTTTATGCGACTGAACGGCATTGACCCGACATCGATTAGCGAGGAGGAAAAGGCTCTGTGTGAAGAGTCGGTGGGTGGCACCAATCTCCAACTGTTAAAACTCACCGATATGTATTTTGCCAAAAACATCAATGCGTCAGGAAAGACGGGCAACCGTACTACAACGATGACCTTGCTCGCCATTGCTATTGCGGTCATCGTCATTGCGTTCATCAACTACATCAACTTCTTCTTCGCTATGGTGCCCTTGCGATTAAAGAATGTCAACACGCGCAAGATATTAGGCAGCAGCCGTTTCCAATTGGTGATGTCATTTGTCGGCGAGTCGGTGACGATGGTCATTATTGCCTTGGCGTTGGCCGTGGCCGTGGTCACGCTGTTCAGGCAGTCCACCTTGGCCTCGCTGATTGAAACGCCGTTGGACTTCGGCCAAAACTGGGGCCTTGTCGCCTTGACCGTCGGCCTTGGGTTGTTCATTTCGGTGGCAGCCAGCATTTATCCCGCTTTGTTCGCCACCTCGTTCAATCCCGCTTTCGCCCTGAAAGGTACGCTCGGCACCACACAAAAAGGCAAGGCTTTCCGCATTGGTTTGATTGGATTGCAGTTTACGGTATCTATCGTGTTGATTATCTGTGCGATATTCATCCACGAGCAACGCCAGTTCATGCTCAACCGCGACATGGGCTTCGACCACGAGCAACTGCTCACGCTGCAGACCACGGTCAAAATCGCCTACCTTGACCGTGAAACCTGTGAAAACCGCCTCAAGGCCGATGCCGCCATCAAGGATGTGGCTTGGGGCGATGGTGGGTTTGTCAAAGACGAGCGCATGGGCTGGGGCAGAAAATACAAGGATGCCAATGTGAATTGGCAATGCTATCCAGTTTCATGGAACTTCTTGGATTTCATGGGAATAGAAATTGTGGAAGGCCGCAGTTTCACCCCCGCCGACGAGCAATCGGAAAACGGTGTCTATATCTTGAACGAGACCGCCCAAAAAATGTATGACATCACGGTAGGCGACCAAATCCAAGGCCACACCGACGGCTTGGCCGAGGTTGCCGGCATCTGCAAGGACTTCAACTACTCGGCCTTGCGCAACGAGATTGGGCCGTTTGCCTTGTATGTCTTCGGCAAGAAACCGTGGCGGCCTTGCATGCAGCTTTTTGTCCGCACCGAGGCCGGCGTGGATGTCCCTGCCGTGATGAAGCGCATCCAAACCATTCTGAATGAGCTGGATCCCGACATTGCCGCCGAGGATTTCGACGTGCAGCTTTTCGACCAAACGCTGCAAAGCCAATACAAAAAGGAGCAAAACCTCTCGAAGCTCGTCACCTTGTTCACCATTTTGGCCATCGTCATCTCGCTGATGGGCGTGTTCGGCTTGGTGATGTTCGAGACGGAGCACCGCCGCAAGGAAATCGGCATCCGTCGTGTGCATGGGGCAACGGTGGGGCAGATTTTGGCGATGTTCAACTCGCGTTTTGTGAAGATTGTGTTGGTCTGTTTCGTCGTGGCCGTGCCCGTGAGCATCGTCATTATGCGGCGTTATTTGGAGGGCTTTGCCTATCGTGTCCCGCTGCATTGGTGGGTGTTTGCCTTGGCGCTGCTGGCCGTCTTGGGCGTCACGGTAGCGGTGGTCACCCTGCGCAGTCTGCGAGCCGCCACGGTCAATCCGGTGAAGTCGCTACGCACGGAATAGGATGTTTTTAGAAACCACAGATTGCACAGATGAAACGGATTATTCGCAAAGCGGGTCTTTTGACTCCCCCTGCCCCCTCAAGAGGGGGACGCGCGAAGCGGCGCAGCGCAAAGCGATGCAAAATTTGTGTTCGGCAGGCCAGCGCCCGGTAGGCTTCCCCCTCTTGAGGGGGTGCCCGAAGGGCGGGGGAGTCCGAAGACCTCCGACAGGCAAAATCTTAAATCTTTGAATTTGAAATTTTTAAATTTGAAATCTTAAATCCCTCTATTATGAGTACCTACCTAAAATTCCTCTCCCGAAACAAACTCTATAGCATCATCGAGGCGGTGGGCTTGGCCGTGAGTCTCGCTTTCGTCATCATCATCGGTAGCTATGCGTGGCAGCAGTACAGCATCACGCGCGAAAGCCCCGATGCCAAAAACATCTACACCTTTGGAATGCCAAAATACACGGGCCTCACTTATGCCTTCACCGACGAACTCATCGCCCGTGTGCCCGAAGTGGAAAAGGCGGTGCGCTATGGCGAAGGCGGTAATACATTTGTTCAATTTGAAGAAGGCCCAACCGAGGTTAAGATGAAGTTTGTAAGCCCTGATTTTTTCGAGATGTTTTCGTATCTAAGGTTTGTCGAGGGCGGTCCTGAGGGCCTCGAATCGCTTACGAATGTCATCGTTAGTGAGACCTTTGCACGGACGCACGACTTGAAAGTGGGTCAAGCCATCAGGATAGGCAGGCGCGAACTTGTCATCATCGGTGTCCTTCAAGATTTCCGTAATACGATTTTTGTTCCTACCGATTTGATACTCAATGACCAAAGCGACCTTAACGATTTTGCGCTCAGCGATCCATACGACCATTACGGTTCCACCATCACCTTCGCGAAGTATCCCCAAGGCACCGACCCTCAAGTGATTTACGACAAGGCCGAGGCCGTTTGCAAGGCCATCTATCCCGACTTTTACGGCAAGGCGTTTTTCGACAAATTGACTGTGCGCCGCTTCGACAAACTGTTTTTCCGCGATGCCCAAGACTCGCGTAACCAGTTCGCTCGTGGAGACTTAGGCACCTTGAAGCTTTTGGCCCTCGTCGGGTTGCTGCTGTTGCTTTCGGCGGTGTTCAATTATATCAATCTTTCGTTTGCCCTCACCGGGAAACGCGCCAAGGAGATGGCCACACGCCGCTTGCTCGGAGCGCAGAAAGGCGAAATTGTTTGGAAGTATATCTCTGAATCACTGATATTTACAGCGGTTTGTTTCGGGTTTGGCCTATTGTTGGCCTATTTGTTTGCGCCTATGGTCAACACATTGCTCAACGACCCCGACGTGCCGATTACCATCCAGATGAAGCCGATGTATATCGTGGCTTATTTGTCAGTGATTGTGGTGGTTGGCGTGCTCAATGGCATCATTCCGGCTTTGTTCGCCAGTCGCGTACAGCCCATCGACGTGGTGAAAGGCACCTTCCGCCGCAACACGAAGTTAGTGTTCAATAAGGTTTTCATCGTCGTGCAAAACACCTTGGCGGTCTTCCTCATCGCGATGGCCATCGTGATGGAGGCGCAATACCGCACTTCGATGAACCGCCCAATGAATTGTAACACAAAGGATTTGCTTGTCTTGGATGTCTATGCATACGATGCCACTCGCGAGTCGTTGGAAGCTGAACTGGAACAGTTGCCCTGTGTGAAGCGTATGGGTGCCTGCAAAGGCGTTCCAGGATGGCCAGGTGGCGGACAATATAGCCTCACCCGCGATGGCGAAGAGATTGCCTATCGGATGTTCCGTATGGATACGGTGGCTTTTCAAATGCTTGGTTTTGAGAAGGTAAGCGATTATGGAGCACCTGTGTTCAACTCGGCGTGGTTCGGCGAGCGGGCCTTTGCCGCCACGGGCTTCGACGACGATTTCCACGACATCAGCCAGACTTTGTCGCAGAAAACTATGGGCTGTGAACAAGTTGCGGGCGTGATTCGCGACTTCCCCGTCAACCGTAGCAACGCGGGCGAGGAGGATTACATCGTCGTCAGCGTGATGAAGCCGGAAGACATCGGTTGGGGTGGGCAATATGCGGCTTTCCTCATAGAGACGGTCGGCGACCAAAAAGAAGCCCGAAAGGCCATCCGCGAGGTGGTGGACGAGTGGTGCAAAGGCAAGTCGTCATTTGTGAGTGCCGACGACTACATCGACAACTTCTACCGCGATGCCCTCAAGCCCGCCAAGAACAATATGCGCCTTTTGGAAATCTTTATGATCCTCGCCGTGGTGATTTCGCTGCTCGGCCTGCTCGCGATGAGCACCTACTATGCGGGCGAGAACGCCAAGAGCATCGCCGTGCGCAAGGTGTTTGGCGGCACCGTCGAAAGCGAGACGTGGCGCACCGTGAAGGAATATATGGTTTTGGTGGTCGTGGCCTGCGTCATCGGTGTGCCTGTGGCTGTGTGGGCGGCGCAACGTTATTTGGAAGGTTTCATCGTCAAACTCGAAAACTACGGCTGGATTTTCTTCGTCGCAGTCGTCATCGCCCTTGTGATGGCCTTCCTCTCGGTGCTTTGGCAAACCCTCAAGGCCGCCAAGACCAACCCCGTGGACGTGTTGCAGAAGGAGTGATGATTCGTTCAGAAAAATGGGTCTACAAGTCAATTATTCGTTCAGAAAAATGGGTAAAAAAGCAAAATATTCGTTCAGAAAAATGGGATGGATTATTGCTTTTTCGTTTGGAAAAGTGTATTTTTGCAGCGAAAATCCGTTTGAAAAATGCTGAAAAGAAGAATTGAAGAAACCCTGCGGGAATGGAAAGACACCCCCGGACATTTGCCGCTTGTCATTATGGGGTTGCGCCAATGCGGCAAGACCTTTATCGTGCGGAAGTTCGCCGAGGAAAACTATAAGTATGTGTATTACATGAACTTCACCAAACAACCCAAACGCATTGGCGCATTCCTTGGCTCAAAAGAAGTCGATGCGATTCTTCTTGAACTCTCTGCCCAGATAAAAGGGGCCAATTTCGTCCCCGGACAAACCTGTTTCATCTTCGACGAGATCCAAGACTGTCCCGATGCCCGGACCTCCTTGAAGTTTTTCAAGGAAGACGGTCGTTTTGATGTGATTGCCACCGGCTCCCTTTTGGGCGTTCAGGGGTATGGCGAGAAGAAAAAGAAACTGAAACGGAAACGCGAGGACGATATTCAGTTGGGGAAAAATTCCATTCCTGTTGGCTCTGAACACATCGTGCAGATGTATCCGCTTGATTTCGAGGAGTTCCTGTGGGCCAATGGCATTTCTGAAGAAGTGATTGCCTTTCTGAAAAACTGCCTGGAGAATGAAAAACCTGTTCCAATGGGGATGCATGTCGCCATGAAGGACCTCTTGAACCGTTATGTCGCCGTTGGCGGTTTGCCCGCAGCAGTGAACAAGCTGATAGAGACGGGCAACATGAGCAAGGTTGATGCCGTCCTTCGTAGGATTCTGAAAGAATACAAAGACGACATGGTGAAATATGCCAGCGACGATGACAAATCCTACATTCGCGGCTGCTTCGATTCCATTACCAAGCAATTAGCCAAGGACTACAAAAAGTTCCAATACAATCTCATCAAGAAAGATGGTCGCGCAGAGGATTACGCAGGGTCGCTTCAATGGTTGGAAGATGCTGGAATGATCCGTCGTTGTTATAACACGGAAGCGACTGGCTTGCCAATGGAAGGCAATGCCATAGAATCAACCTTCAAAGTGTATGTTACCGACATTGGATTGCTTGTCACCATGCTTGGCGGTTCTACCCGGAACGACATTATTCAAGGAAACTTGGGAGGCTTCAAAGGTGCCATCTTTGAAAATCTGATGGCTGATACACTGCACAAGAAAGAGCAGGCTTTGTACTACTATCGCAAGGAATCGGGTATGGAATTAGACTTTCTGATTGGTTACAAGGGGGAATGTGTTCCCGTTGAAGTCAAGGCTAAGACTGCCAAGGCCAAGAGTCTTTCAACTGCACTGAAGCATCCCGACAAATATCATGTGTACCATGCCATCAAGTTCGGCGACTTCAACGTTGGGCGTGAAGGCCCTCTGTTGACGCTTCCGAATTATATGCAGTTTCTCTTGGATCTCGAACCCGAAGAAATCATTTTGGAACCTATTGACACCGACAGACTCAACCGTTTGGCAAAAGAATTAAACAATCAACAGTTATGAGCACCTATTATGCAGGCGAAAAACGTCAAGAGCAACCCCAGGGACGTGTTGCAAAAGGAGTGATGTTGAAACCACGGATTACACGGATGAAACGGATTTTTGGAGTCCCATCCGTGTAATCCGCAGTAAAAATGCAAAAAAGACATACATTGTATTGAAATTTTATGTATTTTTGCAGTACAAACCAATAAAATGTAAAGCAATATGTCACAAACAACCACGATGTCAATTCGACTTGACAGTAATTTAAAACAAAAATTCGATCTCCTTTGCGATGAGTTCGGTTTGAGCAATACTGCCGCACTGATGTTGTTCATCAAGACGATGGTGCGCGAACGCAGAATTCCGTTTGAAATCAAGACGGAATCAGAAGAGGAAGTGAGAAGAAAGGCAAGACTTGCAGTCGAAAGAATGAGGGCAGATGCTGCTGCTGCGGGATTGCAAGACCTTTCGCTTGACGAAATTAATGGAATAATCCACGAAGTTCGCTATGGAAAGAAATAAGGTTTTTGCCGTTATCGATACTAATGTGATTGTATCTGCTTTGTTATCGAGAAATAACAGAGAGTCAAACACAGCAAAGATTTTCGATGCTGTTCTTGATGGGAAAATAACTCCTTTGTATAATTACGAGATTCTTGATGAATATGTGGAAGTATTAGGCCGTAGCAAATTCCCGTTTCGAAAGGAAGATGTTGACTTGGTGGAGACTCTTATGAGAACGGTAGGCATTAGATTGGAACGGACCACCACCTTCGAAGGTGTTTTCCCCGACCCGAAAGACATTGTCTTTTATGAAGTTACGCTCAGCAAGGACGATGCCTATTTGGTCACGGGAAACATCAAGCATTTCCCGAAGAAGCCTTTTGTGGTTACGCCAGCCGAAATGGTGGAAATACTAAGATTATAACGTCTCTCGTCCCTCAGTCCCGCGTCAAAAAACTGAACAACTAAAAACAGACAACTGAAAAATGCCCAAACTCAAATCAAAAATCCTCGTCGTCGACGACAACGCCGGCATCCGGTCGGCACTGAATATCCTGCTGCCCATGCGCTTTGCCGAGGTCGAACTTATCGCCTCGCCCAAGGTGCTGATGGAGGCGATGCGCCAATTCAAGCCCGACGCGGTGCTCTTGGACATGAACTTCGAGACCGACACCAACACGGGCAACGAAGGCCTCTTTTGGCTCTCCGAACTCAAACGCAACTTCCCCGAGGTGGAGGTGGTGCTCTTCACGGCCTACGCCGACATTGCTCTCGCCGTGGAAGGCATGAAACGCGGTGCTTTCGACTTCGTGGTGAAGCCATGGGACAATGCCAAACTGCTCGCCACCCTCGAAACGGCCTGCAAGAAACATCGTGTAGGGACACATTCTGTAGGGACACATCGAATGTGTCCGCCCTACACCAACGCCACGCCACCCATGCAATGGGGCAAGAGCGAGGCGATGAAAAACCTCCGTCACATGGTGGAAATGGCCGCCCCGACCGATGCCACGGTGCTTATCTTAGGCGAAAATGGTACTGGTAAGGACGTGTTGGCCAACGAGATACATCGTCTCTCCAACCGTTCAGCCAAACCGATGGTGAGCGTCGATATTGGGGCCATCACCGAGACGCTGTTCGAGAGCGAGATGTTCGGTCATGTGAAAGGTGCCTTCACCGACGCCCACGCCGACCACATCGGCAAGTTTGAGCAGGCCAACGGCACCACGCTCTTCTTGGACGAAATCGGCAACATCCCGCTCACCCAGCAGGCCAAGCTGCTACGCGTCATCCAAAACCGCACCATCACCCGCGTGGGCGACACGAGGCCTATCCCCATCGACATCCGCTTGATTTGCGCCACCAACATGGACCTCGCCAAGATGGTCAAAGAGGGACGTTTTCGCGAGGACTTGTTCTACCGCATCAATACGATGGTGCTGCAACTGCCGCCTTTGCGCGAGCGAAAGGATGAAATCGTCTCGTTGTCAGAGCTTTTCATCAAGCAATATGCCACCAAATACCACCGCACGGCCAATAGCCTCTCCGACGAGGCGCGGAAACTGTTGCTGCGCTGTCGCTGGAGTGGCAACATCCGCGAGTTGCAAGGCTGCATCGAGAAGGCGGTCATCTATTCCGAGTCGGAGCAGATTCAGGCAGCCGACCTGCAAATCCGTGCCAGCGAACTGATGGAAGAGAAAACGCCGAAGCTGAAAAACGAGACCCTCGAAAGTGCTGAGGAACAAGTCATCCGCAATGCCATGAGGCAATACAACGGCAACCTCACACTCGTTGCCAAAGCATTGAAAATCAGTCGTCCGACCTTGTATAGTCGCTTGAAGAAATACGGGATATGAGCACTTGGCTGTGGATATTGGTGGTTGTGGCGGCGGTCGCCGTGGCTGTGGTGGTGACAGCCATCATCGTGCGGCGGCGTGACACCCGCAAGGTGACCTTCGCGATGGATGCCTTGGAGGACGGCGAGATGAATTTTCACTTCAAGGAAAACACCCGCCTCAACCGCGCCTTGAACCGCATTCGTGGCATCTTCGAGAGGCGTTCCGCCGTCGACGAGACGAACTCATGGAGCAAACTCTTCCGCGTGATGACGCACGAAATCATGAACACCGTTGCGCCCATCGCCTCGTTGAGCGACGCGCTCACCCAGGCCGACGACGTGGACATGAAGGCGGGCTTGGAGACCATCTCGGCCTCGTCGAAGGACTTGATCCGTTTTGTGGAGTCGTACCGCAACCTCTCGCAGGTGGCACCGCCCGTGCGCCAAGCTGTGATGGTCGACGAGATGATGCGCCGTGTGCTTTCGCTCAACATGGCCAAAATCGCGGAACAAGGCGCGTCATTATCGTACCAAGCCAACACGCCCGACCTGCTCATCTATGCCGACGAAGGCCAGCTGATGCAGGTGTTCAACAACTTAATCAAGAACGCTGTGCAGGCCGGAGCCACCGTCATTCGCATCACCGCCGACCTCAACCGCGACGACCAGACCGTCATCCGCGTGATCAACAATGGCAAGGCCATCCCGCTGAGGCAAATCGAGGACATCTTTTTGCCGTTTTACACCACCAAGCCCAACGGCACGGGCATCGGCCTGAGCCTCTCGCGCCAAATCATGCTGCGCCACAACGGCGACCTCCGCCTCGAACAAAGCGACAATAATATGACAGTTTTCGCAGCGATTTTTAAATGATATTTGTTTATTGTAAAATATTATAAATCAATATTATAAGTTGAAATTGATATTCTGATAATGGGCTAAAACCGAAAAAAAAAATGAAGTTTTAGCCCATTATCCGAACATTTTTCCAGGCCTTTGTGTGAAAAGGATGGATTTTTTTCCCTCTTGTGTTATTATTTGTCAATTGGCTGCACCTAATTAGATATTATTAAAGACAAACTATCTAAATCTGCGAAAAACATGATAAGAGTAATTATTACTATTGCGGTGGCTATCCTGCTTTCATTCAATGGATTGGCACAAAATCGCGCTGTCTTGCTTCACGAATCCTTTGACGGTAACTCCATCCCTGCCGGATGGTCGACCATGGGCGAAGGCGGCAACAACTGGGTCGTTTCCCGTACGAACAATGCAGGCGGCACGCCCAACGAGATGGAACTGCAATTTTCTCCATATTTCACTGGCATGGCGCGCTTGGTCACTCCAGCTTTCGACTTGACGGGCGTGAGCGGCGTGACATTTACGTTCAACCACTCCTACGAGCATTTCTACGGTTCCAACGACATGGGCATTGCGACCTCGTCCGATGGCGGCGTCACCTGGAACGAGTGCTGGCGCCACACCTACAATTCATCGTCGGTTTACCATGTGCTTGAGTCGATCGAATCGCCCGACATGGGGCAGCCCAACGTGCAGTTCTGCGTGTTCGTCGATACCGACAGCCACCAGTTCATCCAATGGTTTTTCGACGACATCGAAATCATCAGCAATACGAACAATGATTTGGGCCTCACGAGGTTGGCATTTCCGGCTACGCTTCCCTACGGCGAAACGAATCTTGGCGTGAAGGTGCTCAACTACGGCACCGATGCCATCACTTCGGTCGAGTTGAGTTATCAGGTTGACGGTCAGGAGCCTGTGGCAGAGACTTTCTCGGTTAACATCCCTTATATGACCACCGACGTGCTGACCTTCAATACTCCCGTCGACCTTGGTTTGGGCCAACACGACTGTGTTTTCAAAATACTGGAAGTCAATGGCGCGGAAGGCGACGACAACGACGAAAACAATGAGCTCGCCCTGACCCTCACTGTGGTTCACGCCATTGGCGAAAGGAATGTGATGATTGAGAGTTTCTCGTCGTCGACGTGCGGCCCGTGCGTGGATAACAACGAGGCTTTGCACCAGCTTTGCGAGGACTATGCTGGGCAGTTCGCCTTCGTGAAGTATCCCACTTTTGGAGATCGATACCACACCTCCGAAAGCGATACCCGTTTCTATTATTATAACGTGGTGGGCGTCCCCCAAGCCTTCCTCGATGGCGTCGACCAAGGCGAAAATCCGGTGCTGTCCACCAATTTCGAACCCATGTTGGAGCAGGTGGCGCTGTTCGACATCCGCAGCTCGTTCTCCATGCAAGGCAGCACCATCAAGGTGGTGGCCGACATCATGCCTTTCGTCGACCAAAACGCCCGTGTTTTCGTTTCGGTGAACGAAAAAAGGACGGTCAACAACACAGGCAGCAACGGCGAGACGGAGTTTTTCCACGTCATGATGAAGATGCTCCCCGATGCCCAAGGCACGCAAGTGAATTTCACCGTGGGCGAGGAGCAACACTTTGAGTTTGAATACGATATGGCTTCTACCCATGTCGAGGAAATGAACGATTTGGAAGTGGCTGTCTGGGTTCAGAACCATGCCACCAAGGAGATTTACAACAGCCGTTTCGCATACGAATACACCGACGAGCATCCATATTCAGTGCAAAATCTGAAGGCCGAGGAGGAGGATGGTGTGTATTGCCATTGCCTCCTTGTTTCGTGGGATGCCCCTTCGCAAGGCACGCCGACGGGTTACAATGTGTATGTAAACAACGTTTTGGTTGCGGAAGCCACCACTGAAAACGAATATGAGTTTACGTTCCAACCGGAAAAGCTATATGTCATTGAAGTTCAGTCGATTTATGGAGAAGGCAAGACCTCAGTGAAACAAATCGTGACGTTCCAAGAGACGCAGTCAGTTGACGAGACGGAGAATGTCGGGTTCGTGGTTTATCCCAATCCTTCCAACGGCCAATTTAATTTTGACCTCGGCGAAGGCCAATGGAACGTGGAAGTCTTCGACCTTATGGGCCGTCAAGTTTATGAGGGCAATCATAAAGGCCAATCAGTCATCGACCTCGGCCAATGCCCCAAGGGATTGTATTTTATGAAAGCCATGAGCGATGGTCGCGAAGTGACGACGAAGCTGATGATACAATAAGTCTATATAATTCACACAATACTAACAAATTAATTACTACAATGAAGAAATTGTTTCTAATCCCCATGGTTGCAGCCTTATTGTTGGCTGGCCAGCAAGCCTTCGCCTATGAATTTGAGGTGGACGGCATCTACTACAACAAACTCGTTCACGAGGACCCTAATGGAGGTTGTGGCGAAACCACGCTCTCGGTCCAAAATGCTGACCACGATGGCACTTATTCGGGCGACGTTGTCATCCCCGAAACGGTTGAATTCGATGGTCAAATCTTCCGAGTCACCAGCATTGGCATCAAGGCTTTCAACAATTGTCCGGACCTCACCAGCGTCAGTTTGCCCTACAATATCAACGTAATCAACTACATGGCTTTTGGCAACTGCCCTCAACTGAAGGAGATTGTGCTTCCGGAAACCATGACGCTTATGGACGAATACGCCTTTTACGGCTGCCAGCAATTGCAATTCATCTACATTAGCAACACCATGCCTTTCACCATCGAGCCAGCGTCGTTTGGTGGCATCAACACCAGTTACCAGATTGTGGTGCCCTGCGACTGCCTGCCGGCTTTCGACAGCGATACCCTTTGGCGTATCCTTCCTCTGATCGACGACTGCGGTAACATCGGCATCGTCGAAAACGAGCCTGCCGTTTTGGATGTCTATCCCAACCCTTCCAATGGTCAAGTCAACCTCAATCTCGGCGAAGGCCGTTGGGACATTGAAGTTTACGACCTCACGGGTCGCGTGGTATACAGAGGCCGTCACGAAAGCCAGTCGCTCCTCGACCTTGGTCAATGCCCGAAGGGATTGTATTTCCTGAAGGCCACAAACGATGGCCATGAGGTTACGGCCAAACTGACAATCCAATGATCTGAATGTTCAAGCAGAAATAAATAGCTACTGATTTAAACTTTACAAAAATGAAGAAAAATTTCTTTTTACTTATCGCTGCCATGCTCGCCATGCCTGTGATGTTTGCTCAAACCAAGAACGTGGCTCGCGAGTGCGTGCTTTTTGAACTGATGACCGGCATCTATTGTGGCAACTGCCCTGGTGCCGAAGAAGGCATCGCCGACATGATTGCAGATGGCATGGCCATTGCGCCTGTGTGCTATCAAGACGACTATTTCTCGGAGCCTTCGCTCTACACCGACGAGATACAGCGTCGCGTCGACTATTATCCCCATGCCGGTTGCCCCACGCTGATTGTGGATGGCATGAACAGCCTGCCTGGTGGCGGCAGCAACACCTATTATTACTACCAGCCCTACTACCAAAACCGCATTGGCGTGACCAGCCCGTTCACCATCAACATGACTTTGGATGCCATTGGAGGAGACCTCTATCGAGTCGTCTGCCAAGTGGAGCAAGTTGGCGATTGCAGCGGTGACGACGTGCGTGTGTTCATCGCCCTCACGCAAGACCATTTGGCCTATTCGTGGCAAGGCATGAGCGAGTTGAACCACCTCGTCCGCGACCTCATCCCCACCGAGGAAGGCACGCCTTTCGTCGGCCCCAAGATGGATGTCATTGAGGAGTTCGAGATCGCCTATCCGCTTGAGGACTGCCATCTTGTGGCTTGGGTGCAGAACTATGTCGGCAACAAGGAAGTCTACCAAGCCGTGATGTTTGAGACCTCGTTGGCTGAAGTCCTCGAAAGTGAGATGGCGACCAATGCCGTCTATCCCAATCCATCGAACGGTGCTTTCAACCTCAACCTCGGCGAAGGCCAATGGGACGTTGAAGTCTACGACATCACGGGCCGCAAGGTCTACGAAAACCGTCACGAAGGCAATTCCGCCCTCGACCTTGCCAAATGCCCGAAAGGCGTGTATTTCCTGAAAGCCAAGAACGAAAGCGAGGAAATCACGAGCAAGATGGTGATCCGTTAAAAACCTGTTAGAGGAAAAACAAAATAAAGCGACTTCGGTATGAGGTCGCTTTTTTGTTGGGGAAAATTCCTATTTTTGCGCAAAATCTAAACGCTTATGAGACACATCCTTCCAATTCTGGCCTTTTGCCTCGCTTTGGGGGCTTGCGGCAACGCAGACCAACCGAAGCAAACCGTTGAAGCCAAGACTGACACCATCATCACGCGCACAGTGATTTATCGCCCTGGCGACTACAATTCGACCAACTATCGCATCCCAGCCATCATTACGGCTAAGGACGGCTCGTTGGTCATCGCCACCGACAAACGCAAATTCAACGATGCTGACCTGCCCGAAGACATCGATATCCTTATTAATAGAAGCACTGATGGCGGCCGCACCTGGAGCGAACCCTACACATTGGTCGAAGGCCAAGGGGTAGGGAAGGGCTTCGGCGACTGCGCCCTCGTGCACACCAACGACGAAGGTGGCCTCTTGGCGGCTTTTGTGGGCGGCTGTGGCTTTTGGCAGGGCAGACCCGAAAACCCACTGCGGACCTATATCGCAAGGAGTTACGACAATGGCCAGACCTGGACCGAGCCTAAAGACATCACCGATGAACTTTATGGTGCGAAATGTCCCAACGAAGTGAGTCGCACTTGGTGGTCGGCCTTCTTCGCATCCGGTAACGGCCTGCTGACCTCTACGGGACGCATCATGTTTGTCCTCGCCGTGCGCGACACCGAGGAATGGGCAGCCTGCAACTATGTGGTTTATTCCGACGACAATGGAGAGACATGGCAAATTTCGGGTCGTGCCTCGCAACGCGGCGACGAGGCCAAGGTGGTGGAGTTGGCCGACGGCCGCATACTGATGAGCATCCGCCACGAAGGCGAACGGTGGTACAACATCTCTGACGATGGCGGTGCCACATGGCAGCCCGAGACCTCCGCCTGGCCCGACCTTGTGGCTACTGCCTGCAACGGCGACATTATTCGCTATTCGTCTATAAAGGATGGCGATGAAAAGAACATCCTGCTCCATTCCTTGCCTTGCGCCGAAGGGCGAAAGAACGTGACGGTTTACGTCAGTTATGACGAAGGCAAGACTTGGCCTGTGAGCAAGTGCATCGTTCCTTACGATGCAGCATATTCCTCGCTATGCATCTTGCCCGACCACAGCATAGGTCTTTACGTGGAGGAGTCCAACAGCGACTCGCTGGGTTATTCCATGGTGTTCTATAATTTCGGTTTGGAATGGTTGGAGAAGTGAAAAAAGGTATTCCAGCGTTGCGGATTGAAGAATAACCCTTACCTTTGCAGAAAATTTACTCACAAAACAAGAATGTAATGAACAAATCAATGAAAATGTGGATGATGGCCGCCATCCTTTTCTGCGGCTTAGGTTTTGTTGGCTGTGGCAATAACGACACCAAGCAACAACCCAAAGAGGAAAACAAGCAAGTCGTTGACAATAAGGTTGATGCCGCTGCTTGCGATGCTGCCGTGGCCGACTATCTGGTGAATGTCATCGGCAAAAACTATGTCGAAGGAGAACTCTGCATCCCTTCTCCTTTTGTCATTAGTGCCGATTATGGTAATCCTGAGGATGTTAAGGTTTGGGGCGATTTCTGGGTATTCAACTACAACCAGTCGGGCGACACGCTGAAGACCGTTTCGGGAGGCAGCCATCCTGGCTTGATGCATCTTAAGAAGACTGACAAAGGTATGGAAGTGACCAGCTTCGAAGTCGTTGAGGACGGCGCTGGCAACCTTGAAAGTGCCAAGAGGATCTTTGGCGACCAGTATGAAGCCTTCCATGAGGTCAACAGCAACCAAGAGAAACGCGAGAGCATCAGGTTGCAGTTCATTGCCGACTATGTGAAGAAGAACAACCTTCCGGTCAAGATGGTGCAAGACTTTGGCTGGCCTGCCGTTGAATTGCCGAAATGAAACCCTTCAGCTGTTCCGATACTGGTTCGGCGTCATGCCCGTGTGCTTCTTGAAATACTTGAAGAAAAACGATGGGTTGGCGAAATTCAGTTCGTCGGAGATTTCCTTGATGCACAAGTCGCTGTGTTTCAGCATTTGCTTCGCTTCAAGGATGACATATTGGTCGATCCATTCGGGAGCCGATTGCCCACTGGTCTCTTTCACGATTTTTGAGAGGTATTTGGGCGTGATGCAGAGTTCGTCGGCATAAAAACCCACGCCACGTTCCTTGAGGTGGTGGCGCGAGACCAAATCCACGAAGCGTTCAAAGACAATTTTGTGACGTGTCGAGGCGGGACGCTCCTCTTCGCTTTGTTTTTGTAGCCGCTGGTTAAGGAAACTTCCGAAAGTGAAGAAAGCCGATGAAATAAGGTGGCTAACACTTTCTTTGGCATAGGCATAATCTGAATGTATGATGCTGTTGATGAGGTGGATATGCTCTTGCACCAAGTTGAGTTCGTCGGCTTGTAGGGTGAAGCAGGGATTATCGAGTATGGTGATGGCTTCATTGAGCATTTTGCTGATGTCGGAACGGAATTGGTCGAGAAACCGAGTCGAAACGGCAATGATGGTCAGAGTGGCCGCTTTTTCCGATGGCTTTGATTCGAGGCGGATGATGTTTTGGGGCAAGTTGAGCAGCATCATCCCCTCGTGAATCTCGTATTCCTTCAAGTTGATGCTGCACTTGAAACTGCCTTTCTTGCAAAACGCCGCCACATATGCGTCAACGCGACACGGATAGCGCAACAGGTCGTAGTTGGCTTCGTTGGTGCGCTCGGCCAAGATGAAGTCGTCACCTATATTAATAATGTTGTCAGTCAAAAACAATTCCTTTGCCCGCGCAATGCTGAAACTGTTGTATCCTTTTGTTTCCATTCGTTGAAATTTTCGACAAAAATAGATAAATCTTTTTTATTATTGGTCGAAAAATATGAATATTTCGACCTTTAGATATTTTTTGGTGAAAATATTATTCCTTTTGGTCGAAAAAGAAGCCCTTTCTTTGCAGCATCGAACAAAAAGGAATAGAAAATGAATAAAGTATTGAAAAACAGTGTGTTGGTGATTGCGTTTTGTGCGGTTTCGCTGACGATGCCTGCGCAAAGGATGCTCACTTTGGACGAGTGCCGACGGCTCGCCCTCGAGAACAACAAGAAACTGAAAGTGGCCGAGGAGGAGGTCGACAAGGCTCGTTACGAAATGTATGCCTCCTACGCCAATTACCTGCCCAAAGTGTCGGCAACGGGCACTTATATGCACAATAGCAGAAACCTCCAATTGCTGAGCGATGAGAATATGGCTGCGCTCAACAGCATAGGGACAACGGCGCAGGGCGAAATTGATGCCTATCGCGAGCAGGTGCTGGCTGTTTACAACAACGACCCCATGGCCGTGGTTTCGTGGGCACTTTTGCAGCACGACCCAACCTTGAACAAGTTGGTCACCGACCTGATGAGCCTTGATGTGGAAGGGTCGCTGAACCAGATTGGTGAACAGGTTTCGGACGCATTCAAGATCGACACCAAGAACGTGATTGCGGGTGTCGTTTCGGTGCAACAGCCTATCTTCGCTGGTGGCAAGATTGTGGCTTATAACCAGATTACTAAGGACTTGAGAAGTTTGGCCGAGTCGAAGTTGGATATGCAGCAGCAGGAAACACTGGCCACTACTGAAAAGGCGTATTGGCAGATTGTTTCCGTCGCCAACAAGCTGAAATTGGCCGATAGTTACGCCGAATCGTTGCGCACACTGGACAAGGATATGGACAAGATGCTTGCCGCTGGTGTGGCCACCCGTTCCGACCAACTGTCGGTGAAGGTGAAGCTGAATGAGGCTGAGACAGCGCTGCTGAAGGCGCAAAACGGCCTGACACTCTCGAAAATGCTGCTCTGTCAGATTTGTGGCTTGTCCTTGGACTCCAACATCGTTTTGGCCGACGAGAAACTTGACGATGTGTTGGTGACCAACGAGGTGCTTCGCTTTTCGGAGAGCGAAATCGAGGCCAACCGACCCGAACTGAAATGTCTTGGTCTGGCCAACGACATTTATGCCAAAAAGGTGGCTGTGGTGCGTTCCGACTATCTGCCCACGATTGGTGCTTTCGGCAACTATGTGATTAGCAACCCGTCGTGCTTCAACGGCTTCCAGAACGAGTTTGGCGGGATGTGGAATTTCGGCGTGATGGCCAAAATCCCGATTTTCCATTGGGGCGAGGGCTATAACAAGACGCGAATGGCAAAGGCGGAAGCGAAAATCCAGCAATACACCTACGATGATACCAAGGAGATGATCATGCTTCAGGTGAGGCAATGCGAAACGCAACTCAACGAGGCTGATGCGCGATTGAAACAAACACGGGAGAAGTTGGACGATGCCGACGAAAACCTCCGTATGGCGACCGCTGGTTTTCGCGAAGGCGTTGTCGCTTCTTCCGTTCTGGATTTGGCCCGAACCGCTTGGTTGCAAGCACATTCAGACTACATTGATGCCAAAATCGACCGCATTATGGCAGCTGTCAATCTCCGCAAAGCTGCCGGTGTTCTCACAAAATGAAATCTTGAACCCTAAATTTTAAATCTTAAATTTTGAATTTTGAATCTTAAATCTTAAATCCCTGATTATGTCCACAATAAAAGAACAAAGAATGAACACCTACCTCGCCTTGGGCGTGTTGGCAGGTGTAATTGCGGTGGTTTGCGTCATCGGCATCCTCACATTCCACAAGGAAACGGAATACCTGCAAGGCCAGGCCGAGGTGACGGAATACCGCGTGTCGAGTAAGGTGCCTGGCCGCATCCTCGAATTTAAGGTGCAAGAAGGCCAAAAGGTGCATAAAGGCGACACTTTGGCCATTCTCGAAGCCCCCGAAGTGGAGGCAAAGAAGGCACAGGCCGAAGCCGTCGAGCAACAGGCGCTTGCCTTAAGTGCCAAGGCACAGGCAGGTGCGCGTGAGCCGCAAAAGGAAGGTGCCTACGAGATGTGGCAGAAAGCGAAAGTGGGTGTTGAAATCGCGGAAAAGTCGTTCAGCCGTATCAGCAACCTTTATAAGGACGGCGTGGTGACTGCCCAGAAATACGACGAGGTGAAGGCGCAACGCGATGCTGCCATCGCCACCGAGAAAGCGGCCCGATCGCAATACCGTTTGGCACTCGATGGCGCCCAGGAGGAAGACAAGGAAATGGCCGCCGCCAAGGTGCTTCAGGCGCAAGGTGCTGTGGCTGAGGTGAATTCATATATCCACGAGACTTTCCTCACTGCTTATGCCGATGGTGAGGTAACGGAAATCTTTCCGCACCTTGGCGAGCTGGTTGGCACGGGCGCACCGATTATGAACATTGCTCAGATGGATGACCAATGGGCGAGCTTCAATGTGCGCGAGGATTATTTGAAGGATTTCTACATCGGGTCGGAGTTCGATGCCTATGTTCCTGCCATCGACAGGACGGTAAGGATGAAGGTCAGTTATATGAAGGACATCGGCGACTTCGCGGCTTGGAAGGCCACCAAGGAAACGGGACAATATGACCTGAAGACCTTCGAGGTGAGGGCCACGCCACTTTCGGCCACGGGCGACCTTCGTCCGGGAATGAGTGTTATTGTGAAGAAGGAGCACAGGAGATGAGTTTCGGAAAGGGCAACAAGCGGGTGGTTTGGCGCATCGCGCAGCGCGAGGTTGCACGGATGCTTTCGCAGCCGGTCTATCTTTTCTGTATGGTCGTCGCGCCATTGGTGGGCTATGTCTTTTTCACCACTTTGATGGGGAAAGGGTTGCCGGTCGACATCCCTGTGGGCGTGGTCGACGAGGACAACACCGCCATCACGCGGCAGGTGCTTCGCAATCTCGACGCATTCCAGCAAACCGCCATAGTGGAGCAATATGCCAATTTTGGCGAAGCCCGCGAGGCATTGCAACAGGGCAAAATCTACGCCTTCTATTACATCCCTCAAGGCACGACCGAAAAGGCTTTGTCCAGCAAGCAGCCCAAGGTGTCGTTCTACACCAACGCCGCCTACCTGATTCCCGCCTCGTTGGAATACCGTGATATGAAAATGATGGCCGAGTTGGCCTCTGGTGCCATCGCGCGTGAGACGCTTTATGCCAAAGGTTTCACCGACGATCAGGTGATGGGGGTGCTGCAACCCATCAAAATGGAAATGCACGCCATCGGCAATCCGGGACTGAACTACTCCATCTATCTTTCCAACATTCTGCTGCCGGCAATGCTGATGTTGCTCATTTTTCAGGTGACGATTTACTCGATTCATAGCGAAGTCAAGGAAGGGACTTCTAAACGCTGGATGGAACTGGCCGAGGGCAATATCCATAAGGCACTGATGGGCAAATTGTTGCCTCAACTTTTGGTGTGGATTGTGATGGGAAGCACCTATCTTGTGTTGTTGTACGCCTTTTGGGACTTCCCGTTGAGAAGCGGCCTGTGGCCTATGGCTTTGGCGGCCTTGCTTCTGATACTTGTCTCTCAGGCGTTCGGCGTGTTTTTGTGCGAGTTGTTGCCCTCGTTGCGATGGGCGTTGAGCATCGCCACGCTTTGGGGCGTGTTGTCGTTCCCGATTTCGGGATTCTCGTTCCCCCAAATCGCGTTCCCGGCACCTTTGCGAGCGTTGTCATACTTGTTTCCGTTGCGGCATTATTACCTGATTTATGTCGACCAGGCGCTCAATGGCTTGCCGATGTACTATTCTTACTTGAACTATGCGGCTTTGGTGGCCTTCCTGATTCTGCCATTCTTGCTGCCTAATCGTTTGAAAAAGTGTCTGTTGGAATATCAATATACGAAATGAAATGAAGTGGTTGCATCATATTCTGGAAATCTTTCGCGAGGAATTGCACAACTCGCTTTTCGATGAGGGTGTTATCGTGTTTTTCTTCATCGTGCCGTTGCTTTATCCCTTGCTTTATGCTTATCTTTATGGCAACGAGAGCGTTAGGGAAGTTGCTACCGTAGCGGTCGATTTGGCCAACTCGTCCACAAGTCGTGACTTTTTGCGCAAGGTGGATGCTACAGCGGATGTCGAAATCGTTGGCCATTGCGCCGATATGCAGGAGGCGGTGAACCTCATCCACAAACGCCAAGCCTACTGCCTGATTTACATTCCTGCCGACTTCGACCAAGCCTTGATGGAAGGTCGGCAGGCCATCGTCGAACTGTATTCCGATATGGGCAGTTTGTTGTACTTCAAGGCGGTGCTGTCGTCGTGTACCGAAGTCTCGTTGGCGATGAACAAGGACATCAAGGCGCAACGGCTGGTGGGCGCGACCGAAAAGCAGGTCTCCACTTTCGCTTATCCCATTGAATATGAGTATGTCCCGATGTTCAATACACAGAATGGCTTCGCCTCATTTCTCATTCCGGCGGTCTTGGTGTTGCTAATCCAGCAGACGATGGTACTGGGCATTGGTATGATGGCAGGGGAGGAGCGCGAGAAGAAACGCCGAGGCATCCTTGAACCGCACGTCATCGGAAAACGGCCCGTCGAAATGCTTTTGGGCAAGGGATCGGCTTATTTGGCCATTTATGTGGTGGTTTCGGCCTATGTTTTTTGTGTGGTGCCGCGTTTGTTCCATTTGGTTCAAATAGGCCATTGGACTGATTTGGTGGCGTTTCTGTTCCCATATCTGTTGGCGTGTGTGTTCTTCAGCATGACCATTTCGGGCATTGCCCATAATCGTGAGGTGTTCATCATCATGTTTGTGTTTGCCTCGGTGCCATTGCTGTTCATTTCGGGCATTTCGTGGCCTTCGTGCGCCGTGCCGCCGTTTTGGAAAGCCGTTTCGTGGTTCTTCCCTTCCACCTTCGGCATCAACGGTTTCGTGAAGATCAGTAGCATGGGTGCCCTGCTTCGTGACGTGCGTCCCGAATTGGTTGGTCTTTGGATTCAGGTTGTCGTTTATGGCATCACGGCGTGGTTGGTCTATTATCGGTCATACGGTCGCCACCTGAAGGACATCATCGAAGTGGCTGAGGAGAAATTGCAGGCACGTTGGGCCGAGTATATGTGATTTTGGTGTTCCGCACACTCCATGTCCGATAATTCACTACCTTTGCCGAAAATTTCAGCGATGCCCGAAAACATTGAAAAGTTCCTGAACCGCGTGGCCGAAGCCGCCGAAAAAAGTGCTCTTGTGAAAATGACACTGAGCAAGCCCGCCGACAAGCGAGACGACCTGCGCAACGTCTACGTGAAGCCCGTATTAATAAAGGAAAAGCGGCTTTTTGCCTTTACCTACCACTACGAGCGTCGCGACGAAGTGAAAAACTACGATGCCGCGCAAATGCTTGGAACACTGCGTGAAATGTTGCCTTCGAGATTCCAAAATGCCGTGCTTTTCACTGTGAGCGAGGATGTCACTTTGCTGGTTTCATCGAAAGGCAAGGCGACCATCCAAACCAAGCAAGTGCAGGAAAACCGAGAGCAAAATCTCGAACACGACAAGCAGAAAAACCGCCTCATCAACCCCGCCAACCCCTGGTGGTATCAGCTCGGACTGACCACGCGCGAAGGCAAGATTACGGCGGACATGCAGCACAAGTTCAAGCAAATCTACAAATATGCCGAAATCGTGGAAAGCCTCATCAAGCCGATGAAGTTTAATGGCACTGTGCACATCGCCGACATGGGGGCAGGGAAGGGGTATCTCACTTTTGCCCTCCATGAGCTTTTGACGCAACGGTTGCAAATGGAAGTCGACATCAAGGGCGTGGAAATCCGTCCCGACTTGGTGCTGAAAATCAACGAAATCATCAAGGCTGACGGCTTGAAAGGCTTGGAGTTTGTGGAAAGCAGCATCGAGGCGTATCATCCTGAAAAGTTGGATGTGCTGATTGCCCTTCATGCTTGCAACACCGCCACGGATGACGCCATCGCTTCGGGAATCAAAGCGGGAGCGGAGTTAATCGTTTGCGCCCCGTGCTGCCACAAACAGATCAGGCAGGAGATGGAACGCTCGGGCCGTTTCGATGCCATCACGCGCTACGGCATCTTCCTCGAGCGTCAAGCCGTGATGATTACCGACACCATCCGCGCCTTGATCTTGGAGTATTTTGGCTACAAGACCCAAGTGATGGAGTTTATCGAGATGGAGCACACGCCAAAGAACGTGCTGCTCGTCGGCAGGAAAACGTCAAAAAACGCGAAAGACCCGAAAATTGCCCAGCAAATCGCTGACTTGAAGGCGCGATACGGCATTGAAAGCCATTACCTTGAAACGGCATTGGGGTTGAAGTTTTAAATTTCTCTGAAAAAGCACCTTGCATTCAAAAATTCTTCGTATCTTCGCAGACATTTTGAAAACAACAGAATTAATCATCTAAAAATAAGAGAATCATGCAAAACATCGATTGGGCCAATCTTTCATTTGGCTACTATCCAACGAATTACAATGTCCGTTGCTACTATCGCAACGGTCAGTGGGGCGAACTTGAAGTGACCTCCGAAACCAGCATCAACATCCACATGGCCGCCACCTGCCTTCACTATGGCCAGGAGGCTTTCGAAGGCATGAAGGCTTTCCGTGGCAAGGACGGCAAGGTGCGCATCTTCCGCATGGACGAGAACGGCAAGCGCCTGCAAAGCTCTTGCGATGGCATCATGATGGCCAAGCTCCCCATGGAGAAGTTTGAAGAGGCCATTATCAAGGTCGTGAAGCTCAACAGCGAGTTCATCCCGCCTTACGAGACTGGTGCTTCTTTGTACATTCGTCCGTTGCTCATCGGTATGGGCGCCCAAGTGGGGGTGAAGCCTGCCAGCGAGTATCTCTTCGTGGTCTTCGTGACCCCCGTCGGTCCTTACTTCAAGGGCGGTTTCATGGCCAACCCCTACGTCATCACGCGCAAGTACGACCGTTCGGCCCCGCTCGGCACGGGTATCTACAAGGTGGGTGGCAACTACGCTGCTTCCATGCGTGCCCACGTTGAGGCTTGCCACGGTGGTGAATACGCCTGCGAGTTCTACCTCGACGCCAAGGAGAAGAAATACATCGACGAGGCTGGCGCCGCCAACTTCTTCGGTATCAAGAACGACACCTACATCACGCCTCAGAGCACTTCGATCCTGCCTTCCATCACCAACAAGAGCCTCATCCAAATCGCTGAGAGCCTCGGTATGAAGGTCGAACGTCGTCCTATCCCTGAAGAGGAATTGGCTACCTTCGAAGAGGCTGGCGCATGCGGCACCGCTGCCGTCATCAGCCCCATCTCGCGCATCGACGACCCCGAAACGGGCAAGTCGTACACTTTCGGCAACGGCAAACCTGGTCCGTGGAGCGAGAAGCTGTACAACAAGCTGCGTGGCATCCAATACGGTACCGAACCCGATGAATTTGGTTGGACTACCATCGTCGAGGGCATCTAAACACAGCTTCGCTGAAAACAAAAAATGCGTCACATCAAAGTGGCGCATTTTTTTGTGTCTTGTGTGTTTTGCGATTAGAAGATCAACGCTAACAGCACATACAGCCAGTGGGCTGCGATGCCCGCGCAAAGGCCGCCGATGGTGTGCGCTCCGATGGCCTTGCCGATGAGCTTGCGGTAGCCGAGGCTGTCGAGCATGGCGGCGTGCGTGCTGAGGAAACCGCTCCAGCACATGCCGATGGCCGTGAACACGGCGATGGCATTATTGTCGATGATGCCTTGGGTGATGAAACGCGGCACCAAGCCGATGGCGGCTCCCACTGCGCCTAATGCGGTCATGGGGAATGAGATCAAGGCACCGTCCTTGAAGCCGAAGAGCCAGTCGAAAATGAAGTTGACCTTGTTGGCCAGCCAGCTGATGACGGGCACGCCCTCGTAGGCCACACCCATGTATTCGCCGTTTTCGCCAGAAGGTCCGAAAGTGAGCATCATCACGATGGTGGAGATGCACAGCACGCCTGGGATGATGGCGAAGCCGATGCCTACGCCGTCCTTGCCGCCGTCCAAAAGCGAATTGAGGAAACGCATGAACACGCCACCCTCGCTCTTGAAGGTGATTTGCTGCTCGTCGCCACCAAACTCCTCGTCGACGGGACTGTCAAGTTCGGGGAAGGTCTTCAAGGTGGAGCGTTGCATCAGCCTTGTGGAAACAATGCTGCCGATGACGGCGCCAGCCACGCCGACCAAGGCACCCTTGCCGAAGCCGAGACCCGTCATGAAGGCCACCACGACCAGGCCCATGCCGAAAGCCGTCCCGAAGTTGGTGAGCGAAACGAGCTGGTATTTCTTGAAGTAACGGTTGAAGTTCTTGTCGTGCGCGAGGGTGATGATGGCAGGGTTGTCGCTCAAGAAGGTCATCACAGCGCCTAAAGCGGCCACGCCAGGCAGGTTGTAGAGCGGCTTCATCAATGGACGAAGCATGTTTTCGAGCAGGCGCACCACGCCAAACTCGGTCAAGAGCTTGCTGATGGCGCCCATTAGCACGCAGATGGCCATGATGTAGAACACGGTCTCAAGCAGCAGGTGATAGGCCGTTTGCATGAAGGTGTTCAGCATCTTGGGCAGGGTCATCTTGTAGGCCAACAGCCCGAAGAAGGCGAAGAAGATGATAAGGAAGATGATGGCCTCGACGCTTCGTTTTGTGGTGAAAGTCAAGGGTTTCTTCAGCTTCTCCTCAAAGCGTTTGAAGAGCTTTTCCACCCTGTGGTGATAGTCGAGGGTGCTACGTTTTTCGGTGTCGTATTTCGTTTTTGCCATGGCAGATTATTTTTTCGTGAATGCGTGGAGCAAATCGACCTTCCAAGTCAGGCCGAGGTTGGCTTGCAACTTGCTGATGCCGTCGCTATTGGAGTGAGAGCCACAGAGGTGGAAGCGTAAACTTCTGTCGCTGAGGGGATAGAACTCAAAGCCGAGGCTTTCGAAGTTCACCTTCTTTCCAGGAACAACATATTGGTCGAAGGCTTCGGTGTTGGGCAGTTGGGCGCGGTTGTAGTCGTAGCCCGCCTTGGCGAACACAATCCATTTGTCGCCAATGTCGACGCCGATGCCAAAGATGGCGGTGAGGTCTTGGCCGAAGAACAGCTCTTGTTGGAAGGATGCGCGGTTGGTGACATCCAGATACATCTCTACGCCATTGAATTGCAGCTTGTTGCCCAGAGCGATATAGTTGATGTACTTGCCTGGTTGGTACTCGATCATGTTGACGGAGTAGGTCGTCTTGAAGTGCTCGAAGTTGCCGTACCACATCAGGTTGAAGGCATACATGCTTTGCATGGCCTGATTGATGAAGGGCGAGTTGCACACCTGGAAGAGCACGTGGTTCTTGCCCGCGTTGTCCTTGAAGTTGATGGATGCGCCCACCTCGTAGCAGCACACGGTGTTCCAAAACTCGGTGCCGTAGTAGATGTCGATGGGGTTGGTGTCGTATTCCCAGCCGCCGATAGCCACGACTTGCTTACCTGCCGAAAGGAACAGGTTGTCGGTGAAGTTCCAGTTGAGGTAGGCCCAGTCGGTGCCTTGGAAGAAGGTGTTGGCAAAGCCGATGTTGGGCGCGTTGATGCGCTGGCGCAGGTGGTAGCTGAACTTCTTGCCGATGGTGCCGTCCAAGGCCACAACCAAGTATTTGCCCGCGAAACCGTGGTCCCACGAGGGCGCAACGGTGTCGTGCTCAGGATGATAGTCGACGGTAAAGTCGGCGCGGGTGCTCAGCTGAAGGTTGTCTAAGGTGATGAAAGGCTTCTTGTCTTGCGCGAAGGATTGCAAGGCGAAAAACAAGCCAAAAAAGGTGAGGAGTAATGCTTTTCTCATGTGCTTTGAATTTTGCGGCAAAAGTAGGGAATAATTTGACATGATTAGGACTTGAATAAGTCCAAATGTAGAGAAATTATTTGCACGAAACTGTGATTTTTTTGATATTGCGGCGATTAATAAGCAAAAGACGTCAATATGAAAGGCATTATGGATATTATTGAGGAGAACAAGGATGGGATTAAGTCCATTTGCCATTTCTATGCATCGATGAATCCTTTTCTGTCGGAAGAGGATGTTTTTCAAGAAGTTGTGTATAATTTATTGAAAAGTTTCAAGAAATATGAAAAACGGTATGATTGTAAAATATCAACTTGGGTATATAGGGTTGCGATTAATGTTTCCATTTCGCTGATTCGTAAGGAAGGCAAAATGGCATATTTGCCACTTGATGAAATTCCAATCGAAAGCGAAATTGCTGATAATGAGATTGATAAAGAGAAAATCGAAGAACTATATTCGGTTATTAAGAGGCTGGATGTTGAGGAACAGACCTTGGTCTTTCTTTATCTTGATGACAAACCTTATAAAGAGATTTCTGAAATATTGGGCATTTCCGTAAGCAATGTTGGTACAAAGTTGCAACGAGTGAAGTCGGAAATAAAGAAGATGAGCTATGAAAACTTATAATCCATACACAATGTGGCTGAAAAAACACAGGAATAGCTTGAATGGGGCAATTTGTATTGTCGTTGCGATAGTTTTGTTTGTTTGGATTATAGTTTATGGAGGCCATGGGGGTTCCAATAACGATGCGGTTTCGGTCGTAACCATACTTATCGCTTTATATGCTTTAACACGAGGAGTGTTTACAATGGTTCTGAATTTCAGGGAAAACGATTTGGGATTGTCGGTTTACCGGCATGTCTGCATTGAATTATATAATCAGTTGTTTTTTGTGTATGAGAGGATGCTTTGGATTTGGGTTTTGTTGCCGGCCTTGACATCGTATTGCTGGCTTATGGTTGGGAATGCTGAAACGCGAAAATGGATGGTTGCTGTAATGGGCACGATTACCATCGTCTTACTATCAGTTTTCACGAAACCATTGATTCGGAAAAGGCGTTATTTACGCAAAAGGATAAAAGAAATAGAAAACGACCTTGTCAAGACAAACGCTTCTTCTTGAGCGAGGTTTGTAAAGTCTATAGAAGCGGCATTTAACTTTGATAAGATATGAGAAAAACGCAAGGTTTTATTGAGTTGGTGATAGGTCTGTTAGGCTTGTCGGCAATACTCTGTTTGGGGAGTTATTGGACGTATATCCCTTTGGTCGTTTATGGGGTGCTATCGATAGCGCTAATTCGTAGAATAGGCAAAGAACAACTGACAAAGGACGAAGAGCAAAGCACTCGTAAACGCAATGTGACAACTTTAATCGGATGGGCTTTTGCTGCCGTCATCTGCTATATTACTTTTAAGGATTCGAGAATGGGTGAGGGTGGCGTATGGTTTATCCTTTCTGCTTATGTATTTCTGCTGATGCATGGGATTGCTTTCATGGCTCCAATCAATTCGTTTCCCAACGAAAGAAATGAAGGGAAATAAGTCTTTATAAGGTATTGAAGAGGCTTGTGGAGCATAAAAAAAACGGGGCGGATCTCCGTCCCGTTTTGATGGGTTGGTTTGCAATACCTTACCCGATTTCGATGGTCTGCACGGCCTGCTTTTTCTCGTCCATGGTCACCTTCGGGATGACGATGTCCAAGATGCCGTTTTCGACCTTGGCGCTGATTTGCTCCTTGTGGATGTCCTCAGGCAGCATCACCGTCTGGCGGAAGTGCTCCACCGAGAACTCGTGGCGCAGGTAGCGCACATCGTTGTTCTTCTCCTCGTGCTTGGTTTCCTTGGTCATCTCGACGACCAGGTTGCCTTCTTGGTCGATGCTCAACTTCACGTCGTCCTTGGTGAGGCCAGGGATGCAGAGTTCGAGTTTGTAGTTGTCCTTCGTCTCCATGATGTTCATGCGAGGCGTTGAATACGTGTTGTCGTTCCAGTTCATCAGTTCGTTGAACAGTGTAGGCATAAAGTCTTGGTTTCTTCTAGTTACTAACATGGTTTTGATCTCCTATTTTTTTTGTTGTTTGACTTATTTGTTCTAGTTTGTGCAGGGACTCACGTCGCCTGCTTATTGGCTGTCGTCCCTTCGGGACTTTGCGTCGCTTCGCGTCATTGCGAGGAACGAAGCAATCCAGAATTCCTTTCTTTTTCTTCGTCCCTTTCCTTTCGCTCGGACGACTCTGCATAGTCAAATTCTTTGCCAGAGCCAAAAAGAGGCCAAATCCCTTGTTTTTGCTGACAAAATTTCCGAGTCAATGCCGTTTTGATTGAATTTTGCTGACAAAATTTCCGAAATAAGCGGTTTTATGGCTTTATTCCGTACTTTTGCCGCCTCAAAATCGGAGACAGAGTCATGGAGGAGAAACTTTTCAATAAGAACTATTTGTGCCTTTGCGCGGCCAACTTTCTGTTTTTCTTTTCGTTTTATCTGCTGCTTCCCGTGTTGCCTTTCTTCATCATGGAAAAGTTCCAAGCGGGCAATGCGGTGATAGGTACGGTCATTTCGTGTTATACTTTGGCAACTCTCGTGGTGCGGCCTTTTTCGGGCTATATGATGGATACCTTCAAGCGTAAACCCTTGTATCTGTTGGCTTTGTCGATTTTTACAGCGGTGTTTGTGGGTTATCTTTTTGCCGCAACCATCACTATATTAATAATGGTGCGCATAGTTCATGGCTTGGCGTTTGGTCTCACTTCGGTGGGTGGCAACACTTTGGTCATCGACGTGGTGCCGTCGGAGCATAGGGGAGAGGGCATCGGCTATTTCGGCGTGGCCAACAACATTGCCATGGCCGTCGGCCCGATGACGGGATTGTTTGTCTATGAGCATTTTAGCTTCAATGCCATCTTCATGGGCTGTATGGCTTGTAGTCTGATGGCGGCCTTGTTCGCTTCGCGGATTCAGACTAAAGTAAGGCCTCCCGTCAAGCGTCCACCCATTTCCTTGGACCGTTTCATCTTGATCAAAGGATTGTTGGCAGGTGTGTCGTTCACCTTGTTGGCCTTTGCCTACGGACAGATTTCCAACTATATCGCCCTCTATGCCAAGGAGATGGGCCTGACTATCAGCAGTGGCTTGTTCTTCACGGTGTATGCCGTTGGCCTGATTGCCTCACGGCTTTTTGCCGGCAAGATGATTGACCGAGGGAAGGTTACTCAAATCATCGCTTTGGGTCTGGGTATCGTCGTGATAGCATTGTTTGGCTTGGGCATGTGCCATCATTTCAATGCCTTGGGCACGGATTATACCGCCGTCGCCTTCTTGGTTGTCGCCTTGGTTTGTGGTTTGGGATTTGGTGCGGCTTTCCCGTCGTTCAATGCTTTGTTCATCAACCTTGGCACCAATGCGCAACGCGGCACGGCCACTTCCACCTACTTGACAACTTGGGACTTGGGTCTTGGCATCGGCATTTTCTCTGGAGGTATGCTCTCCGAGCATTTCTCGTTCTCGGCGGCGTATCTCGTTGCCGACGTGGTGGTGCTGGTGTCGCTCATCTTTTTTGTGATTGTCGTAACGCCTCATTATCAGAGGAATAAATTGAGATAGGAGATATTTATATGGACGCAAGATTTCGGGAATCGGAACGCGAGACTTTATGCAATGTTCTGCTGCGGGATGCTTCAATGATTGATGCGCCGTTCATTGCTCGTGTGGTATTGGCGGGCCTCGACTTACTCGACATGGGCGAGGCAATGTCGGAAGAACAACGTCCGTTTTTCAATCACTTGGTTGACATTTGCGGGATGGACGACACCTTGTATAGTTACCGCCACACCCGCATCGCAGAGGTGGATGGCATGGCAGTTGGTGCCTTGGTGGCTTACGATGGTGCTCCTTATGCCGAGATGAGTGCCAGAACCTTCGGCCTTGTACAACAAACCTCTGGCATGGACCTGTCAAAAAACGCCATGGAGACAGGCCCCGGAGAGTTCTATCTCGATAGCATGGCCATTCTCCCCGAGTATCGCGGCCATGGCATCGGCCATGCTCTGATGCGCGACAGGATGGAATGGGCTTTCAGGAATGGTTTCAAGGCTGTTACGTTACTCGTCGACAAGGATAAGCCGCATTTGCAAGCTTATTATGAAAGCCTTGGTTTTGTTCAGATGGGCAAGATGTTCGTGTTTGGGGCGTGGTACTGGAAGCTATGTTGCGTGTCTTCGACACGCTGAGTGCGAGCGTCAGCTTCGTTGTTTTTTCGCTTTTTTGCTTGGTAAAGACGATATTTTCCCTACCTTTGTGCCAACAAAACTTGTTGAAAATGAAAAAACTGTTCTTTATCTCATTCCTCCTGCTGGCTCTCCAGATGAGTGCTCAGCAAATGCTCGTTGGCACCTACAACATCCGCTACAAGGCTTGGAACGACAGTGTTCAGGGTAACCAATGGCAGAAGCGCTGCCAAGTGATTTGCGACCAAGTCAATTTTATGGCTCCCGACCTCTTCGGGGCGCAAGAAGTGCTGTGGGGTCAGCTTCAAGACATGCTCAAAGGCCTTGATGGCTACGACTTCATCAGCGTTGGTCGCGACGATGGCCAACGCGGTGGCGAGCACGAGCCGATCTTCTACAAGAAAGACAAATTCAAGCTCCTCGACCACGGCGACTTCTGGCTGAGCGAAACGCCTGAGAAGCCGGGCTTGGGCTGGGACGCTGCATGCGTCCGCATCTGCACCTGGGGCAAGTTTGCCATGAAGGCGGGCGAACAAAAGCGTCATGGCTTGTTCAACCGTAGGAAAAAGGATGAGCAAATCGTGTTCTATTACTTCAACCTCCACATGGACCATGTGGGTGTGGTGGCCCGTCGCGAGGCGGCCAAATTGGTCGTGCAACGCATCCGCCAAATGGCCGATGGCTATCCCGTCATCCTCACTGGCGACTTCAACGTGGACCAAACGAATGAAGTTTATTCGATTTTCACGAAGTCGGGGCTGCTGAAGGACAGTTATGAGGCTGCCCGTATCCGCTTTGCGGAGAACGGCACGTTCAACAATTTCAGGCCGGAATTGCTTACCAACAGCCGCATCGACCATGTGTTTGTCTCGCCTCAGACCCATGTAGAGGCTTACGGTGTCTTGACCGACAGCTACTGGACCCGCGATGACGTCGACGATGCCCTCAAAGGCACCGATGCCCCACAGGAAATTTCTTTCGACTCTTGCACACGCCGCAATCCTTCCGACCATTATCCGGTGTTTGTGAAGTTGAAACTTTGATGTTTTTGTTTTCTTCTTACTTCGCTCCAAGTCTGTAGCACCACTGAAATGATAATCAGTGCAATACCGATGCAGAAAGAGAAATTCAATTCCTTGTACTCGCTGAAAATGAACATCGAAAGGATGATGCTGTAAACAGGCTCCAGATTGTAGGTCAGGTTGACGGTGAAGGCCGGGATTTTCTGCAACACAATGATTTGCAGCAAACAAAGCCCGATGGTGCAAACGACCACCATAAATGCCAGATAAGCATAGTCCATTCCGACGGGATAAATGCGCCCGACGGGGATGAACATATTATATAAAGGTATGAGGCAAGTCAGGCCGATGAGACCACCGATCATCTCCCAAAGCAGCATGTTCTTGGCCTCGTAATGCTTGCCAACCCTTTGGTTTGCAATGGCAAACAGTGCATATATCGCCGATGATATTACACCCAAAACAATGCCCAACCGATAGCGCGAATCGAAGTGGAAGATGAGGTAGATGCCAAGGATGGTGAGCAGACTGAAGAGAAATTCGCGCCCCGAAAACCTGTGTTTGTTGATGATGGGTTCAAACAAGGCCGTGAAAAACCCCACCAACGAGAAACACACCACCCCGATGCTGACGTTGCTCGCCTTGATGGAGGCGTAGAAAAACACCCAATGCAGGCAAAGCAACATGCCTACGCCGCCCATCTGCAAAATGTCCCCGAATTTGTACCGCTGTAGGGATGCACCGCGTGCGTCCGTTCCACCGCGCGTGTTTGTTTTCAACAGCCCACCCACCCGCAAATACAAAAACATAATCACCGCCGCAGCCGCCATGCGCCACCATACCAAAATGGCCGAATCCAAGGTGATGAGTCGGCCCAAAACGCCCGTGAATCCGGCAATGAAGACGGAGAGATGCAGCAGGAAATAGTCTTTTTTCATGGTTTTCTCCGTTGGCGCACGGCCTCAAAAGTGACGATGGCGGTGGTCACCGACACGTTGAGCGAGTCGGCGATGCCGTTCATGGGGATGATGATGTTTTGGTCGGCGGCCTCGACCCAAGCGTCAGAGATGCCTGTGGCCTCGGTGCCCATGACGAGGGCTGAGGCCTTGCGGAAGTCGGCGTCGAGGTAGTCGATGGAGGCCTTGAGGTAGGTGCAATAGATGGTTATCCCATTATCTTTCAGCCATTTGATACATTCCTCAGTGGAGCAGGCATAGACCGGAACGCTGAAGATACATCCAATGCTCGCACGGATGGCGTTGGGATTAAACAAATCGGTGGCAGGGTCGGCCACGATGACGGCATCCACGCCTGCCGCATCTGCGGTGCGCATCACGGCACCGAGGTTGCCGGGTTTTTCCACCGTTTCCAACACGATAATCAAAGCGTCTTTCCGTGGCTTAAACTCGCTGAGGCTCTTGTATTTAGGTATGGTCACGGCCAACAGCCCGTCGCTGCCTTCTCGGTAGGCGATTTTCTCGAAAACCTCTTCCGAAACGGTCTCAGTGAAAGCGGCTTTGATTCTCAATGGTTCGCGCAGAAGTGCTTCGCACACATAGAGTTGTTCAATCTCGAAGCCGCATTTCTGGGCGCGTTCAATCTCGCGTTGCCCCTCAATGAGGATGCGGTTTTGCTCGCGGCGCTCCGAGGCTTTTTGCAGCCGCACGAGGTTCTTTATCTTATCGTTGGTTTTGCTGGTGATCATATTCAGTTGGCAGTTGTTCAGTTGTTCAGTTATTCAGTTGTTCAGTTGTTCAGTTGAAGTCCTTGAGCTTGCCGAAGGGCCGGTCTTTGACTTCATCTGCGAAAACACCAATCCGAGCACGACCAACACGATGCCGATGATTTTGTTCACTGTCAGTTCCTCCTTGATGATGAAATAGCTGAAAATGGCAGTGAAGACGGGAATCAGGTTGGTGTAGACGTTGGCTTTCGAGGCACCGAGTTTGCTGTAGGCGAAGGCCCAAAGGGAGTAGGAAATCGCGCTGCAAAACACACCCAAACAAATCAATGGAACAATGTAATCTTTCACATTGCCGAAACTCGACGGTTCGAATTGCTCCATGATAATGACCAAAGGAATGAAATACAACATCCCGATGATGTTTTGCACCCAAGTGATAGTCAGTGGTTTGTAGAGTTTTGTCAGTCGTATTAGGGCGATGGAATACCCCACGGCGACCAACACGGTGATGCTAAGGAAGATGATGCCTTTGGGTGAGGCGGTGAGCTCGAGATTCTTGTTCAACAGCATGACGATGACACCGACGAACGACACGACGAGTCCGACGATGTTCATCGGCGAAAGGTGTTCCTTGAGGAAGATTCTTGCTGCGATGGGCGTCACCAACGGAATCATGGCGACGATGGCCGATCCGATGATAGGGGAGGTGTTTTTCAGGCCGTATCCCTCGAAGATGAAGTAGAGGAACGGCTCGAACATGGCAGCCAAGGCGAACAAACCCAAATGCTCCTTTTTGACTTTTTCGTTGAGGCGGAAAGCGAAAAGGATAGCCGTAAAGAAAATGGTGGCCACAACGAGACGCAGGAAGATGGTGGCCGTAGGATTCAGATTCTCATAGACTTGTGTCGACCAAACGAACGAGATGCCCCAGAAAATCATGGCGACAACGCCGGCAAGGTGGACTAAATAATTCTTGTTTTTCATGCCGCAAAATTACAAAATCTGCCAAAATTTCCGACCTTTGCAGCGGAACAATTGTTGATTGCCTCCTTAGTATGGAAGAAAAGCAAGAACGAAAGAAGTTTTTGGGGAGCCTCATCCTGCCGCTTATCCTCGTGGCACTGATGTGGTTAGTGAAGGTCGTCGAGGTCTCTACGGGTGTCAGTTTTGCCCGTTGGGGTGTCACGCCTCACACGTTGCATGGGCTGGTGGGCATCCTCACTTTGCCATTCCTCCATGCCGATTGGGAGCATTTGATGTCAAACTCCGTTCCTATCATTGTGTTGGGCACGGCCTTGTATTATTGCTACCCATCGTTGGCCAATCGCGTCATGCTTGTCACCTATCTTGCCAGCGGACTGCTCACTTGGTGCATCGGCAACCCCGACGCCACGCATATCGGGGCCAGTGCCTTGGTTTATGGCCTCAACCTGTTTCTCATCGTGAGCGGATTCATCCGTGGCAACCGTCTGCTCATCGTCATTTCGCTCATCATGGTTTTTCTTTATGGTAGCTTCGTGTGGGGCATGATACCGGAACTTGCGAGGCTGCAAAACATCTCGTGGGAGGGGCATCTTAGCGGCGCATTGGTTGGTGTGTTGTTGGCTTTCTTCTTGAGGAAGGAAGGCCCGCAAAAAGAGGTGTACCATTGGGATGAGGACGATGAGGAAACAGCCTCTCCTCAGACGGATTCAGATGGATTGCCTGCCGATGCTCCGACCGATGCGGAATCGAACGAGAAGCCCTACTGGGACGTGCCTACGCCCAGCGATGATGAGCTGACGGTGCGCTACCGTTTTAGGTATTAGACAGTAGCCGCCAGATACTCCACAATCGTGTTCGCGATGTATTGCTGTCCTTTCACGTCGGGATGCCATTGGTCCTTGTGGATATCATGCAAATCGATGCAATCCACTCCGTAATGGCTCGAAATGTGATGAATGGATTCGATGAAAGCGTCGCGCCTTTCAACGGGAATGCTGCCCGATCCTAAATGCATGTCAATCAAGAAATAGAGTTTTGCATTGGGATGCTGTCGTTTCAGGTTGTCATAAAGATAGGCCAGGGCAGGCCGGAAGGAGCAAAGTTGTTCCTCGGTCCAGCCGGAATAGATGTAGTCGCCCAATGACACAATGGTACCGTCGGCATTGTGGGCGCAGGCATCGTTGGTGGCTCCAAAGATGAAAATCACGTCGGGTTGGCCCAAATTGTCCATGCGACGGATGAAGGAATGCTTGCCATAATAGTTTACATAATTGTAATTGCAAACCAAAGAGCCTGAGAATGAGTTGTTTTTGTCCAACACCCATCCTTTTTTCCTGGCTAAGATATTCCACCACATTTGTTCGGGTTCTGTGATGCCGATGGCATCATAATGATAGGCATCGTTGGTTTCAGGGTCCAAAGTGCCTTCAAGTGCTGAATAACTGTCGCCCAAGACGGAGAAAGTGATGGTTTCGGGTTCGTCGGGTGTCTTGACGCAGCCCGTCGTCAGGGCGGCGAAGGCTAAAAGCATGATAGGTAATAATATTTTCATATTCAATTGGTTATAATCATTTCTGTTCTTCTGTTCATGGCGCGGTGCTCGTCGCTGTCGTTGGGCACCAAAGGATTTGTCGCACCATAGCCCTTTGCAGTGAGGCGGCTCGCGTCGATGCCGTTGGCGATTAGGGCTTGCCTGACTGCTTCGGCACGGTCGGTTGAGAGCTTCAGGTTGTAACTCTCGCTGCCCATGTTGTCGGTGTGGCCGGCAAGTTCCACATTGAGCGTCGGGTTGCGTTGCAGGAAGTCGGTCAGCATCGTGATGCCGTTTTCCGAATCTTGCGTTAGGGCGGAGCTGTTGTATTCGAATTGGATGTTCTGGAGGACGAGGGCGTCGCCAGGGTTCAGTTCGATGACGTCGACCGTCGAGAGGTAGTTGGCCGAGTCGGAACGGATTTCCTCGGGCAGCTCGAAGGTGTAGATGTCGTAGCCGCCTCGTCCGTTTTCGCGTTGCGATGAGATGAAAGCGGTTCTGCCGTCGGCGGCCACGAAGAAGTTGATTTCGTCGCCACTCGTGTTGATGGGGAAGCCTAAATTGACGGGTTCTTGCCATTGCCCTTCTTCGTTTCTTCGGCTCATGAACAGGTCGAAGCCGCCCATGCCGATGTGCTTGTCTGACGAAAAGTAGAGCGTCCGTCCGTCGGGATGCAGGAAAGGCGCCATTTCAGAGCCTTTGCTGTTGACGGGTTCGCCAATGTTTTGTGGCTCGCCCCATGTGCCGTCGACATTGCGTTCCGAACGATAGATGTCGGCGTTGCCATTGCGCCGCGACACGAAGAACAATTCGCGACCATCGGCGCTTATGCAGGGCTGCGATTCCCAAGTGTCGGTGTTGACGCTGCCTTTCAGCTTTTGTGGCATTGTCCAAATACCATCTTGATATTCAGATATATACAGGTCGCAACCGCTGTTACGTCCCCAGCCGCAGCCGGTCAGGTATAGCTTTTTGCCGTCGGCGGAGATGAAGGCCGCTCCCGGGTCGATGTCGTTGGGAAAGTCGGCAAACGAAAGGCGCTGTGGCTCACTCCATTGCTCACCGTCCCATTGCGCAGTCATCAGAAACTCCTTTTGGTAACCGTTCCCGACGGGCATTTTGCGCGTGAAGAGCAGTTGCGAGCCGTCGAACGAAAGCATATTGATGTACTCGTCATTCCCCGTATTGACTGTGGTTTCCAAGATTTCAGGCTCAAACGCCACAGGGTGACTTGTGGCCTGGTCGCGGAACGTGGCCAATTCGAGCATTTCGGCCACAGTGGCGTTGTTGGCGGCATTCCCAAGTCGTTTTGACTGGTACCATCGCAGCAGGGCTATCTCGCGTTTGTAGGAGCCTTGCCGGTCGTAAATCCTCGACAGGGTGATGGCGGCAGGCGGAAACAGCATCGAGTCGGAGGCCAAGGCACTCTCGAAGCCCAGTAAGGCCAAGTCATAGTCTTTCGTCTCCATCCCGATCTCGCCTTCCAAGAGCCAGGCTTCGGCATAGTTGGGGTCTGCGACGACGGCCTTGAGCAGATGCTGGTGTGCCTTCGCGTAATCGCGTTTCATAAAGGCGGCTTCGGCGGCTTCGTATGCTTTCACCGCCTTTTTGGGGCGCTGGGCAACGAGTGTGCCGGTGCAAGTCAGCATGAACAGGAAAAGCGCGAGCCTTCTCATTTTTTGCCGTGTTTTTCGATCCATTTCCTGAAATCCACTTCAAAAACCTTCGCTGTGAACGACTTTAAGGTCTCTGAGGTGACATAGCATCGGCCATCGTCGAAGAAGCAGATGCCTTCGGTTTGGGCGCCAGTGAGTTGGGGCATCTCGAACCGCCTGTGCGAAAGCCTTGTGCCGTTTTCCTCGAAGTCGAAGATGAGGTATATGAAGGGTTTCCAAATCGTCTTTACATAGCCTACCAATACCAATATGTGGCTTTTCCTGTTGTAGTCGGCACCGGTAATCAGGCCTTGCGAATCGAAGCCGTTGACCACCTCGGCAACTTGCTTTCCAGGCTTTTTAGAGAGGCGATAGAGGCGTGTGGTGCCCGACGACCAGCCTTTGCTGAAAAGGTAAAGGTTGTCGTCGGTGGCAAACATGGCCTCGCAGTCGAAGTCGTGCACCTTGCGCTTGTCGAACTCGGTTTGGTCGCCGAAGCTGAAATTGATGGAGTCGACCTCAAGGGTGGCATCGCCTGAGTCGGGGATGGAGGAAATTGGCAAGATGTAGATTTTCAAATCTTTGCGGTTGCCCCTGTTGTTGCCGAAATCGCCGATGTAGACGTTTTCGCCATCGGAGCAAATGTCTTCCCAGTCCTTGTTTTTCACGTTGGCCAAAGTCACCTTTTGGGTGATTTTGAAGGTGGTCGTGTCGATGCCGTAGAGGATGGGTTTGCCGCCACTGTCGTTGTGGGTCCAGAGGCGACCGTTGTGGAAGAAAATCCCAGAGGTCTCGCTGACTTCCTTGGGCAGCTCCGACTTGAGTGTGGGGACGAAGAATGGGGAATAGCCAGCCTCGCTTTGCGCCTTCGCAAACGTTATGGCCGACAGCAAAAACAGTGTGATGAGGATCCCTTTTTTCATGGAAAATCGATTTAAGGTGCAAAACTACAAAAAAAGTGTGAATTGCGCAAAAAAAAGGACTGCCGAAAAAACCGGCAGTCCCACTCCCATTAAAACAAAAAACAATGAAAAATCTTATTTCGGATAGACCTCGCCCTTGGCTGCTTTGAGGGTGTTTTGCAGTAGCGAGACGATGGTCATCGGGCCCACACCGCCCGGAACAGGGGTGATGTGTGAGGCCACTTTGTAGACTTCTTCGTAATCAACGTCGCCCATGATTTTGTAACCTTTCGGGCTGGTCGGGTCTTCGATGCGATGGATGCCCACGTCGATGACCACGGCTCCGGGCTTCACCATGTCGGCAGTCACGAAGCCCTGCTTGCCGATGGCGGCCACGAGGATGTCGGCCTGACGGGTGATTTCGGGCAGGTTCTTGGTGCGGCTGTGGCACAATGTGACAGTCGAATCGATGCCCTTGCGCGACATGAGGATGGCCATAGGCGTACCTACGATGTTGGAACGGCCAAGGACGACCACATTCTTGCCAACGGTCTCAATGCCAGATCGTTTGATGAGTTCCATGATGCCGTTGGGTGTGGCGGGAATATAGCAAGGCTGACCAAGTTGCATACGGCCTGCATTGACGCTCGTGAAACCATCAACATCTTTCTTGGGGTCGATGGCGCCGATGACTTTGTTCTCGTCGATGTGCTTGGGCAACGGCAGTTGGATGATGTAGCCGTCGATTTCGGGGTCGTTGTTGAGGAATGCCACCAAGTCAAGCATCTCTTTTTCGGTGGTGCTTTCGGGCAAGCGGTAGACCGACGAGGTCATGCCCACAGAGTGGCAGGCTTTCTCTTTCGAGGCCACGTATGTCTTGCTGGCGCCGTCGTCGCCCACGATGACAGCGGCCAAATGCGGAGCGGCGATGCCATGGTCGATCATGTCAGCCACCTCAGCGGCGATTTCCTTCTTTATCTGTTCGGAGATGAGTTTTCCGTCTATGATTTTGTTGTCCATATTTTTAGTTGTTTTGTGTTGTCCCCACACTGCGCTGCGCTTGTATGGGGTTAATAAGGTATTGCCCCCTCGGGGCAAGGTTGATTACTTCCTTTTCAAATTATTGGCCATGCGCATCAGTTTCTTTCCACCGCCCGTGGTCATCATGCGCATCATCTTCGAGGTCTCCTCAAATTGCTTCACGAGGCGGTTCACTTCGACGATGCTGGTGCCGCTGCCATCGGCGATGCGCTTGCGACGCGTGCCGTTGAGCAACTTCGGATTCTCGCGCTCGGCGGGTGTCATCGAATAGATGATGGCCTCGATGCTCTTGAAGGCGTCGTCGTCGATTTCCTCGCCTTTCAGGGCTTTGTCCATGCCAGGAATCATGCTGGCCAAGTCCTTCAGGTTACCCATCTTCTTGATTTGCTGGATCTGCTTCAGGAAGTCGTTGTAGTTGAACTCGTTCTTGGCCAATTTCTTCTGTAGCTTCTTGGCCTCCTCTTCGTCGAACTGCTCTTGGGCGCGTTCCACGAGGCTGACGATGTCGCCCATGCCAAGGATACGGTCGGCCATGCGCTTGGGATGGAACACATCGAGGGCATCCATCTTCTCGCCGATACCGACGAACTTGATGGGCTTCTCCACCACCGTGCGGATGGTGAGGGCCGCACCGCCACGGGTGTCGCCGTCCAATTTGGTCAGCACCACGCCGTCGAAGTCCAAGCGGTCGTTGAAGGCCTTGGCCGTGTTGACGGCATCCTGACCCGTCATGGCATCCACCACAAACAGGGTCTCATGCGGCTTCACCGTCTCCTTGATGTTGGCAATCTCGTTCATCATCTCCTCGTCGACGGCCAAACGACCGGCGGTATCAATGATGACCACGTTCTTGCCTTGGCTCTTGGCATGGTTGATGGCGTTTTGTGCAATCTGCACAGGATTCTTGTTGCCGTCTTCGCTATAAACCTCAACTTCAACCTGTTGTCCCAGCACCTTCAACTGCTCGATGGCAGCCGGACGATACACGTCGCCAGCCACCAAAAGCACCTGTTTGCTGCGCTTGCGTTTCAGGTAGGAGGCCAATTTGGCGGAGAAAGTGGTCTTACCCGAACCTTGCAGACCTGCAATCAGAATGATGCTCGGCTGGCCTTTGAGGTTGATGTCGACGGCATCGCCGCCCATCAGTTCGGCCAGTTCGTCGTGAACGATCTTGACCATCATCTCGCTCGGCTTCACCGAGGTAAGAATCTCTTGGCCAAGGGCTTTCTCCTTGATATTGTTGGTGACATCCTTGGCAATCTTATAGCTGACGTCGGCATCCAAGAGGGCGCGACGGATCTCTTTCATCGTGTCGGCCACGTTCACCTCAGTGATATAGGCCTGTCCCTTAAGGACTTTGAACGAGCGTTCTAGTTTTTCGCTTAAACCTTCAAACATAATCTCAAAAATTTGGGCGCAAAGATACAAAAAATAATGTTGCTTGAAACCATGGCATGGAAATTGTGCGTATCTTTGCCGCATAAAAAAACCAAGCTTCCAATCGAAAGACGTGTGTGATGGCGGTTTTCGCCTCGCTAACAATATCATCGATCGCTGCGAAGCAATGGTAAATTAAGAACAATCATGATCAAGGAAAACCTCGAAAAAATCAGGGCGACATTGCCCGAAACGGTGACTTTGGTCGCCGTCAGCAAGACCAAGCCTGTCAGCGACTTGCAGGAAGCCTACGATGCCGGCCAACGCATTTTCGGCGAGAACCACGCCCTTGAAATGCGCGACAAGCACGAAGCCTTGCCCAACGACATCCAATGGCACTTCATCGGCCACTTGCAGACCAACAAAATCAAATACATCATCCCCTTCGTGACGCTCATCCACAGCATCGACTCGGCCAACCTGCTCGAAGCCGTCAACAAGGAAGCCGCGAAGCACAACCGTGTGGTGGATTGCCTGCTGCAATTCCACATCGCACAGGAAGAAACCAAATTCGGTTTGGATATGACCGAAGCCCGACAACTGCTTGATTCGGAAGCGTTCAAGCAAATGCAAAACGTCCGCATCTGCGGCGTGATGGGCATGGCCACCTTTACCGACGACGAAGCCGAAGTGCGCAAGGAATTCAAGCACTTGAAAGAGATATTTGAAACACTGAAAACCGATTATTTTGACGGCCAACCGCAATTCAAGGAAATCTCGATGGGCATGTCGGAAGACTATCCGATTGCCGTCGAGGAAGGCGCGACGCTCGTCCGTGTGGGAAGCAAGATTTTCGGGGCCAGAAATTACAATGTTTAACCTAGACAACAAGTGGAATCTTTAATACCTGTATTATTATTGGTCCTCGGCTTTGTCGCCCTCATTTTGGGCGCCAACTGGCTCGTCAACGGGGCCACCAGCATCGGCATCAGGGCGAAATTAAGCCCCCTCATCATCGGCCTTACCATCGTGGCCTTCGGCACCTCGCTGCCCGAAATGATCGTCAACATCTTTTCGTGCGCCAAAGGCAGTCCGGGCCTCGCCATTGGCAACATCATCGGGAGCAACACGATGAACATTTTGCTCATCTTGGGCGTGAGTGCCATCATCTGGCCCATTGACGTGAGCCGCATCTCCATCCGCCGCGACATCCCCGTAGGTTTCTTCGCCACGCTCGTCATCGCACTGATGGCCAACGACTTTTTCATGAGCAAAGACCCTATCGTTGATGTCAATTGGATGGAAGGCATCGTCTTACTGCTTTTAGGCTTTGCCTATCTCGCTCTCACGGTGCTGAAAAAAACGCCCGAAGACGCAACCGAAGAAGCCCAGGAGGCCATGCCTTGGGGCAAGACCATACTTTCGTTATTGGTAGGCATTGTTGGCCTCTACCTTGGTGGCGAGCTTGTGTCGCGCAACGCCCAAATCCTGGCTCGTAACTGGGGCATGAGCGAAAGCACCATCGGCCTCACGGTGGTTGCCACGGCCACTTCATTGCCCGAATTGATTACTTCCATTGTGGCTGCCACCAAGAAGAATTCCGGTATTGCCATCGGCAACGTTTTGGGCTCCAATATAATGAATATCTTCATCGTTTTGGGTGTCAGTGCGCTCATCACGCCGTTGCCCTTCGATCCGTTGATGAACAAGCAGCTGATGATTCTCTTTGCGGCCAACATTTTGATGCTCTTGTTCGTGTTTACTGGCAAAGGACGGAAAATCTCCCGTTGGGAAGGAACCTTGCTCACCTTGGGCTATGTGGGGTTCATGTGGTTTTCGTTGGCGATGCAATAAACACTCGCGCAAAGCGATATTGTATTACCACGCAGAAACCGCAGAACTATGGGAAGCGCGAAGCGGCGCAAATCGACCGATAGGATTCTCATAATTCCCATAATTCAGCGTGAAACAAAAAAAGACCTGCCCCAAAGGACGAGTCTTTTTCATAAGATTCTGCGATTTCTGCGTGAGAAAATCCGCCATCAGTCAGCCAGCTGGAAAGCGGTCTTCACGGCCTCGTAGTTGGTGTAGTCCACATCGCTGCGGTGGCTGTAGACCGACGCTTCGATGGCCACGATCTTGAAGTCGTAGCTGTCTTTGTCACCAGGGCCATCAGGAGCATGGTAGAAATCGCTTTCGGTCCAGAACAGGCGCACGCCGCCATCGTTCAAAGTGGCCACTTCGATGGAAGACGCGAAATTGCTATAACCATCTTCAACTTCAGCTTCATAGAAATAGGTGAGCGGCACTTGGCTCCAGGCTCCGTCGATTTTCATGTAAACGAGCACGGCACCGTGGTTGTACACATTGTTGTTGATGGCCGGATAGTCGATTTCAACCATCCATTGGCAGTCGTTCACCCATCGCCAATCACTTTGGCGAACCGTAACAGTGGAAGAAGCCACATTGGCGTTGCCATCGCGACCGCGGCAAGAAGCCATTGACAAGACCGCCAAAATCGTCATGCAGATAATACTTAACTTTTTCATTTTGATAGATTTTAATTATTAGACTTCAAATTACCTTCATTTACGCTGCAAAACTACAAAAATCCTGCCAAAAAACAGCCGCCCCCGAAAAAAACGAAGGCGGCTGGTGTTTTGCGATAAAAACGGCCTTACGGCAGGAACGGCATCTTGACCACGACAGCCTTGATGAGCTTGTTGCGGATCTTGATGAAGATTTCGGTGTCCTTCTTGCTGTAGGCTTTCTTCACTAAGGCGGTGCCGATGTTCTTGCCTGTGGAGGGCGACGGGCTGCCCGAGCGCACCATGCCGATGCAGTTGCCTTCGGCGTCGCACACCTCGTAGCCGTTGCGCGGAATGCCACGGTCGATCATCTCGAAGCCGACGATCTTCTGGCTCACGCCGTTGGCTTTCTGGGCGGCGAAGATTTCGCGGTTGAGGAAGTCGTTGCCGTCGACGAACTTGGTGATCCAGCCCAAGCCAGCCTCGATGGGGCTGATGGTGTCGTCGATTTCGTGACCGTAGAGGCAGAAGCCCTTTTCGAGGCGCAGGGTGTCGCGGCAGCCCAAACCGGCAGGCATGATGCCGAACTCCTTGCCGGCCTCAAACACGGCGTCCCAAACCTCCTTGGCGTGGGCCACGGGGATGTAGATCTCGCAGCCGCCCGAGCCGGTGTAGCCCGTGGTGGAGAAAATGATGTTGTCGACACCGGCGAAGTTGATGATCTGGAAGGTGTAGTACTCCATGTCGACCACGTTGGCCTTGGTGAGCTTCTGCATGGCTTTCAGGGCGTTGGGGCCTTGCACGGCTAATTGTGCCCATTCTTCGCTTTCGTTCTTGAAGTCTTCGCCGAGGGTCATGCCAAACTTCTCGGCAATCTGGCTCATCCATGCCCAGTCCTTGTCGATGTTGGCGGCGTTGGGCACCATGAAATAATGGTCGTCGGCGATGCGGTAGACGAGCATGTCGTCGACGATGCCACCCTTGCCGTTAGGCAGGCAGGTGTATTGCACCTTGCCGTCGCTCAGGGCGGCCACGTCGTTCACCGTGCAGTATTGCATGAACTGCTTGGCCATGGGGCCTTTGGCGCGGAACTCGCCCATGTGGCTCACGTCGAACACGCCGACGTTGTTGCGGACGTTGTTGTGCTCTTCGACGAGGCCGGTGTATTGGATAGGCATGTCATAGCCAGCAAATTCAGCCATCTTGGCACCTAAGTCGTGATGGATTTGGTTGTAAGGGGTTTTCTTTAATTCGATGTTTTCCATTGTGTTGGATTTAAGATTTAATATTTAAGGATTTAAGATTCGATGATTTCTCGCTATTGGCTGTTGGCTTTAAGCCATAAGCCATAAGCACTCTCAACTCTCAACTCACCTCCTCGTGTCATGCAGTCCTTTCTTGAAGCTGGGGCCGAAGTAGAGGCGGGTGTACTTGAGGTCGTAGACGGTGACAATCTTGGCGGGGTCGGCGTTGATTTGGCGCTTCAGCGTGCAGCCGTTGGCGGGGTCCACCCAGTATTGGATGACGGTGCCGTCCTCGAAGTCGACAAAGAACTTCCAGCACTCGATGTCCATGGGTTTGTCTGCGCCGCCGACAGTGAGCGTTTCGTTGCCGACATAGTAGTTGGACAGGTTGTCCTTGTTCACCTCGGTGGCGAAGCTGTTGAGGATGGGGAAACTTGTGCCAAAAGGCTCAAATTCCCAGTCGACGTCGTCGGTCCAGCCTTGTGCGTCGGGACGGTAGTACCAGTTCTTGCCGGTCTTGACGTTCCAGAAGCGGTCAACGCCTTGGCCGTCGTTGAAGGCCTCGTCGTCGCCGTGCTTCATGTAAGTCTCGTTGAATCCGCTGCCCATGTCGTTTATGGTGATGAAGTAGTTGTCGGCGGGCGGGTTGAACGTGTAGGTGCTGGTGAAGGGCAGGGTGGCGGGCTTCACGGGTTTTTCGGCCACGACGGGAGCATTGTTCGGGTCGAAGATGGTGATTGAGGCCACTGCCTCATTGCCGTTCTCTTGGCATGTGGCTTTCAGGCTGCATTTGCCTTCTTTGGTGGCAATGATTTGGACCTGGTCGAAGAATTTGCCAATGAGCTTGAATTCGATGATTTTGCCGCCGCTGCGGTTGTAGTTCATCATGCCACAATTGTCGAATGGCTTCCAAACTACAGTGTCGCCAATCGCCATCTTGAACTTGGTTTCGTTTTCCTCTTGGGCCATGGCCAAGCCAGCCACGCAGAGGAACATGATGGTAATAAATGCTTTTTTCATTTTTAGGGGTTTTTATGGGGTGCAAAAATACAAAATATCTTGTTCCATGACGATGTCGTCAAAGTTTTATGCAATTTGTTTGGAAGGAACAATTCTGTCGATCATTACAAAGTTCTTTTCAATATGGAAAACGACCGTCCATCTATGATTGATGATATTGATGGTTTTAGCTTTTGGGTGAATCCTTTTGGCAAAAGTGAAGGGGCTGTATCGGAAGATGTCGGCAGTATACGAAAGCGAAGCTAACGTTCCTAAAATGCGATTTACAAAGTTGTGACCGCTCTCAGGACGGTGAATCGAGGCAATGAATTTGGCTACTTCATCCAAATCGGCAAGGGCCTTATCGCTTACAATTACCTCGTAATTCTTCATAGCAAGCGTCAAGTTTTTGGTGAAAAAGTTCTCCAAATTGGTTAAGCGTCATGTACCCTTCTGGTAGTTCTTCGTGGGACTTGTAGTGAATTAGTGGTGTTGTTTGAACACTACCGTATGATAGTTGAGGCTCCGAAGCTATGGTGGGCTCGTTTTTTGGATAATCGTATGGTTCCATTTCAAATGCGTTTTCGGCTGCAAAGGTAATAACAATTTACGATAAATCAAGATTTTTGCTGAAGCTTTCTTCGAAGGCCGTCCTTAGAGCCTTTTCGTCGCGGATGATGCGGCGCAGCTCTTCCAAACGGGGCGCGTTGTCCGACTCGGGCAGCCACAATTTGAGGTAGCCCGTGTCGGAATATTTCTCCAACAGATGCTCGCGGAAGCGTTGGTATTGCTGCTCCTTGTCGTAGTCGGGGAAGTGGTCGCGGGTGTATTGTATGGTGCGGCTGATGACCTTCTCGGGCAGGATGAGGCGGTCGGCTTCGGCCACGATTTTGCCGTAGATGGAGCGCGGCTCGCGGCCCGAAGAGGCGCGATGGTCCTCGGCGGCCTGCGCCATGGTCTCGATTTGGCCTTCGCTGAACCACTGGCGCAGCTTCTTGTCGTTGCGGATGATGCGGCCCGAGGCGAGGTGGTGTACGTCGCGGCCTTCGCTGAGGCCCGTGTCGTGGTAGGCGGCGATGGCGTACACCATATTAATATTGACGGCGTAGTGCCCAGCCAGGGCTAAGCTGCGCTCGATGACTTCCTCGGCATGGTTGCGGCGGTGGGCGGCATCGAAATGGTCGTAGCGGGGCAGGATTTCCTGCTCTACGTAGTGGATGAGTGGCTTGTGGATGCGGTCTGTCATAATGGTGGCAAAGGTAGGGAAAAAGCCGGCAGCTTGCGCCACCGGCTCCCGAAAAACACGTAGAGACGCGCCATGGCACGTCTCTACGATTCTCATGCGGGAATTGCGAATGGCAAGCGGGACGCTTGCGAACCGCAAATTTCGCCTCCCTATCCTCGCGATTGGCTTATCCGCAAGGAACGAGGGTCGCATTACTCGGCAGGAATAACGAGGCGAACGGAATAACCTATATGACGACCGTAGGAACCCGTAGATTTTACATACCTAGAAGTGACAAAAACGTTACGCGCATCGTTATCGTTTTCGCGTGAAGCTGTCCAGTAATAGCCACTCGTCTCCACATCATCGATATAGATACCATAATTATCTTTCTCGCGGTAGCCAGTGGTGGGAAGGAAGACCGCACCGTTGGCCTCAAGTATGTTCGTCCATTCATCGACGTTGGTGATGGTATTGCTGGAAAAGCCAGCGCCTTGAGTGTTATAGTTGTTCAGTGTATAGGTCTCGGCTTTCCAGTTGTCGGGCAACAGGATGACGCCGCACACGCCGTTCACCGTAGCCTTGGCATAGCGAATGCCACTTTCGGTTTGGCGGCCGTTGATGACATGTTCCCACTCAGATTGGGTCAGCGTGTGCCAGCCGATGTTCTCCGTGTTGCCGCCGTTGCTTATTGCGTTGTAGCCCCAGTCGGCCTTGCCTTTAGCATCGCCGTCGCCGTCGTAGAGGTTGGTGCTGGTGCTGTTATAGGGATTGTATTGGCTGTTATCGTTGCTGGTGCTCCAAGGTCGCCAGCATGTGGCGCCGTGCTCGTGGCCGCTTGTGCCCCAGCCGAAGAGGTCGCGGTCAGCGGTCTCGCTGGCGCTGCCTTGTCCGTTGTTACCAAGGCAGTCCCATTGGTTGTCGGCGAACTTCCAAGTGGCCACACTGCCAATGTATTGCAGGTTGCCTTGGGAGAAGTACACTTGCTTCGTGTCACTCACCGAGAACAAGCCGTTGATGGCGCCTGCGGGGGCGGTGGGGGCAGCATTCAGCACCAATTCTATCGCATCTTCGTAGAATTTGTTGCGTTCAATTTCATGAATCGCGGGGCGGATGCCTGTGCAAGCGTTGTCGGCGGTGTAGGCCGAGCCTGCCGTTCCAGCCTCCAATGCGACTTGCGGAAGCACGATGGCCCAAGTGACGTTGTCCACGCCAGCGGGCATCTTGATCAGGCCACCATCGGCTTGGCCGTAGGTGATGCCGTTGTTCACGCTCACGGCATCGTTTGCCGCTTTTGAAGAATCAAAATCAACCGTCACGGTGTTGTTCATTCCCGTGATGAAATGGCTTCAGTGGAAGTCGTGGTCACGACGAACTTCTGCAGCGAAGCCCTGTTTTTGAGGCGGGATTCGTAGGAAGTAACTTCCGAGGAATAATTCGCCGTGGATGCTCCCATCGAAATCACGGGCAAACCGGCTTCGGTCGTTTGGTCGCTGATGTTCACGGTGCAGGTGGTGGTGCCGTTGGCAACCGTTCCTTGCTTGTTGCCGAGGAAATAGAAATAGAGGGGTTGGCCTTTCGTGGCGTCGGTGATGGCGCCAGTGAAGTATTCGCCTTCTTTGGTCAGCGTGCCGACCACTGCGCCGTTGCTGGCCACCACAATTTGGTTGCCGTTTTGAAATTCGACAGCAGGAGGGGTGACTATCACCCTTGAGCCGTTGTCGTTGCCGCCAACGTTCAGCGTAATCCTTACGACATTGCCCTCGCTTGCGGGCGTTTCCTGTTTCTTGCACTGGGCCATGCCCAAAAGCAGGGCCGCAGCGATGATGATTGTGCTAAGTTTCTTCATTTTTACTGGTTTTAATCGTTGTACTTAGGTTTTACTTGACGAGCTGCCATCATCCAAATGATTCGTTTGAGAGGTTGTAGCCGCCTTGGGTTGATTCTCCGCCGCCTGAGCCGCAAAGCACGCCTTGCGATTCAATCTCTATGACCTCCGCCTTGGGAGCTTCATAGGTTTTCGGATTAGTTTGTTTCATTTGTTTGAAATAAAAAATTGATGTTTTAAGTTTTAATAAATTGGTGATTTAGTGATTCAAAGATTAATTGGACTGCGGGACGCGAGACTGCGGGACGGCCTGCCGGGGTGCTTTTTGACTCCCCCGCCCTTCGGGCACCCCCTCAAGAGGGGGACACCTACCGGACGCGGGCCTGCCGGACACGAGCCTATCGGACCCAAGTTCTGTGCCGCTTCGCGTCGTCCCCCTTTTAAGAGGGAGCCAGGGGGGGAAAGACCCAAGTTCCGCGTCGCTTTGCGCTTCCCCCTTTAAAAAGGGGGTCAGGGGGATTCCGAAGACCCAAACCCTGCATCGCTTTGCACCGTCCGAGGTCTCCGACAGCCTCCCCGCGCATCGGTTGGAGCCATTGACGGCGGTCGATAACATTC